>Ga0302314_10011943_pt1 | contig 15087 bp, 14 predicted proteins | sample III_Palsa_N2_3_FD_200533 | JGI IMG/M metagenome (GOLD analysis project Ga0302314, IMG submission 200533) | Peat permafrost microbial communities from Stordalen Mire near Abisko, Sweden - III_Palsa_N2_3 | ecosystem: Environmental > Terrestrial > Soil > Palsa > Peat permafrost | place: Sweden...
GCCGCACCCGTCGGTCCGCCTCATCGACCTCTCCGGCGGCCCCCGGCGGACGGTGTTCACCGCCGCCCGCCGGTCAACCACCGCCCGCCCGTCGGTGGTCGCGGTGCGCGCCGCCCTGCAGGAGGCAGCGCGCGGTCTCTCGCTCGACGACTAGAAAATCATCGCGGTTCAGCGCCAGGGACGACCGGGGCGAGCCCCCGGGCGAACAGCTGGAGGACGTCGTCGAGGACGTCATCGGGGACCCGCCCGCCCGCCGTCCAGTCAGCCCAGCGCATGCCCACGAAGTTGCCGATGCCGGTGTAGACGTAGGCGATGACCTCGGGGTCGTAGCGGGCGTCGACCTCCCCGGCGAGCTGGGCGACGCGCACGCCGCGGGCGTAGCCGCGGGCCAGCTGCTCGTAGTACTCGCGGAACAGCCCCGGCGCGACGAACTCGGACTCGCGCACGATCCGGTCGATCCAGGGCCGCTTCGACACCATGTCGAAGAACGCGCGGAAGCAGGCCCGCTCCCGCGCCCGCTGATTGTCCTCGGCCTGCTCGACCGCCGTCGCCATCGCCCGGCGCAGGTCCCGGTTGATCGTCCGGACCACGGCGGCGAAGATCTCCGCCTTGGAGTCGAAGTAGGCGTAGAAGCTGCCGGTCGCCATTCCGGCCCGGGCGCAGATGTCGGCGACCGTCGTCCGGCCGTAGCTGCGCTCGCCGAATAGTTCCTCGGCGGCCGCCAGCAGGCGTTCTGCCGGCGGCCGCGCATCGGTGGTCATGCTTGGTTCATCGGCGGGCTCAGGGCGCGGGGATGCCGCTGGCGGGGGCCTGGGGCTGGGCGGTCGTGGAGGGGGTGATCGCGCCGGCGGCGGACGTGTCGGTGACCAGGACCGGTCCCTCCGGCGTGAGCGCACCGTTGTTGATGACACCGATGTACGCGCCGGTGACACCATCGTGGTCGGTCATGGAGTAAGCATAGGGGGCGACCAGGGGGCCCTGCGGCAGCCCGGCGTTGATCGCGTTGACCAGGTCGGCCCGGGTCGGGTTCCGGCCCGCCGCGAGCATCGCCTGCACGAACGTGTAGGCCACGCCCATGCCGTAGAGCACGTTGCCGTCGAACGGGGCCTTGGCGTCGTACTGGTCGTGGACCTTCTTGAACAGCGCGATCCAGCTGTTGGCGGCGTCGCCCAGGGACGGCGCGTAGCTGTCGGTGATGATCCCGTTGGTGAGCGAGTTCCCGTTGACGGTCGCGCCGCCCTGCTTCGCGAACGACTCGAGCAGCCCCGACAGCGTGATCGGGTCCGAGCCGACGTTGCTGACCGCCAGCGTCGGGCTGAAGCCGAGCTTGAGGCTGGTCAGCTTCAGCAGCGCGGTGAAGGCGGGGATGGAGAACGAGACGACGACCTGCGCGCCGGACGCGCGCAGCGCCGCGACCTGCGGCGCCACGTTGACGTTGGTATCGACGTAACTCTGCCTGCTGACCACCATCGACGACGGGATCTCGTCGTCGAGGCCCTTGACCCCGTCCATGCCGAACTCGTCATCCTGGAAGAAGTAGCCGATCTTCTTGCCCTTGAAGTGCTGGGCGATGTACTGCCCGAGGATCTTCCCCTCGCGGATGTAGTCGAGCTGCCAGCCGAACGTCTCCGGGTCGGCCGTCGGCTGGTCCCAGCAGTCGCACCCGGACGCGACGAACACGTCGGGGACCTTCTGCGCGTTGAGGAAGCTCTCCACCGCCAGGTGGGTGGGGGTGCCGAGGCCGTCGAAGATCGCGTACACGTTGTCCTGCAGCACCAGCTGGCGCACGACGGTGGCGGTCTGGGTCGGGTTGTAGGCGTCGTCGAGGTACTTGTAGTCGATGTCGCGGCCGTAGACGCCGCCGTGCGCGTTGACGTAGGCGAAGTAGGCGGCCGAGGCGGGGGCGATCTCGCTGTAGCCGGGCGCGGCGGGCCCGGTCAGCGGCTGGTGGCTGCCGATGAGGATCGAGGTCGGGGTGATGCCGGGGGCGGACGCGGTCAGCGGCGCGGTCGCGCTGCCGGTGCTGGTCCCGGTGCCGGTGGCGGCGCCGGGACTGGGGCTTGCGCCTGAGCCGGAGGAGCAGGCGGCGACGGCGAGCGCGGCCGCCGCCATGACGGCGAGCGCGGGCGCGCGAAGCCGGTTCGATCTCTTCATTGAGTGCCTTCCTTTTCTCGGGGTTGGACCGGGGACACGTCTGAGGGGCGCCAGTCGCGGGCCGACGAGATCCCGAACAGGCCGAGCAGCCAGCGCACCGCGCCCTGGATGCCCTGCGGGAACAGGAGCATCACCAGGATCAGCACCGCCCCGTAGGCGGCGAGCGGGATGTTGGAGGCAACCGAGCTCGACAGGCCGTGGCTGGTGGCCACGTCGGTCGCGTAGGTCGGCACCAGGACGATCACCAGGCTTCCCCAGACCGCGCCGGGCAGCGTGCCGAGGCCGCCGATCACGGCCGCGGTCAGCAGCGCGATCGAGAGCGTGATCGTGAACGCGCCCGGCGCGACCAGCCCGGTGACGATCGCCAGCAGCCCGCCCGCCAGCCCCGCGCAGGCGGCGCTGACCACGAACGCGAGGACCCGCGCGGCGGCCACGTTCACGCCCGCCAGCGCGGCCGCGACCTCGTCGTCACGGACGGCCCGCCAGCTGCGGCCGACCCGGCTGCGCCCCAGGTTCGCCAGCAGCACCAGGGTGACCAGCGCGAACGCAGAGCAGACCCACGCCTCCCACCGGGTCAGGGGGAAGTTCGCGCCCAGGAAGGCGGGCGTGGTGAAGGTGACGTCGAGGCCCTGGTCGCCGCCGAAGAACCCGGTGTAGGCGTACGCGACCGAGGGGAGCGCGACCCCGAGCAGCAGCGTCGCGCCGGCCAGGTAGGGGCCGCGCAGCCTGGCCGCGGCCACCCCCACCACCGCCCCGGCGGCGGCGGTGATCGCCGCCGCGAGCACCAGCACGAGGTAGAACGGCCAGTTGAGGTGGAGCAGCAGCAGCGCCGTGACGTAGGCGCCGATGGCCATGAACGCCCCGTTGCCGAGCGAGATCTGCCCGCTCAGCCCGGTCAGGATCGTCAGCCCGGCGACCGCCGTAACCTCGATCGCGATCTCGGCGATCTGGTAGTCACGAAACGAGTTCAGCTTGATCGACAGGATCGCGATCAGCACCGCCGCGACGAGCGCGGCGCCGAGCACCCGGGGCGTGGACCTGGTGGTCATACTCGCCGCACCCGCGCGCCGGAGAAGATCCCGTCCGGCCGCAGCATCAGCACCACGACGAGGATGCCCAGGGCGACCAGCGCGGTCAGGTCTGACCCCTGGGAGCCGAGGTACCCGCCCGCGTAGCTGAGGACGACCCCGAGCAGCAGCCCGCCGACGACCGCGCCGAGCGCGCTGTCGAGGCCGCCGATGACCGCCGCGGTGAAGCCGAAGACGAAGATCGAGTCCATGCTGTTCGGGTACAGGAACGTCGACGGGGTGACGAGCACCCCCGCGAGCGCCCCGAGCAGGCCCGCGAGCGCCCAGCCGACGGTGATCACCCGCGCCACCCGGATGCCCGACAGTCGCGCGACGGTGGCGTTGAACGCCGCCGCCCGCATCCGCAGCCCGGCGCTGGTGTACCGGAACCCGGCCGCGAGCAGCAGGGTGGCCGCGAGCACGGCGAGGGCGACGAACACGTCGAACCGGGACACCCCGAGCGGGGTCGAGCCGACCCGCAGCCCGATGACCGAGAACGCGGCCGGGAACGACCGGTACTGGCCGCCGTAGAAGATCCCGGCCAGCCCCTCGAGCAGGATGAGCAGCCCGATCGTGATGATCACGGCGTTGAGCTCCGGTTTGCCGAGCGCGGGGCGGACGACCGCGAGCTCGGCGGCGGCGCCGAGCACGACCCCGGCCGCGAGCGCGACCACGAAGCCGGCCCAGTAGGAGCCGGTGTGCCGGATCACCTCGAGCGCGATGTAGGTGGTGAACATCGCCATCCCGCCCTGCGCGAAGTTCAGCAGCCGGGTGCCCCGCCAGATCAGCACCAGGGACAGGGCTATCGCGGCGTAGATCATCCCGAAGCTGAGCCCGCTGAGCGTGAACTGAAGGAACTCGACCATGCGCTTCCTCCCTTCTTCCTTCTCGGTGGCCCGGGCCGGCTTAGAACCCGAGGTAGTGATGGCGCAGCGCGACGTCGGTCGCGAGCGTCCGGGCGTCGGCGGCGGCGACGACGCGGCCGAGGTTGAGCACCACGCCCCGGTCCGCGATCGCGAGCGCGCCCCGCGCGTTCTGCTCGACCAGCACGATCGTGATGCCGTTTTCCCGGCTGAGCCGCACCACCATGTCCATGACCTGGGTCATGATCCGGGGCGCGAGCCCGAGCGATGGCTCGTCGAGCAGCAGCACCCGCGGCCGCGCGACCAGGGCCCGCGCGATCACCAGCATCTGCCGCTCGCCGCCGGAGAGGGTGCCCGCGAGCTTGCGGCGGCGGTCGGCCAGCACGCCGAAGCGCTCGTACGCCTCGGCCAGCGCCGCCGCCCGGTCCGCCCGCCGGGGGGCCAGGCCGGGCCACGACATCGTGCCGATCCGGAGGTTCTCCTCCACCGTGAGCTCGGCGATGACGCCCTGTCCCTCGGGCACGTGCGCGACTCCGGCCCTGGCCATGTCCTCCGGGCTGCGCCCGGTCCGGTCGGCGCCGTCGAGCAGCACCCGGCCGGCCCGCGGCCGCACCATGCCGCTGATCGCCCGGAGCAGGGTCGTCTTGCCCGCCCCGTTGGCGCCGAGCACGGCCGTGATCGTGGCGGCTCCGGCCGTGATCGTGACCCGGTCCAGGGCCACGACCTCGCCGTAACCCGCCACCAGGTCCTCGATGGCGAGCGAGGCCGCCTCACTCATCCCCGGCCCCGCTTACGCCCAAATACGCCGCCGTCACCGCTGGGTCGGCCTGGATGACCTGCGGGGAGCCGCGCGAGATGACCTTGCCGAAGTCGAGCACGACCAGCGAGTCGCAGACCGACATCATCAGGTCCATGTGGTGCTCCACGATCACCAGCGACGTCTCCGCCGCCAGTTCGCGGATCAGCCTGCCCAGCTCGGCCAGCTCGTCCTCGGCGAGGCCACTGGCGGGCTCGTCGAGCAGCAGCAGCTTCGGCCGGGCGGCGAGCGCGCGGGCCAGCGCGACCCGCTTCCGCATCCCGTAGGGCAGCTCGCCCGGTCGCAGCCCGGCCGCCCCGCCCGCGCCGACCCGGTCGAGCGCCGCGACCGCCTCCTGCCGCAGCCTGCGCTCGTCCCGGCCGGAGCGCGGCAGCCCCAGCAGCCCCGACCAGAACCCGGCCGCCGCCCGGCAGTTCGCGCCGATCATGACGTTCTCGACCGCCGACAGGCTCGCGAACAGGCCCACCCCCTGCAGCGTCCGCGCGACGCCGAGCCCGGCCAGCCGGTGCGGGCGCAGGTCGTAGCGGCGGCCGTCGAGGAGCACCTGGCCCTCGTCGGGCCGGATGAAGCCGCACAGGACGTTCAGCAGCGTGGTCTTGCCCGCCCCGTTCGGCCCGATCACGCCGAGGACCTGGCCGGGGTCAACCGTGAGCGACACGGCGTCGAGCGCCGTCAGCCCGCCAAAGCGGACGCTCACATCGGATACCGCGAGGACTGAACCGTGCTTCATCACATAAACCCCAGCGTTCGCTAGGCGGATACGTCAGCCGATGAATCATCATTCAAGGCACGGTTCTGACATCTGACAACCCCGCCGGCAGCGGTTGTTGTCAATTCGTGTCTTAGTTGCGACACACGGTTGCGACCCCTGTGGCGCCTGAGCCAGAGGACCCCTGATTACCGCTTATGGAGGCGGAGACCGGGGGAGAGGATGAACCATGAAGACCGTGTCCGCCACCACCCAGATCGACGCGCCGCCGATGGCCGTGTGGGCGGTACTGACCGACCTGAGCCGCTACCCGGAGTGGAATCCGCTCTTCCGCGAGGCGTCCGGCTTGGTGGCAGTGGGGGAGCGGATCACGCTCCGCGCCGTCCAGCCCGCCAACGGCCGCCTGATGACGGTCAAGGCGAAGATCGTCGCCGCCGATCCCGGTGCGGAGCTCCGCTGGGCGTCCGCCCTGCCCGGGATCATGAGCGGCGAGCACAGCTTCGTGCTGACCCCGCTGGACGGAGGCACCCGGCTGGCCCAGGCCGAGATCTACGGCGGCCTGCTGGCCGCCACCGTCTCCGTCCCCCGCACAGAAACGATCTTCCAAGCCATGAACGACGCCCTCAAACAGCGCGTAGAAAGCCCCTAACCCACCTCCCGCCGCTCCCCGCCCCCGCTGCTAGCGTGTCGATTGCGCAATCGACCACGTTGCTAGGCCTTCTATCGGGTGTCCGGCATGGCCGGCGCGGCTCGCCTGGTCGGCTTCCAGCCTGGGCGGGGGACGCTGGCGCGCAGCCGCTTGGTGTACTCGTGCTGCGGATCGTCGAGCACCGCCGCCGTCGGCCCCTGTTCCACCACCCGGCCGCGCCACAAGACGATCGCGTGCTCGGCTAGCTGGCGCACGACCGCGAGGTCGTGGCTGATGAGGATGTAGGAGACGCCGGTCGAGTCGCGGATGTCGGCCAGCAGGTTCAGCACCTGCGCCTGGATGGACACGTCGAGGGCCGCGACCGACTCGTCGAGCACCAGCACCCGGGGCTCGGCCGCGAGCGCGCGGGCGATCGCCACCCGCTGCCGTTGCCCGCCCGACAGCGCCCGCGGCAGCGCCTGCGCCTGGCGCTCGTCCAGGCCGACGAGCGAGACCAGCTCGGCGACTCGCTCCGCCCGGCGCGCGGGCGGCCAGCCGTGGTGCAGGCGCAGCACCTCGTCGATCGCGCCGGCGGCCGACTGCCGGGGATCCAGGCTGGTGTAAGGATCCTGGAAGACGATCTGCACCTCGCCCCCGCGGCGCCGCCGGTCGCGGGCCGAGCGGGCCGGCCGGGACCGGTCATGCCCGCAGGCGGTGATCGTGCCGGAGGTCGGCCGTTCCAGGCCGACGATCATCTTCGCGATCGTCGTCTTGCCGGAGCCTGATTCCCCCACGATCGCCAGCGACTCGCCCGCGGGCACCGAGAAGGAGACGTCGTCGACCGCCGTGAAGTCGGCGAACTTCTTGGTCAGATGCGAAACGTCAAGCATCGGCCACCTCTAGGTTCCCGCGCAGCTCGGCCGCGCGCACGCACCGGGTCGCCCCGCCGTCGAGCTCGGTCAGCGGCACGGCCGAGGAACGGCACGCGTCCGCGGCGTGCGGGCACCGCGCCGCGAACGCGCACCCGGACGATGGCGCCTCGAACGCCGACAGCGGCCGGCCGGGGATCGTTCGCAGCCGGGTTCTGGTCCGGTCGATGTCCGGCCGGGCCGCGGTCAGCGCCGCCGTGTACGGGTGCAGCGGATCGTCGTGCAGCCGGTCGGAGGACCGCGCCTCCACGATCTGCCCCGCGTACATCACCGCGGTCCGGTCGCAGATCGCCGCCGCCAGCTCCAGGTCGTGGGTGATGAACAGCAGCGACAGGCCCTGGGAGCGGCGCAGCTCGTCGAGGATCGCCATCACCTCGGCCTGCGTCGTGACGTCGAGGGCGGTCGTCGGCTCGTCCGCCAGCAGCAGCCGCGGCCTGGTGAGCAGCGCCGCCCCGATCATCACCCGCTGCAGCATCCCGCCCGACAGCTCGTGCGGGTACTGCCGCAGCCGCCTCCCGGCGTCGGCGATGCCGACCTGGTCGAGCATGTCGCACGCCCGCCGGGTCGCCTCGCGCGCGGCGACGCCCTGAGAACGCAGCGCCTCGGTCATGAAGTCGCCGATCCGCCGGACCGGGTTGATGTGCGCGCGCGGATCCTGGAAGATCATCGCCACCTCCGACCGGTAGCGGCGCAGGTCGGCGGCCGGCAGGTCGAAGACGCGGCGACCGTCGAACGTGACCGAGCCCGAGGCGACCGCGCCCGGCGGCAGCAGCCGGGCGATCGCCTTGGCCGTCATCGACTTGCCCGAGCCGGACTCGCCGACCAGGCCGAGCGCCTCGCCCGGACCGATGGACAGGCCGATGTCCCGCAGCACGTTCCCGGCCGGCAGCCGCACGGTCAGGCCGCTGACCTCAAGCAGCCCGGCGCCGTTTTCAGCTGCGCCGTTCATGACCGCGCCGCTCATGACTGAGCCGCCCGCGACAGCAGGCGCTCGCCGAGCACGTTGAACGCGATCACCACGATCACCACGCAGGCGCCCGCCGCCAGCGTCGGCAGCGGGTAGCCCTCCTGCAGGCCGACCGCGTTCTCCGAGATCATCACGCCCCAGTTGGGCGCGGGCGCCTGCACGCCGAGCCCCAGGAACGAGATCGCGGCCAGGTCCACCATCGCCCAGCCGAACATGATCGTCGCCTGCGCCACGACCAGCGACATCATGTTGGGCACGATGTGCTTGACGCAGATGGCCGGGCCGGACAGGCCCTGCACCTCGAGCGCCGCGACGTACGGCTGGCTCCGTTCCTTGAGCGCGGCGCCGCGCAGCACCCGGGCGACGTAAGGGACGTACGCGATCGCCAGCGCCACCGACGCCGCGGTCAGGCCGGGGCCGAACACCGCCGTGGCCAGCACCGCGAGCAGGATGCCGGGGAACGCGAAGAGGATGTCGAGCCCGGCCGAGACTCCTGCGTCAACCGCGCCCCGTTTCCAGGCCGAGGTGACCGCGAGCGCGATGCCGAGCGCGAGGCTGATCACCACGACCGCGAGCGGGCCCGCCATCGACGACTGCGCGCCGGCCAGCAGCCTCGACAGGACGTCGCGGCCTTCGACGTCGAACCCGAGCAGGTGACCGCCGCCCGGGCCGACGAACTGCAGCGTGGTGTCGGGGACGGTCGTGTTGAACGGCGCGATCAGCGGGCCGAAGACCGCCGCGAGCGCGGCGACGGCGATGACGGCGGCGGAGATGATCCCGGCCGCCCCGATGCCCGCCAGCCGCCCTCCGGCCGGCCTGCGGATCGCGGCGAAGGACCGGATCGTCACGGCGGTCATGCGGGGGCCGTCCCGAGCGAGATCCGCGGGTCGAGCGCCGCGTAGAGCAGGTCGACGATGACGTTGACCACGACGAACGCGATGACCAGGACCAGCGAGATGCCCTGCACGACCGCCAGGTCCTTGTCCTGCGCGGCCTTGACCAGGAAGGCGCCGAGCCCGTTGAGGCTGAACGCGGTCTCGACGACCGCGTCCACCGCGATCAGCGAGGCGATCGTGATCCCGGTGATCGTGGTGATCGGGATCGCGGCGTTGCGCAGGATGTGCCGCCGGACGATGTCCCGGTAGGGGATGCCGCGGCTGACCGCGGTCTGCACGTGCTCCCGGCCGGCCTCCTCGCGGACCGCCGCCCGGGTGACCCGGGCGACGATGGCGAGCGAGGAGATCGCCAGCGCGATCGCCGGCAGCGTCAGGTGGCGGACGTTGTCCAGGAGCCCGGCGCCGTTGCCGAGCGCGGGGAACCAGCCCAGCTGCACCGCGAACACCGCGACCAGCACCATCGCGGCCGCGAACGACGGCAGGGCGGCGGTGACGGCGGTGCCGACCAGGGTGGACGTGTCCACCCAGCCGGGCCGCAGGCCGGCCAGCACGCCCAGCCCGATGCCGAGCACGCAGATGATCAGCGACGCGTACAGCACCAGGCCGGCCGTGGTCCAGGCCAGGCCGCCCATCAGCGTGGTCACGTTCTCCCGCCACTCGATCGAGGTGCCGAGGTTCCCGTGCAGCGCGTTGGCCAGCCAGTACCAGTACTGGGCGAGGAACGGCTGGTTGAGGTGGTAGCGCTGTTGCAGGGCGGCCATGCTGGCCGGCGGCAGCGCCCGGCCCCCGGTCAGCGCGGACAGCGCGCTGCCGGGCGCCAGGTACATCGAGCCGAAGATCACGAAACTGGCGACCAGCAGGCTGGCGAGGAGCATCGTGAGCCTGCGGAGCAGGAACCTGCCCCTGCTCATCAGCCCACGCCGCCGAGGCTGTTCGCCCACGGCGCGAACATGTACGCGAACGAGGCGGTCGCGCCGGTCAGCTTGGAGCTCATGACCAGCACGTTGGTCGGGTCGACGGTCGGGATCCACGGCAGCGTCTGCGCCGCCCGCTGCTCGGCCTTGGCCACCAGCGCGGCCCGCTGATCCGGGTTGGCCGTGGTCCGCGACTGATCGAGGTCCGCGGTGATCTGCGGGTCGCTGAAGTTGTCGTAGTTCTGGCTGCCACCCGCGAGCGCGATCGTGTCGAGCAGCGCGGCCGGGTCCGCGTAGTCGCCGTAGTTCACGGTCGGGAACATGTCGACGCCCTTGCGGTACGAGGGGTCGGTGAAGAAGTTAATGAAGTCCTGCGCGGACACCGACTTGAGCGTGACCTTCAGGCCGATCGCGACGGCCGCCTGCTGGTAGGCGCCGGTCTCGACCGCGAGGCTGGACACCTCGCTTGACGTGCCGATCGTGATCGTCTGGCCGGCCACGCCCGCTTGCGCGATGAGCTTCCTGGCCTCGGCCAGGTTCTCGGTCATGGTCGGGGACGCCTGGTAGGCGCGGTCGAAGGCCGAGGTGCCGTAGCCGAACACGCCCGGGTTCGCCAGCCACTTCGGCATCGTCGCGGCGCCCTTGTAGACGGAGTTGATGATCGACTGCCGGTTGAGCGCGAGCGAGAGCGCCTGACGGACCTTGACGTTGGCCAGCGGGCCTGACGTCGCGGAGATGATCATCGCGTCGGTGGCCCAGCCGGGTCCCTGGTAGACCTTCACCGCCGTGTTCTTCATGAGCTCATCCAGGGTGGGGATGCCGCCCGAGTCGTAGGTTCCCTGGATGGCGCCGGTCTCCAGGCCCGCGGTGAGGTCGTTGTTGTCCGGCACGCCGGTCAGCGTGATCTGCTTGACCAGCGGGGTGGTGCCCCGCCAGTAGTGCGGGTTGGCGACCGCGACGACTCCGGCGCTGGGGGACCAGGACTTCAGCTCGTAGGCGCCGGTGCACATGATGCCGCCGGCCGGGGTGCCGTAGTTCTTGCCCTCCTTCTCCGCATAGGACTTCTCGATGACCACCCCGGCCATCGAGGAGAGCTCGCCCTCCAGCCAGTAGTCCGGCGCCTTCAGGCTGATCGTGACCTGGTCCTGGCCGGTCTGGGCGATCGTCTTGACGTTGCTGAAAACGCCGGTGTAAAAGCCGCCGAGGCTGACGTTCATCTGCCGGTCGAGGCTGTAGATGACATCGGCCGGAGTGACCGGGTGGCCGTCCCAGAACGTGGCCTTCGGGTTGATGGCGAAGACGAACGTCTTCGGGGTGGGCGTGGTGAGGGTGGCCAGGCCGGGCTCGATGCCGCCGTTCGGGTTCTGCAGCAGCAGCGACTCGCACATCAGGGAGATCGCCGTGTTCTCCGGATAGTCGAACGCGTAGACGGGGTCGAGGCTGTTGACGTCGCGGTAGACCGCCCAGACCGCCTGCGAGACCGGCTTGGCGCCGGCCGGGGTCGTGGCGACCAGGTTCGCGGTCGGCGAGATGTTCCCGGTGGTGGAGTCGGCGGAGCTGAGCGACCGGCCGCACGCGGAGGCCAGCAGCGCGACCGCGACCACTCCGGCCGCGGCGATTGAGATGCGTCGTCTTGTCATCGGTTCTCCTCGCAGTCGTAGGCGAGCTCGCCGCGGACCCAGGTCTGGCGCACGGACGCCTGGCAGATTTCGGAGTCGGAGATGGCCGCGAGGTCAGCGTCGACGATCGCGAGGTCGGCGTCGTAGCCGGCTTTGATCAAGCCGACGGTGTTCTCAAGGCCGTTGATGCGCGCGCTGCCGGCGGTGTAGGCGGCGAGCGCGGTCCTGAGAGTGATGGCCTGTTCGGGCAGGAACGGGTTGGCCGCGTTGTCCGGAAGGCTGCGGTTCACTGCCACGTGCACCCCGAGCAGGGGATCGGGGCTGCTCACGGGCCAGTCGCTGCCGCCCGCGATGTGCGCGCCGGTCTTCGCCAGCGCCGCGAAGGGGTACTGCCAGCCGGCCCGGGTCTCGCCCAGGAACGGGATCGTCAGCTCGGTCATCTGCGACTCGTTGGTGGCCCAGAGCGGCTGGATGTTCGCGGTCGCGCCGAGTGCGGCGAACCGCGGGATGTCGTCGGGGTGAATAACCTGCAGGTGCGCCAGGTGGTGGCGGATGGCCGAGCCCTTGTTGGCGTGCCGGGCGGCTTCGATCGCGTTGAGCGCGTTGCGCACCGCGCGGTCGCCGAGCGCGTGGAAGTGCACCTGGAAGCCGAGCGCGTCGAGCTCGGTGACGAACCGCGGCAGCTCGTCGGGGTCGATGAAATCGAGGCCGGAGTTCTCGGTCGCGCAGCCGTGGGAGTCAAGGTACGGGTCGAGCAGCGCGGCGGTGTGGTTCTCCGCGACCCCGTCGAGCATCATCTTCACGCTGGTCGGGCGGAACCGCCCCGCGCCATCGGCGCCGCGGCGGTGCAGCAGCTCCTCCAGTTGCTCGAGCCCCTGATGCCGCTGCCACCACAGCGCGCCGACGACGTTGGCCAGCAGCGTACCCGCGCTCGCCGCCTGACGGTAGGCATCGGTCGCGTCGTCCTCGCCGAAGCCGCGTCCCACGATCGCGTCCTGCCAGCCGGTGACGCCGAGCGAGAGCAGGTACTCCTGTCCGGCCAGCAGCCCGAGATAGCGATCGGCGTCGGTGACCGGCGGCAGCAACCGCGCCACCAGCTGCATCGCGCCTTCCTGGAGCATGCCGACCGGATCGCCCCGATCGTCGCGCTCGATCCGCCCGTCCGGCGGGTCCGCCGTGTGCTTATCGATCCCGGCGAGTTCCAGGGCCTTGCTGTTCACCCAGGCGCCGTGGCCGTCGCGGTTCTGCAGGAACACCGGACGGTCGGCGACCACGCTGTCCAGCGCCTGCCTGGTCGGGATGCCGCCGGGGAAGGCGGGCATGCCCCAGCCGCCGCCGGTGATCCACTCCCGGTCCGGGTTCTCCCGCGCGTACCGGTCGATGATCTTCAGGTACCAGGCGGCGTCGGTCGCCGCGCTCAGGTCGCAGCCGCGCAGCTGGATGCCGCCGAAGACCGGGTGCGCGTGCGAGTCGATGAAGCCGGGCAGCAGCGTTCCGCCGTCCAGGTCGACGACCTCAGCGCCGTCGGATTCGACCGTCGCCCCGACCGCCGCGATGCGGCCGCCGGAGATCAGGACGCTGGTCCCGCGCGGCGCGAACTCGCCGTCGACGAACACCGAGCCATTGGTGAACAGAATGCCCTTGTCCACTGCACCTCCGTCTATGAGCCACTGGGGGGTGAGTAGACCAGTAGACATAAGCTTTGTCAATACCTATGACTATGGCTCTGACCAGCTATACTCCAGTCGTAACAGGGCTGAAACGCACGCCAGATCTGAGGGCATGCGAAGTGCCCCCGGGAAAGGGAACGGTGCACGATGGCGGACACGGCGGGGTCTCGAGGCGGCGGGCGGCGCAGGCTCCAGCGCGGCGACCTCACCCGGGAGCTGATCGTGCGGGAGAGCCTGCGACTGCTTGACGCCGAGGGAATCGCGGGCTTCAGCCTGCCCAAGCTCGGCCGCGCGCTCGGCGCCGACGCGACCGCTGTGTACCGGCACTTCGCCAGCAAGGACGACCTGGTGCTGGCGGTCGCCGATCATCTGATCGAGGAGTCGGCCGCCGCCGTGCATCCGAAGGAGTGCTGGGTCGAGACGCTGGCGGACGGCGCTCGGCAGCTCCGGCGGACGTATCTCGCTCATCCCGCCGCGGCCTCGCTGTCGTCGTACCGCACCACGCAGGGGCCGGCCGAGATGACGGCGGTCGACATCATCATCAGCTGCGTGCTCGCGGCCGGCTTCGAGGGCGCGGAGGCCGCGGTGGTGTACCGCGCGATCGGCGACTTCGCCTTGTACTGGTCGGGCGCGGAGGCGTCGTTCCTGGCGATGGACGAGCAACTGCAGAAAAACGACCGTAACGCCTGGACAACCGCCTACCTGACCGCCAACCAGGCCCAGTACCCCGCCATCGGGCAGGTCCGCGAGCACCTGCCCGACGTCGACGACGACGCGATCTTCGAGATGATCCTGTCGTTCATGCTGGCCGGCCTGCACGCCCGCGCCCCCCGCCCGTGCACCTGCCCCAAGCACGCCAGCGCGCCGACCCCCTAAGCCAAAGATCAACACCGTTATCTCGAACGGACCGTGGCTCTCCCGTCCCGCCACCATGACCGCCACCACCGGGAAAGACGCCACCCCCGCCCGAAAGCCGGATTTTGATCTTCTGCCCCTTGCGTCGCTCTCGTAATTCAGTTGCGCCAAGTCCCCGGCCTGGGAGGTAATGGAGTGTTACTGACGACTAGCTCCGGAGGTCATCGAGATGCGAGCGGCTACTGCTCTGCCGACAGTCCCGACCCGACTTCTGGAGCAGTTGTCCCTTGTCGCACGCAACGCACACGATCAATCTGGGCATCCTCGCGCATGTTGACGCGGGCAAGACGAGCCTGACCGAACGGCTCCTCTACGAGGCCGGCGCCATCGTCGCGCCCGGCAGCGTCGACGACGGCACCACCCGCACCGACTCGATGGACATCGAGCGGCGCCGCGGCATCACCGTGCGTACCAACGTGGCGTCGTTCGCCGTCGGCGATATCCAGGTGAACCTCATCGACACCCCGGGCCACTCCGACTTCATCGCCGAGGTCGAGCGCAGCCTGGCCGTGCTCGACGCGGCCGTCCTCGTCGTGTCGGCGGTGGAGGGCGTCCAGTCGCAGACAGTCGTCCTCTGGCGGGCGCTGCGCCGGCTGGCCGTGCCCACGTTGATCTTCATCAACAAGATCGACCGCGGCGGCGCCGACCCGGCCCGCGTGCGCGGCGAGATCGACCGGCGGCTGACCGCGCCCGGCGGCGTGCGCACGCTGCCGCTGGCCGACGTCGTGGCCCCGGGCACGGCGAACGCCAGCACGAGGGCGGTCCCGCTGATCGACTCGCGGGTGGTCGACGTCCTCGCGATGCTCGACGACCGGGTGCTGCGCGCGGCCCTAGCCGAGTTCCCCGGTCCGGCCGAGCCCGCCGGTCCGGCCGAGCCCGCCGGTCCGGCCGAGCCCGCCGGTCCGGCCGAGCCCGCCGCCCGGGCCGAGCCCGCCGGTC
>Ga0302314_10011945_pt1 | contig 15085 bp, 8 predicted proteins | sample III_Palsa_N2_3_FD_200533 | JGI IMG/M metagenome (GOLD analysis project Ga0302314, IMG submission 200533) | Peat permafrost microbial communities from Stordalen Mire near Abisko, Sweden - III_Palsa_N2_3 | ecosystem: Environmental > Terrestrial > Soil > Palsa > Peat permafrost | place: Sweden...
CGGTGGCTTCGACACCGGCGCGGCCGGGGTCGGCTGGGCGCTGCTGCGGTTCGCCGGGGACGGTGGCGGCCGACGCCACGCGGCGGCCGGCCTGTGGGCGCTGCAGACGGCGAGCGCCCGGCAGCGGACGGTCAGGCTCGACGGCGGCTGGTGCGACGGCGCCTCAGGCACCGCGCTGGCACTGGCCGACAGCGGTGCCGCGTGCGCCGCCGACGATGCGGCCGCGCTGCTGGAGCGGGCCGTAGCGGCGGCGGCCGTCCCCGGGGCGGGCGACCACAGCCTGTGCCACGGCGAGGTCGGCGCGCTCGACCTGCTGCTCACCGCCGCCGCCTCGGGCCGGGCCGATCCCGGTGCCCTGCACCTCAGGGCTGGTGCGCTGCTGGCGGCGCTCGACCGGTTCGGCCCGCGCTGCGGCACGCCCGACGCCGTCAGCAGCCCGGGGCTGCTGACCGGCCTGGCCGGCATCGGCTACGGGCTGCTCAGGCTCGGCTTCGCGGCCCGCATCCCCTCCGTACTGCTGCTGGGGTCGCCGACCGCGTGACCGTCCCGGCCCCCGGCCCCGACTCCCGGCCCCCGGCCCCGACTCCCTGCCCCCACGACTTCCTGCCCTCACCATTTCCTGCCCTCACGATTCCCCACGCGAAGGAGACACGCGATGAGCAACGAAGCACTCGTCACCGGCTGGAAGAACCCCGCCGCCCGTGAGCAGCCCGGGCCCGGACACCCGGCCGGGGACATCCGGCTTCCCCAGGAGTCCGCGGCGGGCCGCCGGGCCCGGCTGCTGGCCGGCCTCGCCAGCCTTTCCTGTAACGACGTGAACACCGTCACCATCACCACCATCAGCATGAGCTGGGGCTGACCCCGGCTCTCCCCGCGCCGGGCCCGGCCGAGCTTCGACCGGGCCCGGCCGGCGGCCGATCCCTCGGTGCACAGAGGTGCTCTGGTGCATCGGCACGCCCGGCGATAGCCTCCGGCCATGCTCATTACGTCTCCGGTGGTGGTTGGGCGTGAGGATCAACTCGCCGCGCTGGAGCGGGCACTGGCCTCCGTCCGGCAGGGCGGGGGCCGGGCGGTGTTCCTGCTGGGCGAGGCCGGGATCGGCAAGTCCCGACTGGCCGGGGAGTGCGCCTACCGGGCGTTCACCGGGGGCATGGCGGTGCTCCGGGGCCGCTCCGGCGCCGTCGGCGGCGACGCCATGCCGTTCCGGCCGATCGCGGAGGCCCTGCTCTCCCTCTTCCGGGTCAGCGGGCCGCCGCAGGACCCCGAGCTGGCGCCGTACCGCTCCGCGCTCGCCGGGATGCTGCCCGAGTGGCGCGGCGGCGACCGGCAGGCCGCACCCGCCGCGCTGATCGAGACGGCCGAGGCGGTGCTGCGGCTGCTGGCCTCGGTCGGCGGCGATCTGGCCACCCATCAGCATCCGGGCTGCCTGCTGGTGCTGGAGGACCTGCACGACGCCGACGCGGAGACCCTCGCGGTCGTCGAGTACCTCTGCGACAACATCGGCGGCCTGCCGGTCCTGCTGCTGGCCACGCTCCGGCCGGAGGCCGGGCCCGCCGGCGAGCTGGCCCAGGAGCTGGGCCGCCGCCGCGCGGCGGTGCTGAGCACCCTGCGACCGCTCACCACCGACGAGGTCAGGACCATGGCCGAGGCCGCACTGGCGGCCCTGACCGCACTGCCCGCCGGCGGCGCCGACCTGCTGCCCCAGCAGGTCGCCGACCGGCTGGCCCAGGACGCCGAGGGCAACCCCTTCGTGGTCGAGGAACTGCTGAGCGGCATGATCACCGCCGAGGTGCTGCACCGCGGACCGGCCGGCGGCTGGCAGGTCCGCGGCGACCCGGCCATCGACGTGCCCAGGACCGTGGTGCGCAGCGTCGCCCAGCGGGTGGCCCGGCTCAGCCCCTCCGGCCGCACCCTGCTCAACACCGCCGCCGTCCTCGGCCGGAGGTTCTCGCTCCCGGTCCTGAAGCTCGTCACCGGGCTGAACGACCGCGACCTGCTGATCCACCTGCGCGCCGGCATCGACGCCCAACTCATCTCCCCCAGCGGCCCGGTGGCCGACCGGTACGAGTTCCGGCACGCGCTGACCGCCGAGGCCCTGCTGACCGAGCTGCTCCCGACCGAGCGCGCCGCCATCGCCGGCCGGGCCGCCGACGCGATCGAGGACGCCTACCCGGGCCTGCCCGACCAGTGGTGCCACCGGGTGGCCGCGCTGCGGCTGACCGCCGGGGACACCAGGGCCGCCGCCCTGCGCTACGCCGAGGCCGGTCAGGCGGCCCGCGGCGACGGCGCCATGGACTCCGCCGTCTCGCTGCTCGAACGGGCCCAGGACCTGCTGGCCGACCCCGCCCGCGCCGCCGACCGGGCCCCGGTGGTGGAACAGCTGGTCTACACCCTGGTGGAGACCGGCCGGCTCGACCGCGCCCTCGCCCTGGCCGACACCCTGCCCGAGACCGGTCCCGGCGCCCTGGCCGCGCCCGACAGTGCCGCGCTGCACTCCCGGCTGGCCTGGGCGGCCGTCACCGCCGCCCGGTACCAGGACGCCACCGCCCGGATGCACCGCGTCCGCCGGCTGCTCGGCCGCTTCGACAGCACCGCGCTCACCCCGGCGCTGCATGTGGTCGAGGCCCATCTGGTGCTCGCCGACACCACCGCCGGCGCCGACCGGGTGGCCGAGGCCGAGCGGCTGGCCCGGCTCGCGGCGGAGGGCGCCGAGGCGGTCGGCCTGCCCGAGATCGCCTGCCAGGCCTGGCAGTTGCTCGCGCTGCTGGAGCGCCGCTACGGCTTCGACCGGGCCGACGCCTGTCTGGAGCGCGGGCTGGCGCTGGCCACCGAGCACCGGCTGCCCACCTGGCAGATCAGCCTGCTGCTGCGGCTCGGCACCAACGACTTCATGCACAGCGGCTCCTCCGTCCTGATGGAGCGCGCCCATCGTGCGGCCGTCGACCACGGCGCCCTGGTGCTGATGCACAACTCGGCGGCCGGCCTGGCGATGCAGAGCGTGATGCTCGGCGAGTACGCCACCGCCCGCGAGCTGACCGACCGCTGCGCCCCCGCCACCGCCAGGCTGGGCAACGCCGACACCCACCAGTTCGTGCTGCTCACCCAGGCCATGCTGGCCGCCCACCAGGGCCGCTCGCGGGAGCTGGAGCAGGCGCTCAAGGAGTTCCGCCAGTGGGACGGCGACCAGTCGCTGCAGGTGCCGCTGGTCTTCGGCAGCCGCGCGGTCTGCGCCCTGCTGCACGAGAACCGCGAGCAGGCGCTCCACGAGCTCGACCAGGCGCTCGCCTGGGAGGAGCAGCACCCGTCGGTCTTCTACCTCAACGGCCTGCACGGGCTGCGCCCGCTGCTGCGCGCGCTGGCCGGCCACCCGGCGTCCGAGCCGGAGGCCGACAGCCCGGCGGCCCTGCCGTGGAACCGGCAGTTCGAACGCCTGGCGCTCGCGGTGCACGAGGGGCGGGCCGGGCGTCCGGCCCGGGCGGAGGCGGCGGTCGCGCAGGCCCACGAGGCGAGCCGGCCGTTCCCGATGGCCCGCCGGCTCGGCCAGCGGCTGGTGGCCGAGGCGGCGCTGGCCGACGGCTGGGGCGAGCCGGTCGGCTGGCTGCGCAGCGCCGAGGGGTACTTCCACGACGCCGCCGTCCCGGCCGTGGCCAGCGCCTGCCGCGACCTGCTGCGGCAGGCGGGCGCGACCGTCCCGCAGCGCCGCAGCGGAACCGCGAACGTCCCGGCGCTCCTCCGCCAGCAGGGGCTGACCGCGCGGGAGTACGAGGTCTTCCTGCTGCTGGTGTCGCGGCTGGGCAACCAGGAGATCGCCGAGAAGCTGTACATCTCCGCCCGGACGGTGGAGAAGCACGTGGCCAGCCTGCTCGCCAAGACCGGGCGGCCGCACCGCGCGGCCCTGTGCGACTACGCCGCCGAACTCGGCACGCACCTCGGCTGAGCCGACCGGCAGTTCCGGACTGGCGTTCGACGACTCACCCGTTCCAATGAAAATGCCCCTCGCGCCGTGACCTCCGAATCTCACGACGAATCGTTTTCTCCCTGTACTGACAACTTCCGCACCGGTGTTTATCAAATCTGCCCGGACAATTCGCTGCTGGCGATAAGTTCGTACAGGGTGCACGCTTCCCCCGTGTGATCGGCACCCGGTCGGTCACAGGGAGGAGGCACCCTGTGCCAGAACTGCCCGAACCACCCCACTCGCTCGCCATGGGCACGACGCTGCTCGATGTGCGGGACGCGCCGCGCAGGCCCGTCCCGCCGGTGCCGGCCGACCGCGACCCGGTGGCGACGTACTACTGCAAGACCCTCGAACAGGTCCGCGCGACGGAGTACGACATCGTGATCGTCGGCGGCGGCGCGGTCGGCTCCGCCGTCCTGCACCGGCTGATGCGCCAGGCGGGCCCCTGGCACCCCAAGGTGCTGCTGCTGGAGAAGGGCAGCTTCCTCCTGCCCGAGCACGTGCAGAACCTCGACCCCCGCTACCAGCGGCTGATGATGGACGCCGTGGCTCGCCCCTGGCGGCGCGCGCCGGACACCACCTACGACCTCGCTCCGCAGATCCCCTACCTGGGCGGCCGGGCGCAGTTCTGGAGCACCTGGATCCCGCAGCCGACGGCGGCCCAGATGCCCGGGTGGCCGGCCCCGGTGACCGAGGAACTGAACGACTACTGGAGTTCCGCCAAGGAGTTCCTGGGCGCCGTCCTGCCGAGCGACATGGGGACGCAGTTCTCCGAATTCCAGCCCCGGCTGATCGACCGGCTCAAGGAGCACCTCTTCGGGATCAGCCACTTCCCGAAGGAAATCCAGGCCCCGGAACTCCAGGTGGAGCTCGCCTCCCGGGACACCACCTCCAGCCTGCACTACCGGAAGTTCAGCCCGGTGCCGCTGCTGATCGGGCTGGCCACCGCCTACCCGGGGTCGGTGGACATCGTCACCGGGTGCGAGGTGCACGAGATCCGGCACACCGCCGACGGCTCCGACGGCCGCCGCCGGGCCACCGAGCTCTCGACCGCCCAGGGCCTGCTGAAGCTCGGCGCGCGGACCGAGCTGGTGCTGGCCAACGGCATCGTCGAGCCCACCGGGCTGCTGCTGAACTCCTTCGGCGACGCCCTGCCGGACTTCACCGGGACCAACTTCGGCGGCCATGTCGCCTCCTGGTTCTCGGTCAGGGTGCCGCGCGCGGCCTGGAAGGGGCTGGAGGGCAAGGGGCTCCAGGTCGGCTGCCTCTATCTGCGGGGCCGGGTGCAGCAGCCCGAGCTGCCCGAGCCCCGGGACTTCCACATCCACCTGATGGGCGCCTCCAACCCGGAGCCGGCGACCGCCGTCCCCGACCTCTACCGGCTGATCCCCGACTCCTTCGACCAGGAGTTCCTGCAGCAGCTCACCGACGCCGACCACATCGGCTTCCTGGTCCACTGCCTCGGCGAGTGGCGCAGCCGGCCGAAGGACACCCGGGGCAGCACGGTGACCGTCGACCGCGGCGAAGCCGTGCTGAAGATCGAGCCCAGCGAGGCGGACACCGACCTGCGGCGGATCATGGACGAGTCGGCCCAGCGCATGGTGAAGGAGATCCTCGCCGAGGGCGTGGCCCCGGACGCGATCCAGTACTGGCACCCGGGCCGGAACGGGACCCCCGGCAGCTGGCAGTCGACCATCCCGGCCGACCGGATGAAGGACGCCCTGGTCCACGAGTCCGGCACGCTCTGGATGGGCGACACCCCGGAGGACTCCGTCACCGACGTCAACTGCCGCCTGCACCAGGTGTCCAACCTCTACGTCGGCGGTGCGGCCACCTTCCCCACCTCCGGCTCCTGGAACCCGACGCTGACCGCGGTCGCGCTGGGCCAGCGCCTGGCCGACCACCTGCTCCGCTCGGGCCGGAACGGGGGGCCGCGGTGACCCAGGAGCAGGAGCTGACCGAATTCGTGCACCTGTCCATGCCGCTCACCGGGTTCGCCACCTACGACCTCTACGGCACCGGCATGGCGAAGCTCTACCTCGACACCGCCCGCGAGCAGTTGGGCGCCGACAACCTCACCGGGTTCCTCGCCGCCTGGAAGCAGGTGCTGGCGGACCGGGGCGGACCGGAGCGGCTGACGCCGACCTACCGGGAGGTCGCCCGGGCGCTGGTCTACCTCTGGTACACGGGCTCCTGGCCGCAGCTGGCCCCGGCCGCCCACAGCGCGCTGCGCCGCCCCGGGCCCAACGCCGAGTTCGTCGCCTCGACCAGCAGCTACGCCGAGGGCCTGGTCTGGCGCAGCTTCCAGGGCCACCCGGCGGGCGCGAAGCCGCCGGGCTTCGGCACCTGGTCGGCCGTGCCGCCCGAGCTGCCGTCCGAGCAGCAGCTCCGCGAGGAGCTGGAGGCCGCCAACGAGGACCCCCCGGTCACCCCCGCCGCCGTCTACGACGCCGTCGGCTACGGGGCCGACCTGCCGTCCGCGGGCGTACCCGCCCACCTGCTGCCGGGCCTGCGGGTCTCCCGTTCCATCCCCCCGTCCGCCGTCCCCTCCGCCGCGGTGGCACCCGCGGCGGCGGCGCCGGAGCAGAAGCAGGTGAGCGAGCGATGACCGTGACCACCACCGGCGCCCAGGTCAACGGCCGCCGCTACGACGTGATCATCGTCGGCAGCGGCTGGGCCGGCAGCCTGCTGGGCCGGCAACTGGGCAGGCAGGGCTGGCGGGTGCTGGTCCTGGAGGCCGGGAACCCCGGCACCGAGACCTGGCCGGGCTACCAGGACTCGCTGGACACCTTCAACGTCGCCCCGATCAAGGTGCCGAACGCCGGCTACCGCCCCAACCGGGCCGCGCCCTTCCCCGACGTCCTGGACCTCCACGCGGTCCCGGGCGGCTACACCTCCACCGGCCACTTCGTCCAGACCGGACCGCTGCCGTACGGCACCGACTACATCCGGGCGCTGGGCGGCGCGGCCATGCACTGGCTGGGCGCCGTGCCCAGGATGCTTCCGGAGGACTACGCGACCAGGTCCCTCTACCGCTACGGGCGGGACTGGCCGCTGACGGCCGAGCAGCTGGAGCCGTACCTGCAGCAGGCCGAGCGGCTGATCGGCACGGCCGGCAACGGGGCCGAGCAGCACGAGCTCGGCGTCGTGCCGGAGCGCGACTACCAGTACCCGATGGAGGAGATCCCGGCCAGCTACCAGGACGGGGTGTTCCACCGGAAGCTCACCGGCAAGGAGATCACCGACCCGGTGGCCCAGCTGCCCTACACGCCGAAGGTCTACACCCTGCCGCAGGGACGCAACAGCACGCCCAACCCGCTCTTCGACGACGGCCGGGGCTACCGTCCGGTCGGCGCCGTCGGGCTGCCGAACTTCGGCGAGCGCTGCGTGGGCAACGCCAGCTGCACCCCGATCTGCCCGGTCCAGGCCAAGTCCTCGCCGCTGCGGCTGCAGCAGGACTTCACCGACTCGGTGCACGTCGCCACCCGCTGCGTGGTCAGCCGGGTGCTGCCGGGGCGCGGCAGCTCCGTGCGCGGCGTGGAGTTCCGCGAGTACAGCGACCCGGCCGCGCCGGTGGGCACCCCGTACACGGCCGAGGCGGACATCGTCGTGCTGGCCGCCCACGCCATCGAGAACGCCGTCATCCTGCTCTCCTCCGAGCTGGCCAACAGCAGCGGCTACGTCGGCCGCCACCTGATGGACCATCCGACCTTCCTGGCCTGGTCCCGGATGCCGCAGGCGGAGCCCATCGGGGCGTTCCGCGGCCCGGGGCACACCTCCGGACTCGAATGCTTCCGCTTCGGCAGCGGCCGCAAGCGGCGCGCACCGTTCCGGATCGAGATCGGCAACTGGGGCTGGGGCTGGGCCACCGGCGCGCCGTTCAGCAGCGTCGGCTCCATGGTCGGCCTCGGCGGCGACGCCGAGGGCGAGGTCAAGGCCGACGGGCTCTTCGGCCCCGGGCTGCGCCGACGGCTGGGCGACGAGCTCAACCGGCAGGTGCAGCTGCAGATCGCGGTGGAGCAGCCCGCCGACCCGGCCAACCGGGTCACCATCGACCCGCAGCGCTACCGGGACGGCCTGGGCAACCCCAAGCCGATCCTCCACTACGACCTCGACACCCGGGTCAGGGACGGCGTCTACGCCGCGCGCCGGGTCGCGGCGGAGATCTTCCGGGCGCTCGGTGCGGAGGACTTCACCGACTACCGGGTCCGCGGCGACATCCCGCCGCTCGGCCACTTCCGGCACCGGCCGGAGGGGCAGACCGAGGAGCTCGATCTCGGCTTCCACGGCGCGGGACACGGCGCGGGCACCCACATCATGGGCGCCCAGCGGGCGACCTCGGTGGTCGACTCCTACCAGCGCACCCACGACCATCCCAACCTCTTCGCCGTGGGCTGCGGCAGCATGCCCTCCATCGGCACCAGCAACCCCACCCTCACCATGGCCGCCCTCGCCCTGCGCAGCGCCGAGGAGATCCACCGCGAACTCACCTCGCTGCACCACCCGGTGACCGCGGCCCGGCAGCCCGTGCTGGAGGCCGCCCAGTGATCACCGCCACCGCGCTCAGCCAGGGCAAGTACCGGCCGCCGGCCGGCCTCAAGGAGCTGAGGGACTTCCTCCAGGCCGCGCTGGAGGTCGAGCACTTCACCGTCCCGGTCTACATGAGCGGGATGTACTCGATCCGGCCGGGCGCCAACCGCTTCTCCTACGACACCATCCGCAGCGTGCTGATGGAGGAGATGCTGCACCTGACGCTGGCCGCGAACCTGCTCAACGCCGTCGGCGGCACCCCCGATGTGGCCCGTCCCGGCTTCGTCGCCGGGTACCCGGCCAGGCTGCCGTTCAGCAGCCGGAGCCTGCCGGAGATCCCGCTCCAGAACTTCTCCCCGGCGGCGCTGGACACCTTCCTGCTGATCGAGCGCCCGCGCGCGCTGGTCCCGCCCGCCGGGGGCGAAGCCGAGGACGACGAGGGCTGGACCTCCATCGGCCAGTTCTACGACGCGATCCGGAAGGGCCTGATCGCCCTGGAGCGGGAGCAGCGCGAGCAGCACCGCAGGGACCCGGCCGCCCCGGCCACCCTCTTCACCGGCGACCCGCGCCGCCAGGTCGGCCCGACCGACTTCTACAACTCCGGCGGCGAGGCCTTCCCGGTCACCGATCTGAAGAGCGCCCTGCTGGCCGTGGAGGTGATCAGCGACCAGGGCGAGGGCGTGGCCGACACCATCTGGGACAGCGACGACATCTTCTTCGGCGAGCAGCGCCAGGTCGCGCACTACTTCCGGTTCAAGGAGATCCGGGTGGGCCGCAGGTACGGCGCGCACGACCTGCCGCGCACGGGACCGAGCGGCCCGCTGCTCGACGTCGTCTGGGACGAGGCGTACCGGATCGACCCCCGGGCGAAGGTGGCGCACTACCCCGAGGGCTCGCAGGTCCGCGCCCAGGCCGAGTTCTTCAACCGGACGTACGCACACCTGCTGGCCCTGCTGCAGCTGGCCTTCACCGGCGATCCGTGGGTCATGCGCCAGGCCGTGCCGGTGATGCTGGAGCTGCGCGACCTGAGCCAGCGGCTCTACCGCAACCCGCATCCGGACCGGGCCAGGGCGGCGCAGGGCATCCACGCCAGTCCGACCTTCGAGCTGACCGAGCAGCACTTCGTCCAGGCCCGTGCCGACGCGGCGGCGAAGGCCGCCGCCTCCCCCACCCCCGAGGAGCAGCACCCGTGAGCAACACCCTGCCCGACCTCCCCCCGGGCTTCAGCCTGCCGTTCTTCTACGGCACCTTCAGCAACATCGGCTTCGACTACCTGCTGACCGACCGGGCGGCCGTCACCGAGCTGCTGAAGGAGTCCCCGAGCGGCGCCCACCTGTCCCCGGCCGTCTTCGACGACCAGGTCTGCCTCTCCTTCAACTACCAGCTCTACTGCGGCCAGTTCGCCAAGGGGGCGAGCATCACCCAGGAGGTGGAGCTCAACATCGTCGCCTTCCCCGCCGCCGACGCGAACCGGGTCCCGAAGCTGACCTACCAGCAGTACGCCTACGGCTCCGACCAGACCCGCGGCCTCGGCTTCTGCCGGATGCACGTCGCCTGCGACAGCCAGATCGCCATCGACGCCGGGCAGAAGCTCTTCAACGAGCCCAAGTTCAAGGCCGGCTTCGACCCCACCCTCCCGGTCCCCAACGACACCACCGCCGATGCGAACGCGGTGGACCGGTGGAAGGCCGTCTGCGGCGTCTTCGGCAGCGCCGACGCCAACGGCGCCTTCACCCCCGCCAACACCTACTTCTCCTTCGAGGCCGACCTCCACGGCCTCGGCCCGCAGCCGGTCAGCGCCGCGCCGTTCACCGAGTACGGCAGCCGCAAGCAGCCCGACGGCTCCTTCCGGCCGCTGGCCGCCCCGCTCAACGTCTTCTCGCCGTACGTCTGGTACGACCTGGCCCGCAGCACCGGAAGGGTGAAGCTGGCCCTCGGCGGCGCCGCCCCGCAGGGGCTGAGCAAGAAGTTCGTCGACCTGCTCAAGGACAGGCAGCCGGCCGGCGCCTGGGTCTACCAGTCGCCCCCGGTCGCCGCCCAGAACCGCCCCTACTGGGTCGCCACCGGCTGACCCTCCCGCGGTGGACGGGCGGCCCCGGTGACGACCGGTCGCCGCCCGTCACCCCGGGCCGAGGGCCGCCAGGCCGAGGCGCCCGGTCGGACGCAGGGAGGTCGGGCGGGCCGACCCGAGGTGTACATGCGGAGGGGCTGGGCCAGGTATAGCGTTGATTGAGGCTGTGACGTTCTTCTCTCCCCCCAAGGAGGCACGCTCGCCCAAGGAGGCACGCGGCAGGCGACCGGAGCGGTGCTCCGAATGCGGAACCGTCCGTGCCGCTCGCGCCCCCCTCTCCGGAGTCCCGGCTGCCCCTCCAGCAGCGGCGGTACCGGGATGCTCCTCGGCAGGGCAGGCAGGAGGAGGCAGCGTTGGAAACCCGGCAGCGATGGCCTTTCCTGATGACGTGCTTCGGCGTCTGGATGGTCGCACTCACGTCCGTCTACTACGCGTTCTCCGACCAGCGGCTGATCTTCGTGGGGGTCGGGCTGAGCGGCGTCGTCGGCATCCTCATCGGAATCGCCTACCACCGCCCCGCGCACAGCCTTCCCTGGTACCTGCTGGCCGCGGCCAACCTCAGTTTCACCGCGGGTGAGCTGGCGCAGATCATCATCATCCAGTACCTGCACGAAAGCCTGTTCCCCTCGGTCGCCGACGCCTTCTACCTGGCCACCTACGGCCTCTACGCCGCCGGGCTGCTCGGCTTCGTCCGCTGGCGCACCGCCCGGCGCGACCGGGCTAGCCTGATCGACGCGCTGACCCTGACCGTCGGGATCGCGCTGCTCCTCTGGATCTACGTCATCGTCCCGTACGCGCACACCCCGGGGCTGAGCTGGATCCAGAAGGCCATCTCCATCGCCTATCCGCTGGGCGACATCCTGGTGCTGGCGATGCTGGCGCGACTGCTGGCACCGCGCGGCGGGAAGAGCGTGTCCGTGGTGCTGCTGACCGCGGGCACCTTCGGGCTGCTCGCCGCCGACATCGCCTACGCGCTGATCCAGCTCCACGGGACCTGGCGCACCGGCACCCCGGTGGACCTGGGCTGGGCGGTCTTCTACGGCGCCTGGGGATCGGCCGCGCTGCACCCGTCCATGGTGACGCTCACCGAACCCACGGAATGGCACCCGGACAACGCCCGGGTCCGGGTGGGCCTGCTCACCCTGGCATCGCTGATCGCCCCGGCGATGCTGGTGCTGGCCTCGATCCGCGGTGACACCAGCAATGTGGGCGTGATCGGGGCGTTCTCCGCGATCCTCTTCTTCCTGGTGCTCTACCGGCTGGCCGAGGTGGCGGAGACGCACCGGCGGGCGGTGACCCGCGAACGGACGCTGCGGGGCGCGGTGGCCTCGCTGAGCCTGGCGGCGGACGTGCCGCAGGTCGCCACGGCGGTCCAGCGGGCGGTGACCTCGCTGCTGGCGGACAGCCCGCAGCACGATGCCCTGCTGGCCATCCGCAAGGACGACCGGCTCTGGCTGACCCGCGCCGCCGACGGCGAGCAGATCGGGATGACCGAGCGGACCCGCTCCCTGGTCCAGGCGCAGGCCGGGCACGGCGGGACCAGGCTGCTCGGCGTGGACGCCCTGGGCGAGGAGCTGACCGCGCGCTTCCATCCGCTGCGCAGCACCCTGCTGTGCCCGCTGGCGCTGCGGGAGAAGTCGGCGCCGGATCCGCTGATCGGCGCCCTCATCGTGGCCGGCGACGAGCGGGACCTGCTGGTGCTGCGGGACAGCCTGGCCACCCTCGCCGCCCAGGGCACGCTGGCCGTCGAACGGATCGCCCTGAGCCAGGAGGTGAGCAAGCGCAACAGCGAGGCGTACTTCAGGACCCTGGTGCAGAACGCCTCCGACGTCATCCTGATCCTCGACGAGGGGGACCGGATCCGGTACGCCAGCCCGTCGGCCCGCCAGGTGCTGGGATCCGCGACCCTGGCCGGGTCCCGGCTCGCCGATCTCGTGCCCGCACAGGAGAGCGGCACCGTCACCCGGGCGCTGAGCCAGATGCGGGCCCGCGATGAACCGGACCGGCGCGAGCACTGGCAGATGCTGCGCACCGACCAGGCCACCATCGAGGTCGAGGTCCGGTGCAGCGACCTGCGCCGGGAGGCGACCGTCGCCGGGCTGGTGCTGACCCTGCGCGACGTGACCGAGCAGCGCAAGCTCGAACGCGAGCTCACCCACCGCGCCTTCCACGACTCGCTGACCGGGCTGGCGAACCGGGTGCTGTTCCACGAGCGGGTCACCCACGCCCTCACCCAGAGCCAGCGCGAGGGAACCGTGGTCGGCGTGCTCCTGGTCGACGTGGACGACTTCAAGGTGGTCAACGACACCCAGGGCCACCCGGTCGGCGACGAGCTGCTGGTCGCCCTCTCGCTGCGGCTGTCCACGGCGGTCCGCGTGTCCGACACCGCGGCCCGCCTCGGCGGCGACGAGTTCGCGCTCCTGGTCGAGGACCCGATGACGCCCCAGGACCTGGAGACCTTCGCCGACCACCTGCTGGGCGTCTTCGCCGAACCGTTCCGGCTGAGCGTCGGCCCGGTGAGCGTCAACGCCAGCATCGGCATCGCCACCACCGAGGACAGCTTCGACTCGGTGGAGCTGCTCAGCCACGCCGACCTGGCGCTGTACGAGGCGAAGACGGCGGGAAAGCGGCGGTGGCGGCGCTACCGCCCGGCGATGCAGAGCGGCATGGTGGAGCGGCACGAGCTGCAGGAGAGCCTGGACCGGTCGCTGGTGGAGTCGTTCGTGGTGCTCTACCAGCCGATCGTGAAACTCGCCGACGCATCGATCGTCGGCTTCGAGGCGCTGGTGCGCTGGCCGCACTCGACGCGCGGCACGGTGCTCCCGGAGCAGTTCATCACGCTGGCCGAGGAGAGCGGCCAGATCGTCCCGCTCGGCGCCTGGGTGCTGGGCCGGGCAGCCACCGAGGCGGTCGGCTGGCGCGGCGTGACGGACGGGCTCCGCAACGGGTCCGCCGCCGGACCGCGGCCTCCCTATGTGAGCGTCAACGTCTCGCCGCGGCAGTTCCGCGACCACGGCTTCCTGGACGTGGTCCAGCACGTCATCGACCGGACCGGGATCGATCCCTCCTCGCTCGTCCTGGAACTGACGGAGAGTCTGCTGCTGCGCCACGACGACCGGGTGCTGGCGGAGATGCAGTCCCTCACCGAGCTGGGCGTGCGGATCGCCATCGACGACTTCGGGACCGGCTACTCCTCATTGAGCTACCTGCGCGAGTTCCCGATCTCGATCCTCAAGATCGACAAGTCCTTCATCGACGAACTCGGACACTCCAGCCAGCAGTACGCGCTGGTCGACGGGATCACGCACCTCGCGGACACCCTGGGCCTGACCGTGATCGCCGAAGGCGTGGAGCACGAGCAGCAACGGGAGCTGCTGGTGTCGATGGGCTGCCCGCTCGGCCAGGGATACCTCTTCGCCAAGCCGGTGGCCGCGGAGGAGGCGCAGGCGATGCTGCTGAAGCAGGCCGCCGACGAACCGACGGAGCGGATCCGATGAGTACGAACGGCCTCGGCTTCTCCGACGGACAGCAGCTGCTGCTGTCCAACGACCTCGGGCAGCACGCCATCTGGCCCGCGCGGCTCCCGGTGCCCCCCGGCTGGGCCCGGAACGGGGAGCCCTGGGCGAGCGCCGCCGACTGTGCCGCCGCGCTCGACGCCGCGCCGCCGGACAGCTGGTCGGCCTACAGCCGTCCTGACCACCCGCTCGGCCCGGACGGCCCCTGGGCGCCGACCGTCACCCGGCTGGTCCGGGAGCAGGCCGAGCGGACACCGCACGCCTGGGCGGTGCTGTGCGACGACGAACGGGTCGACTACGCGGAGCTGGACCGGCGGACCGAGCGGCTCGCCCGGCGGCTGCGGCTCCACGGCGGCGTCGAGCGGTCCGTGGTGGCCGTCTGCCTGGACCGCACCGCCGAGCTGGCGGTCGGCCTGCTGGCGGTGCTGCGGGCCGGGGCGGCGGTGCTGCCGCTCGACCCGGCCACCCCGGCCCCGCGACTGGTCCGGCTGGTCCGCGACGCCGATGCCCGGACGGTCCTGACGAACCGCTCGCACCGGGCGCTGTTCGCCGGGGCGACCGGGGAAGGCGCCGCCGTCGACGTACTGACGGTGGAGGCGGCGGAGGCGGACGCCGGCGACGGCCTGGGGCCGGAGCCGGCCGGCTGGACGCCCCGGCCGCAGGACCCCGCCTACCTGATCTACACCTCCGGGTCGACCGGACCGCCCAAGGGCGTGGTCACCAGCCACCACGCGCTGTCGGTGGCCCTGCGCGCCGCCGCGGAGTTCTACCGGCTGGGCCCCGGCGACCGGGTGGCGCATCTCGCGGCGCTGGCCTTCGACACCTCACTGGAGCAGATCCTCGCTCCGCTGGTCTCCGGGGCCACGGTGGTGCTGACCGGCAGGCACGCCTGGGCGCCGACCGACCTGCTCTACCGGATCGCCCGCGACCGGATCACCGTGGTCGACCTGACCCCCGCCTACTGGCGCAGGCTGCTCAGCGTCGCCGGTGCGGGCCTGGACACGCTGGCCC
>Ga0302314_10011947_pt1 | contig 15083 bp, 17 predicted proteins | sample III_Palsa_N2_3_FD_200533 | JGI IMG/M metagenome (GOLD analysis project Ga0302314, IMG submission 200533) | Peat permafrost microbial communities from Stordalen Mire near Abisko, Sweden - III_Palsa_N2_3 | ecosystem: Environmental > Terrestrial > Soil > Palsa > Peat permafrost | place: Sweden...
GCGAGCTGGTGGTGGTGCTTGAGGCAATGAAGATGGAGCAGCCGCTGAACGCGCACAAGGCCGGCACGATCGTCGGCCTCAGCGCGACCATCGGCGCGACCGTCACCAGCGGCGCCCCGATCTGCGAAATCAAGGACTGACCAGCGGGGTACCGGACAGGACGGCGTCCCGCGAGCAACGGTCACACAAGCCTGCGGCTGCTACCGGTCAGGTTTCCCGAGGGTCGGTGTGCGCGGTACAGTTCCTGCGACAAAGGAGAGTCTTGCTGATCTGGTTCGCGCTGGCCTGCGCCGTCGTGCCACTACTCGCCGGAGCGGTCCAGCTCCTCGGCGGCCGCAGCCCTGTTGCAGCGGAGACGCGTGAACAGGCTCTCATGCTCGTGACCATGGGTGCGGGCCTGGCCATCGGACGACTGCCCGGAGTCGCAGGTTGGCACGGTGCCACAGCGGATGCCCTCAGCTTCGTCAGCGGGGCACTGATGATGGCGACAGCCGTGCTGGCCATCCGGCGCCTGCTACGGCTGCGCGCGGCCCGACGAACAGCAGCCTGACCGGCTCCCCAAAGCGCATGCCGCAGGCCGGGGGTGCTTGTCGGCGGTGTGCTCGTTGACCCGGTAGCGGAGTCCGGCGACTGCTGATGCATCATGGCGGTCATGAACGCGTCGGCGAGACCCCGATCCTGCTGGCAGGAACTACTGCTCAACTGGTTGCTGTTCACCGCCGTGGTCTCGGCCGGGTCCGTCGCCGACGCCGTTGTCCTCGGCTCGCCACACATGCTGCCGAGCGGCCTGCTCGACGCCCTGGCGGCAGGCCTGGTCATGGCGATTCCGTTCACCGGCATCAGGCGCAGGAAGCGGAACCTCCGAAGCGGGTTGGACGTCCGCTGAATTTCGGGCCGGTATGCAGGCCACCGGTGGGGTTCGGAGGTCGGCCTCACCACTGATGATGTCGGCTGACGTGCTCGGGACGCCGTGACCCGAGGTAGCCGGAGCGGTCACGGTGACGGGATCGCGGGCGCGGCGGATGGCCAGGGCCACCGAGGCGACGACGACGGCTGTGCCGATGATCCCCTGTGTGCTCAGCCGCTCGGACAGGATCAGTACCCCCAGCAACACCGCCACCACCGGGTTGACATAGGCATAGGTCGAGACCGTCGTCAGCGGGAGGTGCGCGAGGGCATAGCCGTAGGCGCTGAAGGCGAGGATCGAGCCGAAGGTGGTCAGGTAGGCGAGCGCGAACCAGGAGCCCTGGCTCACCTGCGACCAATGCACGCGGGTGAGATCACCGTGCGCGGCCGAAGCCGAGAGCAGCAGCACGCCGGCGATCAGCATCTCCATGGCCGCGGCCAGCAGCGCTCGGCGCGGAAGTGCCAGTCGGCGGGCCAGTACTGAGCCCAAAGCCCAGGCCATCGAGGAGCAGAGCACGATCAGCACGCCGTCCAGGTGCCCCTTCCCCGAGGCGCCCGCGAGGACAGTCACCCCAGCCAGGCCGAGCATTACCCCGACTGAGGCGCGCGCGGTCGGCCGGGTGTGGTTGATCGGCCAGCCGAAGGCGACCATCCACAGCGGCACCGTCGCCACCAGCACTGCGGCGAAGCCCGAGCTGAGTGTCTTCTCGCCGAGGCTCAGCCCGCCGTTGCCGAGGACCAGCAGCAGCACGGCGATCACCAGGCAGGCCAGCCACTGCCGTCGCCCCGGCCGGTCCTCGCGCCGCAGTACGGAGCCGCCGCTGCGGATGGCGACGGGATGGAGCAGCAGTCCGGCGATCAGCAGTCGGGTGCCGGTCATCGTCAGCGGCGGCAGGTCGCGGACGCCGACCCTGATCGCCAGATAGGTGGACCCCCACACCACGTACACCACGGCCAGGGCTGCCCAACCGAGCAACGCGCCGCGCTGCCGTCCTGCCCTGAATCCCCGCATGGGCCACATGATCCCCGGGCGCGTGCCGAAGCGACCAGGCCCCTGACCGTCATTGGTCCGTGAGATTCCGCCAGCAACTGGGGCGGAGGCGGGCTGAACCAGAGGTACGCGCTTCGCGGCTCAGGTGGGCTGGACAGGCCGACTCCCCGGCGAGGTACTCCTTCACGACGCTGCCGCCCTGGATCGCAGGCATGGGCAAGGATGTCGGCATGAACCCCGACATCCGAGCCGCTGTCATCGGCCTGTTGACGCTGGCCAGTTCCCCGCCCACCGAAGACAGGGGCGACGCGTTCGGTGCGCTTCTCTCGGACATACTCCGCATCCGCGTCCCGCTGGAGCCCAATGCGTCGCCGGACGAGATTGTGCAGGCGACGGCCGATGCCCTCCTTGAGCCACTGCAGGACATGGTGGTGAGCTTTCTCGTCGCCTTCGACGCTCTCGCCAAGGTCAACGATGCGGGCGAGACCTCGGCGACGTCGGCGCAGGTCTTGCAGCGCCTGGCCCTCAACCTCGGTCCCAGCGAAGGCGAGTGAGCCCTCGCCCCGAGGCGGAGGGCTCGCGGGCCGGAACCGCCGGTCGCGTCGATCACCCGTCCGGTCACCCGGCGGCTAGCGTCCAGTTCAGCGAGTATTCGAACACTTGTCCACAGGGCTGTCCACAGCTGTGGACGACCGGCTGGCGCCCCGGCTATTCGCAGGTGCGCGCCGACTGTGGCGCAGCGGCGCCCCGCCGGGCTTCCGGGGAAGGCGGGCGGGGCGCCATGCCTGGGCGGCGGGTTGCGACTCGCACCGTGCAGGGCCCTTCCAGGATGGCATGAACGCGCCACTATTTGGCTGGCGGAAATCCGCCAGGCCTGGGACCGCCAGCGACGCGGTCCGGTATTGGTCACGCAATGCGTTCGTCTGACTACAGAGAGGCTGATATGTTTCCTCGGTACCGCAGTTACCACCCGCGAAAGGCAGCCTCGTGCGCACCCGAATCACCAAGGCCATCACCCTCGCCGCAGCATCTGCCGCCCTCCTCGGCGGTGCCGCGCTGGCCGCCGCCGCCCCGGCCTCCGCCGCCGTCCCGGCCCACGTCACCCGGCCGATGGCCCCGCGCCACAACAGCCCGGTCCGCACCGAGCGGGTCTGGGTCAAGGGCCACTACGCCGACGTCCGCGTGCAGCACGGCAAGATCCGTCGTGAGTGGATCCCGGGCCACTACGCCGTCATCACCGTCCGCTGACACCAGTCCGCGCCGGAAGGGCGGGGCCCCCTCTCCTCATGGAGAGCGGGGCCCCGCCTGTTGTGCCCGGTCGTGTTGTGCGCGGACGGTTTGCGGAATGAGGCCGCGCCCGGGGTGGTGCTGTCGTACGTTCGGACCAATCCGTTCGGGTGGCGGTGACGAAGTACTCAACAGAAGCCCATTCGACGGAGGTATCCATGCACGCGGCTGCACCGGGTGAACGGCCCGTCGGCCCTGGCCCCGGCGCGTTGGAGACTCTTCTGGACCGCGTCTCCCGGGGCGACCAGGAGGCATTCGAGACCGTCTACCTGACCGTCTCCGGTCCGGTGCTGGGGCTGGTCCGCCGACTCGTGCGCGATCCCGCGCAGTCGGAGGAGGTCGCGCAGGAGGTCCTGATCGAGGTGTGGCGCTGCGCCGCCCGCTTCGACGCCGACAAGGGCAGCGCCATGTCGTGGATCATGACGCTCGCCCATCGGCGGGCCGTGGACCGGGTGCGCTCCGCGCAGGCGTCCAGTGACCGCGAGCACCGGGTAGCCGTCCGCGATCACACGCCCGCCTATGACGAGGTCAGTGAGCAGGTGGAGCGCCGTCTGGAGCGGGAGCAGGTCCGGCGCTGCCTCGGCTCGCTGACCGAGATCCAGCGTGAGTCGGTCATGCTGGCGTACTACCGGGGCTGTACCTACCAGGAGACCGCCGATCTGCTCGGCGCGGCTCTGGGCACCGTGAAGACCCGGCTCCGGGACGGTCTGATCAGGCTCCGCGACTGCCTGGGGGTGACCTCGTGACCACCGCCGATCTGCACACGCTCACAGGTGCGTACGCCCTGCACGCACTCTCCGACCGCGAGTCGGAGGAGTTCGCTCACCATCTGTCGGTCTGTCCGGCCTGCGCCCAGGAGGTGCGCGAACTCCGGGAGACCGCAGCCAGGTTGGCCCTGGCCGCAGCTGAGACGCCCCCGCCGGACTTCCGCGAGCGGGTGCTCGCGGCGATCACCGAGACCCGGCAACTGCCGCCACTGGTACCGGAATCGGACCACAGACGACCGTCCCGATGGCGGCTGTGGCGGCACCGGTTGCCGCAACTGGCCCTGGCGGCCTGCATGGTGATCGCCCTGGTGGCGGTCGGCGTGGCCGTGGACGCCGAGCAGCAGGTCAGCCAACAGCGTTCGGCCACCGCGACCGCGCAGCAACAGGCCTCGAAACTGAGTCAGTTGCTGGTCGCGCCGGACGCCACCTTCCACAACGGACGGTTGACCGGCGGCGGCAGCAGCACCGTGGTCGCGTCGGCGCAGCTCGGCCAGGTCGCCTTCGTCTACCACGGCCTGCCGACGCTGCCGGACAGCAAGGTGTACGAACTCTGGTACAGCAAGGGCGGGGTGATGGTGCCGGCCGGTCTGGTGAGCTCGTCGTCGGGCAGCGGGGCGAAGCTGTTGGACGGTTCGCCCACCGGTGCCGCCGGAGTGGGTGTGACCGTGGAACCGGCGGGCGGGTCACCACGGCCGACCACCTCCCCGATCCTGCTGACGGCGCTGGACGCGACCTGACCACGGCGCCAGGCGACAGGGGCGTGCTTGCGGACTGTACATACTAGTAGGTACAGTCATCGCATGAGCACACCTGAACGTCTGATCGAGAGTACCCAGGAACTGCTCTGGGAACGGGGCTACGTCGGCACCAGCCCCAAGGCCATCCAGCAGCGCGCCGGGGCCGGTCAGGGCAGCATGTACCACCACTTCGCCGGCAAGCCGGAACTGGCGCTGGCGGCGATCCGGCGCAGCGCCGAGCAGCGGATGGCGCTCGCCGACGAGCGGTTCTCCGGCCCCGGGACGGCGCTGGAGCGCGTCGCCGCCTACCTGCGCCTCCAGCGGGACGTCCTGCGCGGCTGCCCGATCGGCCGACTCACCCAGGACCCGGACGTGATCGCGGACGACGACCTGCGCCGCCCGGTCGCCGAGACCTTCGAGCACCTGCGCGTACGCCTGGCGCAGGTGCTGGCCGAGGGCCAGGTCCGGGGCGAACTCCGGCCCGTACTGGACCCGGGCAACACCGCGGCCGCCGTCGTCGCCGTGCTCCAGGGCAGCTATGTACTGGCCCGGGCGGCGGGCTCGGCCGAGCCGTTCGATCAGGCCGTCGAGGGCGCGATCGCCCTGCTCGCCACCCAGGCCATCACTCAGGCCGACGCCGGAGAGCGTGTGGCCGGAGAGCGTGTGGCCGGAGGCCGTGCGGCTGGAGACGGCGAGAACTGAAGGCCGGAGAATCCGACAAGGAGCAGCGCCCGTGCAAGCCATGCAGTACACCATGACCCTGCCCGCCGACTACGACATGTCGATCATCCGTGACCGAGTGCGGACCCGTAGCTTCCGGACCGACGGCTTTCCGGGGCTCGCCTTCAAGGCGTACCTGATCCGGGAGCGCGGGGTCGACGGCTCGCCGGTCAACGCCTACGGGTCGTTCTATCTCTGGAACGACACCGAGGGGATGAACCGGTTCCTCTGGGGCGGCGGTGGGTTCGGCGGCATCGTCGCGGACTTCGGCCGTCCCGCCGTCCGCAGCTGGATCGGCGTGCACCGAGCAGCCGGTCCCGCCAGGCGGTTGTCACCGCGATTCGCCACCCGCCGACTGGAGGCGGTGCCGGACGGCGCCGACCCGGCCGAGGCGGTGACCCTCGCCCGGGACGCCGCCGAGCGCACCGCGCTGCTGCCGGGCGTCCACCGCACCCTGGTCGCGCTCGACCCGGAGCGCTGGGAACTGGTCCGGACGACCCTGTGGGCGGACGCGCCCCCGGCCGAGGAGTCGGCCGGAGCCGACCGCTACCGCGTCCTCCACCTGTCCGAAGGCCCGACTGAAGGCCCGACCGAGAAGCAGGAGCAGAGCTGATGCAGTCGCTCACCGAAACACCGCTGGACCGCGCCGCCGGATACCAGCTGCTCGCGCAACTCCAGGATGAGCAGGCCCAGTTGACCACCCTGGGGGCGCTCGACGGGCTCGCCCCGGGGTTCCCGGACTGGATCGTGACCACCCTCTTCGGCGGCACCTACCAGCGCGAGGGGCTGTCCCTGCGCGACCGGCAGGTCGCCAACCTGGCCGCGCTGACCGCGCTCGGCGGCGTCGAACCGCAGCTCGCGCAGCATGTGCGGGCCGGTCTGCGGGTGGGGATGAGCGAGCGGGAGGTGGTCGAGGTGCTGGTGCACCTCGCGCCGTACCTCGGGGTGCCCAAGGCGCTGGCCGGGCTCCGGGTGGTGGCCCAGGTGCTGGCCGAGGACCAGGTGCCGGCCGAGCGGCCGTCGTGACCGGGGCCCTGGCCGAAGGACTGGTACGGACCGTCCTCGGGGACGTCCCCGCCGGCGAGTTGGGCGTCTGCGACTCGCACGACCACCTCTTCTTCCGCAGCCGACGGCTCCCGGCGGACCAGGCGCTGGACGATCCGGCGGCGGCCACGGCCGAGTTGCGTGCCTTCGCCGCACTCGGCGGCGGCGCGCTGGTCCAGTGGACGCCGTACGGTCTCGGCCGGGGGTCGGCCCGGCTGGCCGAGACCTCCCGGGCCTCCGGGGTGCATCTGGTGGCCGCCACCGGCCTGCACCAGGCGGCGCACTACCCGCCTGAGCTGGTGCGCAACGCCAGTGAGGACAGCCTGGCGGAGCTCTTCATCCACGAGCTGACCGAGGGACTGACCGACCTCCCGGCGGAACCGCTGGCGGAACCCCCGACGGAACCGCTGGCCGAGGCCCGGAACGCGGGTGCAGTGCCGGTGCGGGCAGGGATGATCAAGGTCGCCGGTTCGTTCCACGGCCTGGACGCCCACGCCCGGACGGTGATGGCCGCCGCAGCGGCCGCGCACCATGCCACGGGCGCGCCGATCGGCGTGCACCTGGAGCACGGCACGGCCGGCCCGGAGGTGCTGGACCTGCTCTGTGACCGGCTGAACGTACCGGCGGAGCGGGTGCTGCTGGGGCACCTGAACCGCTTTCCCGAGTCGCGAACCCATCGTGACCTGGCCGAGCGTGGCGCCTTCCTCGGACTTGACGGACCGTCACCTGCCAATCAGGCCACGGACTGGCGGCTGATGGACGTGCTGTCCACGCTGGTGCGGGCGGGCCACGCCGGGCAGTTGCTGCTGGGCGGGGACACCACCACCGCCCAGGCCCGGGCGTCCACCGGCGGCGGCCCGGGCGTGCCGTACCTGCTGGCCCGGCTCCGCCCGAGGGTCGAGCGGGAGCTGGGCGAAGAGGTGGCGCGGCAGCTGCTGGTCGGCAACCCGGCGCGGGCCTTCGCGATCCATCGGCCGTCCTCGTCCTGAGCGGCGTCCCGGCGGCGTCCCGGCGGCGTCCCGAGCGGGACTGTCAGTGCCGGCCGCTAGGGTCTGCGGACATGGAGATCACAACCGCAGTCTGGTCATTCGCCTTGGTGGTGGGCCTGCTCACGCTCACGCCTGGGCTGGACACCGCACTGATCCTGCGGACCGCCGCGCTCGGCAGCCGTCGGGAGGCGTCGGGCGTCGTCCTCGGGATACAGCTCGGCACCCTGCTCTGGGGGACGCTCAGCTCGCTCGGCGTCAGTGCCCTGCTGACCGCCTCGCACGCGGCGTACACCACGCTGCGGATCGCGGGCGCGGCGTACCTGCTGTGGATGGGCGGGCGGCTGCTGCGCGGCAGCCTGGGCCGCCGTGGCGAGGCCGGCGCGGCGGACGGAACGGACGAGGAGGCCGGAGCCGGGGTAGGCGTCGGAGCAGGGGCCGGGGGCGGGCTGTTGCGCGGCCTGCGGCGGGGGCTGACCACCAACCTGCTCAACCCCAAGATGGGGGTGTTCTATGTGGCGGTGCTGCCGCAGTTCATACCGGCGCACGCGCCCCATCTCGCCATGGGCCTGCTGCTGACCAGCGTCCATGTGACCGAGGGGCTGCTCTGGTCGGGGGTGCTGGTGGCCTTCGCCGGGGTGCTGCGCGGCTGGCTGCGGCGGCCGGTCGCGCGCCGGGTGCTGGACCGGGTGACCGGCACGGTCGTGATCGCCTTCGGCCTGCGGCTGGCGATCGGCGACTGACCGGTCACCTGAGGTGACCGGTCAGTGGACGGGCCCCGGCGATTGAGCACAACTGCGTGACCAGCCGATCACGGAGCGGAGTTCGGGACCTTCGGGCTGTCCGCGTACGCCTGGGTCGGGTTCATGCCGACCCCGTTCAGCGCGACCGTGTCCTGCGTGCTGACCGGGGCGCAGGTGTTGGTCTGGTTGCCGGTCTGGTCGTGCGCGCCGGCCAGCGCGGCCTGGGTGTTGGCCGCCGCCGGGACGGCCTTCCCGCCGGGGAAGGTCTTGCCGCTCGGCCAGTCCGCGCCGATGACCAGGGTCAGCTGCGAGCCGGTGCCCTGCTTCAACGCGGAGCTGGGCAGGCCCAAACTGCCGGCGACCTCCTTGGCCTGCTCGGCCTGGCTCGCCGGGTAGCTGAGGGTGGTCGTCGTGGCCGAGCTCGGCGCGTCCCCGGCAGTGCTGTCGCTGCTGTAGCCCTGGTTGGTCAGCGCGGTCTCGACGGTCCCGGCACGGCCGGAGATGGTGGTGCCGTTCTCGACCTGGACGGCGATGTCCGAGGCCGGGACGGTCGGCGCGGCCGACGGCGCGGCGCTGGCGGTGGCGCTGGCGGCACTGGACTTGGCGCCGGTCGCGGTGGTCAGCGACTGGTCGTTGGCGATGGTCTGGAACAGCGTCTCCGCGCCGGGGGCTATCACCACCCGGTCGATGTTGCTCGGGTCCGGCTGGTTCTGCATGGTGGTGAAGGTGATCCGGTTGGTCGGCACCTTGTTGAGGTCGTCCGCGAGGCCGACCAGCTTGGAGATGCTGTCCAGGCCGGTGTCGACGGTGAGCGCCTTGGTCGCGGCGTTCGCCAGGTCCAGCACGTCCAGCGGGTTGGCCAGGGTGTTGGCGCTCTTCAGCTTGCTGATCATCTGGGTCATGAAGATGTGCTGGGCGTAGGTGCGGCCGAGGTCGCTGCCGTCGCCGAAACCGTGCCGGGTGCGCAGGAACTCCAGCGCGGACAGGCCCTTCAGGGTGTGCGTGCCCTTGGAGAGCTTGAGGTGCGAGTCGGGGTCGTAGACGTTGTTGCTGACGCAGACGTTCACGCCGCCGACGACGTCGGACATGTCCACCACGCCGCTGAAGTCGACCATGGCGAAGTGGTCGATCGGGATCCCGGTCAGCTGCTCCACGGCGGCGACGGTACAGCCGGGCCCGTACTGGAGGGTGCTGTTGATCATGCCCACACCGCCGCCGAAGCTGGTGTGGTCCTTGGTGTCGGTGCAGCCGGGGAGGTTGGTCTCCAGGTCACGGGGGATGCTCATGACCGTGGCGTTGGTGCGGTCGGCCGAGAGGTGCACCACCATCTCGACGTCGGCGTTCGCGCCGCCGCCCCCGTCCGCGCAGTCCCCGCCGATCGAGCAGTCGGCGGCGGTGTCCCGGGTGTCCGAGCCGAGGACCAGTATGTTCAGCGGAGTCCGGCCGAAGGCGTCGGGCTTCTCGGTGAGCGTGGACTTCTTGGTCCCGTTGTTCAGGGCGTCGGAGGTGATGTTCCCGTTGAGGTGCTGGTACTCGTAGTAGGTACCGATCGCGCCGAGGACCACCAGGCTCGCGGTGGCTATCGATATGATCTTGATCGTCCGGCGCCGCCTGCTCCGGCGGCTCTGTCGGGCCGCGGAGCGGCTCACGGACCAGGCGCCCGCCGTGTCGTCCTGGCGCACGGGGTCGACGTCCCCGCCGCGGCGCGCCGCGCGGCGGCTCATGCCCCGGCTCCCCGGCGGCCCGCCGCTGCTGCGATGGGCAGGTCCTGGCCCTGGCTGGCCCGAGGGAAGTCGCTCATGGTCACATCCTAGGTTTGCCGCAGCCCCGGTTCCGGACGGCTGGTTCTGCCGGAGCGCAATCTAGCAAGCGTTCGTGTGTGGTTCATGCGGGCGTGGTTCTGGCGGGGGTCCTGTTGGGGTAAGAGTCCACTCTGCCATATGTCCCCATGAATGCGAATTGCGGGGCGACGGGCCGGGCTGGGCCTGGGGAGCGGGGCTATTTACGAACGGATGAACGTTGACGGGGCTGCCCGCGGTCTCGGAAAATGGTACCGTCCACGCTTTTGCCATGCCCCCGAAGGGTTATGTACGGCTTTGATACTGATCGATGCGGTGACGAAGCGATACCCCGGTGGCACGACGGCGGTGGATCGGCTGACACTGGAAATCCCGGACGGTGGCATCACCGTCCTGGTCGGCCCCTCGGGCTGCGGCAAGACCACCACCCTGCGGATGATCAACCGCATGATCGACCCCACCGAGGGCCGGATCACCCTGGACGGCCAGGACATCCGCGACCGCCCGGTCAACGCTCTGCGGCGCTCGATGGGTTATGTGATCCAGCACGCCGGGCTCTTTCCGCACCGGACCATCGTGGAGAACATCGCCACCGTGCCCCGGCTGCTCGGCTGGGACCGGCGCAAGGCCCGGTCCCGGGCGATGGAGCTGATGGAGCGGGTCGGCCTCGACCCCGCGCTGGCCAAGCGCTACCCGTACCAACTCTCCGGCGGCCAGCAGCAGCGGGTCGGCGTTGCCCGCGCGCTCGCCGCGGACCCGCCGGTGATGCTGATGGACGAGCCGTTCTCGGCCGTCGACCCCATCGTCCGCAAGGGCCTTCAGGACGAACTCCTGCGTATCCAGTCGGAGTTGGGCAAGACCATCGTCTTCGTCACGCACGACATCGACGAGGCCACCACTATTGGCGACATGGTGGCGGTGCTGCGCAAGGGCGGAAAGCTCGCGCAGTACGCGCCCCCGGCCGAACTGCTCTCCGCTCCCGCGGACGAATTCGTGGAGGACTTCCTCGGCCTGGACCGGGGCATCCGGCGGCTGTCCTTCTTCACCGCCGCCGGGCTGGAGTTGACCGCCAAGCCGATCGTCGCGGTGGACAGCACCGCCGAGCAGATCAACGCCCGGCTGCTGCCGCAGACCCCGTACGTCCTGGTCACCGACACCGAGGGCCGCCCGCTGGGCTGGGCCGACGGCAAGGCGCGGGCCGCGGGCGAGACCAGGCTGATCGCCTTCGGCCACAGCTTCCGGGCCGGCCGGGACTCGCTCCGCGCCGCCCTGGACTCCGCCGTGCTGTCGCCCACCGGCTGGGCCGTCGCGGTGGACCCGGACGGCCGCGCGGTCGGCGTGGTGGCGCAGGAGACCATCGCCGCCGCCATCCGCACCGCCCACGCCGAGCGCGCCGCCGCGCCGACCGCCGGCGTCCCCGCCACCGCGGCGGGCGCGGCGACCGCGCCGGGCCCGCAGCGGGACGGCAGGAGCGACGAGAAGAGCTCCGGCAGGAGCGGCGACAAGGACGGGGCCAGCGCCGCCGGGGATGTGCCGGTCCGATGAGCAGCTTCTTCCGGATGCCCAGCGACCTCCAGCACAGCTATCTGGGCCTGGTCGCCTGGCACCTCCAACTCGCCCTGGTCCCAGTGCTGTTGGGCCTGCTGATCGCCCTGCCGATCGGCCAGCTGTGCATCCGGTTCCGCTGGCTGTACGCGCCCATGCTCGGCGTCACCACCGTCCTGTACGCGATCCCCTCGCTGGCGTTCTTCGTGGTGCTGATCGACTGGACCGGGCAGAGCGACACCACCGTGATGATCCCGCTGACCATCTACACCCTGGTCATCCTGGTCCCGGCGATCATCGACGGGGTCCGCTCGGTCCCGCCGGAGACCCATGCGGCGGCGACCGCGATGGGCTTCGGCGCCGCCCGCCGCTACTTCCAGATCGACCTGCCGATCGCCGTGCCGGCCATCGTCGCCGGGCTGCGGGTGGCCACGGTGTCCAGTATCAGCCTGGTCAGCGTGGGCGCGCTGATCGGAGACCAGGGCGCGCTCGGCAACCTGCTGGAGGACGCGACCCAGTACCACCGCCCGATCCTGGCCTGGAGTTCCGTGATCACCACGGCTGTCCTGGCGATCCTCATCGACGGCCTGCTGGTGCTGGCGCGCCGGCTCCTCACCCCCTGGGCGGCGCGATGAACCTGCTGCACTACCTGGACTCCTTCTACAGCGACAGCGCCAACTGGAGCGGTGCCAACGGCATCCCCGAGCGGCTGTGGCAGCACGTGCTCTACACCCTGATGGCGCTCGGCATCGCCACCGCGATCGGGCTGCCGATCGGCCTGGTCACCGGCCACACCGGACGCGGCGGCAACGCGCTGGCGTTCGCGGCCACGGCCGCGCGGGCGCTGCCCAGCTTCGGCCTGCTGGTGCTGCTGACCCTGCTGATGGGCCTGGGCCTGACGCCGGTGATGGTGCCGCTGGTGGCGCTGGCGGTGCCGCCGATCCTGGTCACCTCCTACGAGGCGGTGCGCAGCGCGGACCGCGCGCTGGTGGACGCGGCCCGGGGGATGGGCATGGGCCCGATGCGGGTGCTGTTCCAGGTGGAGGTCCCGGTGGCGCTGCCGCTGATCCTCAGCGGGATGCGCTCGGCGGCGGTCCAGATCGTCTCCACCGCGACCATCGCCGCGTATGTCGCCTTCGGCGGCCTCGGCCGCTACATCGTGGACGGCCTCTACCAGGAGAACTACAGCAAGGTGGTCGGCGGGGCGACCCTGGTGGCCGGGCTGGCACTGGTGACGCTCGCTCTGTTCTGGCTGATCGCACGGGTGTTCGTCTCGCCCGGAGTCCGGCGCGGCGGACGCTGACCGGGACCGGGTAACGCCCGCCCACCCCGCTACGACAGCGGGGCGGGCGGGCGTCGGCGTCCGGGCCCGGGCGCGGCGTGGCGTCCAGCGTTGTGAGCGCGGTCAGCGTTCGGCGCGGGCCAGCGCGAGCTCCAGCACCACCAGCAGCGCGTCCCGCACCGAGCCTCGCTCGCGCGCGTCGAACAGCACCAGCGGGACGCCCTCGTTCACGTCCAGCGCCCAGCGCACCTCGTCCAGGTCGTGGTCCAGGCTGCCGTCGAAGACGTTGACGCCGATCGCGAAGGGCAGGTTGCGGTTCTCGAAGAAGTCCACGGCGGCGAAGCAGTCGTCCAGTCGCCGGGTGTCGACGATGACCAGGCCGCCGAGCGCGCCCTCGACCAGGTCGTCCCACATGAAGCCGAAGCGGTCCTGGCCGGGGGTGCCGAACAGGTAGAGCTTCAGCGTCGGGTCCAGCGTGATGCAGCCGAAGTCCATGGCCACGGTGGTGGTGGTCTTGTGCGGGGTGTGGGTGAGGTCGTCCACCCCGGCCGCCACCTCGGTGATGCTGGCCTCGGTGGTCAGCGGCTCGATCTCGGAGATCGACGCCACGGTGGTGGTCTTGCCGACGCCGAAGCCCCCGGCGATGACCATCTTCACCGGCAGCGGCGGACGCAACTGCGGAGCGGCGTGCCGGCCCGTGCCCGGCTGGGCGGTGAGGGCGGCGGAGGCGTCGGGCGTGGCGGGTGCGGCAGCGGCGGCGCTAGGCGGGGCGGTTGCCACGCGGAAGCCCTCGGGAGTCGGGGACGGCGCGGAGACCATCGATAACCCTTCGCAGTACGGATACATCCTGGGCGGTGCTGGCCTGGGGTACGTACACGGCCAACTGTCGTGCGCTGTGCAGGTCTCCGGCGATGACCCGGACCACGTTGAGGTGCAGGCGCAGCCGGGCGGCCAGTTCGGCCAGCGACTGCGGCACCCGGCAGGCGGCGACGATGGCCTGCCGCTCGAAGGCCAGGCCGTCCAGCGCCGCGAGGCCCTCTGCGGTCGCGACGACCTGGGTCTCCAGTGGCAGCGGCGGATCGCTGCTGCCACTGCTGCTACCGGCCACCCGTCCCGCGGTGAGCAGGAACGGCCGCAGAGCCAGGCTGTTGCGCCCGCTCGGCGGCTCCCCGGGCGGGGCATCGGTCTCCACCGGGACAGCCGGAGCGGCCGGAACCGCCGGGGCGACCGGAGCGGCCGGCTCGGGTGCGGGCGGCGGTTCGGGGTCGTCCGCCATGACATAGGGACGCAGGGGGCGGACGGCCCCAGCCTGCGGGGAGCCCTGCGCGCCCTCGGCGGGTGCTGCGCTGGCCACGATCCATGTCCTCTCATGCGGCCCCCTGTAGCTGATGGACCATCCGACGGTTGACCGGTCCTGGTGCTGGTTCTGCGCTGGCTACCTGTGCGGGTCAGTGGTGCGGGTCAGTGGTGCGGGTCAGCGGGGGACCGGTGCGCCGACGCCGTTCTTCAGCTCGATGATCAGCTGCGGGCTGAGCGCGGCTCCGGCGCGGTTGGCGAACAGCGTCATCTCGTAGGCGATGTTCCCCAACTTGGCCTCCTTGGAGGCGACCACGCCGAGCACCGAGCCGTGGCCGATGGCGGACACCAGCAGGTGCCCGCCCTCCAGGTCGATGATCACCTTGTTCAGCGCGCCCAGGCCGTAGTTGCCGGAGGCCCCGGCGGCCAGGCTGGTGATGCCCGAGACGATCGCCGCCAGACGTTCGGAGTCGGCGTGGTCGCGCAGCCGGGAGACGGCGATCAGCAGTCCGTCCGAGGACACGGCGATGGCGTCGACGACCCCGGCTGTCTCCGTGGCGAACCTGTTCAGCAGCCAGGTGAAGTCGGCGGCGGCGCTGCGCAGGTCGGCGGGCTCGTTGGGGCTGTGTTCTATGGGCGAGGTCATGAGCCCGTTCCTTCCGGACGTTCTGGTGTGCGTAGATCGTGCTGGACGCTGTCGAGTTCGGCGCGGCGGACGGCCTCCTCGAACTCCTCCATCGAGTCCCTGACGGCTTCGGCGTCGACCTCCTTGGGCGCTGCGGTCGGCGGCGCGGCGTCGGGACGCCCCTCCAGCGTGGCCCCGCGCACCCGGCGGCGCAGGCCGCCCGGCCCGGCGGACGCGGCGGACGTGGGGGACGCGGGGGACGGCGGCCGGGCGGTGTCGGACGGCGCGGGGTCGGCGGCGGCCTGGCTGTGCACCGGCTCGTCCAGCGGTCTGCGGGGCGCGCGGCGCGGCAGCG
>Ga0302314_10011949_pt1 | contig 15080 bp, 15 predicted proteins | sample III_Palsa_N2_3_FD_200533 | JGI IMG/M metagenome (GOLD analysis project Ga0302314, IMG submission 200533) | Peat permafrost microbial communities from Stordalen Mire near Abisko, Sweden - III_Palsa_N2_3 | ecosystem: Environmental > Terrestrial > Soil > Palsa > Peat permafrost | place: Sweden...
GACGCGGACCGCCTTCGGGCTCTCCCAGCCGCTGATCAACCTGATCGTCACCCGCATCCGCGACGCCAAGCAGGCCTTCGCCCGGCTCGCCGCCCGCATCGAAGCTGGCACCTATGCCCCGCGCCGCCGCGCCTCCACCCCGCCACGCCCACCCGCTGTCCAAAAACCCCGGCCGCCGCCGAACCCGCTGGCCAGAAAATTCGGCTGGCTGCTGCCGCTGGTGCCGGGCGCGGTGGTGTTTGGCGGGCAGATCGAAACCCTGCTGCGGGACCCCGGGATGGCGGAACTGCTCGCCGCCGCACCGGTATCACTCCGCCGTCCCATCCGGTCGCTCTGCTGGATGCTGCGGGTCGAGCCGCCAAAAATCCTGGCGGCCCGGCCGGCAAGACCGGCCCAGCCCCGCAAGCCCCGGCCGCCGCGTCCCAGGCGGGAACCGCTGCCGCCCTGCCGTCCGCCCACGCCGCCGGAGGCGCCCGCCTGGATGCAAGGCGAACCGCCCGTCCGAACCCGATGGTTCTCCCGCACCCGAACCCGCAGCCCACCCGGAAAAGCCTGAGCGGAACCCGGCGCATCCGCACGTCCATATTGTTACAATATAGAAACAAAATGGACGTGCTATCGGCTGATGGGCACGCCGGAAGCGGACCCGTCGCACTCCACCCATCGCGGAAATTCAAACTGACACATTGCCGCCCGCCCCCCTTCCTTGACACTCCTGACGCCCAAGGCTAACCCGCCGCGCCAGCCTGATCGCCCAAGCGCGCCCTCCCCACCACGGGACACCCGACTCCATGCCAGTCCATGCCTTCGTCTTCCCAGGCCAGGGCAGCCAGGCCGTCGGCATGGGCCGCGACCTCGCCGCCGCCTTCGCCGCAGCCCGCGAAGTGTACCAGGAGGTCGACGACACCCTGAAACAGAAGCTCAGCAAGCTGATGTTCGAGGGGCCGGCCGAAGACCTGACGCTGACCGAGAACACGCAGCCGGCGCTGATGGCGCACTCGCTGGCGGTGCTGCGCGTGCTGGAGCGGGAAGGCGGGTTTGTGCTCGCCGACAAGGCGGTGGTGGTGGCGGGGCATTCGCTCGGCGAATATTCGGCGCTGGCCGCCGCGGGCAGTTTTTCAGTGGCGCAGGCGGCGCGGCTGCTGCGGCTGCGCGGGCAGGCGATGCAGAAGGCGGTGCCGGCGGGCGAGGGCGCGATGGCGGCCCTGCTCGGCGCCGAACTCGAACTGGCCAGGGAGATCTGCGCCGCCGCCGCCGAAGGGCCGGACGGCGCGCGCGACGTGATCGGGCCGGCCAACGACAACGGCGGCGGCCAGGTGGTGATTTCTGGCGCAAAAGCGGCCGTCGAGCGCGCCATCGAGATCGCCCGCAACCGCGGCGTCAAGCGGGCCATGCTGCTGCCGGTCTCGGCCCCGTTCCACTGCGCCCTGATGGAGCCGGCGGCGCAGGCGATGGAGCAGGCGCTCGGCGACAGCGCGCCGGCAGCGCCCGTGGTGCCGCTGGTCGCCAACGTGACGGCGGAGAAAGTCACGGACCCGGACGAGATCGCCCGCCTGCTGGTGCGGCAGGTCACGGCGACGGTGCGCTGGCGCGAAAGCGTGCTGGCGATGGTCGGGCTCGGCGTGGACAGCTTTGTCGAGCTTGGCGCCGGAAAGGTGCTGTCCGGCCTGGTGCGCCGCATCGCCCCGGACGCGGCGGCGGCGTCGGTCGGCTCGCCTGCCGAAATCGAGCAGATTCTCAAGACGCTGTAGGGGAACAGAAGAATGTTCCGGTTGGATGGCAAGTCGGCGCTGGTCACCGGCGCATCCGGCGGCATCGGCGCCGGCATCGCCCGCGCGTTGCACGCGCAGGGTGCTGTCGTCGCCCTGTCCGGCACGCGGCGCGAGGCGCTGGAAGCGCTGGCGGCGGAGCTGGGCGAGCGGGCGCATGTCTGCCCCGCGGACCTGCGCGACACCGCGGCGACCGAAGCGCTGGTGGCGGCCGCGGAAGCGGCCGCCGGGCCGCTGACCATCCTGGTGAACAATGCCGGGCTGACGCGCGACATGCTGGCGCTGCGCATGAAGGACGAGGACTGGCAGACGGTGCTGGACGTCGATCTGTCGGCGCCGTTCCGGCTCGCCCGCGCGGCGCTGAAAGGCATGCTGCGGCGGCGCGCCGGGCGGATCATCTCGATCGGCTCGATCGTCGGCGCCACCGGCAACTCCGGGCAGGCCAACTACGCCGCGGCCAAGGCCGGGCTGGTCGGCATGACCAAGGCATTGGCGCAGGAGGTCGGCAGCCGCGGCATCACCGTGAACCTCGTCGCCCCCGGCTTCGTCGTGACAGCGATGACCGACGGGTTGCCGGAGGCGCAACGGGCAAAGCTGACCGAGGCGATTCCGCTCGGCCGGCTGGGCGCCCCCGCGGACATTGCGGCCGCCGTGGTCTATCTTGCCAGCGACGAAGCGGCGTGGGTCACGGGGGCCACGCTGCACGTGAACGGCGGCATGGCGATGCTATAAGGCAGCCGCCGGGCGGCCGGGTTGGCCGTGTGACAAAACCGTGCTAAGCGCCGCCCCGCCTCGTCCGGGGAAGTGCGGCACCACTCGGAAGACGACGAGTCGCGCGCGGGAACTGCGTCGTTGGACGAGACCTTGAACCAGGACAGGCAGGCAGGAGCAGGTATTTCCATGAGTGAGATCGCCGACAAGGTGAAGAAGATCGTCGTCGAACATCTCGGCGTCGAGGAAAGCAAGGTGACGCCGGAGGCGTCCTTCATCGACGATCTCGGCGCCGACAGCCTCGACACGGTCGAGCTTGTCATGGCGTTCGAAGAGGCGTTCGGCGTGGAGATCCCCGAGGACGCGGCGGAGAAGATCAGCACCGTGCGCGATGCTGTGGACTACATCGAGAAGCAGAAGGCGGCCTGAGCGACACCTCGGCGTGATGTCCACGACGCGACGGACCGTGGCACGGCCGACTGACCGGTGCGGCGGCACTATGGCGCCGCCCGCCAGCGTGCGGGTCCAGGGCAAGACCCCGGACCAAGGATAGGGATAGCAGCGATGCGTCGGGTGGTGATCACTGGCATGGGGATCGTCTCCCCCCTCGGCATCGGGGTGGAGCATGTCTGGAAGCGCCTGATCGGCGGCGAGTCCGGCATCAGCGCGATCCAGTCGTTCGACGTGTCGGACATGCCGTGCCGGATTGCCGGCGTCATCCCGCGCGGCAGCAAGGCCGACGGCAACCTCGACGTTGCCGAGTGGATCCCGACCAAGGACCACAAGAAGATGGACCGGTTCATCCAGTACGCGATGGTGGCCGGCACCGAGGCGGTCGAGGATTCCGGCTGGATGCCGACGGACGACGCGGGCCGCAACGCCACCGGCGTGATGATCGGCTCCGGCATCGGCGGCGTGGAGACCATCTACGAGGGCTCGGCGACGATCCTGGCCGGCAAGGGCAAGCGGCTGTCGCCGTTCTTCATCCCGTCGGCGCTGATCAACCTGGCCTCCGGCAATTTCTCGATCAAATACGGCTTCAGGGGTCCGAACCACTCCGCCGTGACCGCCTGCGCGACCGGCGTGCATGCGATCGGCGACGCGGCGCGGCTGATCGCGCTGGGCGATGCGGAGGTGATGGTGGCCGGCGGCGCCGAGGCGCCGGTGAACCCGATCGGCATGTGGGGGTTCTGCGCCGCCCGCGCGATGTCCACCGGCTTCAACGAGACGCCCGCCCGCAGTTCCCGCCCGTGGGACAAGGACCGCGACGGGTTCGTCATGGGCGAGGGCGCCGGGGTGGTCGTGCTGGAGGAGTACGAGCACGCCCGCAAGCGCGGCGCCAAGATCTACGCCGAGATCGGCGGCTACGGCATGTCCGGCGACGCGCACCACATCACCGCGCCGGCGGAGGGCCACGAGGGGGCATTCCGCGCCATGAAGGCGGCGCTGAAAAGTGCGGCGATGACCACCGCGGACATCCAGTACATCAATGCGCACGGCACCTCGACGCCGCTCGGCGACGATCTGGAGCTGGAAGCCGTGGAGCGCCTGTTCGGCGACGACGGCCGCACGGTGGCGATGTCCTCCACCAAGTCCGCGACCGGCCACCTGCTGGGCGGCGCCGGCGCGATCGAGTCGATCTTCTCGATCCTGGCGATCCGCGACGGGGTGGCGCCGCCGACCCTGAACCTGGAGGAACCCAGCCGTGCGAGCGTGATCGACCGGGTGGCGCAGGCGGCGCAGGAGCGGCGGATCGAGGTGGTACTGAAAAACAGCTTCGGCTTCGGCGGCACCAATGCCTGCATCATTTTCCGGAAGGCGGCCTGAGACCCTGCGACGCTTGCGCGCGACCTGGCTGGCGGCGCTGCTCCTGCTGATCGTGGCGGGGGCCGGGGGCACATGGTACGCGCGGCAGGCCTATGACCGGCCGGGCGCGCTGGACGTGTCCCGCGCCGTCCTCGTGCCGCACGGGTCGCTCGGGCAGGTCGGCGAGGTCCTGGAAGGCGCCGGCGTCATCGAGAGCACCCTGGCCTTCCGGGCGGCGGCGACGCTGACCACGTTGAACGGCAAGCTGCACGCGGGCGAACTCGCATTTCCGGAGCACGCCTCGCTGCGCGAGGTGCTGCTGGTGCTGCGCACGGCGAAACCCGTGCAGCACAAGCTGACCATCCCCGAAGGGCTGACGGCGGTGCAGATCGCCCGCCTGCTCGGCAAGTCCGAGGTGCTGACCGGCGACACGCCGACGCCGCCGGAAGGGGCGATGCTGCCGCAGACCTACGCGTTCGACTACGGCGCCAGCCGCGAATCGATCGTCCAGCGCGCCTCGGTTGCGATGGACCGGTCGCTGGCGCAGGCCTGGGCCAGCCGCGCACCGGACCTGCCGCTGGCCACGCCCACCGACCTGCTGATCGTGGCCAGCATGGTGGAGCGCGAGACGGCGCGGCCGGAGGAACGGCCGCACATCGCCGCCGTGTTCCTCAACCGGCTGCGCAAAGGCATGCGGCTGCAATCCGACCCGACGGTGATCTACGCCGTCAGCAACGGCGCCGGCACGCTGGACCGCTCGTTGACGAAGGCGGACCTCGATGTGGCGAGCCCCTTCAACACCTATCGGGCCAACGGCCTGCCGCCGGCGCCGATCGCCAGCCCCGGGCTCGCCTCGATGGAAGCGGTGGCGCGGCCGGAGGCGACGGACGACCTATATTTCGTCGCCGACGGCACTGGCGGGCACGCGTTTTCGGCGACGCTGGAAGACCACCTGAAGAACGTCGCCAAATGGCGCTCGCTCAACTTGGCGGGGCCGGTGCCGGGACAGTTGCTGCGGTAGGCGCTGTCCTCAGGTCAGGTGCGGCAGCGCCAGGTACTCCTGGCTCTGCATTTCCTCCAGCCGCGATGCCGTCCGCTCGAACGCTTTGGCGCCGTCGCCGCGCTGATAGAGCTGGTCCGGCATCGCCGCGGCCGAGGCGACCAGCTTGACGCGATGTTCGTACAGCGCGTCGATCAGCGTGATGAAGCGCCGCGCCTCGTCGTAGTTGTCCGGGCTCAGGCGGGGGATCGCGTCCAGCACCAGCGCGTGGAAATGCGTGGCGATGGCGAGGTAGTCGCCGGGGCCGAGGGCTGCACCGCACAGCGCGGAAAAATCGAAGCGGGCGACGCCCTCGGCCGCCAGTGGCACGCGCAGCACCCGGCCGGTGACGACCAGCCGCTCCTCGCCCGGCCGGGCGTTGCCGGTCAGTTGCGCGAACGCGTCGTCCAGCGCGCGCTCCGCCCGCCCATCCGGCGGGATGTACCAGGTGGGCAGGCCGCGCAGCCGCGCCCGCCGGAAATCGCGCCCGGCCTCCAGCACCAGCACGTCGAGCCGCTGCTTGATCAGCGCGATGAACGGCAGGAACGCATCCCGCCCCGGCTGCCCGGCGAACAGATCGTCCGGCGCGGTGTTGGAGGTCGCCACCACGACGACGCCACGCTCGAACAGGGCGGCGAACAGACGTCCCAGAATCATCGCGTCGGCGATGTCGTTGACCTGGAACTCGTCGAAACACAGCAGCGCCGCTTGCGCCGCGATCATGTCGGCGAGCGGCGGGATCGGGTCGTCGCCGTTCGGGTTTTCGCGCTTCCAGCGATGGATGCGCGCGTGCGCGTCCTGCATGAACTGGTGGAAGTGGATGCGCCGTTTCCGCGTGAGCTGGGCGGCGGCGAAGAACAGGTCCATCAGCATCGACTTGCCGCGGCCGACCTCGCCGACGAGATACAGCCCGTTCGGCCGCGCCTCATCCTCGCCCTCGGCAGGCTTGCGGCGCAGGAAGCGGGACAGCAGCGAATTGCCGGTCGCGGCGCGCAGCGGCGGGTCGTAGCCGCGCAGCCTCGTCCACAGCGCCTGCAACCGCTCCGCCGCCATGCGCTGCGCCGGGTCGGAGACCAGCCGCCCGTCCGCGACCAGCGCCCGGTAGGCAGGCAGCGGACCCTGGGACAGCGGATCGACAGTCGAAATGGCATCCATGCTGCAATGCGAGATAGCGGGAAACGGCTCAGGCTTCAAACGCGGCAGCCCCGCCCGGCGGGCATGGCGGATGCGCTCGGTCCGCCTTATGTTTCCGGCCACTTGATCGGAGAGGCTCCATGATCCGCCTGGACTACGACGCGCTGCGCGCCACCCCGCCCGCCACCGACCCGTTCCCGCACGTCGTGATCCCGAATTTTGTCACTCCCGATTCGCTTTCGGCCCTGGTCAAGGAGTTGCCGGCGCTGTCGCAGGGCGGCTCGTTCCCGATGGGCGGGCTGCGGCTCGGGGCGCTCGGGCGGGCGCTGGTGGCGGAGCTGGAAGGCCCGGCGCTGCGCGATGCGATTGCGCAGAAATTCGGCCTCGATCTGTCCGGCGCACCGACGATGCTGACGCTGCGCGGCCAGTCGCGCGAAAAAGACGGGAAAATCCACACCGATTCGACCGCCAAGCGCGTGACCGTGCTGCTGTACCTGAACCCGCAGACCGCCGCCTGGGCGAAGCGCGAGGGCTGCCTGCGGCTGCTGCGCTCGGCCACCGACATCGAGGATTTTGCCGTGGAAGTGCCACCGGTGGACGGCACGCTGCTGGTGTTCCCCAACGGCCCGACGGCATGGCACGGCCACAAGCAGCATGTCGGGCAGCGCTACGTGGTGCAGCTCAACTACATGGCCCGCGACGGCGCGGCGCGATCCGAAATGCGCCGCCACCGCGTCTCCGCGTTCCTCAAGCGCTTCACGGCCGCGGCATGAGCGCGTCGGAAACCATCGTCCGGGCCTATTACGCGGCGTTCAACGCCGGCGATGCCGAGGCGTTTCTGGCGCTGCTGACCGAGGACGTGGTGCACGGCATCAGCCAGGGCGGCGAGGAAGTCGGCAAGGCCGCCTTCCGCCGCTTCATCGACCACATGACCCGCTGTTATCGCGAGCATATTTCCGACGTTGTCGTGCTGACCGAACCCTCCGGTACGCGGGCTGCCGCCGAATTCACCGTGCACGGCAGCTACATCGCCACCGACCCCGGCGTCCCCGAGGGCACGCCGCCTGCCGCCGGCCAGACCTATGTGCTGCCGGCGGGCGCGTTCTTCACGCTGCGCGACGGAAAAGTCGCCCGGATTTCCAACCATTATGATCTGGGCGACTGGGTGAAGCAGGTCGGCGGACAAGGCGCGTTGCCGGTCTGATACCCGCGGTCCGAAGGGCTGACCCGTTCCATGCTGTGGAGATGCGCGGGTCAAGCCCTGCGCATGACGGTCTTTGCTTTTTTCCATTGGTTAGCGTCATCGCCGGGCTTCGACCCGGCGATCCAGGCCGCCGTTCCGACGGTCAACGCGTGCAGACACTAGGCCCGCCTTGCCTTCAGCGCCCGAATCAGCTCCGCCCTTACCGCGTTCGCGTCGGCCACCGGCGCCGACCAGGCGATGCGCACGACCTGCTCGCCGAGGGCGAGATGAAAACCGTCCACGTCGGCGGAGATCATCCGCCAGCCGTCGCCCGCGCCGTGCGCCAGCGCGGTCATCGCCTCCGCATGGTCGGAATTGCAGTGCGCCAAAATATCCGCCTCGGCCGCCGCCAGCGCCGCGACGGCGGCCGGGTCCGGCGTCAGGTCGGCCTGCCGCAGCCGCGTGGCGCGGGCGAAGCCGCCGACGAGCAGGGCGGCTTTCGGCCGGATGCGCCAGAGATGGAAGTCGGCAAAGCCGGCATACAGCGCGGCATAGGGATGCACCGCCAGCCAGCGCGCCTTGAGGGAGGCATCGTCGATCGGCTCGGCGAGCCCCGTCACGGTCACGCGCGGCGCCGTCTGGGGATTCCTGTCCGTCGCCTCGCCGACGACCATGACCGCGCAGCGCGGTTCGGCCCGCAGGTGCCGGGTATGTTCGGAGAGATCCGACAGCAGCAGCAGGACAGACAGGTCCGGCGCGCAGGCGGGCGTGACCAGCGAGGCGAACGGCTGGCCCTCGGCGCTGCTGGCCAGCGTGCCCACCCGCGCCGCCCGTAACAGCTTGCGTGCGGCCCATGCCGGGGCCTCCGCCGCGTCCTCTGCCATTTTCCGTTCCCCCTTTCCAACCTCAATGCGCCACAATCACCGGCCATAGCACCGCGGTCCCAATGGGCGATCCCCTGGGCCGCGGACAGGAACAGAAAAATGAAGCAGACGATCGCCCTGGTCGACGACGACCGCAACATCCTCACCAGCGTCACCATGACGCTGGAACAGGAGGGGTTCCAGGTTCGCACCTACACCGATGGCGAAAGCGCGCTGCAGGGCATCACCGCCAAGCCCGTCGACCTGGCGGTACTGGACATTAAAATGCCGCGCATGGACGGCATGGAACTGCTGCAACGGCTGCGCCAGCGGTCCGCGCTGCCCGTGATCTTCCTGACCTCCAAGGACGAGGAGGTGGACGAACTGATGGGCCTGCGCCTCGGCGCCGACGACTACATCACAAAACCGTTCAGCCAGCGGCTGCTGCTGGAGCGCATCCGCGCCCTGCTGCGGCGCAACGAGAGCAGCCGGGCCGAGGGCTCGGGCGCCTCGCCCGCCGGGGTGATGGTGCGTGGCGACCTGGTGCTGGACGACACCAAGCACCAGTGCACGTGGCGCGGCCACGACATCCAACTGACCGTCACCGAATTCCTGTTGGTCAAGGCGCTGGGGGCACGGCCGGGCATGGTGAAGTCCCGGGACCAGCTCATCGACGCCGCCTATGGCGAGAACATCTATGTCGACGATCGCACCATCGACAGCCACATCAAGCGCGTCCGCAAGAAATTCCGGACCGTCGACGACACCTTCGACAACATTGAGACGCTCTACGGCATCGGCTACCGTTACAAGGAGGCCTGATCGCGCGCCGATGCCGGACAGCGGTGCCCTGCCTGTCGCCTTGCCCGCGCCGGGCGCCAAGACGGCCCGGCGCCCCGGCCGGCGGCGGTTCTCGACGCTGCTGCGCCGCATCCTGCTGGTCAATCTGCTGCCGCTGGCGCTGCTGCTGGCGGCGCTGCTGTACCTCGACCAGTACCAGAACGGCCTGCTCGGCGCCGAGGTCACGACGCTGCGGGAGCAGGCGCGCATCTATGCCGGGGCGCTCGGCGAAACCACCGTGCACGAGGACGACGCCGAGAAGCCGCGGCTGATCCCGGAACAGGCGCGGCCGCTGCTGCGCCGGCTGACCGAGCCGACCCCCAGCGCGCAGGCCCGCCTGTATGCGCCGGATGGCCAACTGATCGCCGACAGCCGGGTGCGCGAGGGCGCCGGCGGCGCCGTGACCACCGAGCCGCTGCCGCCGGCGGCCGATCGCGGCCTGGTGCTCGGCGCCATCGCCCGCGCCTACGACCGCGTGCTGGCGTGGCTGCCGCATGCCGGCGAAGCGCCGATGCTGGACACCGGCCCCTCCGCCGCCGGCCCGGAATGGCAGCCCGACGTGCGCGAGGAACTGCGCCTCACCGGCGCCGACCAGAACCGGGAAATGCCGGCCTATATCCGCCGCACCACCGACGACCGGCTGCTGGTCACGGTCTCCGAGCCGGTCGTCAGCAACCGCCACACCGTCGGCATCGTGCTGCTGACGCGCGAGGCGCGGGAGGTGGACGACAGCCTGTTCGCCGTCCGCATCTCCATCCTCGCTTTGTTCGCGCTGGCGCTCGGGCTGACGGTGATGCTGTCGTGGTATCTCTCGCTGACCATCGCCCGCCCGCTGCTGCGGCTGGCGGGGGCCGCGGAGCAGATGCGCGAGGGGCGCGGCCGCGCCGGCACCGTGCCTGCGGTGCTGCTGGACCGCAGCGACGAGATCGGCGCACTGGCCAACGCGCTGGCCGAATCGGCAACCGCGCTCTGGGCGCGCATGGACGCGATCGAGCGCTTCGCCGCCGACGTCGCGCACGAGATCAAGAACCCGCTCACCTCGATCCGCAGCGCCATCGAGACGTCGCGCCGGATCGACGACCCGGCGAAACAGCGGCGGCTGCTCGCGATCATCGCCGAGGACGTCGCCCGGCTGGATCGGCTGATCAGCGACATCAGCGATGCCTCCCGCATCGACGCCGAACTGTCGCGCGTGGCGACCGAGCCGGTTGCGGTCCCGCCGATCCTGGCGACGCTCGCCGAGATCAACGAGGCGACGCGCGACGACGACGAGCCGCGCCTGATCCTCGACCCGCCGGAAGGCCGCTGCGTCGTGCAGGGGGTGGAGGGGCGCGTCGTCCAGGTGCTGCGCAACCTGATCGGCAACGCCCACTCCTTCTCGCCGCCGAACGGGGTCATCCGGCTGGCGGCGCGGGACGTCGGCAGCATGGTGGAGATCAGCGTCGAGGACGAAGGCCCCGGCATCCCCGAGGCCAAGCTGGAACACATTTTTGACCGGTTTTATTCCGAGCGGCCGCGGGGCGAGCATTTTGGCCAGCATTCCGGGCTCGGCCTGTCGATCAGCCGGCAGATCGTGGAGGCGCTAAAAGGCCGGATCAGCGCCGAGAACCGCCGCGATCCGTTCGGCCGCGTGCTCGGTGCGCGCTTCCTGGTGCGGCTGCCCAGGGCGGCCTGAGCGAAACGGAATATTTTTTACCCGCTGGAAATCCTCTTCCCCTGCGGGCGCGGCCGCGCCACAATTTCGCCTCATGCAGGTTCACGCAAGCTGCGCGGCCAGGTACGGTGACGGAGTGTTGCTGCTGGGTCCTCCCGGTGCCGGCAAGTCGGACATGGTGCTGCGGCTGTTGGATCATGGATTCGTGCTGGTGGCGGACGACAGAGTGGAGATTGCCGACGGTTGCGCCCGGCCCGCGAACGGCCTTGCCGGGCTGCTGGAGGTCCGTGGCCTCGGCATTTTCCGGCTGCCGCATCTGGCGTCGGCCCGGCTGCGCCTCGCCGTCAGCCTCGGCGCGGTCACCGCGCGGCTGCCGGAACCGGCGCGTCATGACGCCACCGGCCTGCCGCTCGTATGTGTCGATCCGGCCCGCCCGTCGGCGGCGCGCGCGGTGGCGCTGGCGCTCGACGGCGCGCTCGGCCGCGTCGCCCAGGTCGCCGGAGCGTTCGCGTGAGCGACCGCCTTGGCAACGACCGGTCGGGCAGCGACAGGTCGGGCAACGACAGGTCTGGGCGGCAGACCGTGGTGCTGGTCAGCGGCCTCTCCGGCGCCGGCAAGGCGTCGATCCTGCGGGCCCTGGAGGATCTCGGGTTCGAGGCGGTGGACAACCCGCCGCTGACGCTGATCGAAAACCTCGTCAGCCGCGCCGAACCGGGCCTGCCGCGCAAGCTGGCGGTCGGCGTCGACGCGCGCAGCCGCGGGTTCGACGCCGAGGCGGTGCTCGCGACCCTCGCCCGGCTGCGCCAGAACCCGGCCCTGCGCCCCGAACTGATCTTCGCCTGGGCCGACGAGGCGGTGCTGCTGCGCCGGTTCACCGAGACCCGGCGGCGGCATCCGCTCGCCCCGAACGGCCGGGTGATCGAGGGGGTGGTGGCCGAACAGGTGCTGACCGCGCCGCTGCAGGAAGCCGCCGATCTGGTGGTGGACACCACCGAGTTGCCGCTGCCTGCCTTGCGCCGGCTGATCGAGCACCGCTACGGGCCGGACGCCGGCGCCGAGGAGCAGCGCGGCTTGTCGGTCTCGTTGCTGTCGTTCGCGTTCCCTGCCGGTCTGCCCCGCGATGCCGACATGGTTTTCGATGCGCGGTTCCTGCGCAATCCACACTATGTCTCCGTCCTCAAGCCGCGCACCGGTCTCGACCCTGAGGTCGGTGCCTATGTCGAGGCGGATCCGGACTTCCCCGTGTTCTTTGCCAAGCTGATGGACCTGCTCGGACTGCTCTTGCCGCGCTTCGTGCAAGAGGGCAAGAAGTATGCGACCATCGCGATTGGGTGTACGGGGGGGCGGCATCGCTCCGTTCATATCGTCGAGAAACTGGCGTCGAAGCTGACGGAAACTGGTTGGCGCGTGACCACGACCCACCGTGAACTCGCCCGAGAGGGCACCCTGGCGCCGAACGCGCCTGCCTCCGCACCAGCGACCAGAACGGGCGCGAACGAGGCAGCCGGCGTTCGTAGCACACAGGCTCAGGAGGCCTGAGATCTCAACATGATCGGTCTAGTGCTCGTTACCCATGGCCGCCTGGCCGAAGAACTTCGGGCGGCGATGGAGCATGTCGTCGGCCCCCAGCGCAACGTCGCGACCGTGTGTATCGGGGCCGACGACGACATGGAGGGGCGGCGTTCCGAGGTGCACCGCCGCATCGACGAGGTGGATACGGGCGACGGTGTCGTGCTGCTCACCGACATGTTCGGCGGCACGCCGAGCAACCTCTGCATCTCCCAGATGGACCGCCCCGGCGTCGAGGTGATCGCCGGTGTGAACCTTCCCATGCTGGTAAAACTGGCCAAAGTCCGCTCCAACCAGCCGCTCGCGGACGCGGTGGACTGCGCGCAGATGGCCGGGCGAAAATACATCGCCGCCGCGTCCGACGTCCTGCCGCATTGTCGCGGGCTGAACGGCGGCCTCAACGGCGGGCCTGTGCTGCCGGCGCTCACCAGCGTCAACGGCGGCAAGCTCAACGGCACCACCGGATGACAGTGGCCGCCGACGGTTCCGCCGGCGAGCCATCCGACGCTGCCCCGGTTCTGAGCCGGGTCGTCACCATCTGCAACATGCGCGGCCTGCATGCCCGTGCCGCCGCCAAGTTCGTGGCGCTGGCCGAGCGGTTCGGCGCGTCCGTCGATGTCGTGAAGGACGGACAATCGGTCTCCTCCCGCTCCATCATGGGGTTGATGATGCTTGGCGCCGGCCAGGGCACGCCGATCGAGTTGCGCGCCGAGGGCTGGGACGCCAAGGAGGCGCTGGAGGCGCTGTCTGCGCTGGTCGAGTCCGGCTTCCATGAGCAGGGTTGAGGTCGAGGGCACGCATGGCCGCAAGGAACGGGGCACCCCCGATGCTCCTGGCGCGCGCGTGAAGCGGCCGAAGCACGCCCGCGTCACCGAGGCCGCGCTGCCGGAGCGCCGGCTGGTCGGCATCCCCGTCTCCCCCGGTGTCGCCATCGGCCCGGTGTTCGGCGCCGCCGAGCCGGCGACCGAGATCGTCCGCCGCAGCCTTGAGGCCGGCGAGGTTGCCGCGGAGACCCATCGCCTCGACACCGCCATCGCCCAGTCGCGCAAGCAGTTGACCAAGCTCCGCGCCCGCCTCGGCGTGCTGCCGGAGGAAAGCCAGGCCGAGATCGCGCCGCTGCTCGACGCCTATCTGCAGATGATCGGCCCGTCGCGGCTGGTGCGCGGCGCCCGCCGCCGCATCGCCGAGGCGCTGGTGAACGCCGAGGCGGCCGTCGCCGACGAAACCGAGGCGATCGCCGCCGCGCTGCTTGCGTTACCGGCCGGTGACGACCCCGGCGCCCGCCGCCGCCGCGCCGAGGAGGTGCGGGAGATCGGCCGCCGGCTGGTCCGCAACCTGACCCGCGCGCCGTTCCGCAGCTTTGCCGCGCTGCCGGAGGGTGCTGTGCTGGTCTGCGAATCGCTGCGCCCGGCCGACGCGGCGCTGCTCGATCCGTCGAAGCTGGCCGGCGTCGCCACCGAGGAAGGTGGCGTCGAGGGGCATACCGCGATCATGCTGCGCGCGCTCGGCGTGCCGGCGGTGCTCGGGGCGGCCGGGCTGACCCAGGCGGCGCACCCCGGCGACACCATCGTGGTGGACGGCTCGGCCGGCACCGTGGCGCTGCATCCGGCGCCCGCGACGCTCACCGATGCCCGCCGCGCCGTCACCGCCTTCGCCCGCGAACAGCAGAAACTCGCCCGCCTGCGCCGCCTGCCGGCCGAGACCGTGGACGGCGAAAAGGTCGAGTTGCAGGCCAACCTGGAACTGCCGGCCGAACTGCCGCTGATCGCCCAGTCGGGTGCCGCCGGCATCGGCCTGCTGCGCTCGGAATTCCTGTTCATGAACCGCGAGACGCTGCCCGACGAGGCCGCGCAGTACGAGACCTACCGCACCGTCGTCGAGGCGATGGCGGGCGACCCGGTCACCATCCGCGTGCTCGACTGGGGCGGCGAGAAGGAGATCGAGGCGCTGCAATGCGAGGGCGTGGTGCCGGAGGTGGCGGACCACAACCCGGCGCTCGGCCTGCGCGGCATCAGGCTGCTGCTGCGCGAGCCGCATCTGTTCGAAGTGCAACTCGCCGCCATCCTGCGCGCCTCGCAGCACGGCCCGGTGCGGGTGCTGCTGCCGATGGTGACCACGGTTGCCGAGGTGCGCGCCGCCCGCGAGATTTTCGAACGCGTCGCCCGCCGCGTGCGGCGGCGGGGGGAAAAGCTGCCGGAAAAACTGCCGCCGCTCGGCATCATGATCGAAACCCCCGGCGCCGCGCTGTCAGCCGATGCGCTGGCGCTGGAATCGGACTTCTTCGCCATCGGCACCAATGACCTGACCATGTACACGCTGGCCGTCGATCGCGCCGAGACCGACGTCGCACATCTGTACGACCCGTTGCACCCGGCGGTGCTGCGTCTGGTGCAGTTCGCGACAGAGGCCGCACTGCGCATGCGCATGCCGGTCTCGGTGTGTGGCGAGATGGCGTCCAACCCGCGCCTGACGCCGCTGCTGCTGGGCCTGGGCCTGCGCAGTTTTTCCATGA
>Ga0302314_10011951_pt1 | contig 15079 bp, 14 predicted proteins | sample III_Palsa_N2_3_FD_200533 | JGI IMG/M metagenome (GOLD analysis project Ga0302314, IMG submission 200533) | Peat permafrost microbial communities from Stordalen Mire near Abisko, Sweden - III_Palsa_N2_3 | ecosystem: Environmental > Terrestrial > Soil > Palsa > Peat permafrost | place: Sweden...
ATCAACCTTCGAACAGTCAACACGGCATCCCCCTTGTCATTCGCGATGTCGCTCCTTGGAAAGACAATAAGTAGCCCGTTCGGGACGGTAAAGACCGGACGATCAGCCGCTATTCGGAAATGCAGCCTGCGCACGACCATCCGCTCCCCTTGCCCTGCTCTGTCGGTTCGATAGAACGGATGCCGGCCCGGTCGGCCACGGGAGGATACAGTGACGAAGGTCATCATCGAGAAGAACGGCCCGATCAAAACAGTCTGGATGAACCGGCCTGAAAAGCGCAACGCGCTCGACAGCGAGTTGCTCCGCAATATGATCGAGGCGCTGCAGGCGCCGGTCGCTCCCGAAGATCGTGTGGTCGTCATCCGAGGCAAGGGCGACGTGTTCTGCGCCGGCCTCGACATGGCCGAGCGCAGCAAGACCGCGGGTGATGGCAAGGCGAGCGGCATCGAGATCATGCTGCGCGCCATCGAGCTCTGCCCGCTGCCCGTCGTCGCGGTCGTCCAGGGCGACGCGATCGCCGGCGGCAACGAGCTGGCGCTGCATTGCGACCTCGTGGTCGCCAGCCAGAAGGCACGCTTCGGCATGTCGCTGGCCCAGGTCGGCCTCGCGCCCAACTGGTTCCTCGGCAAAAAGCTGATGGAGGTGCTGGGCCCGGTCACCACGCGCGAGATGCTGCTGCTGGGCGAGCCCCTGCCCTCGACCAAGCTCCATGCGCTGGGCCTGATCGCGCGCTGCGTGCCGGCCGACCAGCTCGAGGCCGAGGCCGAAAAGGTGATCGGGCGCCTGGCCGCCAACGCGCCGCTGTCGCTCAAGGCGATGAAGGCGCTGACCGTGCGCCAGCTCGAGATCCGCGATCATCTGAAGCACGACGACGTCGACAAGCTCGTCACGGCGGCGATGCAGAGCCAGGACGCGCAGGAAGGCATGAAGGCGCGCCTCGAGAAGCGCACTGCCAAGTTCACCGGCAAGTAAGGGGGAAATAGCGTGTCCCTCCGGCTCCGCCTCGACAAGCCCTGGACGCCGCTCACGGCCGAAGCAGCCACACGCCTGCCCGGCCAGCTCGGCGTCTACCAGATCGCCGATGCCCAGGGCGCGATCCTGTTCATCGGCGAGGCCGGTGCCCGCTCGCCCTTCGGCCTGCGCAGCGAACTTTTACGCGAGGCGCAGAATCGTGGCCCCGGCTGCCAGTTCCGCGTCGAAGTGAACATGCAGTACCGCTCGCGCTGGTTCGAGCTGCTGATGGTGCACAAGCACGATCACGGCAGCCTGCCGCCCGACAACGAAAAGAACCCGCCGCCCATATTGGGGCGCCTCAGCCCCGCTTAGAGAGAGAAATCACCATGGATTTCGAGCCGAGCGAAGAACAGCAGATGCTGATCGACCAGGTCCGTCGCTACGTGCGGGAGGAGATCATCCCGCTCGAGGCGAAGATGGATCCGGACGCGTCCGAACTCGATCCGGCCGATCACAAGCGGCTGGTCGAGAAGACCAAGGCGATGGGCCTGTTCGGCATCGACATCCCGAAGGAATACGGCGGCCCCGACATCGACATCGTCACGCGCGTGCTGCTGGCCATCGAGATGGCCCAACACCGCGCCGGCCTCTACGTGCCCTGCTACGGCACCTTCGGCGGCGCCGGCCTGGCGCAGATCTTCGAAGCCAACGACGACCAGAAGGAGCGCTATCTCTATCCGACCCTGCGCGGCGAGAAGAAGGCGTTCTTCGGACTGACGGAGCCGTCCGGCGGCAGCGATCCCGCGCGCGCGATCCAGACCAAGGCCGAGCGCAAGGACAACGGCTGGGTGCTGAACGGCGCCAAGATCTTCATCTCCAACGCCGATCGCGCGCAGTACGGCATCGTGTTTGCCCGCACCGATGCGAGCAAGGGCCGCGCCGGCATCACCTGCTTCATCATCGATTCGGACACGCCGGGCTTCCACGTGCGCAGGGTCGTGCACACGCTGCGCTCCTCGCACTACGCCACCGAACTCGAGTTCAAGGACTGCTGGGTGTCCGACCATCAGGTGCTGGGCGAGGTCAACAAGGGCTTCGCCGTCGCCAACGATCGCCTGACGCGCCAGCGCATTCCCTACGCCGCGGGCTGCATCGGCGTCGCCATCGCCGCGCACGAGATGGCGATCGAGTGGGCCAAGATGCGCACGACCTTCGGCGAGAAGCTCGCCAACCGCCAGGCCGTGCAATGGATGCTGGTCGACAACGAGATCGACATCCGCACCGCCAAGCACTTCACCTTCGAGGCCGCCGAGAAGGCGCGCCGCGGCCTGCCGTTCAAGATCGAGGCCTCGATCGCCAAGCTCACGGCATCGGAGGGCGGCGGCCGGGTGGTCGACCGCTCGATGCAGATCCATGGCGGCATGGGCATGACCAAGGATCTTCCCCTGGAGCGCTGGTATCGCGAGATGCGCATCCGCCGCGTCGGCGAAGGCCCGAGCGAAGTCCAGCGCATGGTGATCGCGCGCGAGATTTTGGGCAGTAACCTGCGATGAGTGCAAAGCCGCTGGCCGGCCTCAAGGTCGTCGAGTTCGGCCAGAACCTCGCCGGCCCCTATGCCGGCCAGATCCTGGCCTTCCTCGGCGCCGAGGTGGTCAAGGTCGAGCGGCCCGAGGGCGACGATGCGCGCAAATGGGGACCGCCGTTCGTCGAAGGCGACGGAACCGGCTTCATCGCGCTGAACCGCGGCAAAAAATCGATCACCTGCGATCTCGCCGACAAGGCCCAGTGCGAGGCGCTGATCGAGCGCATCGGCGCGGCCGACATCTTCGTGCACAACCTGCGGGCCGACGTGCCGGCCAAGTTCGGCATCGACGGGGCAACGCTCACCAGGAAATTTCCGAAGCTGATCTACGCCGATCTCGGCGCCTTCGGTCATGAGGGCCCGTGGAAGGAGCGGCCGGGCTACGAGCCGATCATCCAGGCGGTCGCGGGCCTCATCTCGCTGAACGGCGATCCGTCGGGACCGGAGTCGAGGGTCGGCGTGTCGATCATCGACCTGTCGACCGGCATGTGGACGGCGATCGGCATCCTGGCCGCGCTGGCCAAGCGCACGGCGACCGGCGAAGGCAGCCTGGTCAACACCTCGCTCTTCGAGAGCGGCCTGATGTGGGCGTCCAACCACGTCGCGCAATATTCGGTGACCGGCACGATGCCGCCGCGCCAGGGCACCGGCCATCCCACGCTAACGCCCTACCAGGCGTTCGAGTGCTCGGACGGGCCGCTGATGATCTGCCCGGGCAACGACCGGCTGTGGCGCAAGTTCGCCGAGGTGCTGGGCCATCCCGAATGGCCCGACGAGGCGCGCTTCAAGACGAATGTCGACCGCTTCCAGCGCCGCGAGATGCTTCTGGGCATGGTCGCCGACATCATGGCCAAAGAGAGCCGTGCGCACTGGTCGGCGAAACTCGACGCGCTGGGCGTGCCCAACGGCCCGCTCAACTCGGTGCCGCAGGTGCTGGAGCTGGCGCAGACCGCGGCACTCGGGATGTTCAGCAAGCCCTATGCCGGCTCGGAGGCTCTCTTCCACGGCTTGCCACTCAGCATCGACGGCGAGCGGCAGGGCGGCGAGGAGAAAGCGCCGAAGATCGGCGAGCACGACGGCCAATCATGAGCGGCCAGTCATGAGCGGCGGGGCATGACCCGCGTTCTGCTGCCCATCGTCTGGATCGCCTGGGGACTGGCCTATCCGCTGATGAGTTGGTCGCTGCGGGCGGCCGATCTCTTCTCCACCCGGCTGATCATCCTGCCGCTATCGGGCCTGATCCTGCTTGGCGTGGGCGTCGTGCGCGGCGCGTCCCTGTGGCCTGAGCGCTCGATGTGGGGACCGCTCGCGCTGACCGGCCTCTTCAACATGGGGCTTTTCCAGATTTTCCTGATCTCCGGCATCGCCCTGCTGGGCCCGAGCCGCACGCCGATCATCATCTACACCATGCCGGCCTGGTCTTCGCTGTTTGCCGTCTTCCTGCTGAAGGAACGCATCTCGCTCAAGGTCGCGCTCTCCCTGCTCCTCAGTCTGCTCGCCGTGGCGCTGATCATCAGCCAGGAGGCGGCGGTGCGACGGGCCCCGATCGGCACCGTCCTCACCCTGCTCGCCGCCATCTCTTTCGGCATCGGCACCGTTCTGACCAAACGCTACTCGCTCCGGGGCGACCCGGCGATCAATGCGGCCTGGCAGCTTCTGCTCGGCACCCTGCCGGTACTTTTGGTCTGGCTGGTCTGGCTGCCGCATGCCTACTTCCGGCCCGACCAGACGCGCGGCCTTCTGGCGCTCGCCTTCCTGATCCTGGTCTCCAACGCGCTCGCCTACTTCTGCTGGTTCCGCATCATCCAGCTGATGCCTGCCTCCGTGGCGTCCCTCACGACGCTGGTCGTGCCCTGCGTCGGCTTCGGCTCCAGCGCCCTGCTGATCGGCGGCGAAATATCATGGCTCGACGTCGCGGCACTCGGCCTGATCGTGGCCGCCGTGACGCTGGTGCTGTCGCGGCCCCAATCTGCGACGAAGACGAATCAGGCCGCGAACGACAGGCAGTAGTCGCGCACCTGCTCGAGCGGGATGCGCGCGTGGCTTTGCACGATGATGAACTTGCCACGCGGGTCGCTGCCGGCCGGCAGCTTCGCCAACCGCTCGAAGTCGGTCGCGGCCCACACCGAGGAATGCTCGGAGAAGAGCTGGGTGTCGTGGAAGTAACAGGGGTCCCAGTGGATGTGATAGTCGAACAGGTTGCCGCGCCGTTCGCCCACGCTGGTGTAGAGCGAGTATTCCGTCCACGGGATCGAGCCGATCTTGCGCAGCACGCGAAATGACAGCGCCGTCATCGGGTCGATCGGGCCGACCTTGAAGAACTCCAGCGCCTGGCGCGCGAGATCGCCGTGCAGGATGTTGGGCGTCACCGACAGGCCGTGCGCGGACGGCTCATAGGGCACGCCCACCAGTTCGGCCGCCTGCTGCCACCAGTCGTGGTGGCGCTTGGGCTCCCAGCGCGACAGCGCGCGGCCCTCGTGCACGAAGGTGCGCGAATCGAAGTCGCCGACGCAGCACACGTCCGAATCGAGGGTGAGGAAGCCGCCGAAACCCAGTTGCGCCGGCACCTCCAGCTTCACCATCTGCTGGCGATACCAGCCGGTCATCATCCAGAAACGGCTGAATGTCGGGAAGAAGTCGCTCTCGGCCCGCACCGAGACCTCGATCCTGGCAAATCTCGGCAGGCCGTCGCGCAGCAACTGGACGTTCGCCTTGGGTGCCACGATCAGCAGCTGGAACGGTTTGGAATCGCGCCAGTGCTTGGCCAGCGACTCGATCAGGAGACCCGCTCGCTCCAGATCGCCGCGGCGCTTCAGGTTGCGCAGCGCGATGGGCAGGATTGCTTGGCGGACTTCGGAAAACATCCAAGGTTATTTAGTGTGAAAACAAGAATTTAACAGCCCGCATTCCGGGGGACCGCCCCGAAAAAAGACGCCGGGCCCAAGGGCCCGGCGAGTCAAACAGGGAGGCTTCACGTCTGGGAGACGTGGGATCTAAAGGATCCCGAGTTCCAAGCAGGGGCGACGTACACCGCCCGTGTCAGAGACCTGCCAGCAAACTACGCCCCCCAAGCTGTAATGTTAGGTCCGAAGATTCGGACGCTGGCATGCGACGTACGCATGCCTTTCAGCGTCTATGCAATACTGGAGCTCAGGGCAGCTAGAACCGTGTGTCGGCCACCTTGCGCAGAAGGAAATCGCGGAACACCGCGATGCGCTTGGAATGGCGCAACTCCTCCGGATAGGTGAAATATACATCGGTCGTACGGACATTGAGATCGGGCAGCAGGATCTCGAGCTTGGTCGATTCGCGCGCCAGGTAGTCGGGCAACGAGGCGATGCCGAGGCCCGATTCGACGGCGCGGAAGATGCCGTAGGTGTTGTTGACCCGCAGCACGACCAATCGGTTGGCGCTGTCGCTGCTGCCCTCGCGCAGCAGCCAGTTCACGTCCTGCACCGGGGCGCGCGCGTCCTCGCCGAAGATGATCATGCGATGCTGGTCGAGTTCCTCGACCGTCTTGGGCTTGCCGTACTTCTGGACGTAGGTGTGCGAGGCATAGACGTGGCTGCGCACCGTCAGCAGATGGCGCTGCACCAGGCCCGGCTGGCGCGGCATGACCATGCGGATGGCGACATCGGCCTCGCGCATGCCCAAGTCGAGTTCGTTGTCCGACAGCACCAGGCTGACGTCGATCTCGGGGTACATGGCGATGAATTCGTGCATCTGCGCGGTGAGCCAGGTCGAGCCGAAGCCGACCGTCGCATGGATCTTCAGCCGGCCGGCGGGCTTGTCCTGGTTGGCGCGCAGCAGCGCCTCGGCGGTGTTGACCTTGGCCGCCATGTCGCGCGCGGTGCGATAGAGCAGCTCGCCCTGCTCGGTGAGGATCAGGCCGCGCGCATGGCGATGGAACAGCATGACGCCGAGCTGTTCCTCGAGCGCGCCGATCTGGCGCGAAATGGCCGACTGGCTGAGCTTCAGCCCCTCGCCCGCATGGGTGAAGCTGCCCGCATCGGCCACCGCCTGGAAGATGCGCAGCTTGTCCCAGTCCATGCCCTCGCCGCGTTCGCCGGTCATTCGGCAGCCTGCGCGACGGTGCTCTCTCGGGAGGCGAGCCACTTCTCGGCTTCGAGCGCGGCCATGCAGCCCGTGCCCGCGGCCGTCACGGCCTGGCGGAAGATCTTGTCCTGCACGTCGCCGGCGGCATAGACGCCTTCGATGTCGGTCGCCGTCGAATCGGGCCGCGTGACCAGATAGCCCTCGCCGTCCATCGCCAGCTTGCCTTTGAACAGCTCCGTATTGGGCGAATGGCCGATGGCGATGAACACGCCGTCGGTCGAAAGGCTCTGTTCCACGCCCGTCTTCACGTTCTTGAGGCGCACGCCGGTGACCAGCGGCGCCGGGTTCTTCTCGCCGGTGATCTCCTGCAGGGCGTGATCCCACAGCACGGTAACCTTGGGGTTCTTGAACAGGCGGTCCTGCAGGATCTTTTCCGCACGGAAGCTGTCGCGGCGATGCACGAGCGTCACCTTCGACGCATGATGCGTGAGATAGAGCGCCTCCTCGACCGCGGTGTTGCCGCCGCCCACGACCACGACATCCTTGTTGCGGAAGAAGAAGCCGTCGCAGGTCGCGCAGGCCGAGACGCCGCCACCGCGGAAACTCTCTTCCGTGGGCAGCCCCAGCCATTTCGCCGTGGCACCGGTGGAAATGATCAGCGCGTCCGATTCATAGCGATCGCCCGAGTCGCCGATGCAGACGAACGGCCGGCGATCGAGCTGGACCTCGACGATCGTGTCGAAGAACAGCTGCGTGCCGACATGCTCGGCCTGCTTCTGCATCTGCTCCATCAGCCACGGGCCCTGGATCACGTCGGCGAAGCCGGGATAGTTCTCGACATCAGTCGTGATGGTGAGCTGCCCGCCCGGCTGGATGCCCTGCACGAGCATCGGCTTGAGGCTTGCGCGGGCGGCATAGATCGCCGCCGTGTAGCCGGCCGGGCCGGACCCCAGAATGAGCACCTTGCTTCGATGTGTTGCTGCCATGACCTACTCGCATCCCGTTTGCCGCATATCTGTGAGCATATATGCAAAGCTGCGGTGTATTGCACGGCTGATCTGTGAATCCCGCGTAATTGTTCACGATCCCCCGTCTAATTCTCGCAACTTTATTGCGTGGATGGCATGGTTCTGGCATAGACCGCGACCAATGGAGGAAATCTGATGGCTCGCGCAAAGCTCGACCGAATCGACCGGCGCATTCTAAGTGATCTGCAATCGAACGGCCGCATGACCAACGTCGAATTGGCCGAGCGGGCTGGCATCTCTGCCCCGCCCTGCCTGCGCCGCGTGCGCGCGCTGGAACGGGCCGGCATCATCAGGGGCTACCACGCCGACCTCAGTCCGGAGGCGCTGGGCTACAGCGTGTCGGTGTTCGCGCTGGTTGGCCTCAACAGCCAGGCCGAGGCCGACCTCAAGTCGTTCGAGGAGCTGATCGCCAACTGGGCCGAGGTGCGCGAGTGCCACATGCTGGCCGGCGAAGCCGACTTCCTGCTGAAGATCGTGGCCGAGACCTGGGACGAATATCAGAAATTCCTGACCACCCGCCTCACCTCGGCCCCCAATGTCAGCCACGTGAAGTCGATGATGGTCTTCCGCACCGCCAAGGCGACGCCGGGTGTGCCGATATCGACGGACTAGACCTGTCGCCCTGAGCGCTCGGGACGACAATTGGGGTCTTGTGGGAAACGCTGTGTATTGATAGCCTTTGCGGCATGAAGAACCTCCTTGAGGCCAGTCGGGTCCTGCTGCTCGACCTGGCGTCGACCCTGCTCTTTCTCGCGGTCTATCTGCTGACCGACAATCTCTTCCTGGCGGTCGGCCTCGGCATGGCGCTGGGGGTGATCCAGATCGGCTGGCAGCTGAGCCGGCGCAAGCCGATCGGCGCCCTGCAATGGCTGAGCGTCGTGCTGGTGCTGGCCTCCGGCACGGCCACCTTCTTCACCCGCGATCCGCACTTCGTGATGCTGAAGCCCTCGGTGATCTACGTGATCGTGGGCGCGGTCATGCTGAAGCGCGGCTGGATGAACCGCTACCTGCCGCCGCGCGCGGAGCCCGTGAAGGATATCGCCACGATCTTCGGCTACGCTTGGGCCGGCCTGATGTTCGGCTCGGCGGTGCTCAACCTCGCACTCGCCTTCAACCTCGATGCCAAGAGCTGGGCCGCAGCGATGTCCGCCTGGGGCATCGCCAGCAAGGTCGGCCTGTTCCTGATCCAGTACGCGGCGATGACGGCGGTCGGAAAGCGCCGGGCAGCAACCGCGACACCTACTTGAAGGCGACGCCCATCACTTCGTAGGACTTGGCGCCGCGCGGCGTCTGGACCTCGACCCGGTCGCCCACGGTCTTGCCGATCAGGGCACGGCCGATCGGCGAGGTCACCGAAATGGTGCCCTTGGCCAGGTTGGCCTCGTAGGGCCCGATGATCTGGTATTTCATCTTCTCGTCGGTGTCCTCGTCGGCGAGCTTTACGGTCGCGCCGAACTTCACGACCTTGCCCGAGAACTTCGAGAAGTCGATCACCTCGGCGCGCGAGATGATGCTCTCGACCTCGATGATCCGGCCTTCGATGAAGCCCTGTTTTTCGCGCGCGGAGGTGTATTCGGCGTTCTCGGAGAGATCGCCATGCTCGCGCGCGGCCGAGATCGCCTTGATGATCGCAGGGCGCTCGACGCTCTTCAGCTGCTTCAACTCGTCTTCGAGGGCCTTGAGGCCCTCGGCCGTGGTCGGAACTTTTTCCATAGCCGGGATCGTCCTTAATGATTCGAACGGCGTCAACGGCCAACGACGCACCATGGTTGCGGTGCGCCCCGTCCGTACGGTCCAATATGGGGGCTAGAACGTGCCTTTGAAGTAGGATTGCAACGGGGCGACGTCCAAATCTCCCGCTTGCATCGCGGCAATTCCCTCGACAGAGGCCTTGGCGCCGGCGACCGTGGTGTAGTAGGCGATCTTGTTCATCAGCGCCGCCCGGCGGAGCGTGAAGCTGTCGGTCAGCGCCACCGCACCGTCGACGGTTTTGAATACCAGCTGGATCTTGCCATCCTTCATCAGGTCGACGATGTGCGGCCGGCCTTCCAGCACTTTGTTCACCCGCTGCGCGGCAATGCCGTGCTTGGCCAGGAAATCCGCCGTGCCGCCGGTCGCCACGACCTTGAAGCCGAGCTCGACCAGCCGCTTCACCGGCTTCACCAGGGCGGCCTTGTCGGAATCCTTGACCGAGACGAAGACCGAGCCTTCGACCGGCACCTTGCTGCCGGCGCCGAGCTGCGACTTGGCGAAGGCGCGGCCGAAATCGAGATCGAGGCCCATGACCTCGCCGGTCGAGCGCATCTCCGGTCCCAGGATCACGTCGACGCCGGGGAAGCGCGCGAACGGGAAGACCGCTTCCTTGACCGCGACGTGCTTGCCCTTGTTCTTCTTGATGGCGAGCGACTTCAGCGCTTCGCCCGCCATCAGGCGGGCGGCGAACTTGGCGATCGGCTGTCCGGTCGCCTTGGCGACGAACGGCACGGTGCGGCTGGCGCGCGGATTGACCTCGAGGACATAGACCTCGCCGTCCTTCACCGCGTACTGCACGTTCATCAGGCCGACGACCTGCAGCGCCTTGGCCATCGCCTCGGTCTGGCGCTCGATCTCGGCGATGATCTTGCCCGGCAGCGAGTACGGCGGCAGCGAGCAGGCCGAGTCGCCGGAATGGATTCCCGCTTCCTCGATATGCTCCATGATGCCCGCGACGAAGACGTTCTGGTCCTTGTCGGCCAGCGCATCGACATCGACCTCGATGGCGTCGCGCAAGTAGGAGTCGATCAGCACCGGATTGCTGCCCGAGACCTTCACCGCGTCGCGCATGTAGCGATCGAGCGCCTCGCGGTCGTAGACGATCTGCATGGCGCGGCCGCCCAGCACGTAGGACGGGCGGATCACGACCGGATAGCCGATCTTCTCGGCGATCGCGACGGCCTGGCTCTGCGAGGTTGCGGTGCCGTTCTCCGGCTGGCGCAGCTTCAGCTGCTGGATCAGCTTCTGGAAGCGGTCGCGGTCTTCGGCCAGGTCGATCGCGTCGGGCGAGGTGCCGAGGATGGGAATGCCGGCGGCCTCGAGCGGCTTGGCGAGCTTCAGCGGCGTCTGGCCGCCGAACTGCACGATCAGGCCCAGAAGCTCGCCGTTGCGGCGCTCGACCTCGACCAGCTCGATCACGTCCTCGGCCGTCAGCGGCTCGAAGTACAGGCGATCGGCGGTGTCGTAGTCGGTCGACACGGTCTCGGGGTTGCAGTTGACCATGATGGTCTCGTACCCGGCCTCGCTCAGCGCATAGACCGCGTGCACGCAGCAATAGTCGAACTCGATGCCCTGGCCGATGCGGTTCGGACCGCCGCCCAGGATGATGATCTTCTTCTTGTCGGTCGGATTGGCTTCGCACTCCGCCGGGCGATGACCGTCGCCCTCGTAGCAGGAATAGAAGTACGGCGTGCGCGATTCGAACTCGGCGGCGCAGGTGTCGATGCGCTTGAACACTGGCCGCACGCCCAGCGCGCGGCGGCGCTTGGCGACTTCGGCACTGCTGAGCCTGGTCAGCTCGCTCAAGCGATCGTCGGAAAAACCCTTCTTCTTGATCTCGAGCAGCGCCTTAGTGTCCTTCGGCAGGCCGTTTTTGCGCAAACCGGCCTCGACGGTCACCAGCTCCTCGATCTGGCGCAGGAACCACGGCTCGTACTTCGAGGCCTGCGCGATCTCCTCGACTGTGAGGCCGTGACGGAACGCCTGGGCGATGGTCAGGATGCGGTCGGGCGTCGGACGCGCCAGCGCGCCCATGATCGCCGACTTGTCGGGCGCGCCCTGGATCTCGATCTCGTTGAGGCCGGTGAGACCCGTTTCCATCGAGCGCAGCGCCTTCTGCAGCGACTCCTGGAAGGTGCGGCCGATCGACATCGCCTCGCCCACGCTCTTCATCGAGGTGGTGAGCAGCGCCTCCGCGCCGGGAAACTTCTCGAAGGCGAAGCGCGGCATCTTGGTGACGACATAGTCGATCGTGGGCTCGAACGCGGCGGGCGTGTTGCCGGTGATGTCGTTCAGCAGCTCGTCGAGCGTGTAGCCGACGGCCAGGCGTGCCGCGACCTTGGCGATCGGGAAGCCGGTGGCCTTCGAGGCCAGCGCCGAGGAGCGCGAGACGCGCGGGTTCATCTCGATCACGACCATGCGGCCGGTCGCGGGATCGACCGCGAACTGCACGTTCGATCCGCCGGTATCGACGCCGATCTCGCGCAGGCACGCGATCGAGGCGTCGCGCATGATCTGGTATTCCTTGTCGGTCAAGGTCAGCGCCGGCGCGACCGTGACGGAATCGCCGGTATGGATGCCCATCGGGTCCACGTTCTCGATCGAACAAATAATGATGCAGTTGTCCTTGCGATCGCGGACAACCTCCATCTCGTATTCTTTCCAGCCGAGCACGGATTCCTCGACCAGCACTTCGGTCGTCGGCGACGCTTCGAGACCGCTTTGCACGATTTCGAGGAACTCGTCGCGATTGTAGGCGATGCCGCCTCCGGTACCGCCCAACGTGAACGACGGACGGATGATCGCCGGCAACCCGACCTTCTCGAGCGCCGCGATCGCCTCCTCGCGCGTGTGCGCGACCTCGCTCTTGGGCGATTCGAGGCCGATCTTGGTCATGGCGTCGCGGAACAGCAGGCGATCTTCGGCCTTGTCGATCGCCTCGGCGTTGGCGCCGATCAGCTCGACGCCGTATTTCTCGAGGCGGCCGTCGCGATGCAGCGCCATCGCCGTGTTGAGCGCGGTCTGGCCGCCCATGGTCGGCAGGATGGCGTCGGGCTTTTCCTTGACGATGATCTTGGCGACCATGTCGGGCGTGATCGGCTCGATGTAGGTCGCGTCCGCCAGGCCCGGATCGGTCATGATCGTGGCCGGGTTCGAGTTGATCAGGACGACGCGATAGCCCTCTTCCTTCAGCGCCTTGCAGGCCTGCACGCCCGAATAGTCGAACTCGCAGGCCTGGCCGATCACGATCGGCCCGGCGCCGATGACGAGGATGGACTTGATGTCTGTACGCTTGGGCATGCCGTTACTCCGTCATCCCGAGCGCAGCCGAGGGACCTTTTCTTGTGCCGCCGAAAAAACAGGTCCCTCCACTCCGCGCCTGCGGCGCTCCGGTCGGGATGACGGGGAGGTAGTGCTGCATCACTTCTTACTCTTGGCGATCATCTCGACGAAGCGGTCGAAGAGATAATGGCTGTCGGTCGGGCCGGGCGAGGCCTCGGGATGGTACTGCACCGAGAAGGCGGGCTTGTCGGTGCAGCGGATGCCTTCGTTGCTGCCGTCGAACAGCGAGGTGTGCGTCACCTCGACGTTCCTGGGCAGCGATTCCTCGACGACGCAGAAGCCGTGGTTCTGCGAGGTGATCTCGACCTTGCCTGTCGTGAGATCCTTGACCGGCTGGTTGGCGCCGCGATGACCGCGCGCCATCTTCTTCGTGGTGCCACCAAGCGTGAGGGCCAGGATCTGGTGGCCGAGGCAGATGCCGAACAGCGGCACCTTCTTGTCGAGCACGGCCTGAACGGCAGGAACGCTGTAGCCTGCCGTCGCCGCGGGATCGCCCGGACCGTTCGACAGGAACACGCCGTCGGGCTTGTGGCGCAGGATGTCCTCGCCGGTCGCCGTCGCGGGAACGACCGTGACCTTGCAACCGGTGTTGGCGAGACAGCGCAGGATGTTGCGCTTGGCGCCGTAGTCGACGGCGACCACGTGGTACTTGGCCTTCTCGAGCTTGCCGTAGCCCTTGCCGAGCGCCCAGGTGGTCTCGTTCCACGAGTAGCTCTGCTTGGTCGTGACCTCGATCGCGAGGTCCATGCCGTCGAGCCCGGCCCAGTCGCCCGCCATCTTGACGAGCTTCGGCACGTCGAACTTGCCGTCGGGCGCATGCACGACCACGCCGTTGGGCGCGCCGCCGTCGCGCACGCGGCGCGTGATCTCGCGCGTGTCGACGCCGCAGATGCCCGGCAAGCCATGGCCTTTCAACCAATCATCGAGCGGCTTGGCATTGCGCCAGTTGGCGGGCTCGGTGATGTCGCCGCGCAGCACGACGCCGCGCGCGGCCGGGTTGATGCTCTCGATGTCCTCGAGATTGGTGCCGACGTTGCCGATGTGCGGAAAGGTGAAGGTGATGATCTGGCCGGCATAGGACGGATCGGTGATGATCTCCTGATAGCCGGTCATCGAGGTGTTGAAGCAGACCTCGCCCACGGCAGCCCGAGCGGCCCCAATTCCCTTGCCCCAAAAGACCGTTCCGTCGGCCAGCGCCAGCGCGGCCGTGGCCCAACGCGGCGCGGCGTTATCGGCGCCGGCGGTCTTGTGTGTGGTCATGATGATATTTGCCCGTTCGTTCGGCCCGTTTGGCCTCACCCCTGGACGATATGGGGAGGCGGCCGTCGAACCGCGCGGTTTGTAACCAAGCGGTCGCATAGGGTCAAGGACGGTCGGAGGGATAATTCTTAAGGTATTTCAATAACTTATTTGCTTTGCCAACAGCGGACGGGACCATTAGTTTCGGCAGCTTCTACCAATGGGAAGCAAAAATGCTGCGTGAGAAGCTCACCGAGGCGATGAAGGAGGCCATGAAGGCCCGCGACGCCGCGGCGCTGGGCACCATTCGCCTGATCCTGGCCAAGCTCAAGGACACCGATATCGCCGCCCGTACCGAGGCCAGCCGCGAGGGTGTGGCCGACGACAAGATCCTCTCCATGCTCCAGAGCATGATCAAGCAGCGCAACGAATCGATCGTCCTCTACGAAAAGGGCGCGCGCCAGGACCTGGCCGACAAGGAGAAGGCCGAGATCGCCGTGATCGAGCGCTTCCTGCCCAGGCAAATGGACGAGGCCGCCGTCGATTCCGCCGTGAAGGACGCCATCGCCAGCGCCGGCGCCACCTCGATCAAGGACATGGGCGGCGTGATGGCAGCCCTTAAGGGCAAGTACGCCGGTCAGATGGATTTCGCCAAGGCTTCGGCCGCCGTGAAGAAGGCGCTCAGCCCCTAGCAAACTGCCTTTAGTGTAACCCGGGTTACACAGCCAGGCTGCCTGAGGGGATATGCAGCGGAGGCGATGAACCGCATCGCAGGGGGAAGTTGCGATGTCTTTCAGGACGATCCTTGTCGCCGGTCTTTTCGCGATGGGCGCTGTGCCGGCATCGGCTTTCCCGCTCTGCGGCGCGCCGCCCTCATCCGATGAAATCAAATGGGAAGCAGCGCAGTGGGCCGGAACGCAGCGAGACTGTTCGGCAAGCTCGGTGAACATCCACTGGCGCATCACCGAAACGGCGGACCGCATCTTCCTGCAAGACGACACCAGATCGTCCGGCACGGGCTGGCGACTGGATGCCTCGCGTCTGAATCCGGACGGCTCCGGTCGCTTCGACATCACGTACCATAACGGCAGACCCGTCCGGTTCGAGTTCGCGGCGGGCCACGGGC
>Ga0302314_10011952_pt1 | contig 15078 bp, 20 predicted proteins | sample III_Palsa_N2_3_FD_200533 | JGI IMG/M metagenome (GOLD analysis project Ga0302314, IMG submission 200533) | Peat permafrost microbial communities from Stordalen Mire near Abisko, Sweden - III_Palsa_N2_3 | ecosystem: Environmental > Terrestrial > Soil > Palsa > Peat permafrost | place: Sweden...
CCGCGCAGGCGGCCGAGGCCGCGAGCGCGGCATCGGCGGCGGCCGCCGCCAAGCTGGCGCCGCCGGTGGCCGCCCCGGCACCCGCGCCGGCCGCCGTCGCGCATCCGGCGAAGAAGAAGTGAGCGCCGCCCCGCCCGTGCGCGCGTCGCGTCGCGGCTGGCGCGCGCGCAACAAGGCCGGCTGGATCGGCCTGACGCTGGCGCTGGCGCTCGCGTGGGTCTTCACGGTCTGGCCGCAGCTGGACCTGTGGGTCAGCGGCCTGTTCCACGACGCCGGCGGCGGCTTCGTCGGCGACCGCTTCGCGTTCATCCGCCTGATCTACCACGGCATCCCGACGACCGGGATGGTCTACGCGGTCGTCGGGCTGGCGGTGATCGTCGTGTCGATCTGGCGCCCGCATCCGATCGGCGGACGCTGGTCGCGCCGGCTCGCCGCGCTGGCGTGGGTCAGCCTCCTCGGCTCGGGGCTGCTGGTCAACGCCGGCCTGAAGGAATACTGGGGCCGCGCGCGGCCGGTGCAGGTCAGCGAGTTCGGCGGCAAGCAGCACTTCACGCCCGCGCTGATCCCGACCGACCAGTGCCGCCACAACTGCTCGTTCGTCAGCGGCCACGCGACCTCGGGCTACATCCTGATGGCCGTCGGCCTGATGGGCAGCGTCGCCACGCGCCGCCGCTGGCTGTGGATCGGCCTCGCGTGGGGCGCGATCGTGAGCCTGGCGCGCATCGCCGAAGGCGGGCACTTCCTCAGCGACACCTTGTTCGCCGGACTGGCCGTGTGGGGCAGCGGCTGGCTGGTGCGCGAGGCCTGGCTGCGCCACGTGGCGTTGCGATGGCGCCGCTTGCGGCGGCGGCGCGGGGCCCAGGCCGCGCCATGAAGAACGGCGACCCGCGGGTCGCCGTTCTTCATTCGCGCGTTCGAAGGATCAGGGCGTCCACTCGAGCACGACACCCTTGAAGTCGACCGCGTTGTTGGGCGTGCGGATCGACAGGTTGCTGAGGTGGCGGAACGCGAAGCCGCCGCGCCAATGGCCGTCGGCGCTGCTGATGCCGATGCCGAAGTGGTCGGAGAACTGGAAGTTGCTGCCCTTCTGGCGGTCGCCGATGTTGGACTCGCTCAGGTAGCTCGGGCCGATGCCGAACTCGAGGTCCAGGCGCGCGCTCGCGGCCACCGGGGTGCGCCAGTGCATCATCGGCACCAGTTCGACGTCCCAGGCGCTGTGCGAATAGGTGCTGTCGGACTTGGCCTGCCAGGCGCTGGCGGAGATCTCGGGCGACAGGTCCAGCGAGAAGCCGGCGACGCTGGTGAGCGGGCACTCGTGGCGTTCGACGCCGATCGTCTCGATCGACAGCTCCGCGTCCTTGGCCGCCGACACGCGGCCGCCCCAGGCGTCGTTGCCGCTCTGGCCGTGGAACGTGCAGCCGAAGAACGGCGCGCCCTTGAGCGCGGCGACGGTCCACGTGGCGACCGTGCCGGCGATGGCGGTGTTCTTCAGCGCGCTGCCGAGGCCGGTCTCGGCCTGCGCCGGGGCGGCGGCCGCGAGGGCCAGCGTGGCGACGGCGAGCGTCAGGGTCGCGGCCAGGCGCGAGCGTCGGGGTGCGAGGATGGTCGAGTGCATCCACCGACTTTATCGCGACGGCGCGATAACCCTGATCCACGGCCGGCGGCCGCGTCGGCGCCACGCGACATCCGCCGGGGATAATCGCCGACCATTGTCGTCACACGAGGCGGGATGTTCTTCGTTCGCTGGATTTCGGGCTGGCCGCTGGGCCTGCTGCACGCCGTCGGCGGCCTGCTGGGCTGGCTGGTGTGGTTCGCCTCGCCCACCTACCGGCGCCGGCTGCGCGAGAACGCCGAACTCGCCGGCGTGCCCGCATCGGCCTGGCGGCGCTCCATCGCCGAGGCCGGACGCATGGTGGCCGAGACGCCCTGGCTGTGGCTGCGCGCGACGAACGACGACCTGCAGCGCCAGGTGACCTGGCGCAACCCCGAGGCGCTGGAAGCGGCGATCGCCGAGCGCCGGCCGCTCGTCATCCTGACGCCGCACATGGGCAGCTTCGAGGTGATGGCGCGCGCGTACACCGCCCGCTACGGCCACCTGCAGCCGGTGACCGTGCTGTACCGCCCGGCGCGCCAGCGCGCGCTGCGCGAGTTCCAGGAACAGGCGCGCAAGCGTCCCGCCATGCCCACCGCGCCGGCGAACCTGGCCGGCGTGCGCCAGATGCTGCGCGCATTGAAGAAGCGCGAGTCGGTCGGCCTGCTGCCCGACCAGGTGCCACCCGACGGCCAGGGCGTCTGGGCGCCGTTCTTCGGCAAGCCGGCCTACACGATGACGCTGGGCACGCGGCTGACGCAGCAGACCGGCGCGCACTGCACCGTGCTGCGCTGCGAGCGCCTGCCGCGCGGCGCCGGCTGGGTGATCCACTCCTCCGAGCTGGTGCGGCCGCTGCCCGCGGGCACCGACGCCGCGGCCCAGCTCGAGGCCGCCACCATCATCAACGAGTCGATGGAGCAGGTGATCCTGAGCGATCCCGGCCAATACCTGTGGGGGTACAACCGCTACAAGCCGCCGCGTGCCGCCGAGAGCGCCGAAACGCGCGCCGAAGGAAACGCATGAACGTCGTCGCACGCCTGGTGCTCGCGTGGCTGTGGTCGCTGAGCTGGCTGCCGCTGGCCGTGCAGGCCGCCATCGGCCGCGGCCTCGGCAGGCTGCTGTGGGTGCTGGCCGGGTCGCGCAAGCGCGTGGCGCTGCGCAACCTCGAGCTGACCATGCCCGAGAAGAGCGCGCAAGAACGGCGCGCCATCGCCTACGAGAACTTCCAGTGGATCGCGCGCAGCTTCCTCGAGCGCGGCCTGCTCTGGTACGCGTCGCCGGAGCGGCTGCGGCGTCTGATCCACGTCGAGGGCGATCCCGGCTTCGCCGAACGCACGCTCGGCGCCGTGATGTGGCTGGCGCCGCACTTCGTGGCGCTGGACGTGGCCGGCCAGGCGACGCAGCTGTTCCAGAACCGCGCGGTCGGCTCGATCTACCAGAAGCAGAGCATCGAGGTGTTCGACAAGGCGATCCGCAAGGGCCGCGTGCGCTTCGGCAACGGCGACATCTACTCGCGCCACGAGAAGGCGCTGCCGCTGATCCGCGCGATCCGCAAGGGCGTCGCGTTCTTCAACCTGCCCGACATGGACTTCGGCCCGCAGGAAGCCGTGTTCGTGCCGTTCATGGGCACGCCCGCGGCCACGCTGCTGGCGCCGTCGAAGATGGCCCGCGCCCTCGACATGAAGGTGCAGCCGGTGGTCGCCGAGATCCTGCCCGGCGGCCAGGGCTACCGCGTGCGCTTCCTCGATCCGTGGACCGACTTCCCCACCGACGACCCCGTGGCCGACGCCGCGCGCATGAACGAGTGGATCGCCTCCGAGGTGCGCCGCAACCCGTCGCAGTACTACTGGGTGCACAAGCGCTTCAAGACGCGGCCGCCGGGCGAGCCCGGCCTGTACTGAGCGCGGGCGACGGCGGGATTCAGATGTCGCCGCCCTCGAGCTTGACGAACGGGCCGAAGCACTGCTTGCCGTCCTCGGCCGTGCAGACGATGAAGCGATCCTTCGCCGGATTCATCATCACGTAGCGCGTGGTGGTCTTGCCGGGCTTGGTGATCTGGCCCCAGCAGTCCTTCTTGCCGTTGTCCTTGACCAGCGTGTCGACCCACTTGTAGTAGCCGCGCGCGCTCGGCTGGTCGGACATCGTGAAGTTGGACTGCGCGACCTCGTCGGCGCTGGTGATCAGCGTGTGGCCGCTGCGGTCGACGCGGTAGATCTCGGCGCAGTCGTCGTCGCGGCGGGTGATCTGCCACGCGCCGAGGAACGGGTGGTCGGCGCGCAGCGGCGCGGAGGGCGCGTCGGCGCCGGGCGGCGCGGCGAGGGCCGCGAGCGACGACAGCGCCAGGGCGAACAGCAGCGGGGATTTCATTCGAGGGCCTCGTCGTTGGCTCGCGGCGCCGCAAGAGGCGCGCCACCAGCATCATCCATGCGCGATCGATTCTGCCTGAGCGCGCGCCGGCGCGTCATGCGCCGCGCGCGACACGGCTGTGGAAGAATCGGTGCTGATCCGTGTCCCTGGGAACGGCAGGGCTTCCGGCGCGTCGATTGCCGCGCGCGGTCCCGACCTTCGCCGTCCCATCGCACCCAGGAGTTCCCCATGATCCGCCGCTTCCCTCCCGCCGCCGCGCTGTGCGCCGCGGCCCTGCTCGCCGCGACGCCGCCGGCGGCGTCGGCCGTGGACGCCGCCGCCGGCGGGAAGGCGCCGACCTCGCCCGACCAGCCCAGGCCGCGCACCGGCGCGTACAAGATCGTCTCGCACGGCGACCACGTCGTCCACGCGCGCTGCCTCGAAGGCGGCAACGTGGTGGTGTCGACGCACGAGAAGGCGACGCCCGCGCAGCGCGATCGCGACATCCACGACGCCTGCAAGTCGGTCGACTACACGAAATGAAATCCCTGCTGCCGCTGGTACTGCTCGCTTTCGCCGCGCCGTCGTTCGCGCAATCCGCGTCGTCCGCGTCGTCCGCGGATTGGGGCGCGCCGGTCGCGCAGCCCGCCGCCAGCGGGCCGGCGACGATCACGCTGCCCAAGCCGCCGCCCAGCGCCTTCGCGACCGCGCGCGCGAGCACGCAGGCGACCGGCGACTACTTCCACGACTTCGCCGAGCTGATCGTGCGCGTGCGCAGCGTCAAGTGGATCGAAGAGATCTGCAGCGATACCTTCCCCGCCACCGCCGAGACCAATCGCCACGCGTACGAGGTCTGGCTGGTGGACCACGGGTCGTTCGTCGACGAGATCGAGGGCCAGTTCCTGATCATCGGCAAGTACTGGGGCGACGCATCCGACCAGGCGCGCAAGGAAGGCCTCACCGTGGAGCAATTGAAGGCCAAGGTCGACGCCAACAAGGCCGGCCTGCTGCAGGACTTCCGCGCCCGCGGCATGCGCTCGTTCCAGGCGCGCTGCGAGGCCTACCCGGAGATCCTGCTGTCGCCGCAGCTCGACCTCGAGCGCTCGCAGGCGGAACTGGTACGAAGCGTGCGCATGGGACCGGACGCGCAGCAATGAGCGCGGCGTGGCGAGGAACGGCTGCGCTGCTGTGCACGCTGGCACTGCTGGCCGGCTGCAGCAAGTCGCCACAGCCGGGCACCGGAGCATCGCTCCAGACGGTGGTGCCCAAGGAGAAGAGGGTCGCAACGGACGGCGCCGATCGCCGCGCGACGCTGGCGACCACGCGCCACGTCGACATGGAGGTGGCGCCCGACGCCATCACGCCGCTGTTCAACGCCACCCAGGCGGCATGCGAGGCCGACGCGGCCGGCGGCTGCGTGGTGCTGCAGTCGCACCTCAGCACCGGCCAGCATGCGCACGCCGACCTCAGCGTGCGCGCCGCGCCCGCCGGCATCGCCCGCATCCTCGCCAGGCTGCGCACCAACGGCGGACTGGTCTCGGAATCGGCCGAATCGGAAGACCTCGCGGCGCCCATCGTCGACACCGATCGCCAGGTCGCGATGGCACGCGAATACCGCGACTCGCTGCTCGCGCTGCGCGCCAGGGGCAGCAACGACATCAAGACGATGATGAGCATCAACGAGGAACTGGCGCGAGTGCAATCGCAGCTGGAATCCGCCGCGGGCGACCGCGCGCACCTGCAGCAGCGCATCGACACCGAGACGCTGACGATCGGCATCGGCACGACCGGCGAGAACGAGCGCCAGGCCTGGCAGCCGCTGTCGCGCTCTCTGCACGAGTTCGGCGCGAACCTGGGCGACGCCGCGGGCGCCGCGATCGCTTTCATCGCCTATGCGATCCCGTGGCTGTGCGTGCTGCTGCCGCTCGCCTGGGCGCTGCGCTGGCTGTGGCGACGGCGGGCGGCGCGCTGAGGCAGATGCTATGACCCGACGATCGCGTACCGGTCGCGCTGCGTCTGCAGCCATTGCGCCATCTGCTCGGGGTCGGCGAGGTCGTTCGGATGGAAGCCGCGCTTCAGGTAGCGCAGCAGCGGGAAGAAGCTCGCGGCCCACACGCCGCGCGGCCCGAACAGGTAGCGCGCGGCCTGCCACCAGGTGCGCGGCTGCCACCACTGTCCGGCGCGCCACAGGTTGATGAAGGTCTGCAGGCTGGACTCGAAGAAGAACTGCACGGCGATGTAGACGAACCACAGCCGGCGTCGCCGCTCGCTGCCGCCCATCGCGCGGTACAGGTCGAACGCGACGGTCTTGTGCTCGCTTTCCTCCACCGCGTGCCAGCGCCACATCAGCGCGAGATCGGGCGTCGCGCCCGCGAGCCAGTTCGGATGCGTCAGCAGGCCGGTGGCCATCACGGCGGTGAAGTGCTCGTAGGCGGCGGTCACGGCCACGTGGTTGACCGGGTGCATGTTCTTGCCGTTCTCGATGCGCCACGCGGCCCAGCCCTGCCAGTAGTTCTTCAGGCCTTGCCGATCGAGCTCGGCGTTGAACTGGCCATGCAGGAAGCGGTGCGTGGCCTCCTGGCCGACGAAGCCGCGCACCTCGCCCGCCCAGGCGGCCTGCAGCTCGGGCGGCAGCATCGTGACGCCCTTCTTCACCGCGTCGATGAAGAACTGCTCGCCGATCGGGAAGCTCATCGACAGCGCGTTGAGGTAGTGCGTGCGGAACGCCTCGCCGCCGTTCCACAGCTTCGGGAAGCCCTTGGACAGGTCGATGCGCAGCTTGCGGATCGGCAGGCGGCGCGTGGCTTCGGGCAGTTCGAGCGGAGCGTTCATGGGTGGGTATCGGCCGGAGTTGTCTCTGCCGGAGAGCGTAAGCGGCGCTGCCGGACGGGTCTACTCGCTTTTGCTCGCCCCGCGGCGAGGCGCCCGGCGGCGGCGCGCGCTCAGTTCTTCGGCAGGTCGACGCGAAGCCGGTAGAGTGAGGCCATGGCCGCCCCCCGCGAATCCGTCGACAACCCGCTGCGCAAGACGCCGTCGCAGACGCGCGCGATGCGCACCGTCGACACGCTGTTCGAGGCCGCCACGCGCGTCCTGGCGAGCGAGGGCGAGGCCGGCTTCACCACCAACCGCATCGCCGAGCGCGCCGGCTTTTCCATCGGCACGCTCTACCAGTATTTCCCCAGTAAGGAGGCGATCGTCGTCGCGCTGGTGCGGCGCCAGCGCGACCGCGTGCTGCGCGAGCTCGACGGGATGCTGGAGCGCTGCGTGAACGGCGAATACGGCGCCGAGCACGCGTTGAGGATCTACCTGCGCCACATCGTCGACGCCTTCGGCCGCGGCCAGAAGGCGCAACGGCTGCTGGCGCGGCTGGGCTGGCAGCTCGACGCGCCGGCGGCCATCGTCGCGGCGATGGACGACGGCGCCGAGCGCATCCGCGCCGCGCTGGCCCGGCTCGACGACCCCGAACTGCCCGTGCCGGACGCGCCGACGCTGTACATGCTCACCCGCGCGGTGATCGGGGCGGTGCGCTCGGCCGCGGTGGAGGAAAGCGCGATGCTGGACGATCCGCGCTTCGAGGAAGCGCTGTTCCGCATGGTCTGGGGATTGCTGAATCGACCGGCCGGCGGCGGTTGACCGGGTTTCCTCAGGGCCTGCCGTTGAGTTCGCGGTCAGCTTGAGGGGCTACAAACGCGTTGACCCGTCACACACACCACAACGGAGATTCCCGATGAAGTTCTCGCCCCGCCTGATCGCCGCGCTCGTCGCCGCGCCGTTCGTCCTGGCCGTCACCGGCTGCGTCGTCGCCCCGCCGCCCCCGCCGCCGGCGCCGCACCATCCGGCCTACCTGCACGCGCTGACCGACCTGCGCGACGCCCGCTGGAACCTGGAGCATCGCCCGGGCGATGCCGCCGTCAGCGGACAGGAAGACGTGGCGATCGTCGAGATCGACCGCGCCATCGGCGACGCCAAGACGGCGGCGATGGAAGACGGCAAGAACGTCTACCAGCACCCGCCGGAGGACGCCCACATCGACCGCCGCGGCCGCCTGCACCACGCCAGCGAACTGCTGCACAAGGCGCGCAACGACGTCGCCCAGGGCGAGTCCAACGGCGTCGCCGTCGACCTGCGCAACCGCGTGATCGGCCACATCGACCTCGCCATCCAGGCGACCGACCGCGCGATCCACATCATCGAGAACGGCGCCTAAGGAACGAACCCGGCTGGCCTGCGCTAAGGTGCAGGCCATGTTCGACGAGTTCGAGATCACCGGCCGCGCGCGCACGCACGTCGTTCAACACGACTCGCCGCGCTTCGCGGCCCATCCCGACGCCGCCGCCGCCTTCCTGCGCCTGCGCGCGGCGGCCGCGCGCGACGGCATCGAGCTGCGTCCGTACAGCTCGTTCCGCGGCTACGCGGCGCAGTCGCGCATCTGGGAAATGAAGTTCAGCGGCCGTGCGCCGCTGTACGACATGGCCGGCAACGTGCGCGACCGCAGCGGCATGGGCGAGGACGACGTCATCCGCCACATCCTCGACTGGTCGGCCCTGCCCGGCGCAAGCCGCCATCAATGGGGCACCGAGATCGACGTCGTCGACGGCGCCGCGATGCCGCCCGGCTACAAGCCGCAGCTGCTGCCGGCGGAGGTCGCCGAGGGCGGCCTGTTCGCGCCGCTGCACCGCTGGCTGGACGAGCGCATCCATGAACACGGCTTCTTCCGCCCGTACGCGCGCTTCCAGGGCGGCATGTTTCCCGAGCCGTGGCACCTCAGCTACGCGCCCGTCTCGCTGCGCGCCATCGACGACCTGACGCTGGACGTGCTGCGCCGCGCGACCGAGGCGTCCGACCTGCCGGGCAAGGCGCGCGTGCTCGACCTGCTGCCGGAGATCATGGAACGCCACGTGCGCAACATCGTCCCGCCACCGCAGACATGACGACCCGGCTCGCTCCGCTCCCCGCCCCCCGAGGGGCTCAGGCCGGCTCTCTCCGGAGCGGCCGAGCGCTCGCCGGCCGAAACATGGCGACCCGGCTCGCTCCGCTCCCCGCCCCCGAGCGGCTCAGGCCGGCTCTCTCCGGAGCGGCCGAGACGTGACGCCCTGCAGCGGCGATAATTGCGCCATGCTGCCCTCCCCGACCCGCGTTCGCTTCACGAAGATGCAAGGCGCCGGCAACGACTTCGTCGTGCTCGACGCCACGCGCGAGCCGCTGGCGCTCGGCGCGGACGAGATGCGCCGGCTGGGCGATCGCCGCTTCGGCGTCGGCGCGGACCAGATCCTGATCGTCGAGCGTCCCACCACGCCGGGCATGGACTTCAGCTACCGCATCTTCAACAACACCGGCGACGAGGTGGAGCACTGCGGCAACGGCGCGCGCTGCTTCGCCCGCTACGTGCGCGACCGCGGCATGACCACGCGCGACACGATCCGCGTGCAGACCGTCAACAACGAGCTCGAGCTGCACATCCAGGCCGACGGCCGCGTGCGCGTCGACATGAACGCGCCGCGCTTCGAGCACGCCGACCTGCCGTTCGACGCGGCCGGCCTCGCGCCCACGCGCGTGGGCGACTTCGAGACGTGGCCGCTGGGCCTGGGCGAAGGGCGCAGCGTCGAGGTCGCGGTGCTGTCGATGGGCAACCCGCATGCGGTGATGCGCGTCGACGCCGTCGAACAGCATCCGGTCGCGCAGGTCGGCCCGCGGGTGGAGACGCATCCGCGCTTCGTGCGCCGCGTCAACGCCGGCTTCATGGAAGTGGTCTCGCGCACGCACATCCGCCTGCGCGTGCACGAGCGCGACGCCGGCGAGACGCTGGCCTGCGGCACCGGCGCCTGCGCCGCGGTGGTCGCCGGCATCCGCCTGGGCTGGCTCGATGCCAAGGTCGACGTCGACATGCACGGCGGCCGGCTCACCGTCGAATGGGCCGGCGGCGCGGACGACAGCGTGTTCCTCACGGGCCCGGCCAGCACCGTCTTCGAAGGAGAAATCGAACTGTGAACAACAACAGCGGCACCGACGGCATCACCGAGGATGATATCGCGGGCTACCTCGCCAACACCCCCGGGTTCTTCGAGCGCCACGCCGAACTGCTCTCCACCGTGCAGCTCACCAGTCCGCACGGCACGCGCGCCGTCTCGCTGCAGGAACGCCAGATGGAGATGCTGCGCGAGCGCATCAAGAACCTCGAACGCAAGATCATGGAGATGATCCGCTACGGCCAGGACAACATGGCCATCGCCGATCGCCTGCATCGCTGGACGCGCTCCGTGATGCTCACGCACGAGCCCGAGCACCTCGCGCCGGTGCTGGTGCACGACCTGCAGCACCAGTTCATGATCCCGCAGGCCGCCGTGCGCGTGTGGGGCGTCGCGCCCGAGCTGGCGTACCTGCCGTGCGCGGTCGAGGTCAGCGACGACGTGAAGATCTTCGCGACCAGCCTGGTCGCGCCCTACTGCGGCGCCAACTCGGGCTTCGAGGCCGCGAGCTGGTTCGACAACGCCGATTCGGTGATGTCGCTGGCGCTGATCCCGCTGCGCCCGGATCGCCAGCACACGGCCTTCGGCCTGCTCGCGCTCGGCTCGCCCGATCCGACGCGCTACACGCCGGACATGGGCATCGAGTTCCTGTCGCAGGTCGGCGACATCGCCGGCGCGGCGTTGACGCGCCTGCTGGTCGCGCAAGCCTGATGCCTTCGCCGCGATGCGCGGCCGCCGCGCCCGGCCGCTCCGGAGCAAGGCCGCGGCCCTCTCGCGGGGCCGTCCGCGGTACGCCGCGGACCGGGGGTCGTCAGTGACTCCGGCCATCCAGCGCTACCTCGAACACCTGCGCGTCGAACGGCGCGTGTCGGCGCACACGCTCACCGCCTACGGCGACGCGCTGGCGCGGCTCGAGAAGCTCGCCGACGAGGCGCAGCGGCCGCTGAAGGCGCTGCAGGGCGCGCACATCCAGCGCTTCGCCGCGCAGCTGCACGGCGCCGGCCTGGGCGCGCGCTCGATCGCGCTGACGCTGTCGGGCTGGCGCGGCTTCTACCGCTGGTGGAGCCTGCAGGCCGATGCCGCGGGCCTGGCCAACAACCCGGTCGACGGCATCCGCGCGCCGCGCGCCGCGCGGCCGCTGCCCAAGGCGCTGGCGGTCGACGAGGCGGTGGCGCTCGCGACCCACGAGACGCCCGCCGGCGACGCCGCGGAACCCGCCTCCGAGGAGGGAGCGGCGCTCGCCGCGCGCGACCACGCCATCGCCGAGCTGCTGTACGGCTGCGGCCTGCGCCTGGGCGAGCTGCTGGGGCTCGACCTCGCGGCCGGCGCCGAGTCGGCCGGCTGGATAGACTTGGACGACGCCACGGCCCACGTGTTCGGCAAGGGCTCGAAGCGGCGCAGCGTGCCCGTCGGCGGCCCGGCCTTGCAGGCGCTGAACGACTGGCTGCTGCACCGGCCGCGGCTCGCCGGCACGCCCGACGGCGGCGCGCTGTTCGTCAGCCGTCTCGGCAACCGGCTGTCGCCCAACCAGCTGCGCGCACGGCTGAAGGCGCAGGGCGACCGCGCCGGCGTCGCCACGCCCGTGCATCCGCACATGCTGCGCCACAGCTACGCGTCGCACCTGCTGCAATCCAGCGGCGACCTGCGCGGCGTGCAGGAACTGCTGGGCCACGCCAGCATCGCGACCACGCAGGTCTACACGCGGCTGGACTTCCAGCACCTGGCCAAGGTCTACGACGCGGCGCATCCGCGCGCGAAGCGCAAGTAAGCCGCGCATCGAGACGTCCGCGTTACGCAAGGTAATCGGCTTCCCTCGCACCGCGTCGATGACGCAAAATAGCTCATCCTTCCTTCTCCCAGCTGGAGCCACGATGCGTCACCTCAAGAAGAGCCTCGCCACCCTCGCACTGCTGGCCTGCGCCGCGCCGCTGACCTGCCTGGCGGAGAGCTCTGCCGCCTCGTCGATCTCGGACAGCATCTCGCAGGCATCGGGCAGCATTTCCGACTCGCTCACGGGTTCCAGCCACTCGAGCTCGCCGGACAACAAGCAGGCCAAGGGCGATTTCACGGTCACCGACGTGGCGGAGGTGGCCGACCGTCCCGGCTACGTCGAGCTGCACCTGCAGCCCGTGGCCACCAACACGACCGGCGCCGAGATGTACCTGAGGCTGCCGCGCGCGGCCGCCGACCGGGGCCACGTCGGCGCCGGCGCGATCGTCACGGCGCTGCAGCGTCCGTACGGCATCGAGTTCGCCGCCAACCAGCCGCGCGCCGCGTTCTTCCTGGCGCTCGCCGACGACGTCGTCCGCGACATGAAGATGACGCCCGTGGCGCTTTGATGCGCCGGGTGTGCGGCGCGGCGCTCGCCGCGCTGCTGATGTCGATGTGCGCGGCGGCGCATGCGATCTCGTTCGAGGTCTGCGACCGCCCGCAGGAGCCGACCGCCGACCAGCGCGACGTGATGCTGCGCTTCGGCGCCATCGTGCGCGACGAGCTCGCGGCGTCGCACCAGCAGGTGGCGCTGATCGCGCGCTCCGGCCTCGACCTGCACCGCCTCGACGTGCGCTACTCGCACGAAGCCGTCGCGCTCAAGGACAACGACGGCAAGCCGTGGTCGGTGCGCGAGCTGTACTACTCCTGCCAGGATCACCAGCCGCGCATCTTCGACGAGGGCATGGCGGGCTTCCTGATGGGCACCGACGATCCCGAGACCAGCTACATCTCGGTCGTCTTCCTGCCGCCCGACCGCGCCGAGCCGCTGCGCACGACGGCCGTCGACAGGCGCCACGCGCTGGGCGTGCTGGGCGCCAGCTACAGCGCCAACGCCTACCCGTTCAGCACGCGCCACCAGAACTGCAACCAGTGGGTGATGGAGCTGCTGGCGGACGCGTGGGGCGGCGGCGACGAGGGTTCGGACGCCGACGCGCGCACCCGCGCGCAGGCCTGGATGCGCGCGCAAGGCTACCTGCCCACCGTCTTCACCGTCAGCGCGCATCCGATGACGTGGCTGGCCGACATCGTGCCCTGGCTCGCCAACGACGACCACCCGCCGCACGAGGTCGCGCACAACCGCTACAACGTCAGCATGCCGGCGTCGATCGAGACCTTCGTGCAGGCCAAGGTGCCGGGCGCGACGCGCGTCGAGATCTGCCACGCGGGCCGGCACGTGGTGCTGCATCGCGGCTGGGACGACATCGCCGCAGGCTGCGTGGCTGGCGCCGGCGACCAGACGTTCGAGCTCATGCCCGAACAGGACTGAACGGGACTAGCGCGTTCCCGTCCGCACGCGGCCGGCGCTCCACCGCGCGAGCACCACCGGCCGCCCGCCCGTGCGCACGCGTTCGCCCAGCGCGGCGCGCGCGCGGTCGCGCAGGTTGACGAGCGAGAGCAGGATCAGGCCGGCGCCGGTCGCCAGGTACAGCGCGCCGTCGATGCGCATGAGGCGCGGCGCATCGAAGGTCTTGGACGACACCGGCACGCCGCAGACGCGATGGCCGGCCGCCAGCACGCGTGACACCAGCCACGGCTGGCGCGCGAGCCTGGCGGCGAGGTCGTCGTCGCGCACCGGCTGCAGCACGCCGAACGCGCCCTGGACGATCGCGCCGACGCGCGGCCCGCGGGCACGCCGTGCGGCCAGCGCTTCGCCGTGGGTGACGCCGACGTCGATCAGCCGGCCGAACTCGCCCCACGACAGCAGCGCGCCCAGGCGCTTGGCGGCGATGGCGTCGCGGATCTGGCGCAGTCCGGCCCAGGCCTCGAGGTGTTCGACTCGGGCGTGCAGCCACGCGAAGTCGATGCGCTGGGCGCCGGACTTCAGCAGCAGGTGCAGGTCGGCGACCTGGCGCACCGTGACCGGCGCCGGCCCGGCGCCGAAGCGCGCGATGCGGTACAGCAGTTCGCGCGTCGGCTCCAGCGCGCGGCAGGCGCAGCCGCCGGGCCGCGCGCCCTGTCCGGCCAGTTCGGCAAACGGAACATGGCGGCGCGCATCGAGCGCGACGCCGCCGACCTGCACCTCGATCGACACGCCGCCCGCCGCGGCCGACGAGCGGGCATAGCGGAACGTCGCGAAGCCCTGGTGCATCTGGCCGCGCGGCGGGACGAGCCATTGCCCGGCCCCCTGCAGTCGATAGCCGAGGCGAGCGACGGCCTCGTGCAGCGGTCCGATGGCCGCGAAGTCGGGGATCAGCACCTCGAGCGTGCCCGAGCCGCGCTGCGAGCCTTCGACGTCCGCGACCAGCGCGCCCCGGGGCAGCGCCGGGAGCAGCTCCGCGGCGGCCGCGCGGCGGCGCGCGAGCTGCTCGTGTTCGACGCTCTCCGACGGCGAGAGCAGATTCGCCGTGGCCCAGCGCGCATACAGCTCGGGCAGGCAGCCCTCCATGCGGGCGACGCTCAGCAGTTCGCGCCGGCCGCCCTGCGTCGTGGCGAGGCCGGCACCCGGCCCGTCGCCGCCTTGCGGCAGGGTGAGGAGTTCGAACAGGCCTCGATAGAGATTGTTGGCGCTCATGGCGGGCAGGTCCTGTCTGGCGAAGGTCGGGGCGCGGATGCGTTTCGTCCGAGGCGCGGCGACGAACGCCGCGGCGGCCTCTTCGGCGCTGCATCGTAGCCAGCGCGGCGGCCGTTATCGGCGGCGCGCCGCGTTTCATGAGACCCGCATTCGCAACAGTTGTGACCAACGTTCTCGCCGGGAACGCGACCGGCGCTGCGCGCTGCTCCTGTCCAACGACGTGCGCGCCGAGCGTGGCTTCGACGAGCCGGTTCGCTTCGTCCCCGCCGACGCCGGGGTGCCCTACGACTGGGAATACGGCGACCGCGCGGGGAAGTCGTGAGTTCGCGGGCTGGCTAACATGTCGACCTGCGCGATGCATCCGCGTCGCGCCCCTCCAAAAGAACGAGGACGCCTTTGAACATCCATCTCTCGCTGACCCCCGTCATCTCGCTGATCGCCGGCATCCTGGTGCTGATGATGCCCAAGCTGCTGAACTACATCGTGGCCTTCTACCTGATCGCGATCGGCGTGATCGGCATCCTGGGCCTGCACCAGCTGCACGTCGGCTGACGGCGCGCGGCGCCGTGCCGCCTCAGAACCTGTGAATGAATCCGACGCGACCGAGCGGGCCGTCAAAACGCGTCCGATCAAGGCGCAAAGCGCAGACGTAGCTCGGGCTACGGCGAGCA
>Ga0302314_10011954_pt1 | contig 15077 bp, 12 predicted proteins | sample III_Palsa_N2_3_FD_200533 | JGI IMG/M metagenome (GOLD analysis project Ga0302314, IMG submission 200533) | Peat permafrost microbial communities from Stordalen Mire near Abisko, Sweden - III_Palsa_N2_3 | ecosystem: Environmental > Terrestrial > Soil > Palsa > Peat permafrost | place: Sweden...
CCGCCCTGGTTGGCTGGACCTGGCTCTACCAGGCCTTTCCCATGTCAATGGACGAGTTCTGGCCGACCTTTGACGCTCGGGTCTTCGCCGCCGGCCGGCTCATGGCCCCGGTGGCGTCTGAGTGGCGGCCTTACGCCCACGCGATGCAACCCTACTACCAGCTCGAGACGCCGGACCACGCCTTCTGGATCTCTTCCTACCTGCCGTTGAACGCCGCCGCCCGGTCTCTGGCCTCCTATCTGGGCGCCGAGGGTTTGGCCGGAGCCGCCTGGGCCGCAGCGGCGATCCTCCTGCTCTGGGATGTGGCGCGCCGACTCTGGCCGGAGCGGCGTGACGCCGCGGTAGTGGCCGTCAGCCTGCTCGCTTTGAGCCCCCAGTTCCTGGCGGCGGCCATGACCCCATTCGCCTGGCCCGCCCATCTCGCTCTCAACCTGGCCTGGCTCGCCCTGTTCCTCAGGCAAAACCGGCGGGCTCAGGCTGGCGCGGCCATCGCCGCAGTTGCCGCCTGCGGCCTGCACGAGTGGATATTCGCGCCGCTTTTCGCTGGCCCCTTCCTGGCGCAGGCTTGGCTCTCGGGCCGCCGCCGCGCCGCGGCGCTGCAGGCCGCCGCCTTCGTCCTCGCCTGCGGCTTCTGGCTCGCCTGGCCTGGCCTCGTCTTCGTGGCTCACGGCTATCCCTTCGCGGCCGCCCGGATGAAGGCGGCTGAGAACGCCCTTGCCAACCTCCTGATCCCGGCAGCGCCATCGGTGATGGCCGAGAACCTGCTCCGCCTCATCGCCTGGCAGGCGCCTCTGGCTGCTCCCCTGGCTCTGGCGGGAATCGTCGAGGCCGTCCGGTGTCGGTCCACGTTTCTGCTCGCTATGGCCGTGGGCCTCGTCGTGATCGTTCTGTTCCTCGGCGCGGTGACTCCCTTCCAGGCCCAGGGCTGGGGCTATCGCTACTTGCACGGATACCTTGGCTCGATCTCGCTGCTCGCGGCGGCCGGCTGGATCCGCCTCTCCGATGCGGCGCCTCGGCGTAGCTGGAGCGTCCTGGTCGTGGGTGCGGCCGTGGCTCTCGTCGTGGTTCTGCCGATCCGGGCGGATCAGATGCGCCTCTACGTGTCCCCTTCGGTCCGCTTCGAACGGATGATCCGACGATCTCCCGCCGATGTGGTCCTGGTCGATCCGGCCAACAGCCTGTTCTGGATCGACCTTGTGCGCAATGACCCCTTCCTGGTCGCCCACCCTAAGGTGATGTCGCTGCGTGCTTTAACCCGGTCGCAGATCGTCGAGCTCGGCTCCCGGCGGAGCCTCGAGCTGTTCGTCGTTCGTCAGCGGCAGGGCTGCCTGGCGCCGGTGGGCGTGACACCGGGCTCTGGGCTACACCCACTGGGACCCGCGCGCTGTGAGCCGGAAGGGCGGCGCTACGCGCTCGAGCAAATCGAGAACTAGAGCGTGACCGCTTCAGCATGGAGCGTAGCCTGAGTTGACGAGGTAGTTGGCGCATTCCTCGGCCGAGAAATGGTCGAGGAGGGCGCCGATGCGCCGCCAGGTCGCCTCGACGGTCCGCTCGGCGGCCTTTCTGAGCAGTGTCTTCAGCTTGGCGAAGACCTGCTCGATGGGGTTGAGGTCTGGGCTGTAGGGCGGCAGGAAGAGCAGGTGGGCCTTGGCCTTGCGGATCGCCCGGCGGACGGCCTTGCCCCTGTGGCTGCCGAGATTGTCCATGACCACCACGTCGCCGGGCCTGAGCGTCGGGACCAACACTTGCTCGACATAGGCTTTGAACCACTCGCCGTTGATCGGCCCATCGAGGACGAAGGGCGCGTCGATCCGGTCGCAACGCAGGGCGGCCAGGAAGGTCAGGGTCTTCCAGTGGCCGTGCGGGACCTTGGCGACCAGCCGCTGGCCGCGGGGGCAACGGCCGTGGGTCCAGGTCATGTTGGTTTTCGCCTAGGTCTCGTCGATGAAGACCAGGCGACGAGGGACGGCGGGACGAACGGCCAGGTCATCGGCATCAGGCGCCAAGGCGAGCGTCCGCTCACCGCCAGCAGGCCTGCGCCGATCGCCATGGCGAGCACGAAGACGAAGCCGTGCGAGAAGAGCGTGGCCAGGCCCAGAACGGACACCAGCAGGCCCCAGCCTGCGCCTCCCCGGCGGGCGTAGCGCAAGGACGGCCAGACGAGCCCAAGTCCCAGCGGCGCGGCGGCCAGAAATGTAAAGAATCCGTAGCTCCACGCGATGCCGAAGAAGGGAATGAAATAGTAGCCGTCGAGGCCTGCAGGGGCGTCCATCTCGCGCCCGATAGCGCGGCCAATCAGACCGAAGGCGGCATAGGCCGCGGTGAGCACGACCTTGATCGCCGCCAGGGGCGAGATCACGAACGCCAGGGGCAGGGCCAAGGCGTAGCCGAGGAAATAGGGCGTCGCCAGGTCGACCTGCAGGTCGGACGCCCAGGCCGACCGCCCGAGGACGAGATCGCGCAGCATTGTCAGCTGGGCCGCATGTTGCGGAATATCGACCATCGCTGGTCGACCCGGCGCCCAGATGATCGCCATGCCCAGGACAAAGAGCGCCAGGGGCGGGAGCGCCTGGAGACTCAGGACGGCTCTGCGCTGTGCGGCTCCGCTCACGGGCCTTGACTATGCCACGATTCGTCCGGCGGCAGGCGACGCCGCGCCGCATACGCCGGGCTTGGTTTCGGGATCACCTACCCGCGGCGCTGCGTCCACGTTCAGGCTTGGCCGACCTTGGCCAGCACCTTGCGCACCCGCATCAGCGCGTACACCACCGTGGCGATACCCGCGACCAGCATGATCCAGTGTAGGGGGCTCGCCGAGTTGATCATCAGGATCATGCCCTGTTTTCCAAGTGCGCCCAGCGCCACATAGCCCGCCAGCGCGGGCAGCGACGCCATTGTGCCCACCAGGAAATCGCGCTGACTGATGCGGGTAAGGCCCAACCCATAACTGGTGAGCGCAAAGGGCATGACCGGAGAGACGCGCAGCAACAGAACAAAACGCCAGCTTTCGGTCGTAATCGCCTGATCGAGCCTGGCCAGGGAGGGGTAGCGCAGCATCCAGCGTTCGATGCGCGTCCGCATTGCCGTTCTGCAGACAGCAAAAGCAACCCAACCGCCCACCATGGTGCTGACCGCGGAGATCACGAGGCCCGCGCCTAGTCCGTAAGTCGCTCCGGCAATCACCGCTATCAATGAGGCGGGCAGCACGCCGCTGGCCGCCACCACCACCTGACCCAACCCAAAGGCCAGCCAATTGGCGGACATGAACGCCTGCAGCTCCAGCGAGAAGCGTTCAATTGCCGGGCGTAACCGCACCAGCGGATCGCCGAATCGGACGAGCAGCGCCGCCCCGCCGATCAGCCCGGCGGCCAAGGCCACATAAAGGCGCTGCGAGCGGGTCATAGCCCTAGCCGGCGCCCGCGTGTCCGTTGACGGGCGCACTGTTCCCAGCGCCGGCCGCGAGCGCTCGGAAAATCGCGGGCTTGATAACCCCCCAACGGGCCAGACGATAGGCAAACGCGGTCTTGAGTACGCCTAGTCCATAGATCACGCTGCGGCGGAAATTGATGCTCGAGGCCTCGCGGAAATAGCGGGTCGGGCAGGAAATCTCGCCGGTGTTGAAACCAAACCAAGCGGCCTGGGCCAGCATCTGGTTGTCGAACACGAAATCGTCCGAGCACGCGTCCAGCGGCAGCGTTTCGAGCACCTTGCGGCTCCAGGCGCGATAGCCGGTGTGATACTCGGAGAATTTCTGACCTAGCAAAACGTTTTCCGCAAAGGTCAGAGCCCGATTGGCGATGTATTTGTAAAGCGGCATGCCCCCCGCCAACGCGCCTTTGCCCAGAATGCGCGAGGCCAGCACGACGTCATAGTGCCCAGAGGCAATCATGCTGCTCATCGCAGTCACCAGTCTGGGCGAATATTGGTAATCGGGGTGGAGCATCACCACGATATCGGCGCCGCGTTCAAGCGCGGCGGCGTAACAGGTCTTCTGGTTGCCGCCATAGCCCCGGTTCTTGGGATGAACGATGGTATGAATGTCCAGGGATCGGGCAACTTCGCTGGTGCCATCAACGCTCGCGTCGTCGGTCAGAATGACGTCATCGACAATATCGAGCGGAATTTCCCGATAGGTGCGCAGCAGGGTCAACGCAGCATTGTAGGCCGGGAGCACGACCGCAACGCGCTTTCCATCAATCATTTGGATTGCTCCAGAAAACTTCCGTGCGGTTTATGTCAGCTCTGACCTAGGTCATCCGGCCAAGTCTACAGCCTTACCCTCAGGTCACCGAATCGCTGGGTCGGTTTCATCGCAAATTTCGAGGCTCGACTGCGTCCACGCCGCCCGGCCCCGACCTGGCCGGGGCGCCTGACCAAAACGGTCCGCCGGCCAGCATGTGGCGCAAGTCCATGAACGCGGGGCTGCGCAACGCGAAAGCAATCACGATCGCCAGCAGCTGGGTGACGAGCCACCACCACAACCACTCACGCACCAGTAAGGAGACGATGAGGCAAATGGTCTGTCCCAGGTCACCCGCCGCTAGACGTCCTATCGAGCCAACTTGGCTGCGCCAGAAAATTTCCCATAACAGCACTAACGCCACCACGGCCGCCCGGTGCAGGCGAGGCGAGGCCTCGCCACGGCGCAGCGCCGTGAGCGACGGCAACACCAGCAACAGATGGACAGCGCGATAGCCGATGTTCTGGGCGGTGAAGAAACAGCCGATGATGTATAGTGAACCGACGATAAGGAAGCTGCGCTCGCCCGGGCTCAGCCAGGCTAGCGCGGCATGGGTGTCACGCCGGTTGGCGAGCCTCACAGCGAACCACAGCGAGACCCCCGTCATCGGCCACCGGGCCACTGCGGCCCAGCGGCGCGATACGTGAAGTACTTCCGTCACCCAGAGGCCGACGTCGATCGAGCCAAAGGAATCGCTGAAGGGCGAGAAGATGGGAATGATCACCAGCGCCCGACTGAGGTCGTGCCAACTGCCTACGATGAAGATTGCCGTGAACAGTATCGATATTGCTGCGACGGCAAGAAAACGCGGCAGTCGTTCGGTTAGGGCGACCCCCATCGCCGCCATCGGATAGTATTTGAGCAGGCCAGCCAACAACAACAACGCATAGCCTGCGTAACGGGCCCAGCTCAGCCTCAACAACAGCGCCGCAGCCAGCGCGGCAAGGGTAAACAGCACGAGGTCGTTGTTGCCGCGCTCGACCGCGAAGAGTGTGGCGCTGGAAATAACCCCGGCCGCGATCATCCAACTCGCGGTGCGATCGCGTCCCGCAGGCAGCATTAACAGCGCCGCGAAAAAGGAGAAATCCACCAGCAGTCCGGCCCAGTTGAGCCACGCCAAGGTGACGGGCAGCACCGCCAGCGACAGCCATAGCGGCGAATAGTCGAACAATCGTCGCTCGGGGTCGCACGGATTGGTGACGAGGACGTCCACACCCTGCCTCAGGCAGCGTAGCGCCGACATCACCGTGTCGGTATCGTCAAACGGCGTTGGGAAGGGGCGTACGCCCCAAAAGCGAATGATCCAGTAATAAACCCCGAGCGAATGGCTGAGATACAGACTCGCCATGATGGCAAAAAACACGAGACCAGCGAGTGCCGGAGCCAGCCGCCGCCTTGTCGCACCTTGCATTGGCCCTCCAACCCAAATCATAACATCGGTGGAATTTTTTGATCTTGGCCGGGACGCAACACCGCAGGATCGGAGCGGAGTTTACCATATTCTACACCAGGGACATGTTCGCCTGACCAGCGCCGACGGTCTAGCGCGCCTCCAAGCCGCGCCGATTCGAAGCCGCGGTGCGCCCGCGTGGGCGGCCAGGATCGAAACGGCCTGATCACCGGCTGGGGATGGGGCCTTTGCGGTCCGGCGCATCGATTTGCCAGGTTCCCGCGCGGCGGACTGACACGGCGACAGCGACTCCGGCCTGATGCTACGGTTCGCCTACCTTACGAGCGGCGACGATCTTCTGCGACAAGGGACCAAAGTAGGAAATGGACAAAATGAGAATCGCGCCCTCTGAGACTCGCGGTGTGCTCAGATTTACATTCTTTTTTCTGTTTTTCCTCTCTGGTTTCTGCAGTCTCATCTATCAAATCATATGAGCCAGAATGGCTTTTGCCCATTTTGGCGTCAACACGCCGGTTTTATCCGTCGTCCTTTCTGTGTTCATGGCCGGTCTGGGACTTGGGTCGGTGTTTGGTGGTCGCGTGGCCCAGGCGCTGGGTCAGTCGCGCCACGTTTCACTGGCTGTCCTCTATGGCCTTTGTGAATTCACCATCGGGGCTGGCGCCCTCGCTGTGCCAATTCTTTTTTCGCTGGGCGAGCAGGCGTTGCTCCGCGCCGGAGAGACAAGCTCGGTCGGCTATCTGTTTCTTTCCGCGATGGTCATCTCGGCTTCCATTCTGCCGTGGTGCGTGATGATGGGCGCCACATTTCCCCTGATGATGGGATTCATTCGGCAAACTTCAATAACCGATGAGAGCACCTTTAGTTTCCTGTATGTGGCCAATGTGATTGGAGCCATGACTGGCGCCGGCCTGACAGCTTTTGCCCTGGTGGAAGCTTTTGGTTTCCGGGTGAGTACTGAAATTGCGGCTGCGGGCAATTTCTCTATCGCGGTTATCAGCTTTGTCCTGGCGGCTCTGGCTTCTCCCAGGGAGAACCACACAATTCCAGAACCCGTCATGCGCGCCACGGTGAGGCGCGATCCTTGGATCGCGGTCGTGCTGTTCACGACCGGATTCGTCTCCCTGGGAATGGAAGTAATTTGGACGAGGGCGTTCACCTTCGTTCTCTCAACCACGATCTATTCCTTCGCGGCCGTGCTGGTCACCTACCTGGCGGCCACCTGGGGCGGCTCGTATCTCTATAGATACGATAGGTCGCGGGAACGCCTGCCACCCATAGGCCGGGTGCTCGCATGGACGTGTGTGTCCGCGCTCATTCCGGTCATCCTGGGAGACCCGAGAATCAACCACAGTCCCATTTTGGTGCTCGTGAGCATCGCACCGTTTTGTTTCGTTCTTGGGTATCTGACGCCTCGCCTCATTGATGAACAATCGGATGGGAGACCTGCCGAAGCTGGACGATCCTATGCGGTCAACATTCTTGACGGCATCCTGGGCCCCTTGGTGGCAGCCTACATCCTGTTGCCATACGCTGGCGTGCGCAGCGCCTTTCTCATTCTGTGCGCTCCCCTTTTCCTGTTGTTCCTCTGGTCGGCCAGGGATCGCTTGACGAAACCGCCGACTATCGCCGTGGCGGGCGCTTTTGCGACCTTGTTCACTTTTTCGGCCTTGGTCAGCCGAGTGTACGAGGACGGCATCCTCACGTCGGGCCCGCGGGAGATGCGGCGCGACTATGTCGCCTCGGTGATCGCCTATGGCGCCGGGATGGATAAAAGGCTGATGGTGAACGGCATCGCTATCACGAACATGACGCCGATCACGAAGGTCATGGCCCACTTGCCGCTGGCAATGTTTGGCCAGCCGAAATCCGCGTTGGATATCTGCTTTGGAATGGGCACGACGTTTCGGTCGATCCATAGCTGGGGCATCAAGACGACCGCCGTCGAGTTGTCGCCTTCGGTCGTGAACTCGTTCGGCTTCTTCCAGCCGGAAGACCGAAACATTGTAAGTGACCTCGACACCCACGTCGTAATTGACGACGGTCGTAGATATTTGCTAAGATCAGGACAAAAATTTGACGTTATTACGGTTGATCCGCCACCCCCGGTAGAAGCGGCCGGTTCCAGCCTTTTATATTCGAGCGATTTCTATACCGTTGTGAAGGCGCACCTGACGCCGAACGGCATCTTGCAACAGTGGGTGCCCCTCAATGACGACGCCAGCCTTTACGCGGCCGCCAGATCGCTCCGGGATTCATTTCGATATGTCGTTGTTTTTCGATCAATCGAGGATTGGGGCTATCATTTCATAGCGTCCCAGTCGCCAATTCCGGAATTGACACCTGCCGAATTTGTCGCGCGGCTACCGCAGAAAGCAAAACAAGATCTTGTGGAATGGAGTCCTAATATCACCGTCGAGACAATGACCCAGAACATACTTTCTCGACGAGGCAAAATAGATGACCTTTTGCAGCGGCCACCTAATATTAGAATCACCGACGACCGACCGTATAATGAATACGACTTTCTGCGGATTCACGGACTCTTGCCAAATTGAATTTTGATTGTGTTGCGCCTGCCGTTTTTAGTTCATCGACGATCGTCACTGCGGGAAACAGCCGGATGACTTCAAGTCTGGTGCCTGCATCTGCATGGCGACGCCAGTGATTTAAAGGCAATCTATCTCCGGCCTGGCTGGGTCGCCAGCAGCGTCCACGGTCCGGCCCTGGCCACGATCGTCAGCGACCCGGCGGCCAGCAACGGCGCCGGAACCGGTCCGCGCACGAAGACATAGCCCCAAAGGCCCGGGTCGAGCCGGGTCGGCGCGCCGCCGAGGACGAACCCCGGATCATCATAGGGCAGCGCGCCCGGGTGAGTGAGACGCACGATCATATGCGGATAGAGCGCAAAGCTCGGGTCGACGAAACCGCCCTTTTCGGCTGCGTACCACTGCGGGAAATGGAGATAGACTAGCGGATTGACGGCCGCGTCGCTGCGCCGATCAACGATTAAAGATAGAGCGCGGCGCCCCGGCTCCGCACGGGCGAGGACGGTATCGAAATCCCGCGTCTCGCGGGCGAAGGCGCTCTCCTCGGCGAGATGCATCGAGAGGGCGAGCGCGCCGACGAGGCCCGCGAGCCAGGTGGAGAGAAGGCGCAGCCGGGCGGGCGGGCGCGCCGCCTCGAACAGCCAGGCGTAGGCCGGCAGCACGAAGAGTGCGAACCGCGGATAGACCCAGTTCGTCGCCCACACGGAGAACGGCGCGAGGAGCATCAGGGCAGCGACGCCGCCGACAATCACCCACGCTTCCAGCCGCCCGCGGGCCAGGCGAAGCCCGCTCGGGAATGGCAGGACGAACAGGAGGGCCCCCACAGCCCAGGCCCAGGGCGCCGTCCAGTCATCGAAACTGCCGGTGAGCAGCATCGCGGCGCGCACCACTGGCGGCCCCATCTCCCAGGCGAGACCGAGGTGGCCCACGGTCGCCGCCTCGTTGCGGCCGACGGGAACCGCCAGGGCGGCGCAGGCGAAGAGCGGCGCCAGGAAAGGCCACGCGCGCGCGATGATGCGGCGCGGCGTGCGCGCCTGAAGGCAGAGCAGCGCCAAGCCGATTGCCGCGGCGAACAGGAAAACGAAACCGTGCGAGAATAGTGTGAGCAGCCCCGCGGCGGAGACCAGCACGCCCCGTCCAACGCCCCCGCCGCGCGCGTAGCGCAGCGAGGCCCAGATGAACGCCAGGCCGGCCGGCGCCGCGACCAGGAAGGTGTAGAAGCCGTAGCTCCAGGCGATCCCGAAGAACCCCAGGACATAGTAGGCGTCGAGCTTCGCCGGGGCGCCCAGTTCGCGTCCAATGGCGCGGCCGATCAGGCCGAAGGCGGCATAGGCCCCGGTGAGCACGACCTTGAGCGCCGCCAGGGGTGACACGATGAGCGCCAGCGGAAGGGCCAGGAGGTAGCCGACGAGATAAGGCGTCGCGAGGTCGACCCGCAGGTTCGCCGCCCAGGCCGAGCGATCGAGCACCAGATCGCGCAGCATCGCCACCTGGGCTGCGTGCTGCGCGATATCGACCATGGGCGGCCGTGGCGGCAGCCAGATGATCGCCACGCCGAGCACGAACAACAGCCACGGGACGAGCCCCTGGAGATCCGGGATCGCTCTGCGCTGTGCGGCCTCGCTCACAGGCCCTAGCCTATGGTCCGATTCGGCCCGACATGGGCGACGCCGCGCCGCATGCGCGGACCGCAATTCCGCGGTAGTTTGTAGAAGGGCGGAGGGTTCTCACATGCGTATCAGCATATTCGCCGTCGGCGCGGCCGCGCTCGCGCTCGCCGGCTGCAACCAGACGCCACCCTATCGGCGCGCCGGTTTATGGCAGGAAACTTTTTTCAGAGACGGCCGGCCGCCGGCATTGGGGATGTACCAATCCGCCAAGATTTGCCTGGACAACACGGTCGAGGCGAAGAGTCCGATCTTCAACTATGACGCGGCGGTGAAGGCGGCGCGTCTTGGCAACTGCGAGACCCCCAGCGCCAGTCACGGTTTGGATGGACTGTACCACTTCGCCTCCCGCTGTCCCCGGTTGGACGGCGGTTCGACGCAGGCCAAGGGCACGGCCAGCGGGGATTTCACCACCGGTTACCATCTGCGGCTCGAGACGATAACGGTTGGTTCGAGGAGCCTGGAAAAGAATGGCCGGCACGTCACCGACATCGACGGTCGTTGGCTCGGCCCGTGCCCGGCCGGACTCTCGGCCGGCGACATGATCGCTCCCAATGGCCTCAAGCTGCCGGGCGGCCGCTTTGTCGATCCGCATGGCGGCCCACATAGCGCCTCGCAGCGGCCGGGCGCGCCGCCGGCCCCCCGACCCGCGCCCCCCGCCTGACCGTTACTGGGCCAGGTAGCTGCCCTGCAACGACTTCGCGAACAATTCCGCCAAGGCGTTCGTCACGTTGCCGTCGGTGTCGACAGTCGTCTCAAGCGGTTTGCCCTGCGCGTCCAGCGAGGCGCAGGCGGAGGCGTTCTTCTCGATCAAATCCGTACCGGTGGTCTCATTGCCGTTCGAAAATTGATAGGGTTCGACGTTGCCCGTGTAGAAGGAATTTGGGTCGAGCGGGTTGTACCTTAGGTAGAGAACAGCGATCTTGATACCGATGCCGGTGGTGTTCTTCACGTTTTTGATGTCGGTGCAATAGTCCGTTTTTGAATTAGGATCTATGAGTGAATTGAATGGATTCATTGCTCGGGTTTTGCTTAAGTAGTCACTCGGCGTCGCCGCACTATCCATGATGGTGCCGGTCGAATAGTCGTTCCACCCGTCGGTTATGATCAGCAGGACCTCCTGAGGCGTATCATTCACGTTGGTCGTCCCATTCCCCGGAATGGGCAGGTTGTGAAAGAACCATTGCATCGCCGGGTCGATGGCGCTGTCCTCGTCGTCGTCATCAATCGCGGACGTGAGCCAGCTGTCTTTGTAGGTCGTCAACTGCTGGATGGGATCACCCACGACCTGGTTGTACAGCGTCGTGTAATAGGCCTGTTCGGTCGAAGGGTTGACGTTGTCGAGGAATATCGGCCAAGTATAATATGAGTAAAGTCCGACGCAAGGCGTCGTATAGGTGGAAACGTTGCAAGTCACACTGGCCGAATTGTTGTAGTCGAGCGTGTATAGGTAAATCGGATAGAAGGTGCTGTTTGCCTGCGCGATGGTGGCTGCGCTCACTTGCCCGGTCGGCGGGGTGGGGTTCAGCAAGGCCTGGATGGCGTAGTTCACGAAGTCAATGCGCAGCGGCAAGCCGAGACAGCGCGACAGATTGAAGGAGTCCTCGGCTCCAAAGGCGGTCAGGGGCACGGTCGTCGCTTGAATGGCGGTGTTCCACAACACTGTCGCCCCGGTGGTCGACGGATATGGTCCGGTCTGCAGTCCTGCGTTCTGTTGCGGCGAGGCGTTGGTTCCGTAGGCCGCGTTTGAAAACGTCTTGCCGCCGTTTTGCGCGGCGTATTCAGATCCGATCGTCGAGCACGCATAAGACGTGGCGGCATAGGTGCACGAGGTGCTCGCACCCGTCGGCGCGCAGGCCCCCGGATTGGAACTGGCAGGCGGCCATGTAGTCCCTGTCAGCAAGCCATCGGGCAGCGCTGTGCTGTCGGTGGACGCCACGGGCGCACCGGCGGCATTCGGCAGGAGATCGGTTGCCGTCACTGAAGGCGCGCCGGCGGTGGTGCCCGAGGCCGTGTTGTTCCGCTCGGTGCATGAATAGGTCGTCGAGTTGTTACAGGAGCACGGGCCGATCTCCGTCCAACCCGACGTCGGGGCCCCAGGGCTCGCCGGCGGGGTATAGGTGATCTTCCCCCCCGTTCTTGTCGCCGTGCACGCCCCTGCGTTGTAGCTTTGAGTGGCGAACGTGCTCGTATAGGTCGTCGACTGCGCCTGCGCCACGCAGGGGAAGTAGGTTGATCCCGCCGTGTAGCCCGTGGCGGCGCTGTTCAGGGGCTGCGAGGGCGCCTGACAGATGATGCTGGATGGGTTCCACGACCCACCGTCGTCGTCGTAGTACTGGGTGGGATCGGTTTCGTGGCAGCCGAGGGCGCAGCCGGCGCCGGCGATACCCGCCTGCATGTTCGGCGTGGCCGCGACCATGGTGCTGACGCCTAACGAGGTTCCCGGAAAGGCCATCGACGGCGATGTGTCGACCAGGATGTAGTAGGCCTTGATCGGCGCCGGCGAGCTCACCGACTTCGACACGCCGCTGATCGGAATGACCGGCCAACCGAGGATGCCAGAGAACAGATTCTGCGAATTTGAAGACCAGTTAATCTGCACCGTGCGGGTCATCGGCGGCGCCGCGGCCGAGTCTGTGACGAGGACGCTGGTGATGGTTGTGCCGCTGACTCCATCCAGGAGGCCGGCCTGCGTATTGAACACGTTTTGCACTTGGGTGAGCACCGCGGTGCAAGCGGCCGACGAATTCGATGCGGAACTTGCGAAGCAACTCTCGTTCAAGGCCGCGGGCTGGGTGGCTGACAGCACGGCGGCGTCTGCAATACCGTCGATGGTCTCCTGGCGGCGCGCGGCCGACGTATAGTCGACCGCCGCGCCGAGCGTGAACAGCAGCAGCGGCAGCAAGATCGCAAACAGCGGGAGGATGCTGCCTCGGCGGTCGACCCAATAGGCGGCCGCGTGGCCGCCTCGCTGGGCGGCGCCGGCTTGCGCTTGGACTTGGTCGGTCATGGCAACGGTTCCGTTCGAGGGGCGTCAGCAGGGCGTCGTGCCGTCCGTGGTGCAGTAAATCACGTTCACGTTTCGAGGTTGTATAAAGACTTGACTGGTCATAGGAATTGAGAGGCCAATGTACTGACCCCCAAAGGCGGGTTGAAACGTGTAGGCGGTCTGAACCCAGAAGTAAGAATAGCAAGGAACTGTTGTTCCCGTGCAGCCCGAAGTTGGCGGAAGACTCGCAACGCTGAGGGCGTTTGTCTCGCTCGCGGTGGGGGCGGGCGAGACGACCTTGGTGAGGGTCGACCCGTTCAATTGGTAGATCCACATCGTCGTGGGGGCAGTCGGGGCGCTTCCCTGTATGGGGGTGTTAGCGGCGTTGAAGTCGACCAGGCCCACTGTGATGGTTAGGCCGGTGGTCGATGCCGGATACATCACCGACGTAACGGCGGACATGGAATTTTGAAGATCCTTCTCCAGAATGTCAGGATCACCGCTGGCGCCGAGCTGCGAAACCATGTCGGCCAATTGTGTCGTGGTGTCGCAAAGCTTCCTGTAGGTGAGCACCATTGAGGTCACCGCGAAACCCCCGAGCAGGAGCGCGGCCATGACCGGTAAGGCGATGGCGAACTCAACACTCGCAGTGCCGGACAGGTTACGGAGCCATTGCCCCGCCCCGCGGCGTATGTGTTGACGAAGCCGCGCTATCATGACGACCCTTAGCTCGAAGTTGTGGGGTAAGGTTCCACTTGGAACACGGTCGTGCCCACGAGGATATTACCGAATCCAAAGCCGTTCCCAATCAGCGGGGCCGGGTAGAAGACTTGCAGAATCGCGAACTGTTCGGGCGCGCTGGCGGTGACGGTTCCCGGTGAGCATGTCGCGCCCGAGCAAACCTCGGGGGTGCAGGTGGTGACGCCGGCGGTGGTCGTACACGGATCCTGATAAGTGAGCGGCGTCTCGTCATTAGCGGCGAGGGCCGAGGCCGAACTGGCGGTCTGAAGGTTCACCACCAAGTTAGTGCAGTTAAAGAACGACGGCAGGTTCGCGCAAACGAGCGGCTCGAAGGCCGCAGGGGTGGCGACTGTGGTTGCATTCCCAGTCATATATTGCCTGCCGGCCTTCACCGTCGCCGTCTGCAGGACCTGGCTCATGAAGAGCAGGAGGCACATCTGCAGAATCACGAAAACCCAAATGAAGAACAGTGGGGCGATTGTGGCGAATTCAACGGTTGTGGAGCCGGTTTCGGCGAGAAAACTGCGAAAGCGCCGGCGAGCCGCCGCCAGTCCGCGGTCGCGCTTGTGGCCAGGCGCTCCGCCTCCGGTTCGACGCTCAGAATCCGTCATGTATTGACGCCCTCATTACTCGGCTGCCCAGCGGACGCGCGAATAACCCCGATCAAAGCGACTTGTCGCTGCGGCGAGGCCGATAGTCAAGATGGACCGACAGGCGAATCGCCGCACCCTTTCAAGCCTCCTGCGACATACTGTCGCATCTGCTTGGGCGCAACAGGCAAAAACCGAACTAAGCCAGTTGAAATGGAGCTCGCGAGTCCGGGCGGCGCACGAAGCGAATCGTCTCCTTGAATTACGGCGCTTTGATGGTTGTTCAATACCCTAGAGTACGGCGACGTCTGACTTCGGATACATGCGAGGCATGTTGAAGGAGGGACGATTTGCCGAGGGGTGCGCGCGGGGGTGCGACAACGGCGACCTTGACCGAGTTCAAATTCCCTCGTTTAACCGATGGTGTAGTTCAGCAACCCGGCAAACGCCTCTCGTGTGGCGTCGGCCACATAGATTAACGAAAGGCAAAAGGTCCCATGGACAAGATTATGCAATACCTCGGCGACGAGTCTGGCGCTTCCGCGGCCGAATACGCCCTCATCCTGGCCCTGATCGCTCTGGTGATCATCGTCAGCGTGACCACGCTCGGCACGAACATCAACTCGATCTTCAGCAAGTCGGCGACGTCGATCTAAAGCTCAACTTCGACTCTTCGTCGAAGTCTAGTATCGGCCCTCCGCGAACGCCCGCATTTGCGGGGGGCCTTTTCTTTGTTGCATGCAATATGATTTGGTTTGTGTTTGTTCAGTGCTCGTAAGCTTGCGTCGTATGCAGGGACAGTTCCGGCGCTTCGGTGTTGGAAATCGCCCCAATCCTGGCGCTGATCGCACACGTGACCATCGCCAGGGTCACAACTCTAGGCGGAAACTAAA
>Ga0302314_10011955_pt1 | contig 15077 bp, 11 predicted proteins | sample III_Palsa_N2_3_FD_200533 | JGI IMG/M metagenome (GOLD analysis project Ga0302314, IMG submission 200533) | Peat permafrost microbial communities from Stordalen Mire near Abisko, Sweden - III_Palsa_N2_3 | ecosystem: Environmental > Terrestrial > Soil > Palsa > Peat permafrost | place: Sweden...
ATCGAGGTGCCATGCGCGTTGTCCTCGCCGAAGATCTCTACCTCCTGAGAACGGGCCTTGCGCGACTGCTCACCGCACACGGCTTCGAGGTCATCGGGGCGGTCGACAGCGGTCCGGCGCTGCTGCGCGCGCTGGTTGACCACAAGCGCGTGCTGGCCGTGCTCGCCTACCTGGACTCCTGACATGATTTCGCCGCACCTGGTTCCGCAGCCGTTTCCCTACCAGGGCAGCAAGCGGGCGCTCGCCCGGGCCGTGCTCACGTTCCTGCCCCGCGACACCGAGGGCCTCATCGAGCCGTTCGCCGGGTCGGCCGCCCTCAGCATCGCCGCGCGGCACGCGAACGTCGCCGCCACGGCGGCCATCAGCGACGTCAACGCCCCGCTCATGGCGCTCTGGCGGCGGATTATCGATGACCCGCACCGGCTCGCGGACGAGTACGAGCGCCTGTGGCACGCCTCGGCCGCCGACCCGAAGGAGTTCTTCTTCCGCACCCGGGCCGAGTTCAACGCTACCGGCGAGCCCGCGCTCCTGCTCTACCTGCTGAACCGGATCGTGAAGGGCTCGGTCAGGTACAGCAAGGCCGGCGATTTCAACCAGTCGGCCGACAACCGCCGCCTCGGCGCCCGGCCCGGCACCGTCCGGGACCGGCTGGTCAGGACGGCGGCGGCCATGGCCGGAACCGCCGTCAGCGCCGGACCGTACGAGGAGCACCTGACCGGCGCCGGCCGGCGCGACGTCGTCTACCTGGACCCGCCCTACCAGGGCGTGACCGACACCGCCGACCACCGCTACCTGGCGGGCCTGGCGCGAACCGACTTCGAGCGCGCGCTCGGCGCGGCGAACGACGCGGGCGTGTCCTACATCGTCTCCTACGACGAGGTCCGCGCGGACAACAAGTACGGGCCGCCGCTCGACCCGGCCCTCGGCCTGGCCCACCTCCATCTGGCGGCGGGCCGCTCGGCTCAGTCCACCCTGGCCGGCGGCAGCGCCGTCACCACCGAGTCGCTCTACTTGTCCCCCGCGCTGGTCGCCCGGCTCGACGTACGCATGAACCTCGTGGCAATCTGATTCCACGTATATCAATACGGACATACGGCGAGTATTCGGGCGGAGGTAGGCGATGGCCACGGCGGCACACGCCGTACGCCAGCACGCGTGGCTGATTCCCGCCGTCCTCGGCATCACGGTGACGGCCCTGCTGTCCTGGAGCGCCCTGCTCACCGGGCGCGATAAGACCTGGCCGGACCGCCTCTACCAGGCCTGGTGGTGGACGGCGCTGCGTCCCGACATGGACGGGACGCTGCTGATCGTCTCGGCGCTCTGGATCGCCAGCCTGGCCAGCTACTGGTGGCCGCGCCGGTTCGACCACCTACCGATCCCGCTGATCGCGGTGGTGGCGATGGTGCTCATCGGGGGCACGCTCACCGCGGCGTCGCTCGTGCCCTGCCGGGGCAGCTCGTCGCCCGCCGTCGTCATCGGCTGGATGCTCAGCCTCTACCTCGGGAACCAGCCCAACACCTTCCCTGGCGCGGCCTGCCCGGGTTCACCGCCGCTGGCCATGCAGCTCGGCGAGATCTTCTGCCCGGGCGCCACGGTCATCGGCGCGCTCGCCGTCGGTGCGGTGCTCTGGCGGGAGCCGGTGGGGCGCCTGAGGTCCCGCTTCGCCAGCGACGCCACGGTGTTCACCGGCCTTGACCCGGTCACGCTGCCGCTGCTGCGACGGCTGGCCAAGGACGCCAGGAGCCCGCGGGCCATCATCGTGATCGAGCAGGACGAGGACCACCCGCTGCTTGAGGAGGCGAGGTTCACCGGCGCCCGGGTCATCATCGGCGACCCGTCCTCGGCCCGGCTGCTCCAGCCGATCATCTCCGGGATGCGGGGCTGCGCGCTGACCCATCTGTACGCGCTCGGCCGCAAGGTTCAGGAGAATGAGGCGGTGATCGACACGGCCGCGCAGATCCTGCGCCGATACTCCAGGGACCAGACGGGCCAGACCGGCATGGAGAGCCAGCCGCACCTCGTCGCGCTCGTCGACGACCCGCGGCACGCCGACGCCTGGCGCGGCAGCCACGGCGGCGCCTCGGGCAGCTGGTTCGAGGACGCCCTCAGCTCGGTCGAGTCCACCGCCTGCGGGCTCGTGGGACGGCTCATGGCCACCGGCGCGCGCGAGCTGCTGCTGTGCGGCGACAGCAGCCTGGCCCTCGCGACCTTGATCGAGCTCGCCCGGCGGGCCTGGGAGCTCGCCCAGCTCGCCGAGGCGGCGGCGATCGGCCGCCGGGTGCTGCCCGCCGCGGCCGCCGCGCCGCCCCCGATGCCGGTCGAGCGCGTACTGCTGCTCGACCCCCGGGCCGAGGACCTGCGGCGCGAGTACGTCGCGAGCGTGCCCTGGGCCGTCCTCGACGCGGGCCCCAGCGTGGTGCCGCAGCCTATCCGCTGGCACGATCACCTGCTTGAGGCGCTCGACGCGAAGGACACCGCGGCCGCCCGGCAGACCGCGGTCATGATCGTCGACGACCATGACGAGCGCGGCCTGCACGAGGGCGGGCGGGTCGCCCGGCTGCATCCGCACACCCCGATCTTCGTGCTCGCGGCCATGGGCGAGGGCGTCAGCCAGCCGATCTACGGCCGGCTGACGTCGTTCGAGCTCGGCCTGCTCACCGACGGCGAGGTGCCCGAGGACATCTGGACGCGGGTCGCCCGGCACTGGCACGAGTACTACCGCCTGAGCCGCCCGGTCGAGCCCGGCGACGTGCGGGCACCCAACCGGCTGCCCTGGGCCGAGCTCGCCGAGTCCAACCGCCAGGTCAACATCCTGCAGCTCCGCTCGGTCCTGACCCAGGTGGCGGAGCTCGGCCGCCAGTGGGCGCCGGTCCGGCACGTGCCGCCGGGCAGCTTCATCGAGCTGAGCGAGACCGAGCTCGAGCAGACCGCGATCGCGGCCCACACCCGCTGGTACCAGCTGCGGATAGCGGAAGGCTGGTCGCCGCCCGCGTCGGCGCGCAACGCGGCGACCAGGACCAACAAGCTCCTGGTGCCCTGGGACGAGCTCCCGGCGGACGAGCGCGCGGGGGGCAAGCGGCGGGCCGCGACGCAGCTGGCCCAGCTCGAGGACATCGGGTTCATGCCGATCGTGCCCCAGGGCGGGCCGCCGGCGGCGATGAGCTTCGAGCGCTACGGCGAGGTCCACGCCCGGCGGCTCACCGCGCCGCTGCGGTGGGCCCTGGACTCGGGCGAGGAGATGCACGGCAATGCCGGGGACTGGCGCGTGGTCGACAGCGCCGACGCCGTGCGGACCGTGACCGACCCCGAGTTCCGGTCGAGCCACGAGCCCCTCGGCGCCGGGCGCTGGCGCCGCACCGGCAGCTACCGGGCCTGGCGGGTCGGCGAGGCCGTGGTGATCAGGACAAAGGAAGGCAACGCGACCGCGCGGCCGGGAGACTGGGTGGTCGAGGGCTCGGCCGGCGAGCGCTGGCCGGTCGGCGACGACCAGTTCCTGGCGAGCTACCGCGCCCGGCCGGAGCGGCCCGCGACGGCGGGCCAGGCGAGCACGACCGCCGCGATCAGGAACACCACGGCCCCGACGATCTCGTAGACGAGCGTGCTCGTCGCGTAGGGGACCTGCCAGCTGTCCTTGAAGCCGAACATGCCGACCTCGATGTCGAAGACCAGGGCGGCGACGGACAGGACCATCAGGCCGAGCCCGATGAAGACCGCGTAGAACCGGCGGGTGATGACGACGAGCAGGCCGATGAGGATCGCGCTGATGCCCTGGATCAGGAACAGCGGGCCGATCGTGGGGATGCTCTTGTACGGGAAGGGCGCCCATCCCCACAGGTACAGGTGGATGTAACCGGAGTACACGGCGAGGCCCGCGCCGGCCGCGATGAGCAGCGTGAGCGCCACCCGGGCCGGGACCGACCGCTGATCGGCGGGCCCGCGCAGCAGCAGCCCGACCCACCACGGCCTGCTGGCAGTAACCGTTCCGCTGGATATCGTTCGGCTGGACACGTGGTCCCCCTTACCTGCCGTGACATGCGGCTATGCGCACTCAGCTCACGGCGCCTCTGAAGATGTTCCGTAACACCTAGTAATACGGCATGGGCCCCGGCACGGATTCGCGCCGGGGCCCATCCAGAGGAAAAACAGAGGCAACCGTCAGGTGCGGCCGGCCGGCCGTCAGGCCTTGCCAGTCACCCGCCAGCCCTCCGCGTAGTGCTCGCGGGCCTCGCTGGAGAACGGCACGGGCGACACCGTGGCCCGCACCTCCACCTGCTTGTGCGGCCGCTCGACCGACGCCTTCAGCGAGCCGCCGTCGGGCTCGCCCCAGACCAGCGTCACCTCGGTGCCGACCTCGATGGCCGGGTCGATGACGCCGAGCGAGAGCTCGAGGCGCTCGTTGTGGCTGTAGCCGGTGAACAGCGACAGGCCGACGAGCTTGCCGTCGAGCGACAGCGTGTCGTAGTTCGACGCCGAGTAGTTCGAGATCGGCACGTCGAGGCCCTTGGCCGGGATCTCGTCGGTGAACAGCGAGGCCGCGATCTTGCCCGCGTCCTCCTTGTTCCAGGCGAGCGTCACCTTGCGGCGCTGCGACGGCTTGTCCATCGCCTCCAGGGCCTCACGGCCGATGAAGTCGTGGTCGAACCGGACCATGTGGCCGTAGCCGAGCTCGTACGGCGTGAGGTAGTAGTCCTCGATGCTGTCGGAGACGAAGCTGCCGCCGAGCGTGCCCGCGAAGCCCTCGTAGCCCACCGCCGGCAGCCACTCGCGGTACGCCTTGAGCTTGTCGCCGGTGTAGATGGCGGGCAGCGGCGACGGGATCCAGCCGGACTCCAGGGTGTTGGAGGCGTAGGCCCGGGAGCCGACCGGCGTGAGGCCGAACTCCTCGCCCGCCTCGAGGATCGCGTCCCTGATCTCGAAGTAGTCCTCGTAGGGGCCGTACACCTCGAGGCCGGGCTGGCCGGACATGCCGTGCCGGAGCGCGGCGACCTTCTTGCCCTTGATGGTGATGAAGTCGGTGCGGAAGAACCTGATGTCCGCGATCGGCCCGCCGTTCAGCTTCTCGATCACCTGCGAGGCGTTCGGGCCCTGGATCTGGAAGCGGTACTGCGTCCTGGTGATCGCCGCGCCCATCGGCCGCGACGGTGAGCGGTCGTCCCGGACCAGCTCGACGTTCCAGTCGCCGGTCTCGGCGTGGAACTGGATCCAGTTCACGCTGGGCACGCGCCCGACGAACTCGTAGACGTCCTCTTCGAGGTGGAACAGGATGCCGTCGCCGATGACGTAGCCGTCGTAGGTAACCGGCACGAGCTGCTTCGCCATGTTCGTGGGGAAGTTCTTGAACGTGTTGAAGCCGATGTAGGAGATCAGCTTGAGCGCGTCGGGGCCTTTGATGTACAGGTTCGCCATGTGGTGCGACTGGTCGAACAGCACCGCGGTCTTCGTCCAGGCGTTCTGCTCGGCCTTCCAGTTCGAGAACTCCGTCGGGACGACCGGGTAGACGTAGGCGCCCTCCTGTGAGTTCCGCAGCAGCTCAACGGGGTTGACCGTCTGCAGCAGATCCTCAAGGCTTCGCTGCGTCATATAGGTTTCCTGCCTTCCTTGTTACTTAGCGTTACCCCGACCAGCCAGAGGTACTGTGTCCAGCCGGCGGCCCGATGACCATGATCTCCCTCTGCGGCCACCTTGGCTTTGTTCGATTGACCCAGAATTACGGCGGCCCCGTCGTTCCCGGCAACAGCCGCGCGCGCCCTCGCGCTCGTCACGCACCGTGAGCCACGGCCCGTTCTCATTACGATCGAAGAAACTCTTCGGGCGAACGGTCCCGCGGCTTCGCAACCGGCCTGCATGACACCACGACGTTTCTGTACCCTCAGATATACACAAAGGCGTGGAGAACGACTCTTTTGACGTATCCAGTTCCGCGCGCGTAGAAAAACCGCAGGAGTGACCTCATGGCCGTCCCCCGCCCTTCCGGCCAGACAGCCAAGCGCGCAGTGAGTCGTTCGACCGATTCCTACTTCGTCGGCGGCCTGATCGCGCCGGTCAGCTGCCTGCTGGTGCTCTGGGGAGCGCTCGCGGCCTTCGTGCTCAGCGGCAGGCTCGCCCGGCTGCGCTGGCTGAAGTCGGTCACGCCGGACCACCGCACCCTCATCGGCTCGGCCGTGCTGGCCGGGGCCGGGCTGATCATCGTGCTGATCGCCGCGCTCCTGATGGGCCGGTTCGCGGGCCGCGTCTGGCGGGCGGTCGAGATCCGGACCTCGGTCGCGCGGCGGGTGGCCGACGAGCAGACCGCCGCCGCCGCGGCGGCCGAAGCGGCCGAGGCGGCCCTGCGCAACGGCTTCCAGAAGATCCTGGTGAGCCTGGGCAAGCGGAACCAGTCGCTCCTGCACCGGCAGCTGCGCATCATCGACACCCTCGAGCAGCAGGCCGACAGCCCGGCCGCGCTGGCCGAGCTGTTCTCGCTCGACCACCTCACCACCCGGATGCGCCGCCACGCGGAGAGCCTGACGATCCTGTCGGGCGCGGCCCCGGGCCGCTCCTGGAGCGGTCCTGTGCCGATCATCGACGTCATGCGCGCGGCCTCGGCCGAGGTCGAGGACTACACCCGGGTCACGGTCGTCTCCGACGCCGACGAAGCGCTGGCCGCGGCGGCCGTCACCGACATGATCCACCTGCTGGCCGAGCTGATCGAGAACGCGACGCTGTTCTCTCCCTCGAGCACCAGGGTCGAGGTCCGGGCCGAGCGGGTGGCCAACGGGTTCGCCGTCGAGGTCGAGGACCGGGGCCTGGGGATCCCGCCCGACCAGCTGCGGGAGCTGAACGCGGCGCTCGCCGACCCGCCCGACTTCGGCTTGGCCGACGCCGACCGGCTCGGCCTGTTCGTCGCGGCCCGGCTGGCCATGCGGCACGGCGTGCACGTCTCGCTGGCCCCGTCGCCTTACCTCGGCACCAGGGCGGTCGTGGTGCTGCCGGACAGCATCGTGGTTCCCGTGGCCGACGGCCCGGGGCTCTCGCCCGAGCGCACCCGCGGCGACGCCGCCCGCCTCAACCTCCGGGCGCCGCAGGTGCTGAGCCTGTCTGGCCAGGCCCAGCCGGCGACCGCGGCCGCGAGCGCGCCGGACACCGCCGTGCGGGCGGTGGTCCCGGCGGCCAGGGCCGCCGCGACCACCGCCAACGGCCTGCCCCGGCGGGTCCGCGGCGACAGCCCGGCCGCCGCCGACGACGGGCCCGCGGTGCCCGCGGACAGACCCGCGGCCCGGCCCGCGCCGGTCGAGGCGCCCGCGCCCGAGGATGCCCGCAGCCTGGCCTCTTCCCTGCAGAGCAGCTGGCAGCGAAGCCGGCAGGCGCACCTAGCCGACGATTCCAACGAGGGGGCGTGATGTCTGTGACAGCCGAGGGAACCATTCCGGCCCGGGATCTCGCCTGGCTGCTTGACGACCTTTCCGATCGGGTACCCGACTTTCGCCGGGCGGTGCTCCTGTCCCGCGACGGCCTGCTCATCGCCGCGTCGAAAGACCTGTCGCGGGAGGACGCGGAGCACCTGTCGGCGGTGGCGTCGGCCATGCAGAGCCTGGCGGCCGGCACCGGCGACCGCTTCACGGCCGGCGGGGTGCGGCAGACGATCATCGAGCTCGAGCAGGGGATCTTCTTCGTCATCGCGGCCGGCGAGGGCAGTTGCCTGGCCGCGCTCTGCCCGGCCGACACCGACGCGGGCGCCGTCGCCTACGAGATGGCGATGCTGGTCAAGCGGGCCAAGCCGCACCTGGCCCTGCTGCCGCGGTTCCCGGCGCCCGCCACCCGGGCGGACTGATCACGGTGCCCGCTGGCGACACATGGCGGCGCCGGGACTCGGGTCCCGTCGTGCGACCGTACGCCGTGACCGGCGGCCGGACCGAGCCGGCCGACGGCGAGGTGTTCGACCTCATCACGATCGTGGTCGCCACCGGACGGTCGGCGGCCGCCGCGGGTGCCGGCCGGCTGACCCCCGAGCACCAGCGGATACTCGGCCTGTGCGGGCAGCAGATCACGGTCGCGGACCTCGCGTCCGGTACCGCGCTGCCGGTCGGCGTGGTCCGGGTACTGCTCGCCGACCTCACCCTGCGCGGGGAGATCACCGTGGTCCGGCCGCGGCCGGACGACCAGCGATCCGACAACAACGTGCTCCAGGAGATACTGAATGGCCTCCGCGCCCTCTGACGTGACCGCGGCGCGCCCCGGGCAGCCCCCCGCGTTCAGCGCGCAGAAGATCCTCGTCGCCGGCGGGTTCGGGTCGGGGAAGACGACCCTGGTCGGCGCGATCAGCGAGGTCAAGCCGCTGCGGACCGAGGAGACGCTCACCACCGCGAGCGTCGGCCTCGACGACCTGTCCGGCGTGGCCGGCAAGACGACCACGACCGTCGCCCTCGACTACGGCCGGATCACCCTCGGCTCGCGCATCGTGCTGTACCTGTTCGGCCTGCCCGGTCAGGAGCGCTTCTCGTTCATGTGGACCGAGCTCAGCTACGGCGCGCTCGGCGCGGTGGTGCTCGCCGACGTCCGGCGGCTCGATGACTGCTTCGCCTCCGTCGACTACTTCGAGAAGAACAAGCTGCCGTTTATCGTCGCGATCAACTGCTTCGACGGTGCCCCGCGCCACGATCCGGAGGAGATACGGCTCGCGCTCGACCTCGACCCGGCCGTCCCGATCGTGATGTGCGACGCCCGCAGTGTCGCTTCGGTCAAGCAGGTGCTGATCACCCTGGTGGAGACCATCGCCGCCAGCCAGTCACCGTCATGACTCCCAGGATGTAGGTGGTGGTAATGCCAGTGGACACCCAGCAAGCGGACCGGACCGGAGTCTGGACCGGATCGGCGCCGCCGCTCGCCCGCGGCTTCATCGCCCGGCCGGAATCGGGCCCGGCGCTGGCGATGGCGCTCGTGCCCGGCGCGACGGTCGCGCTCATGGCCGAGCGCCCGGGCATCGTCGGCGCGGACGCCAGCCGGGGCTGGCTGGACGCGTGCGGCAAGACCCAGCTCGCACTGTCCCAGGCGACGTCGCTGTGGGAGCGGGGCGAGGTCGGCCTGGTCGTCTGGGTGACCGCCACCAGCCGGGCGTCGCTCCTGTCGGGCTACGCCGAGGCGGCCGCCGCGGCCGGGACCCTGCTCACCGGCGACGCCGAGCTCGTCGCCACCCAGTTCCTCGGCTGGCTGCACGACAGCACCGAGCCGTGGCTGGTGGTGCTCGATGACCTCACCGCCGCCACCGCGCTCGACGAGCGGCTGCTGCCCGCCGGGGCGGCCGGCCGGGTCCTGATCACGACGGCCGACGCCGCCGCCCTGCCCGGGCCGCGGACCCGGATTATCCCCCTCGGGCCGTTCAGCCGCCGGGAGGCGCTGACGTACCTCGTCGGCCGCCTGACCACCGACCTCGACCAGCGGCAGGGCGCCATCGACCTGATCGGCGAGCTCGGCGGCGAGCCGCTGGCGCTGGCCCAGGCCAGTGCTGTGATCGCCAGCTCGGAGCTGAGCTGCCACGACTACCGCGAGCACTTCGTGCGCAGTCGCGACCAGCCGGGCGGGCCGGGCGCGGTCAGCTCCGGGCAGCCGACCGGCGGGATCACCTGGTCGCTGTCGGTCGACCACGCCGACCTGCTGTCGCCCGGCACCGCCCAGTCGATGCTGGTGCTGACCGCGCTGCTCGACGGCGACGCGATACCGCGGCAGGTCCTGATGACCATGGCCGTGCGCGCGTACGCCGCGGCCGGCGGCACGGTGCACGCGGCCGCGGACGGGCTGGCTGCCCTCGATCACGCGGGCCTGCTCACCGTCGATACCGCGACCGAGACGGCGACGGCCATGGTGCGGATGAACTGGCTGGTGCGGGCGGCCGTGCGGGCCGCGATGCCCGACGGCATGCTCAAGGGGGCGGCGGTGGCGGCGGCCGACGCGCTGCTCGAGGCCTGGCCCGCCGACGACTCGCCCGACTGGCTGGCCCGCAGCCTGCGCTCGTGCGCGGAAAGCCTGCGCCCCGTGGCCGGGGACCTGCTGTGGGAGGGGGCCTGCCATCCGCTGCTGCTGCGGGTCGGGCGCAGCCTCGACGCGGCCCGGCTGACCGGTCCCGCGGTCACCTACTGGGAGGAGCTCGCGGCCAACGGCGAGCGGGTGCTCGGGGAGGCCCACCCGGAGATGTTCGCCATCAACGAGCTGCTCGCCCAGGCCTACCTGGCCGCCGGGCGGGCGCCGCACGCCGTCGCCCTGCTCCAGCGGGTCAGGGCGGACCGGGCGCGCCGGTACGGGCCGGCTCACCCGGGCGTGGCCGAGGCCGACCGCAGCCTGGGCCTGGCCCTGGTGAGCGCGGGCCGGTTCAGCGACGCGGTCGTCGTGCTCGGCGAGGCCGTCGAGGGCCGCTCCTGGTCGCAGGGCGCCGACAGCCCGGCGACGCTCACCGCGCGCGACGACCTCGCCGCCGCCTACCGGGCCGCGGGCGCCTACGCCGACGCGATCGCGATATTCCGCCGCACCCTCACCGAACGCGAGCACAACCAGGGACCCCGGCACGCGGACACCACCGCCACCCGCCAGAAGCTGGCCGAGGCGTACCTGGCCGACGGGCAGTTCAAGGCGGCGATCCCGCTCTACAAGCGGGTGATATCCGACCGCGAGCGGATACTCGGCCCCGGCCATCTGCATACCATCGCCGCGCGCGGCGCCCTCGGTGCGGCCTATCACTCGGCCGGAAAGATGGCCGCCGCGGTGCGCCTGGACGAGCAGGCCCGTACCGAGTACACCCGGCTGCTCGGCCCCGATCATCCCGATACCCTGGCCGCCTGCCTGAACCTGGCGTACGCCTATTCCGCCGTCGGCCGGGGCAGCGACGCGACCAGGCTGCTCGCCGACACCGTGGAACGCTGCGACGCCACGCTGGCGGTCGCCGACCCGCTGCGCGTGACCGCGCGGGCCAGCCTGCTGAACCTGAGCGGCGGCACCAGCACCGGCGGTCAGCAGTAATGGCGGCGCTGGACCTGGACGGCGTGTTCGCCCGGCTGGCCGAGCGCTGGCGGGCGGTCGACCCGCTGCTGCCGCCCGCGGCCGACGCGCCGCACTGCGGGGCGCCGCTCATGGTGGGCGGCCCCGACGAGACGCTGGCCGTGGGCAGCTGCGAGCACTGGTCGGGGGCGCCCGGGTCGCTCGACCTGTCCTGGGGCGCCGCCCGCCGGTTCCACCTCTCGGCCGCGGTCGGCGGTCCCGACGTCGCCGCTGGCCTGGACGAGCTGCTGTACCAGTGGGGCGAGCACCTGGACGGCCTCAAGGAAACCGGCGAGGCCGACACCGCGGCCGTGATCGACTGGCCGAGCCGGGACGTGGACGGCATCGCCACGCTGCTGGCCCACGGGCTTGACCCGCTCGAGGTACTCGCCGTGCGGGATACCTCCCGGTGGCCCACCCGGGGACCGGCCCGCACCGTCAGCGGAGTGCGGATCCGGCAGGGCGGCCCGGCCGACGCCGACGAGATCGCCCGCCTCGGCCTCGAGATCATCCGGTTCGACTCGCGGTTCGGCACGGTCACCGAGCGCTCGTTCACGCTCGACGCGCTCCGCCGCGAGGCGGCCGGCCTGCTGTCCGGGCCCGATCCCTGGACCTGGCTGGCCGAACGCGACGGCCAGGCCGTCGGCATGCTGGCCGCCCAGCGGCCGGAGGCCGCGCGCTGGCTCACGCCGATGGTCGGCGCCGGGCCGGCGGCGTACCTGATGCTGATGTTCGTCGAGCCCGGCGAGCGCGGCGGCGGTGTCGGCGCCGCCCTCGCCGATCAGTTCCACGAGGCGGTCGACGCGGCCGGCGTGGCGGTGACGCTGCTCCACTATGAGCAGCTCAACCCGCTGTCCGCGCCGTTCTGGAACCGCCAGGGCTACCGGCCGCTGTGGACCACCTGGCAGGCCACCCCGGCCCGCGCCCTGCGCTGACCGCGTCCGCGCGTTACCGCGCCCGGGCCACGCCCGGGTCGCTCTCCCGCTGAATCTGGAAGAACGACGACTGCAGGACGAACCGCGACACGAGCATCAGGACCAAGCCGACGACGATGATGCCGATCACCGACCAGACCTGGGCGGCCGGCGCCCCCGACAGGTACTTCACCACCATCCAGACGAGGAACGCGGCCGACGCGATCGGCAAGATGCCGAGGATCAGCGCGTCCCAGGCTCCGGAGAAGATCCGGCGCCGGTAGTAGACGATGCTCGCCAGCGCGGTGAGGACATAGAAGAGGGCGAACACCAGGCCGGTGATGTCGACCACGTCGTTGAACGCGTTCTGGACCGAGGTGGCGAGCAGGTAGACCCAGCCGAGGATGACGACGGCCAGGCCGAAGGCGATGCTGGCCGCGGCCGGGGTGGCGTACCGGCGGTTCACGTTGGCCAGGAACTCGGGCAGCGCCCGGTAGCCGGCCATCCCGTAGATGATCCGCGCGCCGACCACGATGCCCGCGCCGGTGGTCGCGATGACCGACAGCGCGATGGCCAGCGCCATCACCTTGGCCCCGTTGCCGCCGCCGAGCCCCTGCGCGACCGCGATCAGCGGGGCCGCGCTGTTCTGCAGGTTCTTCGGCGAGATCACGCCCTGCAGGCCCACCTGGGCCAGCGTGTAGATGACGGCGAGCAGCGCGACCGCGATGATCGCGGCCTTGCCGGGGTTGGTGCGCCGGTGCTTGACCTCTTCGTTGACGTAGATGGTGCCGTCCCAGCCGCTGTAGGCGAACACCGCGATCAGGAAGCCGGCGACGATGCTGCCCTGGCCGCCGACGCCGCTGAGGCTGAACCAGCCGCTGGTGATGTGGTACGTGCCGGGGTGATGCCCGAGCACGTAGAACAGCCCCCAGATCGACATCCCGACGAGGATCGCGTACTCGACCACCGCCATGACGACCTGGACCCGCGCGGTGATCCGGATGCCGACGACCGCGATCACCGTCATCACCAGCCCGACCGCGGTCTCGATGGCGACGTTGGGCCAGGTGCTGGTGGCCGACGAGCCGAAGACGGCCAGCACGGAAGGCCCGAGGATCACGACGCCGCTCAGCGTCCCGACGACGAACCCGACGATCATCAGCCAGCCGGTCAGGAAGCCGAGATACGGGTTGATCGCCCGGCCGACCCACTCGAAGGACGCGCCGGAGTTGGCGTTCCACATGTTCAGCCGGCGGTAGGCGTTGGCGATGACGAGCATCGGGATCGCGCTGATCAGCAGGACCGGGCCGCCGCCATAGGCCGACGCCGCGGCCAGTCCGGCCAGGGAGATCGCGACTACCGCCGCCGGGGCCGACGAGGCCATCCCGATGACGGTGTCCTGGGCCACGCCAATGGCGTCGGGTTCAAGCCGGGTCGGTGGCGTCGGCGCGGTTCCTGGAAGGGCGGTTGCGGTCGGCTCCGTCATCATTCTCCTATGAAGTTCGCTGCCTGCGCTTCGTTCACAGCGGGACCGTACTGCCCCAGCACCGTGCGATTATAACGAGCAATTCGGCCAGAATAGCTAAGAATTGGCATATATGCTATTTTCGATATTTATGTCACGGATATTGTTATAAACGATCTGGCGTGCCCTCTCAGCTGCCAATTCCGCCCTGCGAAACAACACAGGCCGGAGATTCCTCTGTGCCCATTACCGAATGGCACCCCGGCCCGCGGCTTGGTCCGCGAGGGCCAGCCGGGCGGCGCGGTAGCCCCCCATCCCGTGGACCCCGGCCCCCGGCGGCGTGCTCGCCGAGCACAGGTACACCCCGGGCAGCGGGGTCCGCCACGGCCAGGGCGACAGCGTCGGGCGGCGGACGAACTGCGAAAGGCCACTGTAACCTCCGGCGATGTCGCCGCCAACGAGGTTGGGGTTGTGCCGCTGCATGGCCGCCGTATCGTGCCCGGCCCGGGCGATGATGAGGTCGCGGAAGCCGGGCGCGAACCGCTCGACCTGCTCTTCGATCGCGGCCGTCATGTCCACGGTCGAGCCGTTGGGCACATGGCAGTACGCCCAGAGCACGTGCCCGCCCGCCGGGGCGCGGGTCGGGTCGGCGGCGCACGGCTGGACGGCGAGCACGTACGGCCGCCGCGGGTGACCGCCCGCCGCCACCGTCGCCTCCCCGGCCGCGATCTCGTCGAGCGTCCCGCCCAGGTGCACCGTCCCGGCGGCGCCCACCGCCGGATCGCGCCAGGGCACCGGACCGGACAGCGCCCAGTCCAGCTTGAACACGCCGGGCCCGTACCGGTAGCGGTCCAGCCGCCGCGCGTACCCCGACGGCAGCCGGTCGCCGCAGACCGCGGCGACCTGCCGGGGCGTCAGGTCGAGCAGCGTCAGCGGGGCCCGGGGCACGTCGGCCAGGTCACTGACCGGGTGCCCGGTCTCGACGACGCCGCCCGCCGCGGTCAGCGCGCCGACGAGCGCCCCGGCGAGCCGCGGGGAACCGCCGCGGACCACCGGCCAGCCGACCTTGTGCGCGAGGGCGGCGAGCAGCAGCCCGTACCCGCCGGTGATCGGCCTGCGCAAGTCGACCATCGAGTGCGCGGCCATCCCCGCGAGCGCGGCCCGGGCCCGCTCGCCGCCGAACAGGCCCCGGGCGAGCGCGGTGGCGGGCAGCGCGCCGAGCGCGCCGTACCGGGCCAGCGCGAGCGGCGCCCGCGGCCGCGAGGCCGGCGACAGCAGCGAGTCGACCAGGCCGAACCCGCCACCCGCGGTCGCGCCCACGGTGTGCCGCCAGGCCGCCGCGTCCCGCCGCGAGCCGAGGCCGCCGACGGTCAGCGCCACGTCCCGGTGCACGAGGACCGCGTCCTGCCCGTCCAGCGGGTGGGCCGCCTGCACCGCGGGAAAGGCCCACTCCACGTCGAGGTCCAAGTCCCGGAACGCCGCCGACGCCCGCGTGAGCGGCAAGACGGTCGCGCACAGGTCGTGTGTGAACCCCTCCATCCCGGTAAGCGGCCCGCCGCGGAGCCCGCCCCCGACCTCGTCCGCTCCCTCGACCAGCAGCACCCGCAGCCTGGCCCGGGCCAGCGTGAGCGCCGCGATCAGCCCGTTCGGCCCGGCCCCGACAACAACGGCGTCAAACCCGTCCGCTCCAGCCA
>Ga0302314_10011957_pt1 | contig 15074 bp, 15 predicted proteins | sample III_Palsa_N2_3_FD_200533 | JGI IMG/M metagenome (GOLD analysis project Ga0302314, IMG submission 200533) | Peat permafrost microbial communities from Stordalen Mire near Abisko, Sweden - III_Palsa_N2_3 | ecosystem: Environmental > Terrestrial > Soil > Palsa > Peat permafrost | place: Sweden...
CAAGGACGGCATCGCCGCCCGCGCCGAGGAGATCGCCCGCTGCATCAGCTCCGAGAACGGCTCGCCCTTCTCCTGGAGCATCCTGGCCCAGGCCTACGGCCCGATGATGATCTGGGACGCGGCCATCGCCACCGCCCGCGGCTTCGCCTTCGAGGAGCACCGGGCGGGGGTGCTCAACCCGCTGCTGGTGCGGCGCGAGCCGGTCGGCGTGGTCGCCGCCGTCGTCCCGTGGAACGTCCCGCAGTTCGTCGCGGCGGCCAAGCTGGCGCCGGCGCTGATCGCCGGCTGCACGGTGATCCTCAAGCCGTCCCCGGAGACCCCGCTCGACTCCTACATCCTGGCCGAGATCTGCGCGGCGGCCGGGCTGCCGGAGGGCGTGCTCAGCATCCTGCCCGCCGACCGCGAGGTCAGCGAGTACCTGGTGGGCCACCCCGGCATCGACAAGATCTCGTTCACCGGCTCGGTCCCGGCCGGGCGGCGGATCATGGAGGTGGCCTCCCGCAACCTCACCCGGATCACCCTGGAGCTCGGCGGCAAGTCCGCCGCCATCCTGCTGCCGGACGCCGACCTCGGCGCCGCCGTCGACAACCTGATGGGCTCGGCCTACATGAACAACGGCCAGGCCTGTGTCGCCCAGACCCGGATCCTCGCCCCGCGCGCCCAGTACGACGAGATAGCCGACCGGCTGGTCGCGGCCGTCGGCGCGCTGGTGGTCGGCGACCCGCTGGACGCCGCCACCCAGGTCGGCCCGCTGGTCGCGCGCCGCCAGCAGCAGCGCAACCTGGACTACATCAGGCTCGGCCAGGAGGAGGGCGCCAAGGTCCTCACCGGCGGCGGCGTCCCGGCCGCCCAGCCGACCGGCTGGTACGTCGAGCCGACGCTGCTCGGCGGCGTCGACAACCGGATGCGGGTCGCCCGCGAGGAGATCTTCGGCCCGGTGGTCTGCCTGATCCCCTACGAGGACGAGGCCGACGCGCTGCGGATCGCCAACGACTCCGACTACGGCCTCTCCGGCAGCGTCTGGTGCGGCGACGTCGAGCACGGCATCGACATCGCCCGGCAGGTCCGCACCGGGACCTACTCGGTCAACACCTTCGGGCTCGACTTCCTCGGCCCGTTCGGCGGCTTCAAGAACTCCGGCATCGGCCGGGAGTTCGGGCCCGAGGGGCTGGCCTCCTTCCTGGAGGACAAGACCATCCACCTGCCCCAGGGCTACGTCCCGCCGCAGCCGCCCTCCCCGGAGCGGGAGACCGGGGGCGAGGGCTGATGGGGGACCGGTGGCGGGTCGAGGTGGACCGCTCGGTGTGCATCGGCTCCGGGATGTGCGCCGCCTCCGCCCCGCAGGGCTTCCGGCTGGACGGGGCGCGCCAGTCGCACCCGGTCGAGCCGGAGGCGGACGCGTCCGAGGCGCTGCTGGCGGCGGCCGAGAGCTGTCCGGTCGAGGCGATCAGCCTGCTGCTGGCGGCGAGCGGCGACCCGGTCTTCCCGCCGGAGGACTGAGCATCACCGGAGGAGTGGGCCCCGCCGGAGGACCGGGCCCCGTCCGAGGACCGGGCCGGCGGGTCGAAGCCCGGGGACCGTCACTCGCCGAGCAGTCGGCAGGCGGTCTCCAGGTCGATCCGGACCTGGGCGATCGAGGCGCGTCCGGAGAGCCAGGTGACCAGCGCCGAGTGCCAGGTGTGCTCGATCACCCGGACGGCGGCCAGCTGCTCCCGGGTCGGCGGGTGGTCCAGGCCCATCGCGTCGCCGATCAGGGCCGTCGTCAGCCGGCTGACCTGGTCGACCTCGGCGCTCACCGAGCGGTCGGCGAAGGTCAGCGCCCTGACCATGGCCTCCGCGAGCTGCGGCTCGCGCTGGAGGCCGCGGAAGGTCCGCATCAGGGTCTCGGTGACCCGCGCCCCGGGGGTGTCGCCGACCGGCGGGTGCTTGCGCACCGCGTCCTGCATCAGCTGCAGCTGGTCCTGCATGGTCGCGACCAGCAGATGGACCTTGGAGGGGAAGTAGCGGTAGAGCGTGCCCAGGGCCACGCCGGAGACCTCGGCCACCTCGCGCATCTGCACGGCGTCGAAGCCGCCGCGCGAGGCGAGCTGGGCGGCGGTGTGCAGGATCCGGCGGCGGCGGGCCTCCTGCCGTTCGGTGAGCGGAGGGGCGGACGACCTGGGGCTGGTGCTCAACTGCGCTCCCCGTCTCCCGGCTGGTCGCCGACTGCTGGCTCTGCTGACCGGTCCCGATGGGACCATGATGGCGCAGCGGGCAGGGGTGGCGCGAATCACCCGCCCTGCCCCGAGGGGCCCCTTTACGGGCCGGTAACCTCAAGGTCTCCATCCGCTCCGTCATTGGAACGTGTTCTAGATTACCCTGGCCGAGGTGGCCACCGGGAGTAGGCGGGGCGGGCGGTGGCGCAGAAGACCGTGACTTCAGAGGAGACGACCCTAGGTGACCAGTGCTGTGCGGGACTCCGTATCCGCTGACCGGCCGCTGCGGATCGCGCTGCTCTCCTACAAGGGCAACCCCTTCTGCGGCGGGCAGGGCGTCTATGTCCGGCACCTCTCGCGGGAGCTGGCCCGGCTCGGCCACGACGTCGAGGTCCTCGGCGGCCAGCCCTACCCGGTCCTGGACGCCGTCGACGAGACGGCGGGCGACGGCGAGGGCGCGGGCCGGCTCCGCTTCACCGCCGTCCCCAGCCTCGACCTCTACCGGAGCCCCGACCCCTTCCGCAATCCCCGGTTGGCCGAGTACCGGGGCCCGGTGGACGCGCTGGAGTACGCGATCATGCGCACCGGCGGCTTCCCCGAGCCGTTGAGCTTCAGCCTGCGCGCCCGGCGGCACCTGGCCCGGCACCGGGGCCGCTACGACGTCGTCCACGACAACCAGACCCTCGGCTACGGGCTGCTCGGACTGGACCGGATCGGCTTCCCGCTGGTCACCACGGTGCACCACCCGATCACCGTCGACCGCGCGCTCGACCTGGCCGCCGCCGACGGGCTCAAGGGACAGCTCTCGGTGCGCCGCTGGTACGGCTTCACCCGGATGCAGCGCCGGGTCGCCCGGCAGCTGGACTCGGTGCTGACGGTCTCGCAGAGCTCCGGCCGGGAGATCGCCGAGCACCTCGGCGTCGACCCCGGGCGCATCCACGTCGTGCCGATCGGCGCGGACGTGCGGATCTGGTCACCGGACGCCTCGGTGGCCGAGGTGCCGGGACGGATCGTCACCACCTCCAGCGCGGACGTGCCGCTCAAGGGGCTGGTCCACCTGATCGAGGCGCTGGCCAAGGTCCGCACCGAGCGCGACGCCCACCTGGTCGTGGTCGGCAAGCGGCGCGAGGACGGACCCGTCGCCGAGGCGATCCGCCGGCTCGGGCTCGAAGGCGCCGTCGAGTTCCGGGGCGGCATAGACGACGCGGCCTTCGTCGACCTGGTCCGCAGCGCCGAGGTCGCCTGCGTCCCCTCGCTCTACGAGGGCTTCTCGCTGCCGGCGGCCGAGGCGATGGCGACCGGTACCCCGCTGGTCGCCACCACCGGCGGCGCCATCCCCGAGGTCGCCGGACCGGACGGGGAGACCTGCCTGGCCGTCCCGCCCGCCGACCCCGGCGCCCTGGCCCTGGCCCTGGGGCGGCTGCTGGACGATCCGGAGCTGCGCCGCCGGATCGGCGGGGCCGGGCGTGCCCGGGTCCTGGAACGGTTCACCTGGGAGCGCGCCGCCCAACTCACCGCCGAGCGCTACCGCGCGGCCATCGCCACCGGCATCGGGCAGCACGCCCGGGCCGGACACGGCTGGCGCTACGTCTAGCCTCAGTCCCTTCCGCCCGTCCCGTCCCCGTCTTCTCCACCGGCCCCAGCCAAGCCCGTCGGCCCTGCCTGCCCAGCCCGAAGTGAATGGAGCCCCACGACCGTGCTGACTGTCGACTTCTCCCGATTCCCGATCGCCCCCGGCGACCGGGTGCTCGACCTCGGCTGCGGTGGCGGCCGGCACGCCTTCGAGGTCTACCGGCGCGGCGGCCGGGTGGTCGCCCTGGACCGCAACGCCGAGGAGATCCGCGAGGTCAAGCGCTGGTTCGAGGCGATGGAGCAGGCCGGCGAGGCCCCGGCCGGCGCCTCCGCCGTCGCCATGGAGGGGGACGCGCTGGCGCTGCCCTTCCCCGACGACAGCTTCGACAAGATCATCATCTCCGAGGTGATGGAGCACATCCCGGACGACAAGGGCCTGTTGGCCGAGATGGTCCGGGTGCTCAAGCCCGGCGGCTCGATCGCCGTCACCGTCCCCCGCTGGCTGCCGGAGAAGATCTGCTGGGCCCTCTCGGACGCCTACCACGAGGTCGAGGGCGGACACATCCGGATCTACCGGGGCGACGAGCTGGTCGGGAAGATGCGCGAGGCCGGCCTCACCCCCTACGGCGAGCACCACGCCCACGCGCTGCACTCCCCGTACTGGTGGATCAAGTGCGCGGTCGGCGTCGACAACGACAAGGCGCTGCCGGTCCGGGCCTACCATCAGCTGCTGGTCTGGGACATCGTCGGCACGCCGGTCATCAGCAGCATCACCAAGGCCGCCGAGGCCGCGCTCAACCCGCTGATCGGCAAGAGCTTCGTCGCCTACGCGACCAAGCCGCAGGCCCGCACGCAGGAGCTCGGGTGACGGCGGGCACGGGTCCGGTCGCCGTCCCCGAATCGCTGCTGCTGCCCGGGGTGCTCGACCCCGAGCAGGCCGCCGCCACGGTCCGCAGCATCCTCGCCGAGCAGCGCCCCGACGGCGGCATCCCCTGGTTCACCGGTGGCCACCTCGACCCCTGGGACCACGTCGAGGCCGCCATGGCCCTCGACACCGCCGGTGAGCACGCCGCCTCCGAGGCCGCCTACCGTTGGATGATCGACCGTCAGAACCCGGACGGCTCCTGGTACTCCGCCTACACCGACGGCGAAGTGACGGACCGCAACCGGGAGTCCAACTTCTGCGCCTACATCGCGGTCGGCGCCTGGCACCACCACCTCGCCACCGGGGACGACGCCTTCCTGGAGTACCTGTGGCCGACGGTGGAGCGCGCCGTGGGCTTCGTCCTCGGGCTGCGCCGTGCCGACGGCACCGTCGCCTGGCGGCGCGCCGAGGACGGCAGCGTTCCCGACGAGGCGCTGCTCACCGGCTGCTCCAGCGTCCACCACGCGCTGCGCTGCGCCCTCGCCATCGCGGACTACCTCGAAGAGCCGCAGCCGGACTGGGAACTGGCGGCGGGTCAGCTCGGCCACGCGGTCGCCTGCCACCCGGAGCGGTTCCTCGACAAGGACCGCTACTCGATGGACTGGTACTACCCGGTCCTGGGCACCGCGCTGCGCGGCGCGGAGGCCGAGCAGCGGATCGCCCGCGACTGGGACCGCTTCGTCGTCCCCGGCCTCGGTGTCCGCTGCGTCTCCGACCGGCCCTGGGTCACCGGCGGCGAGAGCGCCGAACTCGCGCTGGCGCTCTGGGCGGTGGGCGAGTCCGACCGCGCCGTGGAGATCCTGCGCTCGATCGGCCACCTGCGCCACGTCGACGGCGGCTACTGGACCGGCTACGTCTTCGAGGACGACGCGGTCTGGCCCGAGGAGCGCACCACCTGGACGGCGGGCGCGCTGCTGCTGGCGGTCGCCGCCCTCGGCGGGGACGACGCCACCAGCACCGTCTTCGGCGGCGACAGCCTGCCGGCCGGGCTGGCCAGCGACTGCTGCGAGCAGGGCGACCCGGTGTAGTCGGGCGACCTGGCGCAGTCGGGTGACCCGGCGCGGCACGCCCCGGCGCGGGGGTGCCGATCCGGTCCCCGGGGCAGGATGGTGGCATGGTCTTCGACGCCGACGTGCTCCTCGACCGGATCGACGACGCCACCGGGCAGCTGCTGGCGACGGCGGCCGGACTCGGCGACGCCGACGTCCGGCGGCCCTCGCTGCTGCCCGACTGGTCGCGCAGGCACGTGCTGACGCATCTGGCCCGCAACGCCGACGGCGGCCTCCGGCTGATGGGCTGGGCGCGGACCGGGGTGGCGGCCCAGGAGTACCCGAGCCCGGCGGCCCGGGCGGCGGAGATCGAGGCCGGGGCGGGGCGGCGGGCGGCCGAGCTGCTCGCCGATCTGCGCGACAGTGCCGACCGCTTCGCCGCCGAGTACCGCCGGATGCCTTCCAGCGCCTGGGAGGTGACGGTCCGTTGGACCCGGGGGCAGGAGCACCGGGCGGCCCGGATCGCCGACTCCCGGCTGGCCGAGGTACTGCTGCACCACGTCGATCTCGACGCCGGCTTCGGCTGCGCGCAGTGGCCCCCGGACTTCGTCCGGGACCTGCTCGGCCGGGTGGTGGCGTCCTTCCGCGCCCGCGCGGACGCGCCGGCCGTGCGGCTGCTCGCCACCGACACCGGCGAGTGCCACGAGCCCGCCCCCGGCGACCGGCAGGCTCCGACGGTGGCCGGCCCGCAGGCCGAGCTGCTCGGCTGGCTGACCGGCCGCTCCGACGGGGCCGGGCTCGACCAGCGCGGGGCGGCTGCGCTGCCCGCGCTGCCGCCCCTCTACTGACTCGGCCCGCGACGACTCTGCCCGCCACGGCTCGGTCCGCCACGACGCGGCCCGCTACTGACCGGGTCCCCGGGGCTCAGTCCCGGCTCGCGGCTCGGTGGAGGCCGTTGCCGACCGCGGCGTAGACGACGGCCGGGACGCCGAAGACCAGGACGGCATGCAGCTTGGGGTTGCCGACATCATCGCTGAACAGATGCCTCGACCAGGTCGCCAACCAGTCGGCCGCCTGCTGGAACCAGTGGACGACATTGTTGCCGGCGTTCGCGTCGAAGAGGTAGAGGAGGATCCAGACGACAAGGATCAGCGCGGCGACATTCGCCGCGAGGGCGATCAATCGGGTCAACACACTCATGTTGAACGCCTGCCCCGTTCCCGTCACCGAAAACGGTTCCACCGGCCGATGCCGCCGACTGCTACGGTCCCGTGACGTAGCGGAGACCGAGACGGGACAGGGGTGACGGCCGTGCAGTGGCTGGAACACGAGCGGTACCTGGCGGCGCTGGACGCGGACACGGCGGCCCTCGCCGAGGCGGTCGCCGACGGCGACCCGGAGGCCCGGGTGCCGGCCTGCCCGGACTGGGACCTCGGCGCGCTGGTCCGCCACACCGGGACGGTCCACCGCTGGGCCTTCCACATCGTCGACACCCGGGCGACGGAACGTCCCGGCTGGGACGACCTCCCCGACGCCGAGGCCCCGGCCGACGGCGCCGGACTCGCCCGCTGGTTCGAGAGCGGCAGCCGACGGCTGGCCGCGCTGCTGCGGGAACGCGGACCGGCGGAGCCGGTCTGGGGCTGGGCCTGGGAGCGGCACACCGGCTTCTGGGCCCGGCGGATGGCCCAGGAGACCCTGGTGCACCGGATCGACGCCGAGCAGGCAACCGGCAGGGCTTCGGCGGTGGACGCGGACCTCGCGGCCGACAATGTGGACGAGCTGCTGCACAACGCCACCGCCCGGGGCGCACGGGCCTTCCCCAACCTCAAGGCCCTGGCCGTCACCGGGGCGGAGCCGCAGGAGGGCGACGGCACCCTCCACCTCCACTGCACCGACACCCCGGGGGAGTGGCTGCTGCGCCGCACGGCGGAGGGCTTCGCCTACGACGAGGGCCACGCCAAGGGCGCAGCAGCGGTACGCGGCACCGCGCGCGAGCTCCTGCTCTGGATCAACCGACGCGGCCCGGCCGAGGTCGAGGTACTCGGCGACACCGAGGTAGCCCGCCTCTGGAGCGAGGGCCTGGTCTTCGACTGACCGCCGGCCGGCCGGGGCCCAATTCATGGGAGGCGTTGGCCAGTTCCGGATGGACCTGACCGCGAAGCTCCCGCCGGGCCCCAGCCCGGTCGCCACGGTTGACGCCAGCCAACTCGCCGCAGTGACCGGGCCGCACGGCACTGTCACCAGAATTCACAATGAGGGGCCGGGGTGTGCATGACTCATCAGCGGACCCCGTTGGCTCTGCCCGAGGGGTCCGAGTGAAATATCGCCAGCTGATGAACCTCGCAGTGTCTGCCCGGTGAGAGGTCTTCTCATTGTCGGGACGGCGATGTTGGTGGGCATCATCGGGACGTCGATCCTCCTCGTCGACGAAAAGGAGAAGATCGCGGCCGGCGAGGATTCCAGGGTGGATCCCAGGATTCCTGCCTTCGTCATAGGTTCGTTGATATCCACGCTGTTCTTCTTCTACCTGTTGTTCAGGGATTACTTCTGAATCTCCACCCGGTGCTGCTCGCGCAGCGGCGGCAAGACCGACTCCGCCCGTGCCCTGGCAAGCCCTGCAGTGATCGCCGAGGATCCACGGATTCCGGGTACCCCTTCGTCCCTGCCGACCACCAGGCAGTACAGCGCGCGGCCCAATGAAACCGGGCGTAGCGTCAATAGTTGCGGACCGTACTGAGGGGTCGGATGGCTCGGGAAGAGGAAGGAAGCGAGTCGTGCGCCCGCTTCGATGAGCCCCGGCTGTCAGTGCGTCTTTCGGAATGAGAGCGCCCGCACCTGGCTGGAGGTCGCACTCATGCGCCAAGCCTTTTCCGCCCTGGTCCTTGCCGGCACCGTTGCCGTCGTCGCCGGCTGCACCTCGACCACCCACAGCGCATCGGCCCGGACTGCCACGGTGACTGTCTCCGTCCCGGCGTCACCCGTGTCGACCACTCCCGTCCCGGCGTCGCCCGCGTCAACCGCCCCCGTCCCGGCGCGCTCCACGCCGCCCATGACCACTACGACCAATGCCGAGCCTTCGAGCACGATGAGTGCTGCGGCGGTCGTGGAGTCGTACTACGCCGCGATCAACGCCGGCGACTACCAGACGGCCTGGGATCTGGGTGGAGACAATCTCGACGCCACGTACAGCAGCTTCGTGAACGGTTTTGCCGGCACCAGCCATGACTCCCTGACCATCACTGCGAGCCAGGGCGACACGGTTTCTGTCGTGCTCAACGCCGTACAGTCCAACGGATCGGTCCAGACCTACGCCGGCACGTACACCGTCACCGGCGGCCACATCGCCTCGGCCCAACTGGCGGCGACCGGCGGGGGTTCCACAGCCGCGCCGAGCACTACCGCACCTGTCACCGCGCCGATCATGGATCCGCACGGCGGTTACTACAGTGCGGGCGAGTACTGCCCCGACCGGGATGCGGGTCTCTCGACGGTCGATGCGAGTGATCGCACGATCACCTGCGTCTTGGAGTCCGGCCAGTACCACTGGCACTGAGACGCCGACTCGCCCGCTCACTCGCCGAGCATCGCGGATCGTCGTCCGGACCGCCGGCCGACGCGCTGCTGCAGGACCTGCCCCGCGCTGCCGGTGCCACCGACGACACCACCTTGGTGGGCATCGGCCGCCGGGCCCGACCTTGGAGCAGGGCAGGCATCGCCAGTGGCGCGGCCTTCCACTTGCCCCAGCAATATGCGTAAAGATCACACGGGGCCGAGAGTGGTCCGAGCTCAGCGAGGCCCTCGCGCGGTACGGCTCACCGGAAGCCTGTGCCCCATGGACTGGGTCCGGCCAGAGCGCGCCATCATCCGGCACCCGGTCGAGGAGGAAGATCATGACTGCTCAGCCCGATGAGTCGGTCGTCGGCGGAGGCGGGATCGTCCCTCGGCCGGCAAGGACCATCGCCGACATCAGGGCGGCCCTCGCGGTCGTCGCCCCCGATCAGCTTGCCCGCCTGGCAGAGGAACACACGAAGGCCACGGACGAGGCGATCAAGGCGGGCAGTATCGGCCCTGTGCGTGCGTTCTTGGAGCACTGGGCCGCGATCGTGGAGATCGAGCGCTTCCCGGAGACGGCGAAGACGTTCCACCGTGCTCGGTACCTCGCTGACCATGCGGCAAGCCTGGACGACTGTCGGAAGTACGTCCACGCGTACGGTGAGATCTATCGCAGCGCCTGTAAGGCCGTGAGTGCGTGACCTGGGCGTGGGAGTACGACCCCGAACGAGGAATGGGTCGCCGGCCAGGCGTCCCCGGGCCTCCTGGCGGCGGTCGAGACCAAGGCGGCGGAGCTGGTCAGGATGGCGGAAGCGCTCTACCTGGACGGCAGTACCTACAGCGGCGGGCCGTTGCCGTTGGAGCAGATGACTGCCGGAGACGGCATCGTCGTCTTCGCCGTCCATCCGCGGCTTGAGCGAGTCTTCATCCTCCGGGTAATCCCGCACCCGTAGCGTGAGCGACCGCGACAAGGCCGCCGAGATCCCGTCCCTGCGCCATCGGATCGCCGTCCCGCAACGTTGGCCGATGCAAGTGCCTGCCCTGACGTTCCGTCATGCAAGTCGCCCAGTCTGGGGCGGACGCAAGCCCGGCTCTGATGGTGGGATGCCCCTGCCCTTGCTCAGAGCACCAGTTCGGCCAGGGTGCGAAGGGTCTGCGGGTCGCGGCTGGTGAGCAGCAGGTCGGTGACCGGGGCGGCGCGCCAGGCTTCGAGCCGTTCGGCGATCCGCTCGCGCGGGCCGACCAGCGAGATCTCGTCGGCGAAGGCGGCGGGCACGGCGGCCACGGCCTCGGCCTGCTGCCCGGCCAAGAACAGCTCCTGGATCCGGCGGGCCTCGGACTCGTAGCCCATCCGGGCCATCAGGTCGGCGTGGAAGTTGCGGCCGCGCGCGCCCATGCCGCCGATGTAGAAGCCCAGCATGGCCCGGATCGGGGCGAGTCCGGCCTCCACGTCGGTGCAGACCCGGGCGTGGACCAGGGGGGCGACGGTGAAGCCGGGGCGGGCGGCGGCGAGGGCGTCCGTGTAGAGGTGGGCGCGCTCGGGGGAGAAGTACAGCGGCAGCCAGCCGTCGGCGATCCGGGCGGTCTGGGCGATGTTGCGCGGGCCCTCGGCCCCCAGCAGGATCGGCACGTCCGGGCGCAGCGGGTGCAGGATCGACTTCAGCGGCTTGCCGAGGCCGGAGCCGTCCTGTCCCGGGTAGGGGAGCGGGTGGTAGGCACCGTCGAGGACCACCGGCTTCTCGCGGCGCAGCACCTGGCGGACGACGTCGACGTACTCGCGGATCGAGGTGAGCGGGGAGCGCGGGAACGGCCTGCCGTACCAGCCCTCCACGACCTGCGGTCCGGACAGGCCGAGGCCGAGCGTGAACCGGCCGCCGGAGAGGTGGTCGAGGGTCATCGCGTGCATCGCGGTGGCGGTGGGGGTGCGGGCGGCCATCTGGGCGACGGCGGTGCCGAGCGCGATCCGGCTGGTGTGGGCAGCGATCCAGGTGAGCGGGGTGAAGACGTCGGAGCCCCAGGCCTCGGCGGTCCAGACCGAGCCGTAGCCCAGGCGTTCCGCCTCCTGGGCGAGTCCGACGAAGTCCTCGGTGGGGGCCGCACCCCAGTAGCCGAGAGCGAGACCGAGGCGCATGGCTTGGTACCCCCATTTTCTGACGGCGCGTCAGCTTGTGGGGGCAGCATAGGCCGGAGACCGCCGACCCACAACGCCGCCGCCGGGGCAGCACGCGGACGCAACCGTGCGGACACGACTGCGCGGACATGGCTGCGCGGACATGACTGCGGGCCGGGACGGTGTGGTCACCGTTCCGGCCCGCAGCGGCCGTTTGCCGGGCTCTGCCCGGTCGGGCGGTCCGGCTATCCGCGCTGGATGCCCGAGGTGTCGGTCAGCAGTCCGCGCTTGCCCTCCTGGGTCTGGGTGACCAGCGCGTCGCCGCGCTGGGCGATGGCCAGGTACCAGGTGCCGGGGACGAGTTCGCCCACCGGCGCGCCCTCGGGGCCCTGCTCCGGGGAGAGGGCGCGGGCCGCCGGGACGGCGAACCAGAACGGCGCGAAGGCCGGTGCGGGCTCCGGCACGGGCTTCGGTTCCGGGACGGTCTTCGGCTCGGGCACGGCCTTCGGCTCGCCCAGGGCCATGGTCCTGGGCTCGGCCAGCGGCACCGTCTTGGGCTCGGCCGCTTCGGGCTTGACCACCGGCGTCAGCATCGCCGTGGCGTGGTCCTGCTGCGGCGGTGCATCCTGCGGGGTCGGCGTCGGTGCGGGGGCCGGCGCCGGAGCGGGGGCCGGAGCGGCCTCCTGGGCCGGGGCGCCGAAGGGTCGGCCGGTCTCCCCGCCCTGCTGCGGGTAGCCGTAGCCGCCCTGCGCGGGCTGCGGGGCATTGGGGTCCGGGTAGCCGTAGCCGCCGGTCTGACCCGTCTGCGGGCCGCTGAACGGCTGGCCGGGCTGGGCCTGCTGCACCGGCTGGCCGAAGTGGTGACCGCCCTGCTGGCCCTGCGGGTAGCCGGTCGGCGGGGTCTGCCCCGGCGTGGCGGACGTCAGCGGCAGTGCCAGCGCGGGCACCCGGGGTCCGGCCAGGACCAGGCCTGCGGCCAGCAGGTCGGCGATGAAGCCCAGGTAGGCGCCGATGCCGAGGCTCAGCCCGCCCTGCGCGCTCAGCAGCGACCACAGCGCGGACCAGAACGCCGCGACGGTCAGCACCGCCCCCCAGTGGCTCAGTTGGATGCCGGCCGGCCGGGGATCGGCGGGCAGCAGCTTCGACCCCAGGACCAGCGCCACCCCGATGATCCCGAGGAAGAACACCGCCGGCAGCAGCGGCATCCGGGTCAGCGTCCAGGCGTTCTGCGAGTAGCTGTCGCTACCGCCGAACGCGCCGTAGGAGATGTCCACCGAGTAGAACGGGAGGAACGAGGCGATCAGAAGCAGGAGGGCCGCAAACGCGAGCGCGGCGTCCCCCCTGGTGACGGTTCGGAGGTTCACCGAGTCCAGACCCTCTCATGAGTGATGATGGTAAGACCGCCCATAGCGTACTGGGGCGTGCGGTACTGATGGCACGTGGTTGGTGTTCGGTCGTCAACTCTGCTGGATCAGGAACGCTGTGAGCCCGGCCGCGATCCCCTTGGCCGCGAGCTGTCGCCAGGCGGCATCGGTCATCCGCTGCGCGTCAGTGGCATTGCGCATGTTGCCGCATTCGATGAACACCTTCGGGACGGTCGACAGGTTGAGTCCGCCGAGGTCGCTCCGGACGTCCAGCCCGGTGCCGCCGTTGACGTAGTTGGCGAAGGGCTCCCCGGTGGCGCTGTGGAAGGCGGAGCGCACGTCGAGCCCGAGGGTGCGCGAGGGGCCGGTGATCGGCGCGGTGTCGGCGCCGCCGCCCACCACCGACGCCGGAAGGATGACGTGGAAGCCGATGTCGGTCGGCCCGGCGCCGTCCCCGTGGATCGAGATCGCAGCGTCGGAGTGCGCCTGGTTACCGATCGCCGCCCGGGTGGTGACGCAGGGGCCCCAGGGCAGGTTGCCGTCCTGGGTGAGGACCACCTCGGCGCCCTCGGCCTGGAGGATCGCCCGGACCCGGCGGGCCACGTCCAGGGAGAAGTCCGCCTCGGGGTAGCCGGAGTCGGTCGCGGTGCCGGTGGTGTCGCAGGCCTTGCTGCCGTTGCCCACCTGCACCAGGGCGTTGATCTGCTGCGGGTGAAGGTAGTTGGTGGGATTGTGGCCCGGGTCGATGGTCACGACCTTCCCGGCGAGCGGCAGCGCGGCGGCGGCCTGCGCGGCCGACGCCGACGCCGACGCCGACGCCGGCGCTGACGCTGACGCCGACATCGAAGCTGACGCCGAGGACGGCGCCGCCGCCGGGGCGGAAACGGCGGCGGTCCGGCCGGCGGTCGCGCCGGTGGCTTCCTTTCCCTTGGCCACGGCCTGCCAGCCGAGCCAGCCCGCGAAGCTCAGCGGTATCAGCGCCGCCAGCACCACCACCAGCGTCGTGGCCCGGAAGCCCCGATCCTGCTCCCCGCGCCCGGCGGGACGGTCGTGGTCGCCGCTGCGGTCACGGTCAGATGGCATCGGCGGTCCTCGTCGGCAGGCCGTACTGCATGGCGATCGGAGTCCACAGGACCACGAAGGAGTTCTTGTCGGTGGTCGCCGAGGCGCTCTGCGCCTGGGCGTTGTCGTAGTCCGTGGTGTCCGGCGCGTTGCCCGGGGTGCAGCCGCCGGCCGCCATCATTCCGGCCCAGGAGGCGTAGTCGGTATCGGCGGTCGCCGACTCCGTCCACGCCCGGGACAGCGTCTGGACGGCGGCGGCACCGCCCTGGATCTGCGAGACGTCCAGCGCGGCGAGCTGGGTCACCATCGTCTGCCGCTCGCTCGCGGCCTGCGAGAGCGAGGACTGCGCGGCCGTCACCGAACCGGTGTCGGTGCACTGCTGGACGGCGGACACCGCGTCGACCACCTGCTGGCGGTAACCGACGCTCGCGGCGAGCAGCTTGTCCACGGCGGCGGCCTCCGCCTGCCCGTCGGCACCCGCGGACGCGGAAGCGGAAGCGGAAGCGGAAGTGGAGGGGGAGGCAGAGGGCGTGGTCGAGTTGGCGGCGCTGACGGACGGCGCCGCCCCGGCCGCCGGGCCGGTCGGGCTCACGGTCGCCCCCGCCCGGGCGCCGGTTGCGGAACCGGAGCGGCTGAGCGCCCAGACCACGCCCACCACGACCAGCGCCGCGACCACCGCGAGCAGGAGCCGCCGCGACGGGCCGCCGCGTCGCGCCGGCTGCTCCTCCGGCTGCTGCTGCCACTGCTGCGGCACCCCCTGCGGCACCCCTTGCGGCGTCCCCTGCGGCGGGACCGACGGCGGTCCGTAGCGAGGGGCGGGGGCGGGGGCGGTGCCGGGAAAGGGGGTTGCGGGGGCGGCGTCCGGTCGGAACAGGGGCATCGGCGGCGGATCGACCGGCGGCAGCGGCACGGTCGGCGGCGCGTCGTACCCGGGTGCCCCGTACTGCGGGTGGGTGCGGACCGTGAACGGCTCCGTCGCGGCCCCGGACCAGGTGTCCGCCGTGTCGGGCTGGTCGGGGACCAGCGGGAGCAGCGCCGTCGGCTGCTCGTCCGCCGACCCGGCCGGAGCCGCCGGAGCCGCCGGAGCCGCCGCGGCTGCCGCGTCTGCCGCGTCGGCGGGCTCGGCGCGGCGGCGGACCCAGCCGCCCGCGCCGTCGCGCGCGGACGGGTCCCAGACTGCCGGTGTGCTGTCGTTCGTGTCGGACATCGCGGCCTCCCCGCCCCTCGTCTGCGCCGGCACCTGCTGCGTTCCGGCCACGGTACCGAACCACGTGCCGGAACCGTGCGGGTTGACGGGAGATCGGC
>Ga0302314_10011958_pt1 | contig 15072 bp, 12 predicted proteins | sample III_Palsa_N2_3_FD_200533 | JGI IMG/M metagenome (GOLD analysis project Ga0302314, IMG submission 200533) | Peat permafrost microbial communities from Stordalen Mire near Abisko, Sweden - III_Palsa_N2_3 | ecosystem: Environmental > Terrestrial > Soil > Palsa > Peat permafrost | place: Sweden...
GTCGGCCCCGCCCCGCGCCCCCCCCCCCGCCCCCCCCACGCCTCTTGACTCAAAGCATCATTGTTGCGTTTAATGCAACGCGTGATGCGGTCTGCCGCCCTTGATGGTGCTGCGCACCTGGTGCTTCCTGAGAACGTGCGCTACCTCGATCCGGCGCCAGCCGTGCTCGAGGCGATGCTCGACGGGTGGGTGCTTCAGCAGCGAGCCCGGTTCTTGAAGGACTCGACGATCGACTCCCGCGTGGAACTGGTGCGCCGGCTTGCGGAGTTCTCGAACCAGTACCCGTGGCAGTGGCAGCCGGCGGAGGTCGAGGCGTTCATCGGCGGGCTGCGATCGGGCACTCGCCCGATCGTGGTGTCTACGGCCCGCTCCTACCAGAACTCGCTGCGGCTGTTCATGGAGTACGTCACCGACGCCCGGTACGGGTGGCCGCAGCAGTGCCACGACCGGTTCGGACAGGTCCCGGTGCAGATCCTGCACGAGTGGAACACCGTCGCCCACGTCGCCGAGTACGAGGGTGATCCGCGGCGGCGGCCGCTGACGTATGACGAGGTCCAGGCGCTCTTCGACGCGGCTGACTCTCTCGTGGAGAGGATCCGGGCGCGTCGGCGCAAAGGCGCACTGGCCGCGCAGCGCGACGCGGTCGTCCTGAAGACGATCTACGCCTTCGGCCTGCGCCGCCGGGAGGCATGGGGGCTCGACCTGGCCGATTTACGGCACAACCCGAAGGCCCGGAAGTTCGGCCGGGTCGGCGCGCTATTCGTGCGCTTCGGCAAGTCGTCGAACGGCAGCCCGCCGAAGCGGCGCACGGTGCTGACGGTCCCGGAGATGGACTGGATCGTGCCTGTGCTCGGGCAGTGGCTCGATGAGGTGCGCCCGGCGTTCGGTGCAGGTGGCCACCCGGGAATGTGGGTGACCGAGAGGGCAGGGCGGCTCTCGCTGCGCTCGATCAACGACGCGTTCGAGGCCGCCCGCGCGGCTGCCGACCTGCCGAAGGAACTCGACCTGCACTGCCTACGACACTTTGTCTCTGCTTAGTTCCCGTGTAGCGATAGTCGAGTAGAGCGCAGGTGGGTGGCGGGTTTGGGGCTTGCCTCGGCCCGTGTTGTGTTTCTACGGTCGGCTCTCATGATCCTGAGCTTCTTCTCCTCCACTGGCTGGCGCGCGTGGGACCTGGAGTACCGGCCGTTGATCCCTGAGGGCATGGCTGTGCTCGTCGATGAAGACCTTCGCTTCGAGGACGGCCCGGCCGCGCCCCGTCCGGCGGCGGTGGTCAACCGGTGGCTGCGGGAGTTGCCGGCCAGCGGGGCGCCGTCGCCGAGTTCGTGGGAGAGCTATGCGCGGGCGGTGAAGGCCTGGGTGGAGTTTCTGGCCGAGCACGGCGTCGAACTGTTCGACTCGCGGGATCGGTTGAAGGCTGGGTTGAGCCGATATGCCGAGCATCGGGCGGCCGGGCCGTTGGCCTCGCGGTTCGCGGCGACGACTTGGGGCCAGCATATGAGCATCCTGTCGCTGTTCTACCGGTGGGCGATGGCCGAGGGGTATGCGGCGGCCGAGCCGTTCACCTATCGGGCGGCGCGGGCGCTGTTCGCGGGTACGGGCCGGGAGGTGCGGGTGAACCTGGCGGTGCGCCGGACCCCGAAGCCGCACGTGACGATCAAGTATCTGGAGCCTGACTTCACTGAGTTGTTCCGCCGGGGGTTGCGCGGGCTGGCGCCGGACGGCTCGCAGGACACTGGCTTCCACGGCCGGGAGCTGGCGCGCAACGGCGCGGTCGGCGATCTCGCGCTGGCCACCGGGCTGCGGCTGGCGGAGTTCACGTATCTGCTGCCCTGGGAGATACCCGCCCTGCCACCGGTGCGCAGCGCGGTGCCGATCCCGTTCCCGATGCCGGCCGGGATCACCAAGGGCCGCAAGCACCGCACCACCTGGATCTCCTTCGAGGCCTTGGCCGCGGTGCACGACTACATCCACTTGGAGCGGGCGGCCACGGCGGACGGCACGACGTGGCTACCGCCCCGGCGGTGGGGTGATCCGCTGATGGTCACCGAGCCCGACGCCCGCGGCGGGCTGATCAACGGGATCCGGCGCCCCTGGGCGGCGCTGACGCCGGGTGAGCGGCGCCGCCTGGTCGCGCCCTCGGGCGGCTCGTGCCTGCTGGCGGTCCAGACCGGCGGCGGCCCGTTCACCGCGTGGGCCAGCGTGTTCGAACGCACCTCGGACCGGATCCGCGCCCGGTTCGAGCCGCGGTTCCCCCACGTCCACCCCCACCGATGTCGCCACACGTTCGCGATGAGGACCTTGGAGTACCTGGTCACAGGGCATTACCGGCAGGCCGCGAGGCTGGTGCGCGAGACCGACGCCGACGCCGCGCTCGCCTTCTACCTCTCCAAGGCGGACCCGCTGCTGGTACTACGCGACTTATTAGGCCACTCAACGGTCCTGACGACTGAGAAGTACTTGAACTCTCGGGAATTGCATCAGGTGAATGCGTTGTCGCTGGTCGCCTGATGGGTGCGGCGTCTCCGGCGGTGACTCAGAGCCTTCATGGATGGGTTCTGACCTGCACGGCTTGCACAGTGCCTTCGTCTGATGCATGATCCTGCCCTCTGATGGTCGCACCTGGTTGGGTGGGAGGGGCGTGTGGGACGGGGCGGGCTGGCGGGTTCCGCGCACATGGAGCTGGTCTCCGGGGTGGTGCATCTGCGCCCGCAGGACGCGATGTTCGAGGCGATGCTGCGCGGCTGGCGGGCCCAGCAGACGGCCCGGGGTCTGCAGTCGGCGACGATCGAGGCTCGGGAGAAGCTGGTGCGCCGCTTCCTGGAGTACACCAACGCCTACCCGTGGCAGTGGACGCCGGGCGATGTGGACGACTGGACGCTGTCGCTGACCTCGGAGAAGCATCTGGCGCCGTCCAGCATCCGCGGGTACCAGACGGATCTTCGCCTGTTCAGCGAGTACGTGACCGACGGCCGCTACGGCTGGGCGGTGGAGTGCGAGAAGGCGTTCGGCACGTTCCCGGTGGCGATCTGCCACGAGTGGAACACGATCGCCCACCTGAACGAGTACGAGGGCAGCCCGGAGGCGCGGCCGTTCACGCGCGAGGAGTTGCAGCGGTTCCTCGACTACGCCGACGACCAGGTCGAGCGGGCGGTGCGAGCACGGCGCAAGGGTGTGCTGGCGGCGTATCGCGACGCGACGATGTTCAAGGTGCTCTACGCGTGGGGTTTGCGGCGCACGGAGTGTTCGAAGCTTGATCTGGTCGACTTCGGGCGCAATCCGGCCGCGCCGGAGTTCGGCCGGTTCGGGATGCTGCATGTGCGCTACGGCAAGGCGGTGCGTGGTCAGCCGCCACGGCGGCGCAACGTGCCGTCGGTGATGGCTTGGGCGGTCGAGGCGGTGGCCGACTACGTCGAGAACGTCCGTCCGAGGTTCGGGTGCGCCGAGCATCCGGCGCTGTGGGTGACCGAGCGGGCCGGCCGCCTGGCACCGGCGGAGATCAATGCCCGGTTCGTCGCCTACCGCGATGCGCTCGGGTTGCCGAAGGTGCTCACCCCGCACTCGCTGCGGCACTCTTGGGTGACCCACCTGACCGAGGACGGGGTTGACCGCCGGTTCATCCAGGAGGCTGTCGGGCACCGGTGCGATACGTCCACGGCCATCTACACCCACGTGAGCGGAGACTTCATGAACACCGCGCTGCGCAAGGCCCTTACACCGGCGTTCGAGCCACCCGCGCCGCGGCGGGAGGGCCGATAGGTGACCTCGCTGCTGGACTACCGGTGGAACCTGCGGCAGGTGATGGCCACCCGCGGAATGTTCCAGACCACGGATTTGATCGGTCCGCTGGCCGAGCGCGGAATCAGCCTCTCGGCCAGCCAGGTCTACCGCCTGGTCGTCGAACGCCCCGAGCGGCTGAGCTTGAAGGTGTTGATGGCTTTGATGGACATCCTGGAGTGCCGGATGGACGAGCTGATCGAGCCGGTCGCCGCACCTGGCGCCGCCCGCCCGAAGAAGGCCGTCGGCGCCGAGACCAGCATTGGGGAACTGCGCCCACGGCGCGCCCGAATCACCGCGGTCGGCGAGGAGTAGCAGTTGTTCGTCGCGTTCGCGCCACAGGTGCTCGACGACCCGATCGCCGTGATCGTCGACGCGATACTCAAGGTCGAGCCCGCGCTCGAACGCGAAGCGGTCACCGACGCGGTAGTCGGGCTTGCCGGCGGTCGGCACAAACGCCGTCAACTGGCCCAATGGCTCGTGGACAACCCTCAGGTACTGCGGGACGGGCGCTCTCCGGCCCCGCGGGCGATCGGGGATCTGCTGCTGGCCTTGCAGAAACTCGGTGCCCAGACCGTCGCGCCACCAGTGTGCGCGACCTGCGGCAAGCAACTTCGAAGCCTGCAACGCCACGGCCAGGACTGGTACTGCACGGTGTGCACCGCCGCTCCGGGCCCGTGCGCCGCCTGCGGGAAGACGAAACATCTGGTCTTCCGCGACCGGCAGGGCCAGCCCCGCTGCGCCCAGTGCCCGCCCACAGAGTCGGGCGATCCCTCCGCCATGCTGACCGCAGTGATCGCCGGTATCGATCCGTCGGTCAGTCAGGCCACCATCGCGACAGTGCTCACCGCCATGTTCACCCGCCCGGGGTTCCGCAGGCAGTTGGCTTGGGCGATCGAGGAGCGTCCGGAACTGCTGACCGGCGCGGGCGCCGAGGCTCCGCTTCCCTCGGTCCTGCGGCTGATCGACCAACTCCTCGACGCCGGGGTCGCAGGCATCGTTCGTCCCGCCTGCCCCGGCTGCGACCGCGTGATCCCGCTGCACCGGAAGATCAATGGGTTGTGGCTGTGCCGCACCTGCGTGGCCCACTCCCGCGCGGTGGCCTGCGCGGGGTGCGGCGCGGTACGTGAGCCCGGAACCCGCGACGAACAAGGACGTCCGCTGTGCCCCTACTGTTTGATCAAGGACCCGGACAACCACGAGGTCTGCATCACGTGCGGGCGCCGACGGCCGGTGTGCAACCGCACGCCGGACGGCCCGGTGTGCGCGAACTGCCGCCCGCTTGCGATCGCGACCTGCAGCATCTGCGGCGCTCACGGCCCGACGCTGCTCTCGAAAGCCACCGGCAGGCCGTGGTGTACCGCCTGCGCCCAGCGGTGGGCGACCTGTTCGGGCTGCAACCAGATGCGCCCGGTACGCGGCGGCACGCGCACCGAACCGCTGTGCTCGACCTGCACCCGCCCCGATCCGGAGTTCTGGCGCGCCTGCCAGGACTGCGGCCAGCCCGGCCGCATACATCACGGGCGCTGCTCCCGCTGCATCCTCGATCAAAAGCTGCGCGAGCTCCTCGGCGATACCAATGGGCAGATACGCCCGGACCTGCGCGACCTGCACCAGGCCCTCGCTACAACGCCGCGGCCGGGCACCGTCGCCGCGTGGCTGACGAGGAGCACCGCCCCGCGGATCCTGCGCGAGATCAAAGACGGGTACAAACCGCTGACCCACGCCACCTTCGACGAGTTGCCCGCCGGCAAGACCGTCGAGCACCTTCGCTCGGTCCTGGTCGCGATCGGCACGCTTCCGCAGCGTGACGAGCAGATGGCCCGGCTCGAACGCTGGATAGCCGCTACGATCGCCGCACGCGAGGACCCCGACGAGCGCAGCGTGCTGCACCGCTACGCCACCTGGCACGTCGCCAGGCGGCTGCGCGGCCGCGTGAACGGAACCGAAGCCACCTACGGCCAGTTCACCGCCGCCCGCCACAACATCAACGCCGCGATCGCTCTGCTCGACGCCCTGACCGAGCACGGCACCACGCTCGCCACCGCCCGACAGCGCGACCTCGAAGCCTGGCTCGCCGGCACGGATACGCCCAACCGGAAGGACGCCGGCAATTTCGTGCGCTGGGCCAAGCGCAACAAACTGACGTCCCTCGACTTCGCCGCGATCCGCTGGATGGGCCCGACCGGCGTCATAGACACTGAAACCCGCTGGCAGCACGCCCGCACCCTGCTGCATGACGAGAACCTTGACCCCGGAGACCGCGTCGCCGGCTTGCTGGTCCTGCTTTACGCACAACGAGCCGCCGCCGTCAGCCGACTGACGATCGGCCACGTCACCGCCGGTCCCGGCGGGGTGTTCCTGCGCCTGGGCGACGAACCGGTGATGCTCCCGGAGCCGCTTGACGCCTTGGTCCTGCGCCTGGCCGCGACCCGCACCGGCCACGCCATCATCGGCGCGAGCAGAGAATCGGACTGGCTGTTCCCCGGCGGGCAGCCCGGTCGGCCGATCAGCGCCTACCGCCTCGGCGAACGCCTGCGCGAACTCGGCATCCGCCCCGGCCAAGCCCGCTCGAGCGCACTGTTCCAGTTGGCGACCGAACTGCCCGCAGCCGTCCTCGCCCGCATGCTCGGCATCCACATCACGGTCGCGGTCGCCTGGCAACGCGCCAGCAGCGGCGACTGGACCACCTACGCCGCTGAGATCAGCCGCCGCAACGCCATCGACTCCGACAAGGAAGAACGCCCATGAACGGCTCACCGTGGATCACATCCCTCGGCGGCCCGCTGATACTCGTGCCTGAATCCGCCTGCCCGCACTGGAACGGAGCCCCACGCGAGTGGCCCGAGGACGAAGGCGACTACGGACGAGCCTGCGCCATCGACGGATACATCGGCCTCATCGACGTCGGACCGACCCACGCCCTGGTCCTGGGAGACGATCCCGCACGCACGACATTCCACCCCGAGCGCAAACTGCTCATCCGGACCATCGCCATAAACGACGACACGGATCTCGATGTGATCCTTGAGCGAATCCTGCCCACCATCGAGTGGGAAGAGCAGCTGACCTGGGACGTTCCCGGACCTGTAGTGCTCTTCGACTCCGTATGCAGCTACGTCCAGGTCACCGAAGGCGGCGAAGAGCACCTGCGGATCGAACTCGATGCTGGCCGCCACACCGTCCGCGCCGCACACGTCACGATCCCGGACGAAGCATGGCTCATCCTGATCCAACTCGACGGCCCTGAGGCCGCCTGAGCCAACCCATTCCGAGAGTTCCGATACCTGACTCCGCCAGAGGGAGTCTCGGACGAGTATCGCAACCGTCTCCTGCTGCGCTCCCTCAAGCGGCACGAGGACCTGTGGAGGGAGCCGGAGTGAACCGGAAGATGGGCATCCGCTGGAACCTGCGGAGGCTGATGGCCGAGCGCGACCTCTACCAGACGAGCGAACTGGTGCCGATGCTCGCCGAGCGCGGCATCCATCTGTCGCGAGAGCAGGTCTACCGATTGGTCACCCAGACCCCGCAGCGGCTGTCCACCGACACACTGGCGGCGCTGTGCGACATCCTCGGCTGCACGCCTAACGATCTTATCGAGGTCGAGGCCGTCAACGAGCAGATCCGCAAGGTCGCCGGCGAGGAGCGGGCGTCAGCCCCGATCCCGGTCACACGGTCCAAGATTCGGCGACCGGAGGGGCTTTGACCGCGCGCGACACCCAGCGAGTGTTCAAGTTCGGTGTCGTACGCGACTGCGTGCGCCGCGCGGTCCCGCATCTCAACGACGATCAGGTCACCGAGCTCTTGGAAGCGGCGAAGGCGGCCGACGGCAGGGCCTTGAAAGAGCTCTCGCTGCACTTGGCAGACCATCCAGAAGCACTCATCAGTGGTGAGTCGGACTGCCCGCCGTCGATGGTCCGGTTCACGCACGCTCTCTACGACGCCGGGCATACGCACATCGCCCGCCCGCCGTGCGGGGGATGCGGGCGCATCGTGACCAAACTCCCCAGTACGGGGCCTCAGGGCCGTCTCTGCTCGAACTGTGCACAGCTCAAGTACCTCGGCGATTGCTCCCGCTGCGGCCGACCTGAAGTTCGGATCGCGGCGCGGCGCCCCGAAGGGCTCATCTGCCAGCGCTGCTACAGGGTCGACCCGGAGGTCGTCGAACCCTGCGCCCAGTGTGGCCGAGTCCGCCAAGCGGCCGCCCGCATGCCTGACGGCGCCCCGCTCTGCTATAGCTGCTGGCAGCCGCCGAAGCACCGGTGCGCCCTGTGCGGCACAGAGGACCAGGCGGTGGTCATCGACGGTGACGGGCCTGTGTGCCGGAGCTGCTACGAGCGTTTCCGTCGCCCGCAGCGCCTGTGCAGCCGTTGCGGGAAGGTCGGCCGGATCTCGATCAGCCCTGCCGACGGCAGCGGTGAGATCTGCGCGAACTGCAACCGCGGCCCGATCAAGGAATGCGCTGCATGCGGCAACATCCGCGCCTGCCGCCAACACGGCCCCGATCGCGCGTGGACCTGCGGTATCTGCCGACGTGCAGCGGACGTGTGCGCACGCTGCCAGCGACTTCGTCCTGTACAGGTGCGCTGGCCGATCGGGCCGGTCTGCGCCACCTGCTACGCCGCGGTGCTCGATACCCCCGGCGCCTGCGGCCAGTGTCAGGCGACCGCGCCACTCGTCGGCCGCGATGAGCAAGGCTCCCCGCTGTGCGGACCCTGCTGCGGGCTGCCGGCACACACGTGCCGGCGCTGCGGGCGGGCCGGTCGACGCTACGCCGACCAGGTGTGCGCCCGGTGCGTCCTCGAAGATCGGCTCAACGAGCTCCTCGCCCCCGACAACGCGGTGGCTGAACAGCTCCGGCCCGTCTACGACGCGTTCCTTGCAGATCCTAACCCCAGGGGCCTGATCCGGTGGCTCGCCCGGAGCCCCAATGCCCGCCTGCTGGCCGACCTGGCCGCGCGGGGCGAGCACATCAGCCATGAGTCCCTCGACACGTTGGGACCGAGCCGCTACGAGGCTTACGTGCGCCAGATGCTGGTCCACACCGAGGTGCTCTCCGAACGCGACGAGGACGTCGAACGCATTCCGGGCTGGCTCGAGCAGCGGCTTCTCGAGCGGCCCGCCGAGCACGCGAGCCTGGTGCGCCCGTTCGTCCACTGGCACCTGCTGCGCAGGGCGCGGCGGCGCAGCCTTGAACGGCGTCATCCGGCCAGCGCGAAGAACCTTCTGCGGCGGCAGGCATCTCTCGCATTGGACCTCTTGAGCTGGCTCGACGAGAAGCAGACGTCCATCGGGGCGCTCTCGCAACAGCAGTTGGACGAGTGGATCGTCAGCGGCGGTGCTCAGCGAGGTGACATTCGATCCTTCATCAAATGGCTGCAGAGCCGCGGACTTGCCCGCAGCCTGTCGGTAGCACCGAGAACCAGCGTAGAGCCGTCCCACTTCATCAGCGAAGACGAGCGCCTGGACTTGCTGCGCAAGTGCCTGGCGGACGAGTCGATGCCCCTCGATGTGCGGGCCGCTGGAGCGTTGGTCCTGTTGTTCGGCACGACACTATTTCGAGTCGAGAACCTGACGACCGCTCACATCACGCGCCGGGCGGAGCACACGTACCTGACCATCGGAAGCCAGCCGGTACTCCTGCCCCCACGCCTGGCCCAACTCGTGGAACGGCTTCCAGACGTCAGGCGAAGCCGTGCACGGCTGGAGAGGGCTCAGCCGGGTACCGAATGGCTGTTTCCCGGACTTAACCCCGGCCGCCCCATCAATCGCAGCCACTTCGAGGCCAAGCTGGTGCGTCATGGAATCTCTACGCGGAAGGCGCGCAACGCGGCTCTGATCAGCCTCGCTGCCGAACTGCCCTCCCCGGTTCTTGCTGACCTCTTCGGGCTCCATATCTCGACCGCAGTCCGCTGGGCCGAGTTCGCCAAGAGGGACTGGGCGGACTACGTCGCTCAGCGGGCCGACGCTCAGCCGTCCTTGGAGACTCGATGAGAGATCTGGCATCATCTGAGCATGACTAAGAGAATCGAGACCACCGTCCGCCGGTGAGCGCAACGGCCGGGCCACAGACGCCCGAGACCCAGCAGACGCTGTTCGACCACGCGTCTCAGTTGCACCAGTTGGCACCCGCTCAGCCCCTTCCTCGGGACGGAGAACCGTTTCCCGACGATCACGCACATCGCGGATCCCCGCGACCGAAGTCCTCGAAGCACCAAGTCCGAGACGGCATGGACGTAGCCGGGGTGCTGGCCGAGCACTTCGTCAACCCCGATGCACAGCCGAGGTATCTGGCCGGGGCCTTTCACGGCTTGCGGATACCTATCCACGCCAATGGACACATCGACTACGCCGCGGAGAACGCGGACCGAGATCGTGTCCTGGATACCGGACGCTGGCTGGTGCGCAACGGCACCGACCGATGCGCGGTGACCGTGGGGCTGGCCATCCTCGCGGCCGTCGGCATCGAAGCCCGAGACATCCCACTCGTGCAGACCATCGGCCTGCTCTCCGACCGATTCGGGCCTCTCGCGGCACGAGCGCTCAAACAGGTCGAGGGCGGAGCCCAGGCCCTGATCTGGCTGGGCGAGCGAGCCGAAGGCTGGGGCCGTGTCTACATCGTCGAGGCACTGTGCAGCCTGCGCGACCCAACCACATTCCCCTGGCTGCTCAAAAAGGCCGTGGACGGCGACATCCTCAACGGCTACTTCGCCGGCAAGGTAGCTATCACCGGCCGCCTGCACGAGGCGACCGAAAGGTTCGGCAACGACCCGGAGCTGGTCGACGCAACCAGCCGATTGCTGTGGGTCATGAGCGAATGCGAGGGCATGGGCGCGACGCTTGGGCCCTACCCGCATGCCGGCCGTGTGCTGAGCGCGCACAGCCAGGCCCTGGCGCAGATGGACCCGACACCGATCCGCATCCAGACCGCCGCCGTCATCGCCCAGTACCTGGGGCGGAAAAACCCAACCGCCGCAGCCACGTCGGCCGCCTGGAACGCGGCTCGGGCCCTGTACCTCGAGACGCTCGCCCGGGAAGCGTGGGCTAAGGAGGCCCGCTCAGCCCTGGCTTGCCAGGACAGGGTGATGGTGTGGGTCGCGAAGGACATTGCGCCTGGGCTCGGACTGCCCTGGGCGGAGGCCTCAGCCCAGGAATAGCGCAAGGGTCGAATAAGTACGCTCCACCAGTATTCTGAGCGTCGGCCAGCAGTAAAGCAGCAGCTCAGCGCGGTGGGCTAGGAGGAATTTCGGCCCACCGTCGTGCTGTGAAAGTGCGCTTCTGTTGCATCCGATGCAACCTAAGGCGGTCGCGGCGCGCCCGGCGAACCTCCCAATGAACCTGCTAAACGCGCTAATCGTGTCTATGATTAGCGCGTTTAGCAGGTTCATTGGGAGGTTCTGTGCGCAGCTTCGCCGACCTGGACGTACTCATCGGACGGGTGCCCGGTCGTATCGTGACCCGACTCGGTTCGATCGATTTCGGCCGCGGATCCGAGGCGCTCTATCGGGATCAGCTTCCTGGGCTGCTCACGGAGCTCGCGGACCATGCGCGGGTCCAGAGCATCAACGCGTCCTCGGCGATCGAGGGGATCGTGGTCGCCGACGCCGATAGGGCCGAGCGGATCATCAATCGCAGGGCTGCGCAGTTGCGCAACCGTAGTGAGCAGGAGCTTGCCGGTTACCGGGATGCGCAAGACTACCTGCTCCAACAGGATTGGCGGCCGCTGAACTCAGGGCTCCTGCTCCACGTGCACCGACTGCTCTTCTCGCACACCGCAGTCTCAGGCGGAGCGTTCAAGAGCCAGGACAACCTTGTCGTCGACCGTGCTCCGGATGGCTCGTCCACGGTTCGATTCAAGCCCGTCTCCGCCGCGAAAGCGCCCTATGCGGTCGACGATCTCATCGAGCGCTACTGCCGTGTGGCCGCGGACGGGGAGCACCATCCCGTACTGCTCACCGGACTCTTCATCCTCGACCTGCTCGTCATCCATCCTTTCGAGGACGGAAATGGGCGGGTAGCCCGTGCGCTGACCAGCGCGTTGCTGATCGATCGCGGATACACCGTCGGACGTTACGTGAGCCTGGAGCAGGCCGTGTACGACTCATCCGACGCTTACTACCGGGCTCTGCTCGAGTCCACACACAGCTGGCATGACGGTGCGGCCGATCCTTGGCCATGGCTCGAATACTTCACCACAGTGATCGCCGATGCCTACGTCGTCTTTGCGGATAGGGCAGCGGCGGCGAAGGCTCCTGGCACCAAGCAGCAGCGCATCCGTGAGCACGTCCTGCGGCACGCTCCCACGACGTTCCGGCTGGCTGACATCAGAACCGCAATGCCTGGCGTCAGCGACCAGACGATCCGCCTGGTGCTCGACCAGTTGAGGAACGAGGACCTGATCCAGGTCGACGGCACCGGTCGGTCCGCGACGTGGACACGGCTAGCGAATACTGCAGCCTCCGAATAAGTGCACTCCCCCAGTAAAATGAGCGTGGCCAAGCGGTAAATCGGCAGTATTGGCGGCAGCCCGGAGCGCTGGGCTGCCGCCTCTTGCCGCTGTGTCCGGTGCTCGTGCGGGGACGGCGGGTTCGTTACCCGCCCGCACCGCGCATGGCTCCCAGCGCAATCAGGTCATGTCGGCGGTCTGCGGAGCGAAGGCAAATCAGCGGCCTCGGACGCGTTCAGCATCCGGGCTTGCCGATCCCCTCGTTGCCGTTGCGCTGGACATCCTGGATGAGAACGTTGATGCGTTTGAGCACCTTGCGGTCCTGTGTCTGCCACCAGACGTAGTCATCCAGCGCCACCATGACCACCGGATCGTGTCCGGCGCGCGTGATGATCCTCCTCGACTTGTACAAGAAATTGCACGTCGCGTCGGAACGGTAGGCACGCATTCGGCGATTGACAGCGGGATACTCGCCGAGTGCATGAATCGCCGCTGGTGACAGACCTGTTGCGATCGGTGTACGAGCTTGCACCACCCTGGACGCAAGTACTGAGGTACCGCTACGGTTCCACCCGTGAACGAGGGCATCACCGCGTCGCTCGCGGCGGCGTGGGAGTACGTGCAGCAGCACGGCGACGTCCTGGACCGCGCCCGGTTCGCCGCTTTGGCCGGCCGGCCGGTCGAGGGCGGTCCCGTCGCGCCCAGGGTGGCGCAGAATCCGGACGGCGGCTGGCCCTCGTTCTGGTCCGACGGCGTCTCCACCTTGGACGGGACCTGCCACCAGCTCTTCCAGCTGCGCGGGCTGCCCGCTGCCGCGCTCGCCGCCGACCAGCCGGCGGCGCTCGGCTTCCTGATCCGGGCTCAGGCCGCCGACGGCACCTGGAGCGAGGGACCGAGCCCGCTCTCGCCGGGCTTCGAGATTCCGCAGTGGCTGCTGCCCGGATCCCCCGGCGCCCGCGCGTATCTGACGGCGAACTGCGCGGCCACGCTGGCCGACTACCAGGCCGCGCCGGACTCCGTCGCCAGGGCGGCCGAGATGCTGGAGTGGCTGGTCGATCCGCACGGACGGCTGCCCGCCCCGCTGGTGGCGCACTGGCTGGCCGCGCGGGTGCTGCGGACGCAGATGCGGACGATGGTGGTACGCCGGCTGCTCGACGTCGTCGGGCGCAGCTTCGAGAGCTTCCGCGCGCAGGACCTGGCCTGGTTCGGCGCGAGCACCCGGCCCGGGGACCGGTGGAACCGCCGGATAGCGTTCCGGCTGGCCGCGCTGCAGAATCCGGACGGCTCGTGGACGGATTCCGCGGGCGAGCAGTCCTCGGCGACGCTCACGGTGACGGCCGCGCGCGTGCTGCTGGACGCGGGCAACGGCGGCCCGATCCGCCAGGCCGACGCCGATGCGGATGACGAAGAGTCAGACTGATACGACAAAAGGGGTGTGGCCCCCGACGCACGAAGCGCCGGGGGCCACACCCCTTGAATCCCTTTGAAGTGCTGATCCGTTGCCGCGTCAGCTGCTGGAGTCGGTGGCCGAGGCCAGCGTCGCCGTCGCGGTGGACGTCGTGCCGTTGCGGATGTAGGTGATCGTCACGGTCGTGCCGGGCCGGTACGAGTGCACCGCGGCTTCCAGCGAGTCCGAGTCGTCGATCTCCTGGTCGTCCATCTTGATGACCTCGTCGCCCTCCTTCAGGCCCGCCTTCGCCGCCGCGCCGCCGGCGGTGACCGAGCTGAGCACCGCGCCGGTGTGCGAGGCCGTGGTCGCGGAGTCCTCGACCTCGACACCGAGCACCGAGTGCGTCGGGGTCTGCTTGGCCTCGAGCTCGGTGATCACCGGCTTGGCCTGGGAGATCGGGATCGCGAAGCCGAGGCCGATGGAGCCGGACTCGCTGTCGCCGCTCAGCGAGTCGGAGCCGGTGCTCGCGATCGCCGAGTCGATGCCGATGACTTCGCCCTGCATGTTGATCAGCGGACCGCCGGAGTTGCCCGGGTTGATCGCCGCGTCGGTCTGGATGGCGTCGAGCGCGGTGGTCGAGGTGGACGGGGTGGTGGTGCTGCTGCCGGAGGAGGTGTCCGACTCGGGGATCACCGGCCGGTTCAGCGCGGAGACGATGCCGCTGGTGACGGTGTTGGACATGCCGAGCGGGGCGCCGATCGCGACGACCTGCTCGCCGACCTGCACGCTGGTCGAGTCGCCGAGCGTGGCCGGGGTCAGGCCGCTGACGCCGGAGGCCTGGATCACCGCGAGGTCGCTGGTCGGGTCCCGGTCCACGATCGTGGCCGAGGCGTTGGCACCGCCGTCGAAGGTGACGGTGATGGTGTAGCCGCCGTTCGCCGCGAGCGAGATCACGTGGTTGTTGGTGAGGATCTCGCCGTTGGAGCTCAGGATGATGCCGGTGCCGATGTCGCCCTCCTCCGTGGAGCTGCTGCTGGAGGAGGTGCTGGCGCTCGCCGCTACGGTGATGGTCACGACCGAGGGCAGCACCTTCTTCGCCACGGCGGTCACGGCGGTGGCGTTGGCCGAGCCGGTGTCCAGGCCGCTGGAGTTGATGTTGGTCGAGGAGGTCACGTCGTTGCCGGAGTTGCCGCGCACCGCGTAGCTGATCCCGGCGCCGACGCCGCCGCCGACGAGCGCGGCGACGACTGCGGCCGTGAGGATGACGCGGTTCTTTTTGGGCTTGGCCGGGGCCGGCTCGAAGCCGATCGGCGCGGGGCCCTCGCCGTAGGGCGGCAGGCCGCCGGCGTCCGGCGCGGCCCAGCTCGGCGCGGGCTGCTCGGCCGCGAACGCGGGGGCGGGCGCGGCGGCCGGGTACGGGGTCGGAGCCGCGGCGGGGACGGGAGCCGGGTACGGGGTC
>Ga0302314_10011959_pt1 | contig 15071 bp, 14 predicted proteins | sample III_Palsa_N2_3_FD_200533 | JGI IMG/M metagenome (GOLD analysis project Ga0302314, IMG submission 200533) | Peat permafrost microbial communities from Stordalen Mire near Abisko, Sweden - III_Palsa_N2_3 | ecosystem: Environmental > Terrestrial > Soil > Palsa > Peat permafrost | place: Sweden...
GGCAGCATGCGCAGCTCCCGCTGCGCCACCGGGATGCGGATGTCGTACTGCTTGAACACCCGCCAGATGGCGCGGTTCACGTCCGAGCGCACGTTGTTGACGCCGTTCATCGGATCAGCGATCCAGAAGCGCACTTCAAGACGCATACCGTAGTCCTCGAACGCCATCAGGCGCGTGACCGGCGCCGGTTCGCGCAGGATCCGCGGATGATCGGCGACCGCCTCCAGCAGCGCATCGAGGGCCTTCTCCGGATCATCGTCGTAGCTGATCATCACCGGCAGTCGCAGCCGTACGCGCTGGTCGGAGTAGCTCCAGTTGATGACGGAGTTGGTGCTGAGATTCTGGTTCGGGACCAGGGTCTCGACGCCGTCGCGGTCGCGCACCACGACGTAGCGGCCGCGCAGCTCCTGCACCCAGCCGAAGTTCTCGGTGCTGGTGCCGGTGTGTCCGGTGAAGCTGATGACATCGCCGGGCTTGATGGACTTGTCGATCAACAGCACGAAGCCGCTGACGAAGTTGCCGGCGATGGTCTGCAGGCCGAACCCCAGGCCGATGCCGATGCCACCGGTGAGCACGTTGAGCGTGGTGACATCGACGCCGGCGGCGTTGATGCCCAGCAGGATGCCGATGCCGAGCAGGACGAAATATGTAAACTTTGAAATGCCGATGCGCGTGGACAGGGCGATCGAACCCAGCCGCATGACGCGCCGTTCCACGGTGCGCGCCAGCAGGGTGGTCACGAACACGAACAGCGTGACGACCACGACGCCCTTGACCAGCTCCCACAGCGTGAATACGTTGCGTCCGGGAACCAGGCGCACATGTTCGAGCGTGGCCTGGATCTTCTCCAGCCAGCCAACCAGTTCCAGCGCGATGACCATCCAGATCGCCACTGCGATCCGGCCTTCCCAGGCGTCGAACCACGTCTGCCGGCCGAGCATCAGGCGCATGCCGTAGGTGCCCAGCCGCACCAGTGCCAGCGCCAGGGTCAGCTGCAGCGCCACGTAGAGCAGATCGGCGTGGGCGCCGAACGTCGTCAGCAGCAGATGCAGCAGGAACAGGAGCACGATGCCGATGAACATCGGCGCGGCGATCACGAGGCCCTCGAGGCTCGCGCCCAGCCAGGTGCCGCTCTCGGTGCGGCCCGAGCGCTGCCGCCACGAGCGCACGTAGCGGCCGCCGGCCACCGCCAGCGCGGCGGCCACGACGATCGAGATGATTTCCGTCAGCACCTGGGCAGAAGCCAACTGCGCGAAGAAATCCCGAATTCCGCTGCTGGCGCTGTCCATCTTAGGTTTAAGGGTGCGTCGCGCCCTCAGGCGTTGAGATCGGGGATGAGCTGACTCTCGAGGATCGTGATCTGATCCTTGAGCATGAGTTTGCGCTTCTTGAGCCGCTTCAACTGCAGCTCATCGATGTGCATGTCCATCGAGAGGCGGTGGATGACATCGTCCAGGTCGCGATGCGCGATCCGCAGTTCACGCAGTTTCTCAATATTGCGGAACAGTTCGCGGTCGACGTTGTCTTCGTTATCCGCCATAAGCGGGTCGAAGCTTAACGGAGGCGCTGTTCGGACGCCATTGGCGATATGCTCCGCACTGCAATGACTCGACCCGAACTCCCTGACTGGTCCGCCATCGACACGGTGCTGCTGGATCTTGACGGCACGCTGCTGGATCTGGCGTTTGATACCCGGTTCTGGCGGCATGTGATTCCCACGGCCTGGGCGCAGGAGCGCGGCGTCACCCTGGACCAGGCGCACGAGCACCTGGTGCCACGCTTCCGGGAACGCGAGGGGACCCTGGACTGGTACAGCGTGGAGTACTGGAGCCGCGAGCTGGGGCTCGATGTCGCCGCGCTCAAACGCGCCGCGATGCACGAGGTGCAGTGGCTTGCCGGCGTACCGGAGTTCCTCGCCACTCTGCGCCGCAACGGCAAGCGCCTGGTGCTGCTCACCAATGCCCACCCGGCGGCGCTCGCCATCAAGGACGAGCGCACCGGCGTTTCGGCCCATCTGGATGCCATGTTCAGCTCGCACACGTTCCTGTGGCCCAAGGAGGACGGGCGATTCTGGGACAGCGTGCGCCTGACCGAGCCCTTCGACCCCGAGCGCACGCTGTTCGTGGACGACAGTCCGGCGGTGCTGGCGGCGGCGCGCGCGGCCGGGATACGCTGGGTGATCGGCCTGCGGCACCCGGACTCGCAGGGCACCGTGCGCGACCACGGCCGGTGGCCCGCGGTCGATCGGATCACGGATCTGGCCGCACCCGGTTGCGGGCTGATTTAGCGGCGCCCGGGGCGCCGGTTCGGGCCGCCCGAGCCACTGTGGCGGTGGCGGGTGGCCGGCGGGCGTCCGCCTCCGGAACGGCGGCCGCCATGACTGACCGGGCCGCCTTCGCGCGGCGTGCCCGGCTGCAGCTGCACACCGGCGATCAAGTCCTGGGGAATCGGCGCATAGGGCACCTTGTGGCCGATGTAGGCCTCGATCTCCGGCAGCGAAACCGCGAACTCCTCGCAGGCAAAGCTGATGGCATCGCCCTCGGCGCCGGCGCGGGCCGTGCGGCCGATGCGGTGGACATAGTCCGGGGCATCCTGGGGCAGGTCGAAATTGAAGACGTGGCTGACATCCGGGATGTGCAGGCCGCGTGAGGCCACGTCGGTCGCGATCAGCACCGCCAGATCCCCGTTGTGGAAATCGCGCAGGAATCGCAGCCGCTTGGGCTGCGGCACATCCCCGGAGATCGCCTGCGAGTTGAAGCCATTGCCGTTCAGCAGCGATTCGAGCCGTTCGGCCATGCGCTTGGTGTTGACGAAGATCATCGTGCGCCGGGCATCGGCCTGCCGCAGCAGGGCGATCAGCAGGGGCAACTTCTCCTCCATCGAGGGGTAATACATGATCTGCCGGACACGATCGACGGTCATCTTGTCCGGCTCGATGCGCACCAGCTCCGGATTGTTCATGTGCTCGTAGGCCAGCTCCAGCACCCGCTGTGACAGGGTGGCCGAGAACAGCATCGACAGCCGACGCTCCGGCGGCGGCAAGCGGCGCATCAGGAAGCGGATGTCGGCGATGAACCCCAGGTCGAACATGCGGTCGGCTTCGTCCAGCACCAGCACCTGCGCGTGGCGCAGCTCGAAGACATGCTGCTTGAAGTAGTCGATGAGCCGCCCGGGGGTGCCGATCAGCACGTCGATGCCATCAGCGAGCTGGCGGCGCTGCTTCTCGTAATCGGTGCCGCCGTAGACCACCGCCGTGCGCAGTCCGGTGTGCTTGCCGAGGATCTCGGCGTCGTGGTGGATCTGCACGGCGAGCTCGCGGGTCGGCGCGACGACCAGGGCGCGCACCGACGTAGGCGTCCTGCCCGGGGGGGCCGGCCGGGTCAGCAGCAGGTTGTAGAGCGCGATCAGGAACGCGGCGGTCTTGCCGGTGCCCGTCTGGGCCTGTCCGGCCACGTCCCGGCCGGTGAGCGCCACGGGCAGGGTCTGGGACTGGATGGGCGTGCCGTGGGTGAAGCCGGCGTCGTGGATGCCCGCGAGCAGCGAGGCGTCCAATCCCAGGGTGTCAAATCGCGTCGAAGTGGGAGGCAGATCACTCATTGTTTGCTGAGAGTCATGGAGTTGCGGGATGGGGCCTTGAAAATGGCGTTGGGAAGCGCTAAAAAGGTACTCAAGACAGGGGTTCCAGTGCGGCCGGGCAAAAAGTAGCCCGGATTGCTCCCAGACGGAGCCCCACCTGCCATCAAGTTTTTCTTTCCCATATAGATCACAGTGTAACCGTTTAACGGGTGTTTCTGGCACGGCTTTCGCCGTTGCCCCCCTGTTTTCACAGGCCCAAGCCTCAAATTTCCTTCCCTAAACTCAGAACTTTTAGTTCTCCCATGGAGGATGAACCGCGTGAGTAGTTCGCACATTGTGCATACCACCGATGCCACCTTTAGCCAGGACGTACTCAAATCCGACAAGCCCGTATTGCTGGATTTCTGGGCCGAATGGTGTGGCCCCTGCAAGATGATTGCCCCCATTCTCGATGAGATCGCCGGTGAGTATCAGGACCGCCTGAAGATCGCCAAGATCGATATCGACGCGAATCCGCAGACGCCGCGTACGTTCGGCATCCGCGGTATTCCGACTCTTATTCTTTTCAAGAACGGGTCCGTCGAGGCCCAGAAGGTGGGCGCCGTGTCCAAATCGCAGTTGTCGGCGTTCCTGGAACAGAACCTGGACACCGTGTCCAAACGGGAATCGAATCTGTGAGAGGCTATCTGGGCAATCAGGGACGCAATCGGGGCGGGCCGAACAAGGGCCCCCGCCAGGGCAATGGCAACCGGGACGGCAACCGCGACAATGGCGGAGGCAACAACCGGGACGGCAACCGCGACGGCAATCGCGCCACCGGGCGGCCGGATGAGCCGCAGGAAGACGTGTTCGACGGTGGTGATGACGGACAGGTCATCAGCGCAGCCGAGCTGACGCAATCGCGTCACTCCATGAACCTCACGGAGCTGAAGGCCAAGCCGATCACGGATCTGGTCAAGCTTGCCGAGTCCATGGGCCTGGAGAACATGGCCCGCTCGCGCAAGCAGGACATCATCTTTGCGATCCTGAAGGCGCATGCCCGCAACGGCGAGAACATCTACGGCGATGGCGTGCTGGAGATCCTGCAGGATGGTTTCGGCTTCCTGCGCTCCGCCGACAGCTCGTACCTGGCCGGTCCGGATGACATCTATGTCAGCCCGAGCCAGATCCGCCGCTTCAACCTGCGCACCGGCGACACCATTTCAGGCCTGATCCGGCCGCCGAAGGACGGCGAGCGGTACTTCGCGCTGCTGAAGGTCGGTGAGATCAACTTTGATTCACCCGACAGCTCGCGCAACAAGGTGCTGTTCGAGAACCTGACGCCGCTGCATCCGACCCGCCGCCTGAAGCTCGAGCGCGGGAACGGTTCGACCGAAGATTTGACGGCACGCATGATCGACCTGATGGCGCCCATCGGCAGAGGCCAGCGCGGTCTGATCGTCTCCCCGCCCAAAGCCGGCAAGACGATGCTGCTGCAGAACATCGCCACGGCGATCACCAACAATCAGCCCGAGGTGTACCTGATCGTGCTGCTCATCGATGAGCGGCCGGAGGAGGTCACCGAGATGCAACGCACGGTGAAGGGCGAAGTGGTCTCCAGCACCTTCGACGAGCCGGCGGCCCGTCACGTGCAGGTGGCCGAAATGGTCATCGAGAAGGCCAAGCGCCTGGTCGAGCACAAGAAGGATGTGGTCATCCTGCTCGACTCGATCACCCGTCTCGCGCGTGCCTACAACACCGTGGTGCCGTCCTCCGGCAAGGTGCTGACCGGCGGTGTCGATGCCAATGCGCTGCAGCGTCCGAAGCGCTTCTTCGGCGCGGCCCGCAATATCGAAGAGGGCGGCAGCCTCACCATTTTGGCTACCGCGTTGATCGATACCGGTTCCAAGATGGACGATGTGATCTACGAGGAATTCAAGGGCACCGGCAACAGCGAGATCCACCTGGATCGCCGCATCGCCGAGAAGCGTGTGTTCCCCGCGGTGAACATCAACCGCTCGGGCACCCGCAAGGAAGAGCTCATCACCGACCATGGCGAACTTGCCAAGGTATGGATCCTGCGCAAGCTGCTGCATCCCATGGACGAGCTGGCATCGGTCGAGTTCCTGCTCGACAAGTTGAAGGACACCAAGTCCAACAGCGATTTCTTCGAGGCAATGAAGCGCTGAGCGTCTCTTTGCAGCGACTCTGGCGCGCCGCATCAGCATGCTGGATGATGCGGCGAGCCTTCAAACGGTAGCGTCGTCGCAAACATGAGCCATACGCCGCAGAAGATGCCGGGACTGCCGGCATTAGTCATAACGCTGGCGGTCCTGGCCGTGGCGCGGCCGGCGCAGGCCGTGGACGCCTTCTTTGACAGTGACGCGCAGACGCCCAGTCCCATCACGGACTACTTCTCACTGCGCGTCAGCTACCTTCACGCTTCGGCCGATCCCGAACTGCGCCTGGATCCGCCGGGTATTCCGCTGGCCGGCACCAACCTGTCAGGGTCGCAGGATCTGGGTTTCAAATCGGTCGAGAATGATGGCCTGGCTGAACTCATGTTCCGCTTGCGCGATCGCAATCGCATTACCGCGGACTTTTTCGAGCTCGATCAGTCCGGCACCCGCGCCCTGAACCGTTCCATCGTTTTCGGCGACCAGTTCTTCACCCAAGGGGATGTCGTAAGTTCCTCTTTGCAGTGGCGTGTCATGGGGCTGCGCTACACCTACGCCTTCATTCAGAACGACCGGTTCGAACTCGGCGCGGGCGTTGGCCTGCATCTGATGGATCTGGATGTGCGTGGCAGCGACCCGATACGCTTCGCCAGCTACGAGACCTCCATCGCGGGGATCCTGCCGACGCCTGCGCTGGAGTCGGTCTGGCGGGTCACGCAGAAGATCGCGCTGACGGCGCGCGCCGAGTATCTGCGTGGCACGCTCAACGAGACATTTGGTTCGCTGGGCGACTTCCACGCAGATGCGCAATATCGCATCGTGCCGAATTTGAGCGTCGGCGCGGGTTACTCGCTGGTGGAACTCAAACTCAATTCGATCACGCTGAGCAACCCGGGACTGGTCGGCATCCGGCTGCGCGGCCCGGAAGCCTTCGTGCGCGTGAGCTTCTAATGCTCCCGGGCAATGGCCCGGTAACCGATGTCCCGCCGATACTGCATGCCCTTCCAGTCGATGACCTGGGCGATGGTGTAGGCCTGACGCTGCGCCGCGCCGACGGTGGCGCCGAGACCCACGGCACACAACACCCGACCGCCGCTGGTGGTCACGCCGCCATGCTCCGCGCGCGTGGCCGCATGGAAGACCTTGCCCGGCAATGCGTCAGCGGCCTCGAGCCCGCTGATCACATCGCCGGTGCGAACGGTGTCCGGATAACCCGCGGCAGCCAACACGATGCCCAGTGCCGCGCGTGAATCCCATTCGGCCTGGACGCTGTCCAGGCGGCCGGCGAGCGCGGCCAGACACAACTGGGTCAGATCCGAGCGCAGCCGCGACAGCACCGGCTGGGTTTCCGGATCGCCGAAGCGGCAGTTGTACTCGAGCACGTTGGGTGTGCCGTCGGCCGCGATCATCAGTCCGGCATACAGAAATCCGGTGTAGGGCGTGCCCTCAGTGGCCAGCCCGCGCAGGGTCGGATGGATGACCTCGCGCATGATCCGCCCATGCAGCGTCGGGGTCACGATCGGGGCCGGTGAATAGGCGCCCATGCCGCCGGTGTTCGGTCCGGCATCGCCGTCCAGCAGCCGCTTGTGATCCTGCGAGGTCGCCAGCGGCAGCACGTGCGTCCCGTCGGCCATCACGATGAAACTGACTTCCTCGCCCTGCAGGAAGTCCTCGATGACCACCTCGGTGCCCGCCGCGCCGAACTGGCCGCCGAACATATCGCGTGCGGCGCGCAGTGCCGCATCGTGGCTCTGGGCGATGACCACGCCCTTGCCGGCGGCCAGCCCGCTGGCCTTGACGACGAGTGGTACCGGACGCGAGCACACGTAGGCCGCATCGAATGTGTCGTGGGTGAAGGTGCGGTAGGCGGCAGTCGGGATGCGGTGGCGCTGCAGGAACTGCTTGCAGAACGATTTCGAACCTTCCAGGCGTGCGCCCAGTCGTCTCGGCCCGAAACACTTCAGACCCGCGGCGGCGAAGGCGTCCACTACGCCTGCGACCAGCGGGCCTTCGGGCCCGACGATGGTCAGATCGACCGCTTCGGCAAGCGCCAGTTTCACCAAGCCATCGATGTCCTGCGCGGCGACGGCGACATTGCGCACGCGCGCTTCGCTGCCGGTGCCGGCATTGCCGGGCGCGACCAGGACCTCCGTGACACCCGCTTCAGCGGCGCACTTCCAGGCCAGGGCGTGCTCGCGGCCGCCACCACCAATGATGAGAACCTTCATATCAATGCCTGAAGTGGCGCATCCCGGTGAAGACCATGGCGATGCCGTGTTCGTCGGCGGCGGCGATGACTTCAGCATCGCGCCGCGAGCCCCCGGGCTGGATGACCGCGCAGATGCCGAACTGTGCTGCGGCATCGAGCCCATCGCGAAACGGGAAGAACGCATCCGACGCCATCACCGATCCGGCCACGGCAAGCTTCGCGTCGGCGGCTTTCAGTGCCGCGATCCGCGTGGAATACACCCGGCTCATTTGGCCGGCGCCGACACCGAGCGTGGCGCCTGCGCGCGCGAACACGATGGCGTTGGACTTGACGAACCGGCACACGCGCCAGGCGAAGTCGAGATCGTGCAGCTCCTGTGGCGTCGGCGCGCGGCGGGTCACCACCTTGAGGCCCGCGGCGCTGATATGCGCCGCGTCAGGCGTCTGCACCAAAAGGCCGCCGGCGACGCTGCGCAGTTCGACATCGCCCGCATCGGGCGCATCCGCCGCGGGCGCCACTTCCAGAACGCGGATGTCCGGCTTCTGTGCCAGCACCGCCCGCGCGTCCGCCGCGACACAGGGGGCCGCGATGACTTCGGCGAACTGACGCCCGAGGATGCTGCGCGCCGTGGTCGCATCGAGCTCGCGGTTGAAGGCGATGATGCCGCCGAACGCGGACACCGGATCGGTGCGATACGCCGCCTCATAGGCGCCTGCCAGATCGGCCGCCTGTGCGACGCCGCAGGGATTGGCGTGTTTGACGATCACACAGGCGGGCGCGACGAACTGCCGCACGCATTCAATCGCAGTATCGGCATCAGCAATGTTGTTGAATGACAGTTCCTTGCCCTGCACCGTGTGCGCGCCGGCGATGCCGGATGGCGGACCCGCGACGGGACGGTAGAACGCGGCGCGCTGGTGCGGGTTCTCGCCGTAACGCAGGTCCTGCACCTTCTCAAACACCAACGGCAGCGTCTGCGGAAAGGTCGCAGGGCTGATGCGGTGCTGCCGCATCAGCCATTGCGCCACCACGGTGTCGTACTGCGCCGTGTGCGCGTAGGCGCTGGCCGCGAGCGACGCGCGCAGCTCAAAAGTCGTGGCGCCACCATGGGTGTCCAGCTCGCCGAGCAGCCGCGGGTAGTTGGCCGGGTCCACTACCACAGTGACGAATTCGTGGTTCTTGGCGGCGCCGCGCAGCATCGCGGGTCCGCCGATGTCGATGTGCTCGATGCCGTCCTCGTAGCTGCACTGCGGTCCGGCGACGGCGTTCGCGAACGGGTAGAGATTGACGACGAGCAGATCAATGGGCGCGATCTGCTGTTCGGCCATCGCCGCATCGTCGATGCCGCGCCGGCCCAGCAGCCCGCCGTGGATCTTCGGGTGCAGGGTCTTGAGGCGCCCATCCATCATCTCGGGAAAACCCGTGTAGTCGGCGACCTCGCGCACCGCGATCCCGGCTTCACGCAGCAGCCGCGCGGTGCCCCCGGTGGAAAGGATTTCGATATTGCGCGCCGCGAGGGCACGCGCCAGCTCGACGACGCCGCTCTTGTCGGACACGGAAATCAGCGCCCGTCGCACAGATTGCAGCAAATGGGCGGCCTTCAGCCGGCGATACCGTGTAATCGCAGTTTCTTGCGCAGCGTACCGCGGTTGATACCGAGAATGTCAGCGGCCCGCACCTGGTTGCCCTCGGTGTAATCGAGCACGGCCTTGAGCAGCGGCTCCTCGACTTCGCGCAGCACCAGATCATAGAGGTGTGCCGGTCGGTGGCCGTTGAGACTGGCGAAATAATCAATCAGGGCCCGTTCCGTATGGGTGCGCAAGGGGAGTTCCTTGCCGTTGGACTTGGCCGCAGTCTGGCTGCGGGTCCGACCGTTCTTCCTGACTACCATGTGCGCTCCCCGACCGCGTCCCACAGCTCAGGCGGCCCGATCTGCGTCGGCCCACCCGTCTAAGTGATTCTCAGCCAGCCCGAACTGTTCGACCGTATTCCCTGCAGCCAGCAATGCTCCGCGTATACCCTCCGGGACGGAGAGTCGGTCGCAGTACCAGCTTATATGTTTGCGTGCGATCCGGACTCCCGATGTCTCACCGTAGAACTCGTACAGAGAATCCAGATGCTCAAGAATAATATCACGCAGCTGGTGCGGCGCCAGTGCATCGGGCAGCTTCTCACCGGCGAGCTGGGCGTTGACATCACGAAAAATCCACGGTGCACCATGGCTCGCGCGACCGATCATTACTCCGTCAGCGCCGGTGTGCGCAAGTACCGAGTGCGCCTTCTTCGGTGAATCAATATCACCGTTGGCGAACACTGGAATTCGCACCACGGATTTGATATTGCGGATGGTGTCGTACTCCGCCGAGCCTTCGTAACGATCAGCGCGCGTACGGCCATGCACGGCAAGCGACTGAATGCCGTGACTTTCTGCCAGCTGTGCAATTCGCACGCCATTTATGCTCATCCGGTCCCAGCCGGTACGAATCTTGAGCGTTACGGGCACGCTGACCGCGCGCACGACGGCATCCAGGATGGCGGCGACCAGGGCCTCATCGCGCAGCAGTGCGGACCCGCAGGAGCGGCCGCAAACTTTTTTTGCGGGGCAACCCATGTTGATGTCGATGATCTGGGCACCCCGGTCGACATTCAGGCGCGCGGCCTGCGCAATGACGGCAGGTTCGGCGCCCGCGAGCTGCACGACCCGCGGCTCAGGCTCCCCGGTGTGATCCAGTCGATGCCGTGATTTGGCGGTGTGCCAGAGGCTGGTGTCGCTGGTGAGCATCTCTGATGCGGCCAAGCCGGCGCCGAGCTTGCGCGCCAGGATCCGGAACGGGCGATCCGTGACGCCCGCCATGGGCGCCAGCACTGCGCGCCCCGGTAACTGCCAGGGCCCGATTCGCATCGGTGCGGGCATCAGTGGCCGCCCGCATCGTTGGCGCAGGTCACGGTGTGGTCACTGCTGGCCATGCAGGCGTCTACCTCGAACCCCGTGGCTGCCTGGCCCGGATCGCGGAACGCCACCTGCACGTCCACCCGCTGTCCCGGCCTCATCAGGCCCACCTGCGCTGCATCGGGCCCAAGGTACTGCGCCGGCTCAAGGTCACGGCCCGACACGCGGTTGCCGAAGCGGTCCTGCATCACGACGCGCAGTATGGGCAGCGGCTGATCGTGCGTCGCGTTATTGCTGATGCTGGCCCGCACCATCAGGTTGCCGGCCGCGGCACCCTCACTGGTCGCACCCAGCTGTCGGATTTCGTAGTCCGTAATGTTCCAACGCGCTGCCAACGGCAGACCCAGTGCCTCATACAGAGCGGTCAGTGGGCCATGCAGCAGCGCAGTAGCGGCGAGTTCGGCACGATAGTGGTGCACCAGCTGTGCAATCAGGCTTAAGCCGAGCACGGCTGCGCAGACGCTCAGCACCCAACGGGGCAGACGCGATGCCGCGGACGGCGGGTTCAGCAACGCCGCCTCCGGAGGCTCCTCGATCTGCGGGTCGACGGACCAGTCGTCGCGGGACTCCTCCGCTGGCGTGGGCTCTGCCAGTGCATCGCGCACGCGGTACACGTCCTGCGGCGCGATGACCGGGTCGGGTGCAGCCGGTTCAGCCTCGGCCGGTGCGGATGACGGTTCGTCGCCCACCAGGACGATGGCTTCAAACGTCCCGGTGCGCTCCCCGGGAGCCGCCTCGATGAACACTTCGTTGATATTGGTCGACGCCGGATTGAATTCCAGCGAGGTATCCGCCGCAGGCTCAGGGTGCGGCGGTTCGGGCTGCGTCAGGACCGGTCGCTGCTGCGTGTCGGCGGTGCTCGCCGGCACCGCCTGGCGGGCGGGATCATCCGCCAGCGCGGCCAGCGCATTGAAAACGTTGTGGCAGCGCCCGCAGCGCACGTACCCCTGCGCGGCGCGCAGGTCGGTCGCGGTGACGGTGAGTCGCAGGTTGCATTTCGAGCAGACGGTGAACATGCCGGTCGGTCCTAGGCGCGGCGCACGGCATTCAAGGCAACCCAACCCTCGCGCGCCGCAATGGGAGTGGTATCAAACCACGCGTCGTAGGCGGCTGTCACTTCGGCTTCCTGGTGCTGCATGAGGCCGGAGAGGATGACGTGGCCGCCGGGACGCACCAGCGTGGCAAACAGCGCCGCCAACTCGCACAGCGGCCCGGAGAGGATGTTCGCCAGCAGCACGTCGACGGCCGCGGGCAACGCCGTGAGCGTCGCACAGATAACAGTTGCTTGCGCAACACCATTGGCCTGAGCATTCTCGCGCGTGGCCAGCAGCGCCTGCGGATCGATGTCATGGCACCAGGCGCGTCCGGCGCCGAGCTTCAGCGCCGCGATGGCGAGAATGCCCGAGCCGCATCCGAAGTCGATGACCCGCGCCCCCACGGGAGCGTGGGCGTCCAGCCAGGACAGGCACATGGCCGTCGTCGCGTGAGTGCCGGTGCCGAAGGCGAGACCGGGGTCCAGCAAGACGATGACCGCGTCGGGGTCGGCGATGACTTCATGGTGCGGGCATACCCACAGCCGCGCGCCGAAGCGCATGGCATGGAAGTCCTTCAGCCACTCGCGTTCCCACAGGCGATCTGCGATGACCCGCGGCTGGATGCGCGCCGGATCGATGCCCAGCTGCTGCGCCAGACCGGCCTGCAGCCCCGCGCAGTCGCTGCCGTCCGCAAACAGGGCCTGCAGTCGGGTCGCCGGCCACAGCCGCACTTCGCCGGGTTTCGGTTCCAGCACCGCATCATCGCGGGTGTCGGTCAGGGTCACGGACAGTGCGCCGCTGCCGAACGCCGCCTCTTCGGCCAGGTCCGGGGACACTCCCTGCAACTCCAGGGTCAATTGCAGAAACGGCAGATCAGCGCACCCCGAGGCGCCGTTCCAGGTAGTGGATATCCTGGCCGCCGGCGCCGAAGGCCTGGTGACTGAAGATCTCCTGGTGCAGGGCGATGTTGGTCTTGATGCCTTCGATGACCATCTCGCCCAGGGCGTTCTTCATGCGTGCGATGGCCGCCTCGCGCGTCTCGCCATGCGTGATAACCTTGCCGATCAGCGAGTCGTAGTTGGGCGGCACGTTGTAGCCGGAGTACACGTGGCTGTCGATGCGCACGCCGGGGCCGCCGGGCGGATGCCACAGGCGGATCGGACCGGGGGAGGGCATGAAGGTCTTCGCATCCTCCGCATTGATCCGGCACTCGATCGCATGACCGCGGATCTGCACATCCGCCTGCGTGTAGGGCAACTTCTCGCCGGCGGCGATCAGCAACTGCGCCTTCACCAGATCGATGCCCGTAATCAGCTCCGTCACGGGATGCTCAACCTGGATGCGCGTGTTCATTTCGATGAAATAGAACTCACCGTCCTGGTAGAGGAACTCCAGCGTGCCGGCGCTGCGGTAACCGACCGCGCTCACGGCATCGCAGCAGCGCTCGCCCATCATTTTGCGCTGGCGGGCGGTGATGCCCGGGGCCGGGGCTTCCTCGATGACTTTCTGATGGCGCCGCTGCATGGAGCAGTCGCGCTCGCCCAGGTGAATGACGTTGCCCTGGCCGTCGGCCAGGATCTGGAACTCGATGTGCCGCGGCCGCTCCAGGAATTTCTCCATGTAGACCTGGTCGTTGTTGAACGCGGCCAGTGCTTCGGCCTTGGTGATATTGATGGCATTGAGCAGCGAGGCTTCGGTGTGCACCACGCGCATGCCGCGGCCGCCGCCGCCGCCGGAGGCCTTGATGATCACCGGATAGCCGATGTCGCGGGCGACGCGCAGGTTCTGCTCCGGCTCCGGTCCCAGCGGACCGTCCGAGCCCGGCACGCAGGGCACGCCGTAGCCCTTCATCACCCGGATCGCGGAGACCTTATCGCCCATCAGGCGGATGGTCTCGGCCTTGGGGCCGACGAAGATGAAGCCGCTCTTCTCGACGCGCTCGGCAAAATCCGCATTCTCGGACAGGAAGCCGTAGCCCGGATGAATGCCCCCCGAATCGGTCACTTCGGCCGCGCTGATGATCGCCGGCATGTTCAGGTAGGAGAGCTGCGAGGGCGGCGGTCCGATGCACACGCTCTCGTCGGCCAGCAGCACGTGCTTGAGGCTGTAGTCCGCCGTGGAGTGCACGGCGACGGTCTTGATGCCCAGTTCCTTGCAGGCGCGCAGGATGCGCAGCGCGATTTCGCCGCGGTTGGCGATAACGATTTTTTCGAGCATGGGAATTATTCGATGACGAACAGGGGCTGGCCGAACTCAACCGGATCGCCGTTCTGCGCCATGACCGAAGTGACCTTGCCGCTCTTGTCCGCTTCAATCTGGTTCATCATTTTCATGGCCTCTATGATGCACAGCACCTGGCCTACCTTGACCTCATCGCCGATGTCCACGAAGGCCTTGGCCCCCGGTGTCGGGGCCGCGTAGAACGTGCCCACCATGGGCGCGGTGACGACGTGTTCGTTGGCGCGCGGCTTGGCGGGAGGCGCTTCGACCGGCGGCGGGGCGGCGACCGGGGCGGCGATCGCCGCAGGCGCATGCATCATGTACGGTTGCGGGTTGGCATAGGCGCCGGTGGGCATACGGCTGATGCGGACGGCTTCTTCGCCTTCCTTGATCTCGATTTCGGCGATTCCGGATTCCTCCAGAAGCTCGATCAGCTTTTTGACCTTACGAATATCCATGCCGAGACTGCTCCCCTAAAAAGGTTTTGTGTTCTGGTTGTCCGCGCTTTACGGGTGACTGGCCGGCTTGCGTGCGAGAAGCCGGGCGACGGCGCGCACTGCGAGTTCGTAGCCGTAGGCGCCGAGGCCGACGATTGATCCGACCGCGATGTCCGAAAAATAGGACTGGCGGCGAAAGGCCTCGCGGGCGTAGACGTTGCTCAGGTGGACTTCCACGAAGGGCAGCCGCACGGCAGCAATGGCATCCCGCAGCGCAACGCTGGTGTGGGTGAACGCGCCGGGGTTGAGAATCAGGAAATCCGTGGAGTCACGGCCCGCCTGGTGGACCCGGCCGATCAGCTCATGCTCTGCGTTGCTTTGGAAGGCGGTCAGTTCCAGGCCGCACTCGCGGGCCACCGCCGCGGCGCGCGATTCGATGTCGCCGAGGGTGTCGGCGCCATAGATCTCAGGCTCCCGGGTGCCCAGGAG
>Ga0302314_10011961_pt1 | contig 15071 bp, 12 predicted proteins | sample III_Palsa_N2_3_FD_200533 | JGI IMG/M metagenome (GOLD analysis project Ga0302314, IMG submission 200533) | Peat permafrost microbial communities from Stordalen Mire near Abisko, Sweden - III_Palsa_N2_3 | ecosystem: Environmental > Terrestrial > Soil > Palsa > Peat permafrost | place: Sweden...
GTCCGCTTCCACTATCGCGTGATCGCGGCCGACCAGGCGCTGGCGGCGGCCGATCTCCTGCCGCCGCGCTCGCAGGCCTATGCCGCAACCCTGTGCTGGGCTGTGAGCTTCGCCATCGACAGCGGCGACGAGGCCAGGAAGGAAAGCATCTACCGGCGCTATATTTCGACCGGCGCCTATCAGCCCTGGGCCAAGAATTTCGGACGGGACTGCCCGGAACCGGATTTTGCCGCCGCCCGGACGTTCTGGCTGAAGCGGATCGTGACCTGGCCGGTCGACGCCGTGCGGTCCGTTTGGCACGTAGTGCGGCAGGTGACGCGGCTCTAGCTGCGCTTCTTGGTCAGGCTCGCCATGAAGTCCTGCAGCCGCGGCGCCCACTTCGCGGCGTCGAGGCCCGACGCGGAATGGCCGAACTCGCTGTCGATCTCGTAGTAGTCGGCATCGACCTTGGCGGTCTTCAGCTGCGCCATCACGCCGGGCGCGAGGGTGGGCGGGAAGACCTTGTCGGTGCGCGACAGCACGTAGAGCACCTTGGCCTTCATCTTGCCGAAGTCCTTGGCCGCGTCGAACTTGACGGCGGCCTTGCGCAAGGTGACCAGCGAGTTGCCGTCGAAGGCCTTGGCCCAGCCGAGCGCGCGCCGGGCGATCTCGGCCTCGCGCAGAGCCTTGTCGGGGAACTGCTGGGCGAGCTGCTCGTCGATGCCGTAGCGCTTCAGGGTGGCGATGCGCATCTCGGTCAGCACGCCGGTGATGCCGCCGCGGTCGTAGTACCAGCCGTTGTTCCAGTGCGGGTCCTTGGCCAATTGGCTGACCAGCGCATCGACCGAGGCCTGGCCGCCGCTGCCCTTGGGGGCGCTGACGACCGGCACGAGGCCGTCGACGAAACCGGGATGGGTCACGCCCCACTGGAAGGTCTGGTAGCCGCCGAACGAGGGGCCGGCGACGGCGACCAGGTGCCTGACACCGATGCCTTCGAGCAGGGCGCGCTGGGCATTGACGATGTCGACCAAGGTGATGTCGGGGAACGACGGGCCGTAGGGTTCGCGCGTGTAGAAATTGAGAAAGGCGGGGCTGGTCGAGCCGTAGGACGAGCCCAGCATGTTGGAGGAGACGACGAAGAGTTTGTCGGTGTCGATCGCCTTGCCCGGGCCGACCAGCCCGTCCCACGAGCCTTCTGCGCTATTGGGGGCACCGGTTGGGGCGCCGTCGCTGCCGGCATAGCGGCCGGCCATGTGTTGGCTCGAGGTGTAGCCGTGCGTCAGCAGTACGGCGTTGCGGCCGTCGGGCGCCAGGGTGCCGTAGGTCTCGTAGGCGATGACGATCTCCGGCATCACCACGCTGCTCTCCAGGTGGAAGGACTTCGCGGTGAAGACCTTCCTCTGCACCTTGTCCAGTTCACCCTGGGCGTGCGCGGCGCGGGCGAGGATCGTCGGCACGAGCGGGAGGGCGGCGAGCAGAGGGCGCCGGGTCATCATGTTCGTCTCCTAGGCACGGGCGGGAGCGGGTGCGAGAGGGGGCAACGGCACGGCGTGGGCCGCCAGCCGCTTGCGATCGGCCTCGGGCCGGATGAACAGCAGCCCGATCAGGCCGCCCGCGAGCAGCAGGACGCCGAACACGACGTAGCCTTGCTCGAAGCCGGCCTTCGGGCTGGCGGCGTGCTGCACCATCGTGCCCATCACCAGCGGAGCGACGACGCCGGCCAGCGTCACCACGGAGTTGACGATGGCCAGCATGCCGGCACGCTGCGACTGCGGCGTGAGCTCGCTCACGATCATCGGGATCACGACATAGATCGTGCTGCCGATCGCCGAGCCGAAGACCAGCAGCGCGACCTTGAGCGGTATCGAGGGCATCTCGCCGACGAGCGGCATGACGCAGCCGCCGACCATCATCAGGATCGCGGCCAACGCGCCGCGGCAGACGCGGCTCGAGACACCCTTCGACTTCAGGCGTTGCGAGACGTAGCCGCCGATCAACAGGACGATGCTGCCGAAGATCCACGGCAGGATGGTCAGGTTGCGCCCGAGCTTTTCGCCCAGCCCGAGACCGGAGATCAGGTACGATGGGAACCAGGTGAGCCCGAGCGCGAGGCCCCAGTAGCTTGCGAAACCGGCGCAGCAGACGGCGACGATGCTGGGGCACGTGAGGAGATGGCGATAGGGCACGCGATCGGGACCGCCACCGGCCTGGCTGACCGGCGGGTCGACCAGCGTGCCTTCGCGGCCGAAGATCTTCCAGGCCACCGCCCACAAGAGCCCGGCGATACCGAGCGCGCCGAATGCCCAGTGCCAGGAGAACCGGGCGATGATCTCGGTCAGGATCGGCACGGCGACGATGACGCCGATCGCCGACCCTTGCGACAGGATGGCGGTCGGCAGGCCGCGCCGGGAATCGGGAAACCATTTGTACATGGCATGGGTGGCGACCGGCGAGGCCGGTCCTTCGCCGGCGCCGAGAATGACCCGGCAAGCCAGTATGACGGTGAAGTTCGCCGTGGCGAGCATCGGGAACTGCACGAGCGACCAGACGAGCGCCATCGCCAGCAGCGTGTGCCGGGCCTGCACCCGGTTGGAGATGAAGCCGACGACGATCGCGGAGATCGCAAAGAGGAAGAAAAACGACGAGCCGAGCAGGCCGAATTGCTCGGGCGTGAAGCCGAAACCTTCCATGCCGATGAGTCCGACCACGATCTTGTCGGCAAAGTTGATCAGCATGAACAGGAAGAGAAGTCCCGTCATGCCCCACGCGCCCTTGAGCGGTCGATCCTGCGTCGTCACTCTTTGATTCCTCCAGCTTTTGCCGATCATAAGACAAGGGCGGCCGGTGGCGCGCAAGAGTTTCGGCGGCCATACTCGCTGCAAGTAAAGACGAATGGGAAGAAACATGACCAGGACGATCGGCCGGCGCGTGGCGCTGGCGGGACTGACCACGGCGGCCGCTGCAAATTTCGCGCGTCCGTCACCTGCCAGGGCGGACGGCTTTCCGGCGCAGCGGGTCAGCCTCGTGGTGCCGTTCCCGCCCGGCGCCTCGACCGACGTCACCATGCGGGTGATGGCCGACAAGCTCACGCAGATGTGGGGCCAGCCGGTGATCGTCGACAACAAGGGCGGCGGCAACGGCATCATCGCGGCCGAGGCCGTGAAGAACGCCAGGCCCGACGGCTATACCCTGCTTGCGACCTCGTCGATGACGCATGCCGGCAATCCCTCGCTCTACGACAAGCTGCCCTACGATCCGATCGGCGACTTCGAGCCGGTGACGCGCATGAGCCTGGTGCCGATGTGCGTGCTGGTGACCAAGAAGCTCGGCGTCAGGACCCTGGGCGAGCTCACGGCCCGGCTCAAGGGAGAGCCCGGCAAGCACAACTACGGCGCGGGCGCGATCTCGGCGCGGGTCGCGGCCGAGCTCTACAGGATGCTGGCCGGCGTCGATGCGGTCTATGTCGGCTACAAGAACAACCAGCTCGCCGCGCCCGACCTCAACAACGGCATCATCTCGTTCATGATCTGCGACGTCGGCAGCGCCAAGATGATCCTGACCAGCGGCTGGGCCGATGCGCTGGCGGTGACGCAGGCCGAACCCTATCCGCAGCTGCCGGGCGTGCCGAGCGCCGTGCAGGCGGGACTGCCGGAGCTGCTGTTCACCACCTGGTCGGCCTTCTACGCGCCCAAGGGCACGCCGCGCGACGTGGTGCTGAAGCTCAACAAGGACATCATCGCGGCGGGCACGACGCCGGAGATCGCAGCCAAGCTCGACGCCATGGCGGGCGGCCCGAGCTTCACCACGCCGGAAGGGCTGATGGAGTTCACCAAGAGCGAGATCGTGGCGTGGCGCAAGGTGATCCGCGCCGCCAACATCAAGGTGGAATAGGGCAAAGAAAAAGGGCGCCCGAAGGCGCCCTTTCCGATCTTGGTCTTGGGCGTCTACTTGATATACGGGCAGTGCCCGTCCTTCATCGGACGATAGGCCTGGTCGCCCGGCACGGTGGCGATCAGCTTGTAGATGTCGTCCTTGTTCTTGGACTCCGCCGGCGACTTCACCTGGAAGAGGTACATGTCGCGGATCACGCGGCCGTCCTCGCGCAGCTTGCCGTTCTTGGTCATCACGTCGTTGATCGGCATCTCGCGCATCTTGGCCATCACCGCCTTGGCGTCGTCGGTGCCGGCGGCTTGCACGGCCTTGAGATAGTGCAGTGTCGAGCTGTAGACGCCGGCCGTCAGCATCGACGGCAGTTTGTCCTTCTTGGCGCGATAGCGTTTGGTCCAGGCGCGCGTCTCGTCGTTCAGGTCCCAGTAGAACGACTCGGTCAGCACCAGACCCTGCGCCACGGGGAGCGTCAGCGACTGGATGTCGGTGGCGAACATCAGCAGGCCAGCCAGCTTCTGGCCGCCCTTGACGATGCCGAACTCGGCGGCCTGCTTCACCGCGTTGACGGTGTCCATGCCGGCGTTGGCGAGACCGATGACCTTGGCCTTCGATCCCTGCGCTTGCAGCAGGAAGGACGAGAAGTCCTGCGTGCTGAGCGGATGCTTGACGTCGCCCAGCACCTTGCCGCCCGCGGCTTTCACGACCTTGGCGGTTTCGTCCTCGAGCGACTTGCCGAAGGCATAGTCGGCGGTGAGAAAGAACCAGCTGTCGCCGCCGGCCTTCACCATCGCGCCGCCCGTCACATGGGCCAGCGAGTAAGTATCGTAGACCCAGTGCGCGCCGGTTTCCGAGCAGGCCGGACCCGTAAGGTCGGCCGTGCCGGCACCGGTGTTGAGGTCGATCATGCCTTTTTCCTGGGCGATCTTGCGGACCGCGAGTGCGACCGACGAGGTGCCGAGGCCGGTGATCATCTTCACGCCGTCGACATCGAACCATTTGCGCGCGATCGCGGCGCCAATGTCAGGCTTGGTCTGGTGGTCGGCCGAGAAGATCTCGACCGAACGGCCGAGCACCTTGCCGCCGACATCGTCGATGGCGAGCTGCATGGCCTCCACTTCACCCTGTGTCAGGTCGCCGTAGACGCCCGAGAAGCCGTCCATCACGGCGATTTTGAGCGGCGCCGGCGCCTGGGCCTGTGCCGCGGCCATCAAGGCCGCGGTCGTGAGCCCGACGGCCGCGGCGATCAGGCCGCCCAGCCGGGCAATGTTCGTCGTCTTCATACGCGATCTCCCGTTATGAGTTTCTTGTCAGTCCTTGATCAGCGGGCACTTGCCGTCTTTCAGCGGACGCCAGGCCTTGTCGGCCGGCACCGTGGCCAGGATCTTGTAGATGTCGTCCTTGCCCTTCGACTCGGCGGGCGACTTCACCTGCGCGAGATACATGTCGCGCATCACGCGGCCGTCCTCACGCAGCTTGCCGTTCTTGGTCATCATGTCGTTGATCGGCAGCTCGTGCATCTTGGCCATCACGGCCTTGGGCTCGTCGGTGCCGGCGGCCTGCACGGCCTTGAGGTAATGCATCGTGGCGCTGTAGACGCCCGCGGTCGTGAGGTTCGGCAGCTTGTCGCGCTTGGCGCGGAAGCGCTTGGTCCAGGCACGGGTCTCGTCGTTCTGGTCCCAGTAGAAGGCGGTGGTGAGCACCAGGCCCTGCGCGATCTGCAGGCCGAGCGACTGCACGTCGCTTTCGAAGATCAGCAGTGCCGCGACCCGCTGGCCGCCCTTGACCAGGCCGAACTCGCCCGCCTGCTTCACCGCATTGACGGTGTCCATGCCGGCGTTGGCCAGGCCGACGATCTTGGCCTTGGAGGCCTGCGCCTGCAGGACGTACGAGGAGAAGTCCTGCGTGCTGATCGGATGCTTGACGCCGCCGATCACTTTGCCGCCGGCCGCCGTGATGACCTTGGTGGCCTCGTCTTCCATCGACTTGCCGAAGGCGTAGTCGGCGGTGATGAAGAACCAGGTGTCGCCGCCGTCCTTCACGACCGCCTCGCCGGTGACGTGGGCGAGGGCGTAGGTGTCGTAGACCCAATGCGCGCCGGTCGCCGAGCAGGCGGGGCCGGTGAGGTCGGCGGTCGCCGAGCCGACGTTGAGGTCGATCTGGCCCTTTTCCTGGGCAACCTTGCGGACCGCGAGGCCGACCGACGAGGTGTCGAGGCCCGAGATCATCTTGACGCCCTCGTCGTACCACTTGCGGGCGACGGCGGCGGCGACGTCGGGCTTGTTCTGGTGATCGGCCGAAACGATCTCGATCGGGCGGCCCAGCACCTTGCCGCCCATATCGTCGACCGCCAGCTGCATGGCCTCGACCTGGCCCTGGGCGATGTCGGCATAGACGCCCGAGAGACCGCCCAGAAGGCCGATCTTGAGGGGCTGCGGCGCCTGGGCCTGTGTTTCGATGGGCGCCAGTGCCATGATACCCGCGGTCGTCAGCCCGACTGCAGCCGCAAAAATACCGCCCAACCGGGCAACGCTCGTCAACTTCATACTCGCTCCCTCCAACAGGCGGTCTCTGCCGCCAAGGTCGGGACATTAACTTTCGCTCCGGTCGGACGCCAGTGCTGGACAGCAGCTTCAAGGTCCGATTTATTCCGACGCGCTAATGGGGAGTGTATGGCCAAAGAAGAAGCAATTCTCAGGGCCTCGGGTCTGACAAAAGAGTTCAAGGGCTTCATCGCCGTAAAGAACGTCGACCTGACGGTGAGAAGACACACAATTCACGCGCTGATTGGGCCGAATGGGGCGGGCAAGACGACCTGCTTCAACCTTTTGACCCACTTCCTGACGGCGACGTCGGGGCGCATCGAGTTCAACGGGCGCGATATCACGGGCAATTCGCCCGCGGCGATCGCACGTATGGGGCTCGTCCGTTCGTTCCAGATTTCGGCGGTATTTCCACACCTTAGCGTCCGTGAAAACGTCCGGGTCGCGCTGCAGCGCAAACTGGGCAACTCCTTCCATTTCTGGCGCTCGGAGAAAGTGCTCGACGCACTGGACGGCCGGGCGATGGAGCTGGTCGAGGCGGTCGGCCTCCAGGCCTTCGCCGAGGCCCAGGCGGTCGATCTGCCCTACGGCCGCAAGCGCGCCCTGGAGATCGCCACCACGCTGGCGCTGGAGCCCGAGATGATGCTGCTCGACGAGCCGATGGCAGGGCTGGGCCAGGAAGACATCAAGCGCATCGCCCAGCTGATCCGTACGGTCGCCAAGGACCGCACCGTGCTGATGGTCGAGCACAACATGTCCGTCGTCGCCGACCTCTCCGACACGATCACCGTGCTGGCGCGCGGCGAGGTGCTGGCGGAAGGACCGTACGCCACGGTGTCGAAGAACCCGCTGGTCGTCGAAGCCTATGTCGGTACCGGACATGGTTGAGCCGCTTCTGAAAGTTGCCGGCCTCCAGGCCTGGTACGGCGAATCGCACGTCCTGCACGGCATCGATTTCGAGATCGGCCGCGGCGAGCTGGTGACCCTGCTGGGCCGCAACGGCGCCGGCAAGACCACGACCCTGCGCTCGATCATGGGCATCGTCGGCAAGCGCACCGGCTCGGTGAAGTTCGAGGGCCGCGAGACGGTCGGCCAGCAGTCCAACATCATCGCGCGCCTGGGCCTGGCCTATTGCCCCGAGGAGCGCGGCATCTTCTCGAGCCTCAACGTCGAGGAGAACCTGATGCTGCCGCCGGTCGTGAAGCCGGGCGGCATGAGCCTCGAGGAGATCTACAAGCTCTTCCCGAACCTGCTCGAGCGGCGGCGCAGCCAGGGCACCAAGCTGTCGGGCGGCGAGCAGCAGATGCTGGCGATCGGCCGCATCCTGCGCACCGGCGCCAGCCTGCTCCTGCTCGACGAGCCGACCGAGGGCCTGGCGCCGGTCATCGTGCAGCGCATCGGCGACATCATCCGCACCCTGAAGGAGCGCGGCTTCACCATCCTGCTGGTCGAGCAGAACTTCCATTTTGCCGCAACCGTCGCGGACCGCCACTACGTCGTGGAGGACGGCCGGGTGATCGACATGGTCGGCAAGGCCGACGTCCAGCAGAGCCTCGGCAAGCTCCAAGCCTACCTCGGAGTGTAGACCGCGATGTTCGATTTCCTGGGTATCTCTCCCCCCGCGCTGTTCGGCCAGATGCTGCTCGGCCTGATCAACGGCGCCTTCTACGCCATGCTGAGCCTCGGCCTTGCCGTGATCTTCGGCTTGCTGAACGTGATCAACTTCACGCACGGCGCGCAGTACATGATGGGCGCGTTCGCCGCCTGGCTGCTGCTCGGCATCTTCAATGTGCCGTTTTGGGCCGCGCTGGTGCTCGCTCCGATCATCGTGGGCCTGATCGGCGTCGCCATCGAGCGGTTGATGCTGAAGCGCATCTATCATCTCGATCATCTCTACGGCTTCCTGCTGACCTTCGGCCTCTCCCTGGTGATCGAGGGCATGTTCCGCTGGCAGTGGGGCTCGTCGGGCGCGCCTTATCCGAGCCCGATCCCGGGCGGTTACAATCTCGGCTTCATGTTCCTGCCGACCTATCGCGGCTTCGTGGTCGTGGCGGCGCTCGTGATCTGCCTCGTCACCTGGTACGCCATCGAGCGCACGCGGCTCGGCGCCTACCTGCGTGCTGCGACGGAGAACCCGACCCTGGTGCGCGCCTTCGGCATCAACGTGCCCCGGCTGATCACCATCACCTACGGCGTGGGCGTGGGCCTCGCGGCCTTGGCCGGCGTGCTTGCCGCCCCGATCCAGCAGGTCTCCGCGCTGATGGGCACCAACCTCGTGCTGGTCGTGTTCGCCGTCGTGGTGATCGGCGGCATGGGCTCGATCATGGGCTCGATCGTCACCGGCTTCGGCCTGGGGCTGATCGAGGGCATGACCAAGGTGTTCTATCCGCCGGCGTCCAACACGGTGATCTTCGTCGTCATGGCGCTGGTGCTGCTGGTGAAGCCCGCCGGCCTTTTCGGGCAGACAAAATGAAGCCGAGTCAGATCGCCCTCGTCGTGGCCCTCGCGGCGTCCCTCGTGGCGCCGTTCTTCGCCTATCCCGTGTTCCTGATGACGGCGCTGTGCTTTGCGCTGTTCGCCGGCGCCTTCAACCTGCTGCTGGGCTACGCCGGCCTGATGAGCTTCGGCCATGCGATGTTCTTCGGCATGGCGGCGTACTTCTTCGGCCACGTCGTGAAGGCCTGGGGCCTGCCGCCGGAGCTGGGCCTGCTGGCGGGCGTGCTGGGCGCCGCGGCGCTGGGCCTCGTGACCGGCGCGCTGGCGATCCGCCGTCAGGGCATTTACTTCGCCATGATCACCTTGGCGTTCGCGCAGATGGTGTACTTCCTCTGTGTGCAGATGCCGTTCACCCATGGCGAGGACGGTCTGCAGGGCATCGAGCGCCGGGCGCTGCTGGGCGGCCTGATCCCGATCACCGACGACCGCGTGCTCTACTACGTCGTGCTGGCGATCTTCCTGTTCGGCTATTTCTGCATTTACCGCTTCATCCACTCGCCGTTCGGCCAGGTCCTGAAGGCGATCCGCGACAACGAGCCCCGCGCCGTCTCGCTGGGCTACGAGGCCGACCGCTACAAGCTGCTGGCCTTCGTGCTGTCGGCGGCGCTGTCGGGCCTGGCGGGCGCCACCAAGGCGATGGTGCTGCAGTTCGCCACCCTGACCGACGTGAGCGCGGGCCAGTCCGGCGAGGTCGTTCTGATGGCGCTGGTCGGCGGCCTCGGCACGATCACCGGGCCGATCGTCGGCGCCTTCATCATCATCACGATGCAGAACTATCTCGCCTCGTTCGGCGAGTTCGTCCTGGTCATCCAGGGCGCGATCTTCGTCGTGATCGTGATGGCCTTCCGCAAGGGCCTGGTGGGCGAGATCGCCGACTGGTGGAAGAGCCGCGGGAAAAAGGCGGGCTGAAGCGGCGCGATTCAGGGCGTCGGACGCGCGCCGATCGAATTTGGCCGTTCGATCTGATCGTCGCAAGTGGTGGAGTGGGTCATCAGGCAGTCCTGGAGCCGCCCGACCGCGCGCAGCTTGTTCGCCAGCACGACGCCCGCGATCACCAGCACGGCCATGATGCCGAGCACGACCAGTTTCTTGTTACGCGCAGCCGTCTCGAGTTCGTCGTCGTTCGGTTCCAGGTATTCCTCCTGCTCCCATGGGCTCTGGCTCATGGTTCACCCGTTCAGTCCGCCGCCCGCGTATCGGCATCGGCAAGGGCAGGGGCGGCATGCGGCACGGCCGCTGGGACCTCTCCCATCGGACGCCGGCGCTTGCCGCTCATCCACTGGCCGAACCGGTCGAAGTACAGATAGATGACCGGCGTCGTGTAGAGCGTCAGCCACTGCGAGACCAGCAGGCCGCCCACGATGGCGATGCCGAGCGGGCGGCGCAGCTCCGAGCCGGCGCCCGAGCCGACGGCCAGCGGAAGGCCGCCGCCGATCGCGGCGAAGGTCGTCATCATGATCGGCCGGAAGCGCAGCAGGCAGGCCTCGTGGATCGCTTCCTTGGGACTCTTGCCCTGTACGCGCTCGGCTTCGAGTGCGAAGTCGATCATCATGATCGCGTTCTTCTTCACGATGCCGATCAGCAGGATGATGCCGATCAGCGCGATGATGCTGAGATCGTAGTGGAACAGCATCAGCATCAGGAGCGCGCCGACGCCGGCCGAGGGCAGGGCCGACAAGATGGTGATCGGATGCACGTAGCTCTCGTAGAGCATGCCGAGCACGATGTAGACCGCGAGGATAGCGGCGGCGACCAGCAGCGGCGTCGAGGACAGCGACGACTGGAAGACCTGCGCCGTGCCCTGGAACGAACCGTCCAGCGTGATCGGCGTCTTGAGGTCGACCTGCAGCTGCTGGATGGCCTCGACCGCTTCGCCGAGCGCATAGCCGGGCGCCAGGTTGAACGACAGCGTGACGGCCGGGAACTGGCCCTGGTGACCCAGTGTCAGCGGCGCCAGCTTGTTGACGAAGTGCGCGACGGTGCTGAGCGGAACCTGGGCTCCGTTGTTGCCCGGCACGTAGATGCGCGACAGCGCCACCGGATCGCGCTGGAATTCGGGCGCGACCTCGAGCACAACCTTGTACTGGGTGGACGATGTATAGATCGTCGCCACCTGACGCTGGCCGAAGGCATCGTAGAGGGTCTGGTCGATCAGCGAGAGCGACAGGCCGAGGCGAGAAGCGGAATCTCGATCGACTTCGATGGCGACATGCGGCGAGGCAATCTGCTGGTCGGACGTCACGTCCTGGAGCTGCTTCAGCTTTGCCATGTTCTCCTCGATGATCGGCGCCCAGTGATTGAGCTCCTCCGAATCGGTCGAGGTGACGACGTACTGGAACTCGGTCTTGCTGAGTTTGCCGCCGACGCTGATATCCTGCCCGGCTTGCATGAAGAACTTGACGCCCTTGACCTGCGCCACCTTGGGCCGCAACCGCTGGATCACTACCTGCGCGGTGTCACCGGGGGGACGTTCGGCAAACGGCTTGAGCTGGATGAACAGGCGGGCCGTGTTCTCCGCCGCGTTGCCGCCGGTCGCGCCGACGAAGCCGGTCACGCCGAATACGGCTGGATCCTGCTTGATGATCGCGGCCAGCTCGTTCTGGAGGTCGGCCATGGCATAGAACGAGATGTCCTGCCGCCCCTCGCCCTGGCCGAAGATGAAGCCCGTATCCTGCTCGGGGAAAAAGCCTTTTGGAATGGTGACGTAGAGGTATCCGGTGAGACCGATCAGGGCGATCGTCGACATCAATGTCACGAACTGATTTCGGAAGACCCAATGCAGGCCCCGGTCGTAGCCGCGCAGGACGGCTTCGAAGAAATCCTCGCACATCTGGTCGACGCGGCCGCGCTTGCCGGTGTGATGCTTGAGGAACTGCGCGCACATCACGGGCGTCAGCGTGAGCGACACGAAGGCCGACATGCAGACCGCCACGGTCACGACGACAGCGAACTCGCGGAACAGGCGGCCGACGATCCCGCCCATGAACAGCAGGGGAATGAACACGGCGATCAGCGAGAAGGTGATCGATATGATGGTAAAGCCGATCTGGCCGGCGCCCTTCAGGGCAGCATCGAAGGGCTTCTCGCCTTCCTCGATGTAGCGCACGATGTTCTCGATCATGACGATCGCGTCGTCGACCACGAAGCCGACCGCGATGGTGAGGCCCATCAGCGACAGGTTGTCGATCGAGTAGCCGCAGACGTACATCACGCCGAAGGTGCCGATCAGTGCCAGGGGCACGGTGACGCTGGGAATGATCGTCGCCCAGACATGGCGCAGGAAGACGAAGATGACGATCACCACCAGGCCAATGGTGAGAAGCAGCGTGAACTGCACGTCGGAAACCGAATCCCTGATCGACTGTGAACGATCCGACATCAGGTCGACATGCACGGCCGGCGGGATCGAGGCGAGCAGGCGGGGCATCATGCCCTTGATCCGCTCCACGATCTCGACGGTATTGGCGCCGGGCTGGCGATAGATCTGAAGCAGTTCGGACCGCTTGCCGTTGAACCAGGCACCGGTGCGCGGAGACTTGGTACCGTCGACCACGTTGGCGATGTCCTGCAGCTTGACCGGGGCGCCGTTGCGGTAGGCGACGATGATGTTGTTGTAGGCGCTGGCCTTGAAGAGCTGGTCGTTGGTGTCGATCATCACGGAGAGATTTTCATTCTCCATGTTGCCTTTGGCCTGATTGACCGTCGAATTGGTGATCGCCGTGCGAACGTCCTCGAGGCCGATGCCGCGCGAGGCAAGCGCCGCCGGGTTGGTCTGGACGCGGACGGCGTAGTCCTGCTGGCCAGCGACCAGCACCTGGGACACGCCGCTCACCGCAGAGATCTTTTGCGCCAGGATGACGAAGGCGTAGTCGTCGACCTTGTAGATCGGCAGGTCGTCCGACCAGATCGCATAGATCAGGACCGGACGGTCTGCCGGGTTGACCTTTTTGTATGTCGGCGGATTGGGCAGGTCCTTCGGCAGAAGACCGCTCGCCGCATTGATGGCGGTCTGCACGTCGGTGGCGGCCCCGTCGATCCTGCGGTTGAGCTCGAACTGCAGCGTTATGGCCGTGACGCCGAGGCCGCTGGTGGAACTCATCGCGGCGAGGCCGGGGATCGCCGCGAACTGCTGTTCAAGCGGCGTGGCGACCGACGAAGCCATCGTGTCGGGGCTTGCGCCCGGCAGAAGGCCCGTCACGGTGATGGTCGGGAAATCGACGTCCGGCAGCGCCGAGACCGGCAGGAGATTATAGGTGGCGGCGCCGAAGACCAGCAGGCCCAGCATCATCAGCGAGGTGGCGATCGGGCGGCGGATATAGGTTTCGGAGATATTCATGGCGCGCTCAACCTGCCTTGCCGGACACGGCAGGGGGGATCGTCTCGGCCTGGGGCTTCGGCGCATCGATCCTGATGTGTGCGCCGTTGGCCAGACGGTATTGACCTTCCGTGACGATCACCTCGCCGATCTGCAAGCCTTTGTCGACGACCGCGAGGTCGTCCTGCGTGCCGGAGACCGTGATGTCCCGCCGCTCGACGGTGTTGTCCGGCTTGACGACGAAGGCGTAGTAGCCGGTGGCGCCCTGCATCACGGCGCGCTGCGGCACCGTCACGGCCTTCTTGCGAACCGAGAGCTGAAGGCGGGCGTTGACGAATTGACCGGGCCACAGGCGTTCATCGGCGTTCTCGAACGTGGCCTTGAGGCGCAACGTCCCGGTCGTCGGGTCGATCAGGTTGTCGATCAGCGAGACCTTGCCTTCGGCCAGCGCGGTCTTGTCGTCGGCGGCATAGGCGATGACGCTGAGAGCGGCTTCCTGCTGATTGCGGCGAATCACGTCCGTCGCATCCTGCGGCACGGTGAAATTCACGAAGATCGGCTTGATCTGCGTGATCGTCACGAGGTTGGTGGCCTGGGTTACCTGCACGAGGTTGCCGAGATCGACCAGGCGCTGGCCGGTGCGGCCATCGATCGGCGCGCGGATGTCGGAATAGGTGAGGTTGAGCTGGGCGGTGTCGATCTGGGCCTGATCGGCGGCGATGGAGCCCTTCAGCGCATCGACGGTCGCCTGCTGCTGGTCGACACTCTGACGAGACTGGAAGCCCGAGCCGATCAGCTTTCCGTAGCGTTCGAGATCGAGCTTCGCGCCGATGAGCTGGGCCTCGTCGCGCTGCTTGGCGGCCTGGGCCTGTTCGAGCAACGCCTGGAAGGGGCGCGGGTCGATCTGGAACAGCGGATCGCCCTTCTTCACATCCTGGCCTTCCTCGAAGGCGATCTTCACGATCTGGCCGTCGACTCGGGTCTTGATCGCCACGTTCTTGAAGGCCTGCACCGTGCCGATGCCGTGGACGTAGACCGGCATGTCCTTCTGTTCGACGATGCCGGTGCTGACCGGGATCACCGGAACGCTCGCCGTGCGCGTCTTGCCTTTGCCGAGGTTGTCGAGAATGAAGTAGCCGCCTGCGGCGACGGCAAGAACGAGGATGACGACAACGATCGTCGACGGCTTTACCCGGCCCATCTTGATGCTCCCTTCGCGGCACGGATACGCGACGCGTCAGCTCTTCCCACGGAATTCCCTGCGCGTACTTCTAAAGCAAAATCCGTGGCGGAAGACGGGTAAGCCTTGGGCAGATCGCTGCTGAAGTCCTCACAAACATGTGACCAAAAACGCAGAGCAAGTGCAGCGTTGCGAGTGCAATCGGAAGAGCCCGCCTCTACGGGACCGAGTTACCACCGCCGCCGCCGGGCGGAATCGTGGTGATCGGGGTCGGCTGCGGGATGAAGATCGGCCTTTGGCTCTGCGTGTTCGCGCCGCTCAAAGCATTGTTGACGTCGTTCGAGAGATTACCGTTGGCGCCAGCACTCCCGCTCGACGGGCCGCGGCCGGAGTTCTGGGCATCGAAGCCCGAATCCTTCATCGCCTGATCGGGGTCGCCCGTGCTCGGCTGGGGGCGCAGCGCTTCGAGCTTGGCGAACTCCGGCGACAGGCTGCCGGGCGTCGCCTGCACCGGGGGGGCGGGTGCAGAACCCGTGAGCACGGTCACCTGCCAGCCTGGCCGGGTGACGGTCTGCGTCACGCCGTTTGCGACGACCGTCATCTCGATGCCGAACATGAAGGTCGCGATCGTCCTGGTCGGCTGCACGTCGATCAGCATGATGCCGCCGCGGAT
>Ga0302314_10011963_pt1 | contig 15070 bp, 14 predicted proteins | sample III_Palsa_N2_3_FD_200533 | JGI IMG/M metagenome (GOLD analysis project Ga0302314, IMG submission 200533) | Peat permafrost microbial communities from Stordalen Mire near Abisko, Sweden - III_Palsa_N2_3 | ecosystem: Environmental > Terrestrial > Soil > Palsa > Peat permafrost | place: Sweden...
TCTACAAGAATTACGATCCGCGCGCCAAGGCGATGCAGATCCAGGCCCATGCGGTGCTGGACGAACTGGGCCTGCATGACGATCCGCTGCTGAAGGTGGCGATCGAGCTGGAAAAGGTCGCGCTGACCGACCCCTATTTCATCGAAAAGAAGCTCTATCCCAACATCGACTTCTATTCGGGCATCACCTTGAAGGCGTTGGGCTTCCCCACCTCCATGTTCACCGTGCTGTTCGCGCTGGCCCGCACCGTGGGCTGGATCGCCCAATGGAAGGAAATGCTGGAAGACCCGCATCAGAAGATCGGCCGACCGCGCCAGATTTACACCGGCCCGACCGCGCGCGACTACGTCGCGATGGACAAAAGGAAGTAGCCTTGCGAATGGAGTTGCCCTCCACGCGGTTGATACGGCGAAAGCCTAACGATGGTCCGCAAGAGATCAAGGCCAACTGGGGCGCACTTGCCGCTCCGGAAGGACTACCCCTGCTGGCTATCGGCGTAGTTCTGGGCGCGGCCGGGGTTCTGGTTACCATACTGTTTGCGAAACTTCTCAACCGGGATACGTGAGGCTGACGCTCAACGGCCGTCGACAAATTCCAGCAGAACACGGGCGGCGCGCAGGGACGGGGCTTCATCACCCTCACCCAGCAGCCGCCCGAAGTCTTTCATGGCCTCGACCTGGGCCGCGCGCGCGTCCGCGTTTGCAAACAAGCTGCCCACCGCATCTGCCAGCTTTTGCGGCGTGCAGTTTGATTGCAGGAATTCCGGCACCGCCTCGCGACCCAGAATGATGTTGATCAGGGTGATGTGGGTGACCGTCATCAGGAATTTGGACAGAAAGAAAGTCAGCCCGCCGACCTTGTAGCCCACCACCATGGGTGTGTGCGCCAGCGCCAGTTCCGCCGTCACCGTGCCCGATGCCGCCAGCGCCACATCGGCAGCGTCAAAGGCAGCATATTTGTCAGCCTCACCTTCGGTAACGTGAAGCGGCGTGGGCCAAGTTGCCGTCGCCGCACGCACTTTGGCTGCGACATGCGGCACGGTGGGCAGCACCGTCACCAGGCCGGGGATTTGCCGGGACAGGATTTCCAGCGTGCTGCGAAACACCGGCAGGATGAAACGGATCTCGCTGGTGCGGCTGCCGGGCAGCAGCGCCAGCAGCGGCGCATCGGGCGCGATACCCAGCCGGGCGCGCAAGGCCTCGCCGCCGCCGATCTTCTTGGCCCGCTCGATCACCGGATGGCCGACAAAACCCGCCTTCAATCCGAATTTCTCGAAGAACGGCACTTCAAAAGGAAACAGCGCCAGCACCAGGTCGAAATAGCCGGCCATTTTCTTGGCGCGATAGGCGCGCGACGCCCAGACCTGGGGCGCGACATAATCCACGGTGCGAATGGAGGCGTCGCGCTTCTTGATGCCCTGGGCCACGCGGTGGGTGAAATCCGGACTGTCGATCACCACCACCACATCGGGCCGGGTCGCAAGCGCGAAGTCCACCGCCTCGCGCACACGCCGCAGGATCGCAGGGATCGCAGGTACCACTTCGCGCAGGCCCATCACCGCGGTCGCATCCAGCGGATAAAGGCTTTCAAAACCCTCGCGCGCCATGGCGAGCCCGCCCACGCCGGAAAAACGGATGCGATCGCCCGCCAATGCCTTAAGCCCCGCCATCAGCTGCGCGCCCAGGGCGTCGCCCGACGGCTCGCCGCAGACAATCATGATGCTAAGCTGCTTCAAGGCTTGATGCCGGTGACGAACAGGCCCAGCCGGTCGGCCTCCGCCGCCACGGCCTGTTTGTCCAGGATCAGGGCGCTGCCCGCTTCCACCGCAATGCCGGCCAGATAGACGGCGGCGGCATTCTGCACCGTCTGAATCCCCACCACCGGCATGTCGGTCTTGGCATCCTGAGTTGGCTTCAATGCTTTCACCAGCACGCCGCGTTTCCGTTCCGGGGTGCCGCGCAGGCTTTCGCGCAAGGTCCCGACGCGCGCCAGCATGGCGTCGGTGCCTTCCGCGGCCTCGACACTCAGCGCCAGGCCTTCGCACACCACGGCCGCCTGGCCCACATCCAGTGCGCCCAGGGCGTGCACGATGCGCAATGCCTGGGTGATATCGGCCGTGTGCTCGGCATCGGGCATCACCCTGCCAAGCGGGCCCTCGCCCGCCACCAGCGCCGGTGCTGCTTCCGCCACGCTGACGGCGTTCAGACCCTCGTCCTCGCAGATGCCGACAATGAAGCGCAGCAGCGCGTCGTCGCCCTTTTTGGCCGCGGCAATCGCCTTGGGCAAAAGCATCACGCCTTTGGCGTCGAGCTTCATCTCGGAGAATTTTGGCCGGTCCACCCGCCCCGCCAGCAGCACATCGCCGGCGCCCGCCTCTTTCAGCGCCTTGATGATGCGGCCGGGCTCGCCGGGAGACAGAAAGGTGTGCGGAAATTCCCGGACCCAGTCCTCGGTCACGCTGCCCACCAGCGGCACCACAAAGATGGGGCGTCCGGTTGCCCGCACGGCTTCGGCCACCGCGCGCGGCAAGGCGCCACCGCCTGCGATCAGGCCCAGGACTGTCAAACCTTCTCTCCGCGGCGCCTCGCCAGGCACAATTCCTGTTTGGCGTCGGCCAGGATGAAATCCACCATCTCGTTCACTTCCGGCACGCTCGCGAAACGCGCCTGCGCTGCGCGGGCCCGCGCCGCGACCGGGCCGCCATCCGCCGCCTGGAAGACGGCGCGAAAGGTCGCGCGCATGGCGTTGATGGTGTCGCGCGGCAACCCGCGGCGCTTGAGCCCGATCAAATTCAGCCCCGCCAGCTCGACATGGTCGCCGAAAGCCATGGCATAGGGAATGATGTCGCGGTTGACGCCCGTCAGCCCACCCACCATCGCGCCCTTGCCGACCCGGCAGAACTGCTGCACCGCCGCCAGGCCGCCGAAGATCACGCCGTCGCCGATCTCCACATGCCCGCCCAGCGCCACCGAATTGGCGAAGGTCACGCCCTCGCCGACATGACAGTCATGGCCGACATGGGAATTGGCCATGAAATAGCCCTTTGCCCCGATGCTGGTCACGCCGCCGCCCTTGCGGCTGCCCACATGCATGGACACCATCTCGCGCAGCACACAGTCCGGCCCGATCTCAAGCCGGCCTTCGGTGAAATCGTTGTTGCGGATCTGGCCGTCGCCGCCCAGCGCCACGCCGGGATAAAGATCGCAGCCGCGTCCCACCCTTGTGATGCCCACGACCGAAACATGCGACCTGAGCCGCACCCCGTCTTCCAGCACCGCGCGCGGTCCCACATGGCAAAAGGGTCCGATCTCGACGCCCGCGCCCAGACGCGCGCCGTCTTCCACCACCGACGAGGGATACAGGCTCATCCGCCCGTGCCGTCATGGATCATGGCGCTGAATTCGGCTTCCGCGCAGAGATCCTCGCCGACGAAAGCCTGGCCGGTGAATTTCCACACCGGGCCGCGCTGCCGAAGCTTCTTGACCGGCATGCGCAGGATATGGCCGGGGACCACGGGCTTTCTGAACCGCACATTGTCGATGGTCATGAAATAGACCGCGCGCGCGGCTTCCGCCGTCACGCTGTGCACCACCAGGGCGCCTGCCGTCTGGGCCATGGCCTCGATGATCAGAACCCCCGGCATCACCGCGCGCTCGGGAAAATGGCCCAGGAAAAAGGGCTCGTTAAAGCTTACCGCCTTGTAGCCGGTGGCGCTTTCGTACGGCACGATGTCTTCCAGCCGCTCGACGAACAGCATGGGGGCGCGGTGCGGCAGAAGCTTTTTGATCTGCTCGACATCCAGAACCGTTTCTTTGGTCAGCACCGCCCCGTCACTCATCTTTGTCCTGCCTGCGCTGCTTTCCCAGCCGCGCCAGGGCATGAATTTCCCGCGCCCATTCTCTTACAGGTTTCGCCGGCGCCCCGCCATAATCGGTCCCGCCCTCCAGATAGATGGCGGAACCCGTGCCGGAGCGCGCGCCCATGCGGGCGCCGGCCCCCACCCGGCTGTGGTCGCCTAGCCCCACCTGCCCGGCCAGCACCACGCCATCCTCCAGCACCACGCTGCCGGCAAGCCCCGTCTGGCCCGCGATCACGCAATGGCGGCCGATGCGGCAGTTGTGCGCGATCATCACCAGGTTATCAAGCTTGGAGCCTTCGCCGATCACCGTGTCGCCCAGTGCGCCGCGGTCGATGGTGGTGTTGGCGCCGATTTCGACATCGTCCTGCACGATCACCCGTCCCAGTTGGGGGATCTTGAGATAATCCGCCCCGGTCGAAGCGAAACCAAATCCCGGCTGGCCGATGCGCGCCCCGGGCAGGATGATCGCCCGGTCCCCGACATAGGCATGACTGATGGAAACACTGGCGCCGATCTCGCAATGACGCCCGATGGCGACGCCGGGCCCGATCACCGAACCCGGCCCGATGGATGTGCCCTCGCCGATCTCGGCATGCGCGCCTACCACCACACCCGGCGCCAGGGTCACGCCCTGGCCGATCCGCGCCTCAGGCGAGATCGCAGGGGCATCGTGCGGCCACTCCGGCTGGGAATGGCTGGGATAGAACAGGGCGGCGATGGCGGCGAAGGCGCGGGAGACCGATGCAGCTTCCAGCACGATCATGCCATCGGGCGCGGCGGGCCGCTTGCCCTTCCCCGGCACCAGGCAGGCGCCGGCGCGGCTGGCGGCGAACGCCTCGCGCCCCGAAAAACTGCCGGAGAAGAATGTCATGTGCCGGCTGTCGGAGCCCGCCAGGTCGGCCAGGTCGAAGAACGGCCGCGCCGCATCCGCGCCAGCGGGAATGGCGATTCCCGCTTTTTCGCAAATCTGCGCCAAAGTGAACGGCCCAAGATTTTTGAAAAAGCGGGGATCGGCCATGACCTGCCTTTGGGTCTTATTTCTGGGCGGCCTGCGGCGGCGGCGTCACATTGAAGTTGACCTTCAGCGACGGCATCTGCTGGTTCAGCTGGTTGATGGCGTCGCCGGTGATGTCGAAACCGGCGACATTGGCGAACACCACGGCCTGCTTGTCCAGCACCATGTTGGCGCCGCGCGCCTTGACCAGCCCCTGCAGGATCGGGCCGAGCTTGGTTTCCATCTGCTGACGGGCGAGCGCGAAGGCATAGCGCATCTGCGCGTCCTTCTTGCCCACCTCGGCCTGCAGCGCCTGCTGCTTGGCGGTGAAGGCGGCGATCTTCTTGGCCTTTACGTCGGGCGCCAAGATCGCCACCTGCTGCTGCAGATTGCGCTCCTCGCTCTCCAGCGAACGGCCCTGGCCCTGCAGGTCCGCCTTGGCCTGGGCGGAATAGGTCTGCATCTGCTTGGCGATGTCCTGGCCCGCCTTGGAGAACTGCATCAGGGCGGCGCGGTCCAGGACCACGATCTTGGGCTGCGGCGGATCGGCGAAAGCGGTGGTGGTGGAAAGGCCCGCCAGAGCGAGCGCGAGGATCAGGGTTCTTTTCATCGTCTAGTATCCTGTAGCTGTGCTGAAGTGGATGATCTGCGGTCTGTCATAAGAGGTTTTGATATAAGGCAAGCCGAGGTCGATCTGGACCGGGCCGAAGGGTGATTTCCATTGGACGCTGATGCCGGCCGAGGCGCGGAAGGCCAGATTGTCCTTCACGCAGGTGCCAACGCCGGAAAACTGCACGCCGGTGCAGACCCGGCCGGTGGCGGCGATATTGTCCAGGCGCCCCAGGGTGCCGAAGTCGGTGAAAACGCCCAGATTGATGCCATAGCTTTCCGGCACCAGCGAGGGGAAACGCACCTGGGCGGTGCCGATGGCGTCCACCGTGCCGCCCAGCGCGCCGGTATTGTTGGCGGCGACGAGGTCGCGCGGGCCGATGCCGGCCAGCGCAAAGCCGCGGAAGGTGTCGCCGCCATCGAAAATGCGTTCCTCGAAAGGCACATCGGAGCCGCCATAGCCGGTGATGTATTTGGCGCGGCCCTGCAGGGTCGCGATCATCGCGCCATCGAACAGGGGGCTGTAGGCGGCGCCGGTCGCGCTGGTGAGCAGGAATTTCAGATTGCCGCCGAAGCCCGCGAACTGCTGGGAGAAGGCGAAGGTCTCACCGCTGGTGGGTTTGCGAATATCGTCCAGATTGTTGTAGGCATAGGTGAAGCCGACTTCCGAGCCGTTGAGCGAGCCTTCGGCCAGCTGCACGTTGAGTGGCGCGCCCGCATAAGGCGTCACATCTTCGATCTTGTAGGTATAGTTCAGCGCCACGGTGCTGTATTCGGAGATCGGATAGCCCAGGCGCATGACCACCGCGGTCGATTGGCTCTGGAACGCCGCCTGGTCGAAGTTGGTCTCGGTTTCGTAGATATCGAAACCCGCCGCCAGGTCGCGGCCCAGGAAATAGGGCTCGGTGAAGGAAAACACCGCCTGCTTGGTGATGTACGAGGCCTGGAGCGAGACGCGCAAATTCTGGCCGCGGCCGAACCAGTTTGAGTCGGTATAGCTGACTTCGCCCAGGAGCGAGGTGGTGGACGAATAGCCCAGGCCCACCGACAGCGAGGCGGTGGATTGCTCGGTGACATTGACGGTCAGATTGGTGCGGTCGGGCTGGCTGCCCGGCACATTCTTGACCTCGACGTCCTTGAAGAAACCCAGCGCACGGATACGGGTGCGCGAGCGGTCGATCAGCACGCGGTTGAAGGCATCGCCTTCCTGAAGGCGGAACTGGCGGCGGATGACGTCGTCATGGGTGCGGGTGTTGCCCGCGATGTTGATCTTCTCGATATAGACGCGCGGGCCCTGCACGATCTCAAAGCTCAGATCGACGGTGCCAATGCCGCGATTCGGCCTGAGCCGGGGATGGACCTCGGCGAAGGCATAGCCCCTTGTGCCGGCCGCGTTGGTCAGCGCGTCGATCGCCTTCTGCACCGCGTCCTGGGAATAGATGTCGCCGGGCTGGGCTGCCACCAATGGGCGCAGCTGGGCGGACGGCAGCTCGCGGATCTTGGAGTCAATGTCGATCTTGCCGACCTTGAAACGCTGGCCCTCCTGCACCGTGAAGGTGAGGTAGAAGCTGGTGCGGTCCGGCGTCAGCTGGGCCACTGCGCTCAGAACCTTGAAGTCGTAATAGCCGCGGTTGATGTAGTAGCGGCGCAGCGATTCGCGGTCGAACTGCAGCCGATCGGGATCGTAATTGTCGTTGGAGGCGAGGAATTTCCACCACCGGCTTTCCTCGGTGGCGATCTGGGCCTTCAGCGTGTCGCTGTCGTAGATATGGTTGCCGACGAAATTGATGCGGCTGACCCCGGTGGTGGGGCCGTCGGTGATGGAGAAGATCAGGTCGACGCGGTTTTCCGGCCGCTGGATGATCTGGGGCTCGACCCGGGCGGCGAACTTGCCGTTGCGGCGATAGAGTTCGACGATGCGCTGGACGTCGGCCTGCACCTTGGCGCGGGTGAAGACCGCGCGCGGCTTGATCTGGACTTCCTTGGTCAGGTCCTTGTCGCTGACCTTGGAATTGCCCTCGAACACCACCTGGTTGACGATGGGGTTTTCGGTGACCCGGATGGTCAGGGTGCCGGTGGCGTCGTCGAAATTGGTGCGCACGTCCGAAAAAAGCCCGGTCGCGGTCAGGGCCTTGAGCGCGGTGTCGGCGTCGGCGGGGGTGTAATTGTCGCCTTCGCGCAGGCCCACATAGGTCAGCACGGTGCCCGGCTCGACGCGCTGGTAGCCCCTGACCACGATGTGCTGGATGACGCGCTGGACCGGCGCGGTAGGGGCGGCCGGCTGGGCCGCCGGATTGGCGTTGGCGTTGGTCTGGGCGTTGTTGGGCTGCTGCTGGTTCAGTTCCTTGACGCGGTCAGCCGCACCCGGCCGAAGCTGCGCGCCAGCGGGCGCGGACACCAGCGCCAGGCAGATTCCGGCGGAGGTCGCGCGCAACAACCTGCTTCTAAGGCGCAATGTCCGCATCCCGGGTCCGGCCAACTCTCTCACGGGGTCCGCGTACGGACGCCTGGTTTTCAGAAAAGATTCAGCCGAACCAGGTCATTCCAGGTCGTCAGGAGCATCAGCCCCAGCACCAAAACCAGCCCAAGCCGAAATCCAACATCCTGGGCCCGCTCACCGAGTGGGCGCCCCAAAACAGCTTCGCATCCATAGTACAGAAGATGCCCCCCGTCGAGCAGCGGGATAGGAAAAAGGTTGGCCAGCCCAATGCTTACAGAAAGGATAGCCACCAGATTGAGGAGTGGCAGAAAGCCCACTTCGGCGACCTGATGGGTCATCTTGGCGATGCCCAGGGGGCCCGAAAGCTGGTCGGCGCCGCCATGGCCGGTGACCATATGGGCAATGGTCAGGACCGTGACCTTCATGATGCTCCAGGTCTCGGTGCAGGCTGCGGCAAAGGCACCCACCGGGGTGTAGGTTTGCCGGGTCGCGGGCGTCTTGGCGCTGACGCCGATCACCATCTGGCGGCTGGGATTGCCCAGGACGTCGCGGATCTTGGTCAGCCTGGGGGTGACCCACAGGGTCATGTCATGGCCGGCGCGGTTGATGGCGATGGCCATCGGCACCCCGCTGGAAACCGAGATGATCTCGGGCAGCTGCTGGAAATCGGTGATCTCGGTCTGGTCGATTCGCACGACCCGGTCGCCGGTCCGGATGCCGGCGTCCGCCGCGGCGCTGGCCTTGCTCACCTCGCCCACCACCGGCGCCACCACGGCATGACCGGTGTACATCAGGATGGCGGTCAGCATGACAATCGCCAGCACGAAATTGGCCAGGGGCCCGGCCGCCGCCACCAGGGCGCGCTGATAGAGGGGCTTGAACATCAAGGTCCCTTCCCGCTCCGCAGCTGTCATCTGCTTGGCAGCCTCCGCGTCGGGACGCGAGGAGGCATCGGCGTCGCCGGCGAATTTCACATAGCCGCCGATCGGCAGCCAGCTGATCTTCCAGCGCGTGCCCACCCGGTCGGTCCGGCCCACGATTTCCTTGCCGAAGCCGACGGAGAAGACATCTACCTTCACGCCGAAAGCCCGCGCCATCAGGAAGTGGCCCAGCTCATGGAAGAACACCACCAGGGTGATGACGAACAGAAAGGCGGGAAGACCCAGCGGGGTCCAGGCGATCAGGCCGCGAAGCGCATCGAGCATGTCTTACGTTCCTACCCTTTGACAGATTTCCTCGGCCACCACGCGCGCCCTGGCATCGGTGCCCAGCACGCTTTGCAGATCGCCCGCGATACCATTGGAGCCGAAATCCTGGTCCAGCGCAGCGGCGACCACGCGCGGAATGTCCAGGAAGCCGATGCGGCGCTCCAAAAAGGCCTGCACCGCGATCTCGTTGGCGGCATTGAGCACCGTGCAGGCGAGCCCGCCCGAACGCATCGAACCGATGGCCAGGTTCAGCGCCGGGAAGCGGTCATGCGCCGGCGGCTGGAAGACCAGCTGGCCCAGGGCGGCAAGATCGAGCCGCCGCGACGGCGATGGGATGCGGCGCGGCCAGCCCAGGGCATGGGCGATGGGCGTGCGCATGTCGGGCGCCGACAGATGCGCCATGGTGGTGCCGTCCTCGTAAGAGACCAGGCAATGAACGATGGACTGGGGATGCACCACCACGCCGAGCTTTTCCGGCGGCAGGGCGAAAAGAAAATGCGCCTCGATCAGCTCCAGCCCCTTGTTCATCAGGGTGGCGCTGTCGAGCGAGATCTTGCGGCCCATCGCCCAGTTGGGATGGGCGACCGCCTCTTCCACCGTGGCGGCGCGCATGCGCTCCAAGCTCCATTCGCGGAACGGCCCGCCCGACGCGGTGATGGTGACCAGATCGGCTTCGGAGGCATCGCCCGAGCCCAGCACCTGGAAGATGGCATTGTGTTCGCTGTCTACCGGCAAGACCTGGGCGCCGGATTTTTCCTTGGCCGCGCGGAACACTTCGCCCGCCGCAACCACACATTCCTTGTTGGCCAGCGCCACCACGACGCCGCGCTGGATGGCGGCCAAGGCCGGCTCGATCGCCGCCGCCCCCATGATCGCCACCATCACGAAATCGGAAGGCCGCGCGGCCGCGTCAATCACCGCCCGGCGGCCGCAGGCCACTTCGACGCCGCTGCCGGCCAGACCCGCCTTCAGTTCCGCGAACTGGCTTTCATCGCCGATCACCGCAAGCTGAGGCTTCATCGCCAAGGCCTGCGCGATCAGAACCTTTACATTGCTGCCCGCGGTCAGTGCGGTGATGGGCAGCGCCTCGGCCCCGTGAATCTTGCGGACATGGGCGATCACATCCAGCGTGTTGACGCCAATGGAGCCGGTCGAGCCCAGCACCGTCACATGCCGCGCCAGCACATCGTCCAGCGGCGGCAGTTCGTCGAAAATCCTGGTGGCGGCAATCGGCTTCACGCATGGCCTCCGAACAACGGGTTCAGATGCAGGCCGAAAATCAGCAGCGCCAGAACGATGCTGGCGGCGAACATGGAATCCATGCGGTCCAGGATCCCGCCATGGCCGGGGATCAGGCCGCCGGAATCCTTGTAGCCGAAGCGGCGCTTGACCAGGGATTCAAACAGGTCCCCGCCATGGGCGGCAAAACTGAAGACAAAGGCGAACAGCATGGCGAGCCACAGGTTGAAACCGAAGAAAGCGATATAGAGACCGAACACCACCGCCGCGGTGACGCTGCCGCCGATGGTGCCGGCCCAGGTCTTGCCGGGCGAAAGCCGCGGCGCGATCTTTTTGCCGCCGATCAGCTTGCCGAACACCAGAGCGCCGGTGTCGGTGGCCCACACGATCAAAAACAGCCCCATCACCACCAGCGCGCCTTGGGGCGGATAGACCCGCAAGGCCACCAGCGCCAGCGACGGCAGGCCGATGTAAATCACCCCGCCGGCATGCCAGAGCGGATTGTCGTCGCGCTGGCGCGACAGGAAGAAGGCGGCCACCGCGCCAACGGCCAAAAGCACAAAGGCCAGCGGCACCTGGCGCAGCACCAAGGCTGCCACCGCGCAGGCGATGGTGCCGGCGGTCACCGCGGTCTGGATATGGATGGCCTTGAGATCGGCAATCTCGCGCTGGACGGGAGAGCGCACCATGCGGTGCCATTCGCGCGCGCCGAACAACGCCACCAGCACGGTGACGGCGGCGTACCAGTCGGGGCTGTAGAAGACCAGCGCAATGGCGATCACCGCCAGGAACAGGCCGAACAGCACGCGCAAAAAGGCCTCGCTGCCGGTGCGAAGCGCAGGGAGCGGATGCGGCTGGCTCATGGTCACGCCACGGCCTCGGAATCCAGCGCGCCGAAACGGCGTTCGCGGGCGGCGAATTTTTCCAGCGCCGCGGCAAGCTGGGCGCGGTCGAAATCCGGCCACAGGGTGTCGAGGAACAGAAGCTCGGCATAGGCCGACTGCCAGAGCAGGAAGTTGGAAAGCCGGTGCTCGCCGGATGTGCGGATCACCATGTCGGGCGCGGGCAGCGCGCTGGTGAACAGGCGGGCGGCGAACAGTTCGGGCGTGATGGTTTCGGGATCGAGCCGCCCATCCTTGGCGGCGCGCGCCAGCTCCTGGGCGGCGGCGGCGATCTCTTCCTGGCCGCCATAATCGAAGGCGAAAGTCAGGTTCATGCCGGTATTCTTGGCGGTGCGATTCTCGGAGTCCTGGATCATCTGCTGGATGTCCGGGGCGACCCGGCCGCGATGGCCGATAATCCGCATACGGACATTGCGCTCGACCAGCTCGTTCATGTCGCTGCGGAAATAGGTGCGAAACAGGCCCATCAGCGCGCCCACTTCCGTCTTGGGCCGCTTCCAGTTCTCGGATGAAAAGGCAAACAGCGTCAGGTTCTCAAGCCCGATGTCACAACCCGCCCGCACGGTCTCGCGCACCGCCTTCATGCCGGCGTAATGGCCGGCCTCGCGCGGCAGATGGCGCTTCTTCGCCCAGCGGCCATTGCCGTCCATGATGATGGCGACGTGCTTGGGCAGACCGGAGGTGGCGGCGGACGTGGTCATCACACCTGCATGATTTCCTGCTCCTTGTTATGGAGCGCGGTGTCAATGTCCTTGATATGGGCGTCGGTCAGCTTCTGCAGCTCATCGCCCTTGGTATGCTGGTCGTCCTCGCCGATCTTGCCGTCCTTCTGCAGTTTCTTGAGCAGGTCCATGCCGTCGCGGCGCACATTGCGCACGGCCACGCGCGCGGCCTCGGCATATTTGGCGGCGAGCTTGGAAAGCTCCTTGCGCCGCTCCTGGTTCAGTTCGGGCAGCGGAATACGCAGCAGCTGGCCGTCCATCTGGGGATTGAGGCCAAGGCCCGCATCCCGGATCGCCTTGTCCACCGCCTTGGCCAGGCCCTTGTCCCACACCTGCACGGTGATCATGCGGGCTTCCGGGGTGGCGATGCTGCCGACCTGGTTGATCGGCACGGCATTGCCATAAGCCTCGACCTTGACGGGATCGAGCAGGGCAGCGCTGGCGCGGCCGGTCCGCAGACCGGAAAGTTCGCTCTTCAAGGTTGAAATCGCGCCGTTCATGCGGCGGTCCAATTCATCCTTGCTGTAGGCGTCAGCCATATCCGTCGCTCCATGCCCCCAATAGTCACTTAAGGCAGATTACCTTAAACCCCGGGCTCTGCTTCACTTTTCTTCGATAATGGTTGCCCGGCCCTCGCCCCTCAGGACTTTGGCCAGTTCACCGGGGTCGGCCAGCGAAAACACCAGAATCGGGATGCGGTTTTCCCGGGACAGCGAGATGGCGGCGGCGTCCATGACCTGCAGATTCTGGGCTAAAACCTCATGATAGGTCAGGGAATCGTAGCGTTTGGCGTCGGGAACCTTCTTGGGATCGGCCGAGTAAACCCCGTCAACCTGGGTCGCCTTGAGCATGGCGTCGCACGACATTTCCGCGGCCCTGAGCGCCGCAGCCGTGTCGGTGGTGAAAAAGGGATTGCCGGTACCGGCGGCGAACACCACCACCCGGCCCTTTTCCATGTGGCGGATGGCGCGGCGGCGGATATAGGGCTCGCAGACATTGTTCATGGCGATGGCCGACTGGACGCGGCAGGCAAGCCCGACCCGTTCCAGACCCGCCTGCAGCGCCAGCGCATTCATCACCGTCGCCAGCATGCCCATATAGTCGGCGGTGGAGCGGTCGATGCCTTGCGCCGATCCCGCCAGGCCGCGGAAGATGTTGCCGCCACCCACCACCATGCAGATTTCGCTGCCGGCCTTATGGGCTTCGGCCACATCGCGGGCAATGCGGTCGATCACGTCGATGTCGACGCCGAACTGGCCCTTGCCCATCAACGCCTCGCCGGAGACTTTGAGCAATATCCGGCGGTATTTCGGCGCTGGGGGCATCGGCTGTTCCCTTTTTCGAGGTCTAGCGGGTGCCCGCCATCTGGGCGACTTCGTCGGCGAAGTCGGCTTCGACCTTTTCGATGCCCTCGCCCACCTTGAAGCGGACAAAGCCTTCGATCTCAACCGGGGCGCCCAGATCCTTGGACGCCTTCTCGATCAGCTTGCCGATCGGCGTCTCGCCGTCGAGCATGTAGATCTGCTGCATCAGCACCACTTCCTCGTAGTACTTGCGCATGCGGCCTTCCATCATCTTCTCGACCACCGCTTCCGGCTTGCCGGACTGCAGCGCGATATCCTTCTGGACATTGTATTCGCGCTCGACCACCGCCTTGTCGAGATGCTCCTTGGTCAGCGCCAGCGGCGAGGCGGCGGCGACATGCATGGCAATATTCTTGGCCAGGGCCGACAGCTTTTCCTTGTCGGCGGTGGACTTCAGCCCTACCAGCACGCCGATATTGCCCAGCTCGGGCGACGACGCGTTGTGCACGTAAGCGGCGACCACGCCCGGATTGACGCTCAGAGCGGCGGCGCGGCGCACGCTCATGTTTTCGCCGATCTTGGCGACCAGTTCGGTCAGGGTCTGCTGCACGCTGGAGGAGCCCATCGGGGCGGCCAGCAGCTTCTCCAGATCGCCGCCTTCCTTCAGCGCCAGCTTGGAGGCGTCCTTCACAAAGGCCTTGAACTCGTCATTCTTGGCAACGAAGTCGGTCTCGGCATTCACTTCCAGCAGCACACCGGTGCCGGCATCCACCGCGACGCCGACCAGGCCTTCGGCGGCGGCGCGGCCGGCTTTCTTGGCAGCCTTGGAAATGCCCTTCTTGCGCAGCCAGTCGATGGCGGCTTCCATGTCGCCGGCGGTTTCGTTCAGCGCATTCTTGCAGTCCATCATGCCCGCGCCGGTCTTGTCGCGCAGGTCCTTCACCATGGTTGCAGTGATGTTGGCCATGTCAGTCTCCATCTGTGGCAAGAGCCGCGCCCCATAAGAGCGCGCTCAAGCTTCAATCGTGTAAAACTCAGGCCGTGGCGGGTTCGGCTTCGACCGCAGGGGCAGGCGCGGCGTCTTCGATCACTTCCGCTTCGCCCAGGTCCACACCGGACGCGGCCTGGCTTTGGCCCAGGCCGTCAATCACCGCACGGGCCGCCAGGTCGCAATAAAGCGCGATGGCGCGGGCGGCGTCGTCATTGCCCGGGATCGGGAAGGCGATGCCGTCCGGATCGCTGTTGGAATCCAGGATGGCCATGACCGGGATGCCCAGCTTGCGGGCTTCGGCAATGGCAATGGCTTCCTTGTTGGTGTCCACCACGAACAAGAGATTGGGTACGCCGCCCATTTCCTTGATGCCGCCCAGCGAACGCTCGAGCTTGTCCTGCTCGCGCAGCAGGCCCAGCAGTTCCTTCTTGGTCAGGCCGGAGTGTTCGGCGCCCGACAGCGTCTCTTCAATCGAACGCAGGCGGCGGATCGAATGGCTGATGGTCTGCCAGTTGGTCAGCGTGCCGCCCAGCCAGCGATGGTTGACATAATACTGGGCGCAGCGCTTGGCGGCAGCCGCGATCGGTTCGCTGGCCTGGCGTTTCGTTCCCACAAAAAGAATGCGCCCGCCACCGGCGGCGACTTCGCGCAGGGTGACCAGCGCGCGATGCAGCAACGGCACGGTCTGGGTCAGGTCCAGGATGTGGATGTCGTTGCGCTGCCCATAGATGAAGGGCGCCATCTTCGGGTTCCAGCGCTGCTGGCGGTGGCCGAAATGGGCACCCGACTCAAGCAGCTGGCG
>Ga0302314_10011964_pt1 | contig 15068 bp, 13 predicted proteins | sample III_Palsa_N2_3_FD_200533 | JGI IMG/M metagenome (GOLD analysis project Ga0302314, IMG submission 200533) | Peat permafrost microbial communities from Stordalen Mire near Abisko, Sweden - III_Palsa_N2_3 | ecosystem: Environmental > Terrestrial > Soil > Palsa > Peat permafrost | place: Sweden...
AGTTAAGCTTTAGGTAATTGAATACTAACTCTAAGTAATCATGATCGAGCAAACTTTAGCGCCTGCGGCAGCGGGCACGAGGCCCGGGCCGAGGCGCTAAAGGAGTGACGAGAGGTCAGAGACCCGCGGCCGCGCGCAACTGGTCGGCCCGGTCGGTGCGCTCCCAGGAGAAGTCCGGCTCGGTGCGGCCGAAGTGACCGAAGGCCGCCGTCTGCGAGTAGATGGGACGGAGCAGGTCGAGGGCGGCGATGATGGCCCTCGGCCGGAGGTCGAACGTGTCGGTGACCGCGTCCTGGATCCGCTCCACCGGGACCCGCTCGGTGCCGAAGCACTCGATGAACAGACCCACCGGCTTCGCCTTGCCGATCGCGTAGGCCACCTGCGCCTCGCACCGGTCGGCCAGTCCGGCGGCGACCACGTTCTTGGCCACCCAGCGCATCGCGTAGGCCGCGCTGCGGTCCACCTTGGACGGGTCCTTGCCGGAGAACGCGCCGCCTCCGTGCCTGGCCATGCCGCCGTAGGTGTCGATGATGATCTTGCGGCCGGTCAGCCCGGCGTCGCCCATCGGGCCGCCGATCTCGAACCGCCCGGTCGGGTTGACCAGCAGCCGGTACCCCTCGGTGTCGATGTCGAGGCCGGCCAGGACCGGCTCGACGACGTAGTCCTTGATGTCGGGGGCGAGGAGTTCCTTGAGGTTGATGTCCGGCGCGTGCTGGCTGGAGACGACCACGGTGTCGAGCCGCACCGGCTTGTCGCCCACGTACTCGATCGTCACCTGGGTCTTGCCGTCCGGCCGCAGGTAGGGCACGGTGCCCGAGCGGCGCACCTCGGACAGCCCGCGGGCCAGCTTGTGAGCCATCATGATCGGCAGCGGCATCAGCTCCGGGGTCTCCCGGCAGGCGTAGCCGAACATCAGGCCCTGGTCGCCCGCGCCCTGCCGGTCGTAGTCCTCGGTGCCCTCGCCCTCGCGGTACTCATAGGCGTCGGTCACGCCCTGGGCGATGTCCGGGGACTGGGCACCGATGGAGACCGACACGCCGCAGGACGCCCCGTCGTAGCCCTTGGCCGAGGAGTCATAGCCGATCTGGAGGATCTTCTCCCGGATGATGCCGGGGATGTCCACGTAGGTCTTGGTCGTCACCTCGCCGGCCACGTGCACCTGGCCGGTGGTGATGAGCGTCTCAACCGCTACCCGGCTCGCCGGGTCGTCCTTGATCATCGCGTCGAGAATGGCGTCGCTGATCTGGTCAGCCATCTTGTCGGGATGACCTTCCGTAACCGACTCCGAGGTGAACAGCCGACGGGCCACGTTATTTCTCCATCCGATTAGCCATGTGACCTCGAGAGTCTAATGGCAGCCGGGCCGCCACGAGGTCCCAGACGAAGTCGGCGAGAGCGTCCTTCGAGCGGCGCTGGATCGGCGTGACCGTCCCGTCCGCGGCCAGCACCAGCGCCTCGTTGTCCTCGGCGGCGAACCCGAGGCCGTTGCCCACCTGGTTCAGCACGAGCAAGTCGCAGCCCTTACGGGCCAGCTTCGCCCGGGCCACGTCCAGGTCGGGGTCGGTCTCCGCGGCGAACCCGACCACTACCTGGGCGGCCGGGCCGTGCTCGGCCCGGCGGGCGGACAGGTCGGCCAGGATGTCCGGGTTCTGGGCCAGCTCGATCGGCTCGGGCACCCCGGCGCCGTCCTTCTTGATCTTCTGCCCGCTCCGGTTGACCGGCCGGAAGTCGGCGACGGCGGCGGTCATCACGATGGCGTCGGCCGACGGCGCCGCGGCGAGCATCGCCGCGTGCAGTTCCCGGGCCGACACCACCCGGACGAGCTTCACCCCGGCCGGCTCGGGCAGCTCCACGTTCGCGGCGACGAGCGTCACGTCCGCGCCCAGGGCGGCCGCGGACCGGGCGAACGCGTACCCCTGCCTGCCGGTGGACCAGTTGCCAAGGAAACGGACCGGGTCCAGTTCCTCCCGGGTGCCGCCGGCCGAGACGAGGACGCGGCGGCCCGCGAGGGCGGGTGACGCGAAGAAACGGCCCGTTCCCCTAGACAGGACTTTTTCCGCCAGCGCGAACAGCTCGCTCGGCTCGGGCAGGCGCCCCCTGCCGCTGTCCGCGCCGGTCAGGCGGCCGACGCCGGGCTCGACCACGATCGCGCCGCGCTGGCGGAGGGTGGCGACATTGTGCGCGGTGGCCGGGTGCTCCCACATCTCGGTGTGCATCGCGGGTGCGTACATCACCGGGCAGCGGGCCGTGAGCAGGGTCGCGGTGAGCAGGTCACCCGACTGGCCGGCCGCCGCCCGGGCGAGCAGGTCGGCGGTCGCCGGGGCGACCAGCACCAGGTCCGCGGTCTGGCCGAGCCGGACGTGCGGGACCTCGGCCACGCCGGTCCAGACATCGGTGGTCACCGGTTCGCCCGACAGCGCGGCCCAGGTGGGCTCGCCGACGAAGCGCAGCGCGTCGGGGGTGGGGATGACCCGGACCCTGTGCCCGGCCTCCTTCAGGAGGCGGAGCAGCTCGCACGCCTTGTAGGCGGCGATGCCCGCGCTCACGCCAAGGACGACGCGGGCCACTAGTCCTCGAGCTGCTCGACCTTCAGCAGCCGCTCACGGGTCTCGCGCAGCGCGATCGACAGCGGCTTCTCCTGCACCCGGGTCTCGACCAGCGGGCCGACGTACTCGAGCAGGCCCTCGCCCAGCTGCGAGTAGTAAGCGTTGATCTGGCGAGCCCGCTTCGCCGCCATGATCACCAGCCGGTACTTGCTGTCCACGACACCGAGCAGCTCGTCGATCGGCGGGTTGATGATGCCATCTGCACCCTGGGTCACTGCCACGTGTGCTTCCTCACTGATCTACGGAGCCAACAATCAACGTTACCATCTGCCGGCAGACCTCATCGACGGACGTGTTCACCAGCGTCACGTCGAACTCCCCGGCCGCGGCGAGCTCGTCCCTCGCCGCGGTCAGGCGCCGCTCCACCACCTCGGGGGGCTCGGTTCCCCGGCCGGTGAGCCTGCGGACCAACTCCCCCCACGACGGGGGCTCGAGGAACACCAGCAGCGCGTCGTCCTTCATCGCCTCGCGGACCTGCCGGGCGCCGACAAGGTCGATCTCAAGCAGGGTCGGCAGGCCCCGGTCGAGCCTGTCCCGCACTGGCTCGGCCGGCGTGCCGTATTTGTTTCCCGCGAACTCGGCCCACTCGAGAAGTTCTCCGGCGGACACCATGCGGTCAAACTCGGGTTCTTCGACAAAGTAATATTCCCGGCCGTTCACTTCTCCCGGCCGGGGCCTTCGAGTGGTAACGGAAACAGAAATCCAGATCTCCGGAGACTGGCGCCGGAGTTCCGCGACGACTGTGCTCTTCCCGACCCCGGAAGGCCCGGAGAGCACAGTCAGCCGCGAATTCTTCTGCCCCGCGGGCACGCTTGTGCCCGCAGGCGCCGTATCCCCCCCCACGGCGTTCCCGCGTGCCTTATGACCGGGCGTGCTGGCCATGCCCTCGCGCCCGGTCCGGCCGCACGCCAAGCCGGCTAACGGTGTCAGAGATCCGCACCGAACTCCTGCTCAAGCGCGGCGCGCTGGTTAGCGCCCAGCCCGCGCACCCGGCGGGACTCGGCGATGCCGAGCCGCTCCATGATCTGCTTCGCACGGACCTTGCCGACGCCAGGAAGTGACTCCAGGAGGGCGGAGACCTTCATCTTGCCAATGACGTCGTCCGTGGAGCCGTCCTTGATGACCTCGGACAGGGTTACCGCGCCGCGCTTGAGGCGATTCTTAACCTCTGCGCGTTCCTTGCGTGCTATCGCTGCCTTCTGCAAGGCGTCGGCGCGCTGTTGGGGAGTGAGGGGAGGAAGAGCCACTCGGGGTCACCTCGGGTTTCGTCGTAAAAAAAGGTTGGACGGGAGGGGAAACTAGCGAGTCAAGCACCCTTTCGGCAACGTGAATCTCCGTTTATGTCATCACAAATTTAAAAGTATTACTCTTTACATACAATCGGCTACTTAAAGTAGCCAAGTGCAGGTCCTGCGGATCTGTGTACTCTCGCGCAGTGATAGCCGCGATGCGCCGGACGTTCCGCTGAGCCACTGCCCCGCACTCGGCCAAATATTCCCTTTGTCTGTTTCCGCTTGCACGGTACCGCACGTCCTGATCGCCCGCGGGGCCCCCACCCGACACGCGCCGTCCCGCTATGGTTGGCATGCCGGATCGCGTACCGACCCAGGACCGCCGCTTCAACCATACACGGAGCGACGAAGCCAGGACGTACCGCCGCAAAGACCCGCTCAGGGGCCTGGGCAGCGGTCCGCGCGGCCGCGGTTTCCCGACCGCCCGGCCCGGCCGCGCTAGGGGCGGCATATGCGTTTCATGAGAAGCTTTGTTTTCTTTTCGTAATAAAAGTTGCCTTGCACCGTTCATGACACGGCGCACCAAGTCCCGATGAAACATATTACCCAACGCAGCGCCACGATCACAGCCCAAACCGAGGGAATCATCGCAGGTAGAGTTTGTTACGCCGAATATAACTACGGTCACGTGTCGACGCTTGGTGCGCGTGTGACCGCATCCGGACGCGGCTAATGCCGCCCGGCCGGCAATCACGGCGGAATTCCCGCTAAGGGGCCAGCACCGCGCGGCGCAGGGACGCGGCGATCGCCGCCGCCGCCGCTCCCGGGTCGGCGGCCCGGGGGGTGGGGCGGGCGCGCACCAGCCCGGCCGCGCCGGCCGGGCGGGGCGCCGCCGGCGGGCGGTGGGGGGGGGGCGGGCCGGGGGACCGGCCCCCCCAACACCAGCAGGTCCGCGCCGGCCCTGATGGCCTCCTCCGGCGTCGCGACGCGGGCCTGGTCGTCGCTGCCGGTGCCCACCGGGCGGATGCCCGGGGTGATCAGCACGATGCCCGGGCCGACCTCGGTGCGGACCGCGGCGACCTCCTGCGGGGAGCAGACGAGGCCGCGGGCGCCCGCCGAGACGGCGAGCACGGCCAGCCGCCGGACCGCGTCGCTGACCGGTCCGCGCACGCCCAGCTGCGCGAGGTCCTCGGCCCGCAGCGAGGTGAGCAAGGTCACCGCGGCCACGATGGTGTGCGGGGCCGCCTCCACCGCGGCCTTGATGACGTCCGCCCCGCCCGCCGCGTGCACGGTCAGGATCTCCGGGCGCAGCCGGGCCACGGCCCGGGCCGCCGCCGCGACGGTGGCCGGGATGTCGTGCAGCTTGAGGTCGAGGAAGACCTCGACCCCGCTGGCGCCGCGCACGGTGGCCACCACGTCGGGACCGTAGCGCAGGTAGAGCTCGAGGCCGATCTTGACGGTCGACACGTACGGGGTGACGAGGGCCGCCCAGGCCGCCGCGGTTTCCAGGTCCGGCGCGTCAAGCGCGACGGCGACAGGTGCTGGTCTCGACACGCCAGTCTCCTTCCACGAAGGTTACCCTCCGCTACTATTTGATTACACCCAACTGCGGCGTTCAGTAGCATACCCGGCGGTCTTGTGCGCCCGCCCGACGATGTCCGCGACCCGGTCCACCCCGCGGGCGGTCAGCTCCTCCTCGAGCTCGCGCTGGATCCTCGAGCAGGCCGACGGGTCGTGGAACAGCACCGTGCCTACCGCCACCATGGACGCCCCGGCGAGCAGGAACTCCAGCGCGTCGCGCCCGGTCCGCACGCCGCCGCCGCCGATGATCGGCACGTCGGGCAGCGCCTCGCGTACGGTCCAGACGCAGCGCACGGCGATCGGCCGGATCGCGGGCCCCGACAGCCCGCCCACGAGGCCCGCCAGGGCCGGGCGGAAGGTCGCCGGGTCGATCGTCATGCCCGGCAGCGTGTTGATCATCGAGAGGCCGTCCGCGCCCGCCGCGACGCACGCCCTGGCCACCGCCACGATGTCGGTCACCTCGGGGGAAAGCTTGGCGAAGACCGGGATGTCGTACCGGGCGCTGCCGCGCACGGCGGCCACCACCGAGCCCGCCGCGACCGGGTCGAGCGCGAACGGGCGCCCGGCCGCCGCGGCGTCCGGGCAGCCGAGGTTGACCTCGATCGCGGTCACGCCCGCCGAGTCGGACAGGCGGGACGACAGCTCGCCGTACTCCCGGGTGGTGTGGCCGGCCACGCTCGCGATCGCCCGGGCGCCGCGGGACAGCAGCCACGGGAGGTCACGCTGGAGGAAGCCGTCGAGCCCGGGTCCCTGGAGGCCGACCGAGGAGAGCAGGCCGCTCGGCGTCTCGGCCATCCGGGGGGCCGGGTTGCCCGCCCTCGGCTCGAGCGTGACCGACTTGGTGATCACCGCGCCGATCCGGGCCACGTCGGTGAACTGGGCGAGCTCGCGCCCGGTCCCGGCGCAGCCGGAGGCGGTCAGGATCGGGTTGGGCAGTTCCAGGTGCCCGACCTTGGTTTTCAGGTCAGCTGGCATTGGACCGCTCCCCGGCTACCGGTCGCGGCTTCCAGCCGGGCGCCCCGAGCGCGTCGAACGGGATCGTGCCCACGTCGTCCCAGCGCACCAGGTCGCCGCGGAACACCGGCCCCTCCACGCAGGCCCGGACCATGCGGGTGATCCCGTCGTTGCCCACGGCGGGCAGCACGCACCCCATGCACAGGCCCGTGCCGCAGGTCATCGACGGCTCGGACACCAGGGCCTGGACGGGGATGCCGTACCGGCCGGCCAGGGAGCAGACCGCGCGCAGCACCGAGACCGGCGCGGACGCGTAGATCACGTCGGTGCGGGCCTGCTGGACGACGGTCGGCAGCAGGTCGACCACCGAGCCGCGCGCCCCCAGTGACCCGTCTGACGTCGTGGTCACGGCCGAGCGCCCGGTGCGCCGCGCGGTCAGCGCCCCGAACACCCGGTCCGCGCTCTCCGCGCCGAGCAGGAAGTCCGCCTGCGACCTGCGCTCGGCCAGGCGGGCCGCCAGGGCGAACAGCGGCGCCGCCCCGGCGCCGAACCCGAGCAGCAGGCAAGAGGCCGGGTCGCGCGGCAGCGGGAACGGCCGCCCGAGCGGGCCGACGACGTCGAGCACGTCGCGCGCCCGGCAGTCGGCGAGCCACTCCGCCCCCGGCTCGCGCGGCAGGAACACGATCTCGACGGTGCCGCCGTGGTCCGGCCGCACGTCGTGAACGGAAAACGTGCGCCGCCCGAGCATGCCCGACTGCGGGCCGCCGACCGCGATCGCGACGAACTGCCCGGGCTTGAACCGGGTGGCGATCTGCGGGGCGACTACGGTCATGGCGACGTACGCGTCGACGCGGCGCACCGTGAGCACCGTCCCGCGCACCTGGACCGGCGCTCCCGCGCCCTCCCGGTCGTTACCTGCCATCCACTCGCGCCCCAGTCCCTTTCGGCCGATCAGCCGCGCAGCCCGGCGGCGTGCTCCTGCAGGGAGCGGACGCCGATCTCGCCTCGGATGATGGCCTCGATGCCCTGCACCGCCGCCGCCAGGCCCGCCACGGTCGTCACGCACGGCACGCCCCGCCGGACGGCCGCGGTCCTGATCTCGTATCCGTCGAGCCGCACCGCCGCCGACCCGGCCGACAGGCTGCCCCAGGGCGTATTCACGATCAGGTCTACCTCACCGTCCAGGATGCGCGTGACCACGGTCGGCTCGCCATCGGGCCCAGCGCCGTCGCTTTGCTTGCGCACGATCTTGGCATGAACGCCGTTTCTGCGCAGTACCTCGGCGGTCCCCAATGTCGCCCAGATCTCGAATCCGAGATCGGCGAGGCGCTTGAGCGGGAAGACCATGGCCCGCTTGTCCCGGTTGGCGACCGATACGAATACCCGGCCCTTGACCGGCAGCGACCCGTAGACGGCCTCCTGCGACTTGGCGTACGCGGTGCCGAACGAGGCGTCGATCCCCATCACCTCGCCGGTGGAGCGCATCTCCGGGCCGAGCACGGTGTCCACGCCCGCCCCGGACGCGTCCCGGAACCGCCCGAACGGCAGCACCGCCTCCTTCACCGCGACGGGTGAGTCAAGCGGCAGCGTTCCCCCGTCACCGGACGCCGGCAGCACGCCTGAGGCCCGCAGCGACGCGATCGAGGATCCCATCATGACCAGCGCGGCCGCCTTGGCCAGGGGCACCGCGGTGGCCTTGGAGACGAACGGCACCGTGCGCGACGCCCGCGGGTTAGCCTCGAGCACGTAGAGCACCCCGGCCGCGAGTGCGTACTGCACGTTGAGCAGGCCGCGCACCCCGACTCCGCGGGCGATCTTGGTGGTCGCCTCCCTGACCGCGGCGATGTCGGCCCGGCCCAGGGTGATCGGCGGCAGCGCGCAGGCCGAGTCGCCTGAGTGGATCCCGGCCTCCTCGATGTGCTCCATGACCCCCCCGAGGTACAGCTGCTCGCCGTCGTAGAGGGCGTCCACGTCGATCTCGATCGCGTCGTCGAGGAACCGGTCGATCAGCACCGGGTTGTCCGGTCGCGCGGCCGTCGCGCGGCCCACGTAGGCCCGCAGCGTCGCCTCGTCGTAGACGATCTCCATGCCCCGCCCGCCGAGCACGTAGGAGGGCCGTACCAGGACCGGGTAGCCGATCTCGGCCGCCGCCGCGGCCGCCTCGTCGGCCGAGAGCGCGATCTCGCCCCGGGGCGCGGTGAGCCCGGCCGCGGCCAGGACCGCGGCGAACTCGCCGCGGTCCTCGGCGGCGTCGATCGCGGCGGGCGAGGTGCCGACGATCGGCACCCCGGCCGCCTCGAGCGCGCGGGCCAGGCCCAGGGGCGTCTGCCCGCCGAGCTGCACGATGACCCCGGCGACCGGCCCGGCGGCCTGCTCGGCGTGCACGACCTCGAGGACGTCCTCCAGGGTGAGCGGCTCGAAGTACAGCCGGGAGGACGTGTCGTAGTCGGTGGAGACGGTCTCGGGGTTGCAGTTGACCATCACGGTCTCGTAGCCAGCGTCGCGCAGCGCGAACGACGCGTGCACGCACGCGTAGTCGAACTCGATGCCCTGGCCGATCCGGTTGGGCCCGCTGCCGAGGATGATCACCTTGGGCGTGTCGCCGCCCGGCACCTCGTTGCCCTCGTCGTAGGTCGAGTACAGGTACGGGGTGCGCGCCTCGAACTCGGCCGCGCAGGTGTCGACCGCGTGGTAGACCGGCCGCAGGTTGAGGGCGTGGCGCTCGGCCCGGACTTGGTCGTCGGCCAGGCCGCGGAGCTCGGCGATCTGCGCGTCGGCGAACCCGGTGGCCTTGGCCAGCCGCAGCAGCCCGGCGTCGAGCGCGGGTGCGGCCGCGATCGTCTCCGCGACCTCGTTGATGTGGGCCACCTGATCCACGAACCAGGGGTCGATGCCGGTGGCCTCGGCCACCTGCTCCGCGGTCGCCCCGGCGCGCAGCGCCTGGAGCATGGTGTTGAGGCGGCCGTCGTGCGGGGTGCGGCAGCGGTCAAGCAGCGGGTCGCGATCGGCTTTCTGGATCGGGCCGAAGGTGAACGGACCGGTGCGGCTCTCCAGGGAACGCTGGGCCTTCTGCAGGGCCTCGGCGAAGGAGCGGCCGATCGCCATCGCCTCGCCGACCGACTTCATGTGCGTGGTCAGCGTGGTGTCGGCGCCGGGGAACTTCTCGAACGCGAACCTCGGGATCTTGACGACCACGTAGTCGAGGGCCGGCTCGAAGGACGCCGGGGTCTGGCCGGTGATGTCGTTGGGTATCTCGTCGAGGGTGTAGCCGATCGCGAGCTTGGTGGCGATCTTGGCGATCGGGAAGCCGGTGGCCTTGGAGGCCAGGGCGCTGCTCCGGCTGACCCGCGGGTTCATCTCGATGACGACCATCCGGCCGGTCCGCGGGTCGACGGCGAACTGGATGTTGCAGCCGCCGGTGTCCACGCCGACCGCGCGGATGATCTTGATCGCGGTGTCCCGCATGACCTGGTACTCGCGGTCGGTGAGGGTCATCAGGGGGGCGACGGTGACCGAGTCGCCGGTGTGCACGCCCATCGGGTCGACGTTCTCGATCGAGCAGACGATCACGACGTTGTCGCGGGCGTCGCGCATCAGCTCGAGCTCGTACTCCTTCCAGCCGATGATCGACTCCTCGAGGAGCACCTCGGTGGTCGGGCTGGCGTCGAGGCCGCTGCCGGCGATGCGGCGCAGGTCGTCGGCGTCGAAGGCGATGCCGGACCCGGCCCCGCCGAGGGTGAAGGACGCGCGGACGACGACCGGGAAGCCGAGTTCCCCGGCGACGGCGAAGCACTCGCCGATCGTGTGGCAGATCCGGCTCCGCGGCACCTCGGCGCCGAGCCGCTGGACGATCTCCTTGAACTTCTCGCGGTTCTCGCAGGCCTCGATCGCGTCGATGTCCGCGCCGATGAGCTCGACGTTGTACTTCTTCAGCGTGCCGTTCTCGTGCAGGGCCACGGCGGCGTTGAGCGCGGTCTGCCCGCCGAGGGTGGGCAGCAGCGCGTCCGGGCGCTCCCGGGCGATCACCTTGGCCAGGACCTCGGGGGTGATCGGCTCGACGTAGGTGGCGTCGGCGAACTCCGGGTCGGTCATGATCGTCGCCGGGTTGGAGTTGACCAGGGAAACCCTGATCCCCTCGGCCTTGAGCACCCGGCAGGCCTGGGTACCCGAGTAGTCGAACTCGCACCCCTGCCCGATCACGATCGGCCCGGAACCGATGACAAGGACGGACTTCAGGTCGTCACGGCGCGGCATGGGTCACTTTCCTCCGTCCATGAGGGCGGCGAACTGGTCGAAGAGGTCCACCGCGTCGTGCGGCCCGGGGGCGGCCTCCGGGTGGTACTGGACGCTGAACGCGGGGCGGTCGAGCAGCCTGATGCCCTCGACCACGCCGTCGTTGAGGTTCACGTGGGTGACCGCGGCCGCTCCGTAGGGGGTGCCGAAGGGAGTGCGGGCGCCGGGGGGCACGTGTGCCCAGGCGCCGCCCGGCTCGCGTTCCTCAGCGGCCTCCGGAGGGAGGGCCGCCGCGAAGCCGTGGTTGTGGCTGGTGATGTAGACCCGGCCGGTAGCCAGGTCCATGACCGGCTGGTTGACGCCCCGGTGGCCGTACCGCAGCTTGTAGGTGTCGAGGCCGATGGCCCGGCTGAGGATCTGGCTGCCGAAGCAGATGCCGAAGATGGGCACGCCCGCGTCGAGCACGCCGCGCATCGCCGCGACCGCGTAGCCGGCCGCGGCCGGGTCGCCGGGGCCGTTGGAGAAGAACACGCCGTCCGGGCCGGCGGCGAGGATCTCCTCGGCGGTGACCGTGGCCGGCAGCACCCGGACCTCCATGCCGCGCTCGGCCATGTTCCGCGGGGTCGCGGCCTTGATGCCGAGGTCAACGGCGGCGACCCGGTACCTGGTCGGGACGCCGGCCGGCGGGCTGACCGTGTACGGGTGCGGCGTGGTGACGATCCGGGCCAGGTCGGCGCCGGTCATCGGTGGGCTGGCGAGGACACGCTCGAGGAGCCGCCCGGGCTCGTCCTCGACGGTGGAGACCGCCGCGCGCATCGCGCCGTGCTCGCGCAGCCGCATGGTCAGCGCCCGCGTGCCCGCGACCGCCACCCCGGTGATCCCCTGGGCCTTGAGCTCGGCCTCCAGGCTGCGCCGCGCGCGCCAGCTCGAGGCCAGCCTGGACGGCTCGCGGATCACGTAGCCGCTGACCCAGACGCGGTGGCTTTCCGGGTCCTCGTCGTTGACGCCGGTGTTGCCGATGTGCGGCGCGGTCATCGCCACGATCTGGCCGCAGTAGGACGGGTCGGTCAGCGTCTCCTGGTAGCCGGTCATGCCGGTGTTGAAGACCATCTCGCCGAACGACTCGCCGTAGGCGCCGAACCCCTTGCCGCGCAGCGTCGTGCCGTCCTCGAGGACCAGCATCGCGTCCGGTTCCGATGAGGTCATCGGGTCACCTTTCCGTCGAGAACTGTGGGAGTGCCGCGCAGGAAGGTGGCCCGCACCTGGCCGGGCAGCGCCATCCCGGCGAACGGGCTGTTGCGGCTCTTGGACGCGTGCGTCCGCGGGTCCACCGGGGCCGGCGGGGCCCCCGGGTCGTACAGGGTCAGGTTGGCCGGGGCGCCCGGCTCGACCGGCTGGCCGTGGCCGGCGACCCGGCCGATCGCCGCCGGCCGCGCGGACATGCGGTCGGCGACGCCCGCCCAGTCGAGCAGCCCGGTGTCGACCATGGCCCGCTGCACGACCCGCAGCGCGGTCTCCAGGCCGGTCATGCCGTTGGCCGCGGCGCTCCACTCGGTCTCCTTGGCCTCGATCGGGTGCGGGGCGTGGTCGGTGGCCACGGCGTCGATGGTGCCGTCGGCCAGCCCCGCGCGGAGCGCGTCGACGTCGGCCTGGGTCCGCAGCGGCGGGTTGACCTTGAACGCGGTGTCGTACTCGGCGGCGAGGTCGTCGGTGAGCAGCAGGTGGTGCGGTGTCACCTCGGCGGTGACCCGCCAGCCCTTGGACTTGGCCCAGCGGATGATCTCCACCGAGCCCGCCGTGGACACGTGGCAGACGTGCAGGGCCGCGTCGACGTGCGCGGCGAGCAGGCAGTCCCGGGCGATGATCGCCTCCTCGGCCGCGGCCGGCCAGCCGGCCAGGCCCAGCCGGGAGGACATCTCGCCCTCGTTCAGCTGGGCGCCCTCGGTCAGCCGCGGCTCCTGGGCGTGCTGCGCGATCACCCCGTCGAACGCCTTGACGTACTCGAGCGCGCGGCGCATCAGCAGCGGGTCGGCGACGCAGAAGCCGTCGTCGGAGAAGACCCGGACCCGCGCGGCCGAGTCGGCCAGGGCGCCGAGCTCGGCCAGGTGCTTGCCCGCCAGGCTCACGGTGACCGCGCCGACCGGGCGGACATCGACGTACCCGGCCTGCTGGCCGAGCCGCCAGACCTGCTCCACCACGCCCGCCGTGTCCGCCACCGGCTCGGTGTTGGCCATCGCGTGCACCGCGGTGTAGCCGCCGAGCGCGGCCGCCCGGGTGCCGGTCAGCACGGTCTCGGCGTCCTCGCGGCCGGGCTCGCGCAGGTGCGTGTGCAGGTCGACGAGCCCGGGCAGCGCGATCAGCCCGGCGGCCTCGATGACCGCGGCTCCCGGGGCGGCCAGGTTCGGGCCGACGGCCGCGATCACGCCGCCGGCGAGGTGGACGTCGGCGGCCGGGCCGCCGACGACGGACACCCCCCTGATCAGCCACTCCCCGGTCACGGTCTCGTCCTGGGTCACGGTCTCGTCTTGGGCCATGGTCACGCCTCCCCCTCGGTCGCGCCGCCGAGCATCAGGTAGAGGACCGCCATCCGGACGGTCACGCCGTTGGCGACCTGGGCGACGATCGTGGACCGGGGCGAGTCGGCGACCTCGGCGGCGATCTCCACCCCCCGGTTCATCGGTCCCGGGTGCATGACGATGGCGTGCTCGGGCAGCAGCGCCATCCGGTCGGTGTCGAGGCCGTAGCGGCGGCGGTACTCGCGCACGGTCGGGAAGTAGGCGGCGGTCATCCGCTCCTGCTGGACGCGGAGCATCATCACCACGTCCGCCTTGCGCAGCGCGGAGTCGAGGTCGTAGCTGGCCCGGCCCGGCCAGGTGGCGATCGCGTGGGGCATGAGGGTAGGCGGGGCGACCACCGTCACCTCGGCGCCGAGCGTGGTCAGCAGGAGCACGTTGGACCGGGCCACCCGGGAGTGGAGCACGTCGCCGACGATCGTGACCCGGACCCCGTCCAGGGCCTGCCCGCGGGGGTCGTCGCGACCGGCGGCGAGCCGTTCGCGGATCGTGAAGGCGTCGAGCAGCGCCTGCGTGGGGTGCTCGTGCGTCCCGTCGCCCGCGTTCACCACCCGGCCGGTGATCCAGTCGGCCAGCCGCCGGGGCGCGCCGGAGGCGGGGTGCCTGATCACGATGGCGTCGGCGCCCATCGCCTCCAGGGTCAGCGCGGTGTCCTTGAGCGACTCGCCCTTGGCGACGCTCGACCCCTTGGCCGAGAAGTTGATCACGTCGGCCGACAGCCGCTTCGCGGCCGCCTCGAACGAGGTCCGCGTCCGGGTGGAGTCCTCATAGAAGAGGTTGACCACGGTCATGCCGCGCAGCGTGGGCAGCTTCCTGATGGGCCGCCCGGCCACGCTGGCCAGCTCGGCCGCGGTGTCCAGGATCAGCACGGCGTCGTCCCGGCTGAGGTCGCCGGCCGAGATGAGGTGCCGGTTCACTGGGCACCGTCCTTCGCCGGGCGCTCCCCGAGCAGTACCGAGTCCTCGCCGTCGATCTCCGCCAGCCGCACCCGCACCGCCTCGCGGTGCGCCGTGGGCAGGTTCTTCCCCACGTAGTCGGCCCGGATCGGCAGCTCCCGGTGGCCGCGGTCGACGAGCACCGCGAGCTGGACCGCGCGCGGCCTGCCCAGGTCATTGAGCGCGTCGAGGGCGGCGCGGATGGTGCGGCCGGAGAAGAGCACGTCGTCGACGAGGACAACGGTCTTGCCGTCCACGCCGTCCGGCGGCACCTCCGTCCGCTGCAGCGCGCGGGCCGGCCGCAGCCGCAGGTCGTCGCGGTGCATGGTGACATCGAGCGAGCCCACCGGGACCGGGACGTCCTCGAACTCGCCGATCCGGGCGGCCAGGCGGCGGGCCAGGTACACACCGCGGGTGGGGATGCCGAGCAAGACCACCCCCTCGCCGCCGTGCGTGCGCTCCAGGATCTCGTGCGAGATCCGGGTCAGCGCCCGGCGGATCTCCTCGGGGGTTAGTACTGCCTTCCAGCCCGGGAATTCGTTAACTGGTTCAGGTCGCATCGCGCACACCAGCCACGACCTCCTTCCCCGTCTCACTGAACGGTCATTAAAGGATGCCTACGTCGATAACCGTATCAGCAGCATCCATGCAGGCAGCGACTGTCCGCCCGGCCACCGGCCGCCCCTTCCGTACTGTTGGCGACGCAGCCAACACCCAAAGTCACTAGACTGCTGGCGTCTCGGCTCTCCGGGGGTCCACTCCAGCAACTCGCACCGCCCTCAGCCACGCCGACCGGCTCAAGCCGCCCGTTGCCCACGCCAGCCGCGATTTCTTCAGTGATCATGAAAGCTGTGATTTATGTCACATCGGACATACGCTGTCATAACGTTCCGAGAACATCGGAGAGTTGGCCCTCGACTGCCCTGTGCACGGGAAAGCCGATTACAGCAGGGG
>Ga0302314_10011965_pt1 | contig 15067 bp, 14 predicted proteins | sample III_Palsa_N2_3_FD_200533 | JGI IMG/M metagenome (GOLD analysis project Ga0302314, IMG submission 200533) | Peat permafrost microbial communities from Stordalen Mire near Abisko, Sweden - III_Palsa_N2_3 | ecosystem: Environmental > Terrestrial > Soil > Palsa > Peat permafrost | place: Sweden...
ACCTCACTCAACTCGAATCCCAGATCCTCGCCGACATCGCCGCCGCCGGCGACGAAGCCGCCCTTGAAGCGGTGCGGGTCGCAGCGCTCGGCAAGAAGGGCTCGATCTCGGCGCTGCTTTCGACGCTCGGCAAGATGTCGCCGGACGAACGCAAGACGCAAGGCGCGGCGATCAATCTCGCCAAGGACACGGTCACGCAGGCGCTGACCGCGCGCCGCGACATCCTGAAATCGGCGGCGCTCGACGCCCGGCTCGCGTCCGAGACCATCGACGTCACACTGCCGTTGCGGGAGGCCCCCGCGGAAGCGGGCCGCATCCATCCGCTCAGCCAGGTGATGGATGAGCTGACCACGATCTTCGCCGACATGGGATTTGCCATCGCCGAAGGCCCGGATATCGAGACCGACGACTACAACTTCACCAAACTGAATTTCCCCGAGGGCCATCCGGCGCGGGAAATGCACGACACGTTCTTCTTCAACCCCAAGGAAGACGGCTCGCGCATGCTGTTGCGTACCCACACCTCGCCGGTGCAGGTGCGCACCATGCTGACCCAGAAGCCGCCGATTCGCATCGTCTGCCCGGGCCGCACCTATCGCATCGATTCCGACGCCACGCACACGCCGCAGTTTCACCAGGTCGAGGGCCTTGTCATCGACAAGGGTTCGCATCTCGGCCACCTCAAATGGATCCTGCACGAGTTCTGCAAGGCATTCTTCGAGGTCGATCACATCAATATGCGGTTCCGGCCGTCGTTCTTTCCGTTCACCGAACCGTCGCTCGAGGTCGATATTCAGTGCCGGCGTGACAAGGGCGAGATTCGTTTCGGCGAAGGCGAGGACTGGCTGGAGATTCTCGGCTGCGGCATGGTGCATCCCAATGTGCTGCGCGCCTGCGGCATCGATCCCGATGTGTATCAAGGTTTTGCCTGGGGCATGGGCATCGACCGCATCGCGATGCTGAAATACGGCATGTCGGATCTGCGGCAGCTATTCGACAGCGACGTGCGCTGGCTCAGCCATTACGGCTTCAAGCCGCTCGACGTGCCGACGCTGGCGGGAGGATTGAGTTCGTGAAGTTCACTCTGTCCTGGCTGAAAGAACATCTCGACACCGACGCGCCCTTGGAAAAGCTCGCGGACAAGCTCACCATGATCGGGCTTGAGGTCGAACATATCGAGGACAAGGCGAAAGCGTTGTCCGCGTTCTCGATCGCGCGCGTGATCTCGGCCGAACAGCATCCGAACGCGGACCGCTTGCGGGTTTGCATGGTGGATACCGGCAATGGCGCCGCCCCCGTGCAGGTCGTCTGCGGCGCGCCGAATGCGCGCGCGGGTCTCGTCAGCGTCTTCTCGCCGCCCGGCACCTTCATCCCCGGCAAGAACATCACGCTCGGCGTCGGCACCATCCGCGGTGTCGAAAGCCGCGGCATGCTGTGTTCGGCGGCCGAATTGCAACTCTCGGAAGATCACGACGGCATCATGGAATTGCCGGCCGACGCACCGATCGGCGTCGGCTACGCGCAATGGGCCGGGCTTGGCGATCCCGTCATCGAGATCAACCTGACGCCGAACCGGCAGGATTGCACCGGCGTGCACGGCATCGCGCGCGATCTAAGCGCCGCCGACATGGGCAAATTCAAAGACCCGGGCATCAAGCAGATCAAGGGCGAATTTCCTTGCCCGGTAAACGTCACCGTCGAGGATTCCACCTTGTGTCCGGGCTTTGCGCTGCGGCTGGTGCGCGGCGTCAAGAACGGCCCATCGCCGGAATGGCTGCAGCAGCGCCTGACCTCGATCGGCCTGCGCCCGATCAATGCGCTGGTCGATATCACCAATTTCATGACCTACGACCGCGCCCGGCCGCTGCATGTGTTCGATGCTGCGAAAGTGAAGGGCAATCTCACCGTCCGCCGCGCGCGCGACGGCGAGACGCTGCTGGCGCTCGACGGCCGCACCTACACGCTCGATCCGAGTGTCTGCGTCATCGCGGACGATCATGGCGTCGAATCGCTCGCCGGCATCATGGGCGGCGAAGCCTCCGGTTGCGACGAAAACACCACCGACGTGCTGATCGAATCGGCGCTGTGGAACGAGATCAACATCGCGCAGTCCGGCCGCAGGCTCGGTATCAATTCGGATGCGCGCTATCGTTTCGAGCGCGGCGTCGATCCGGCCTTCACGCTGCCGGGACTGGAGATGGCAACGCGGCTGGTGATGGAGCTATGCGGCGGCACGCCGTCGGAGAATGTCGTCGTCGGCAACGCTTTTGGCGAGGACCGCCTGATCGACTTTCCGCTGACCGAGGTCAAGCGCCTGGCCGGAATCGACGTGCCGCTCCCGGAGATGAAATTGATCCTCGGCCATCTCGGCTTCATGGTCGCCGGCACTGGCCCGGTCGTGAAGGTCGCGGTGCCGTCCTGGCGCATGGACGTGCACGGCAAGGCCGATATCGTCGAGGAGATCGTGCGCATCGTCGGCGTCGACAAGGTGCCGATGACGCCGTTCGAGCGCGGCGACGCGCCGCGCAAGCCGATCCTCACCCCCATTCAGTTGCGCACCCGCCGCGCCAAGCGCGCGCTCGCCGCCCGCGGCATGGTCGAGGCGGTGACTTGGTCGTTCATCGCAAAGTCCGCGGCCGAATTGTTCGGCGGCGGGCAGCCGGAGCTCGCGCTCGCCAATCCGATCGCATCTGATCTGTCGGACATGCGGCCGAGCCTGCTGCCGGGTCTCATTGCCGCGGCGCAAGCCAACAACGACCGTGGCTTTCCCGATGTGGCGCTGTTCGAGGTCGGGCAGATCTTCAGGGGCGACAAGCCGGCCGATCAACTGATCGCGGCCGCCGGAATCCGCCACGGCTTTGCTTCGTCCAAGGGCATGGGACGGCACTGGTCCGGCACCGCCACCGCCAATGCGCTCGACGCCAAGGCCGATGCGTTTGCGGTGCTGTCGGCCGCCGGCGCGCCGATGCAGGCGCTGCAGATCGTACCGGGCGGCGCGAGCTGGCTGCATCCGGGACGATCCGGCACTATCCAGATCGGCCCGCAAAACATCCTCGGCTATTTTGGCGAGCTGCATCCACGCGCGCTGGAAGCGCTCGACGCCGACGGCCCCCTGATCGCGTTCGAAGTGATCCTCGATCGCATTCCCGACGCCAAGCAGAAGCCGACCCGCGCCAAGCCGGTGCTTGAACTGTCGGCATTCCAGCCGGTGTCGCGCGATTTTGCGTTCATCGTCGATCGCAGCGTCAAAGCGGGCGATATCGTGCGCGCGGCGCAGGGTGTCGACAAGAAGCTGATTACCGGCATCACGGTGTTTGACGTTTACGAAGGCAAGGGCATCGAAGACAGCAAGAAGTCGATCGCAATCGCGGTAACGATCCAGCCCCGCGAAAAAACCCTGACCGATCAGGAAATCGACGCGGTCGCGGCAAAGATCGTCGCTGAAGTGACCAAGAAGACCGGCGGCAGCTTGCGGGCATGATTGCGAACGCCGCAACCCGCATTTCGGGTCCCATCCCGCGCCCGATGTCACGGCGATGAGCCTCTCCGGCCTCATCCCGCCTGACGTGAGCCTCGCCGCCGCGATCGCGATTTGTGTGATCGCCTTTGTCTCGGGAACGGCGCGCGGATTTTCCGGCTTCGGCTCGGCGCTGATTTTCATGCCGCTGGCGAGCAGCATGGCATCACCGCGCCTGGTTGCCGCATTACTGCTCGTCATCGATTTCATCGCAGCGGCTCCGCTGCTTCCGAATGCGTGGCGGCAGGCCGACCGCAAGGCCACGGCCGTGATGGTGGCAGGCGCCTTCGTCGGCGTGCCGATCGGCACCTATTGTCTGAGTCGGTTCGATCCGGTGACGACGCGCTGGATCATCTCCTGCTTTGTCGGCGCGCTATTGCTGCTGCTGCTCTCAGGCTGGCGCTACCGGGGCAAGGACCATGCTGCGCTATCCGTCGGCATCGGCGGCCTGGCCGGCTTTTGCAGCGGGCTGGCGCAGACTGGCGGCCCGCCAATCGTCGGCTACTGGCTCGGCCGGCCGATTGCGCCCGTCGTCGCACGCGCCAACATCCTGTTGTTTTTCGGTGCTTCCGATTTCTTTTCACTCGTAAGCTATGCGTTCACCGGGCTGATCACATTGGACTCGATCCGGTTCGCGCTGCTGGTCGGCCCGATCTATGGGATCGGTGTCTGGTTCGGCAGCCAGTTGTTCGGCCGCGCCAGCGAGACGCTGTTCCGTGCGATCTGCTACGCCTTGATCGCGGCTGCGGCTATCATCGGTCTGCCGGTTCTCGACGGCGTGCTACGTTGACAGACTTGCGTGGCGCGCTGAAGCGACGCTAGGCTTGTTGCTGATGACAAGAAAATCCCAAGGGAGAGCTCGATGATCGATCGCCGCGATGCACTGAAACTGGCACTGGGCGGCGGCGCCGCGCTCGCCGCACCAACGGTTCTTGCGCAAACGGCAAAGCCGCGCACGCGCATCGTGTTCCTCGGCACCAAAGGCGGTCCGCGCATCGGGCTCAATGCTTCGAACCCGGCCAATGTTGTGATCGTCAATGACACGCCGTTCGTGATCGACTGCGGCGCCGGTGTCAGCCATCAACTGGTCGCGGCCGGCGTGCCGATCCCCTCGGTGAAATATATCTTCATCAGCCACCACCATTCCGATCACAACCTCGAATACGGCAATCTATTCTACAACGCCTGGGCCGCGGGACTTTCGACGCCGATCCATTCGTTCGGCCCCAAGGGCATCGAGGAGATGACCAGGGTCTATTGGGAACTGAACAAATTCGACGTCGAGACCCGAATCAGTGACGAAGGCCGGCCCGATCCGCGGCCGCTCCTGGCGTGGTGCTGCAGACCCAGGACGTCAAGGTGACAGCATTCCGCACCCCGCATCCGCCGATCGTCGACAACTTCGCCTACAAGTTCGAAACGCCCGACGGCACCATCGTGTTTTCCAGCGACACCGCCTACAACCCAAAACTCGCGGAATTCGCCAAGGGCGCCGACGTGCTGGTGCACGAGGCGCTTTATCTGCCCGCGGTCGACCGCCTCGTGCTCAAGACCAAGAACAGCGCAACGCTGAAGAAACATCTGCTCGATAGCCACACCTCGACCGAAGATGTCGGCCGCATCGCCGCCCAGGCCGGCGTGAAAGTGCTGGTGCTCAGCCATTTCGTGCCGGGCGACGATCCCGAGGTGACCGACGACGACTGGACGCGGGATGTCAAAAAGAATTTTTCCGGCCGCATCATCGTCGCCAAGGATCTGATGCAACTGGCGCTGCCGGTTTAGTCGGAGGCGTCATCCTTGCGCAGCGGCTTCAATTGATCGGCGAATACGGCACCGCCGTTCGGGTCCGCGGCGCGGCGCGGCGACCGCGCCTGGCCACCGGCGCCGGCGCCTCCACGGGTTCGCTATCTCTCAGCGCGCCGATTTTCCGTAACGCCGCGTCGGCCGCGCGCTCACCGCTTTCCCACGCGCCGTCGACGGTGCCCCACATGGTTTCGTGGGTCGCCTCACCTGCCAGAAACAGGCAGCCGACCGGCTCGGTCAGAACTTTGCGCGACGGTTGTCCGCCCGGCACCGCCGCCGACATCGCGCCAAGGATAAACGGCGCGGCATTCCAGCGCGTGGCGCTGGTTTTCTTCACCGCCGACGCCACGTCGCTGCCGAACAGCTTGGTCAGCCATTCCACCGCGAACGCGGCCATGGCCGGCTCGCCCTGCGCGGTGAGATCGCGGCCGAATGAGCCCGCGACATCGATAAAGCACAGCGACGACGAGCCTGCGTTGGCAAACAAAAGCGCCGTCCGCGTCGAATTGCTCTGCTCGATGAGGACGTCGTCGCGCGCAAGGCCGAGCGGATTGCCCGGCAGTTGCAGCGCGATACGATCGTAGCTGCCAAGGCTCAGTTTCGACGCGGCATCGAGCTGGCGCTTGGGGATATCGGGCGTGAATTTGATATTGCCCGCGGCCAGCACATTGCTCGACACCGTAATGATTGCGGCACGCGCGGCAATCTTGCCGGCTGATGTCTCCACCGTGACATCGCGTCCGTTCCAGGCGATGTGGTTCGCCGGTGTCGACAGCGCGAGGGGTACCTCCCCGCCGAGTTTCGCGATCAGCGTGCCGAGCCCCTGGCGACAGGCGATCACGGCGCTGCGATCTTGCGCGCGAGACCTGTCGATCACGGAAACGTCCTTGAGGTCCTTGCCGGTGGCGCTGGCGCCAAGCACGAATTCCGCCGTCCCCGCCCAATCGCCGAGGTCTTTCGGCAATACCGAGGCGCAGGACACATCGGCCCTGCCGCGCGATGCATCATCGATGGCGCGGTTGGCGCGCACCAAGGCTGCGAGAAATTCCTCGGTTTCGCCGGCCCGCGCATTGCGGCGGCCGATGCGGATTTTCTGACCCAATGTCGCCGGTGCGACATCGAGACCCACGGTGCGCGCCAACTTGATCATCGGGTTGGTATCGGGATTGTGCAGCCAGCGTGCGCCGCGATCGAACGGCACATCGAAGGTCGCGGCATCCGTGAGACAACGGCCGCCGATCCGGTCCGAGGCCTCGACCACGATCACCTTGCGGTTCGCTGCCTGAATCCGCCGCGCCGCGGCGATGCCGGCGGCGCCCGCGCCGATCACGACAATGTCAGCCTCGCGCGGCAACGGCGCGCTTAAGGCGGCACGCGTGCCAAGCGCCGGCGTTGCCGCAAGGCCTGCGGCCACCGACAGGAAATCGCGGCGCGTCATTGTCATGGCATGGTTTCCGAACTGCTCGACAGAGACAGCGGTTCAGGCTGCGACGATTGCCGAACCGGCGCTGCGCTCGCGGTCCCATCGCCGGGAACACGTCTGAACAAAAACCTCTTTTGAATCATAGACTTCCGGCATCCCTTGGGATCGCCAAAACCCGCCGCGACGGCAGCGAATTCGAGATCCCGAACAGCGTTGAACTTGCCGTATCCGCGCGCAAGCAGCAACCGCCATGGTGAATCAATCATGATTGATGGGCCGCATGCATGAACCAAATTGCAACGGCTTTCGACCATGCTAAGGAAAGGGAAAAAGCGGCCGGAAAAGGCCGTTTGGGGGAGAAGTCCATGGGCGTCGTGCTCGATACCGTAGGCAAGTGGATCGCGGGCTACCTGCAAAAGGAAGTGCCGGGCTATGAGCCGTTCACGCCGAGCGATCCGGAGCATTTGCGTGGCATCATCGATCAGGGCGATGTGCTGCTGGTCGAAGGCAATAACCGGGTTTCCGGCATCATCAAATACCTTACGCAATCCACCTGGTCGCATGCCGCGCTGTTTGTCGGGCCGATCGACGGCGCGACCGAGCCGGATGGCGAGCCGCATGTCCTGATCGAGGCCAATATCGGCGAAGGCGTGACGTCGGCGCCGCTGTCGAAATATTTTCCCTATCATACCAGACTCTGCCGCCCCGTCGGGCTATCGTTCGAAGACCGCAACACGGTGTGCCGTTACGCCATCAACCGGATCGGCTTCGGCTACGACACCAAGAACATCGTCGATCTGATGCGCTTTCTGATCCCGCTGCCGATACCGCAGCGCTGGCGGCGGCGCATGATCGCCTTCGGTTCCGGCGATCCCACCAAAATCATCTGCTCGGCCCTGATCGCGCAGGCGTTCGACGCCGTGCGCTATCCCATCCTGCCCAAGATCACCCGCGCCGCCAGCAAGAAGGCCCGGCGCGAAATTCTGCACATCCGCGATTCATCACTGTACATGCCGCGCGATTTCGACATCTCGCCCTATTTCGAAATCGTCAAACCCACCATCGTGCACGGCTTCGACTACACCGCCTTGCACTGGGCCGATAAGCAGAAGCCGCTCCGGGAGGTAGCCGGCGAATTCGGCGTCTTTCCAGAAGCGATCCTTTCACCGCAGCTTGTTCCTGAAGCGATTGACCAAGAGACGCCGCTTCCGGCTGAGAAAGTAGCGCGCGCCTCGATCGAGGCGACGCGCGTGGAGCATCACGAGCAGGAACTCGCGGCGTAGGTTTGCGCCGCATTCCATGGCGCCATGGTTCGAGACGCGCGGCGTTGCCGCGCTCCTCACCATGAGGGTTTTGCCTGACCCCATCCTGAAGGCTTTACGGACCTCATCCTGAGGAGCGCGCCTTTTGCGCGCGTCTCGAAGGATGCGTCACGGCAGCAATTACGCCAAACAAGCGTCCGCATTCTCGCGACACCAAGCGCCCGAGTTTTGCAAGTTCCTCGGCCCGCTAAAAGTGAGGGCGCAGGAAACGCCGGGTGCCCGTTGCACCCGCAGCCTCGTGCGCAAAGGGTAGAAAGCACACGAGTTAGTCACCACAGGTTCACCGGAACACCCGGCATTTCCTGCGCAATGGTTTTAACGGTTTCCTTCGTGCTCTCCCCGGTGACCGGGCTTTGTTGTCACCGTCGCCTGCGAATGATTTTGCAAGCTTGACGCCAGCGTCGGGGCGTCAGAACCACGCGACTTCGCCGTCCGCGTCAGCGCCGCTCGTCGCGCACCAAGAGGTGCACCCAATGCGTCCGCGTCCACCGCATCCCGCACCCAACGTCCGTGACGATCGCGATACGCCCCTCACTCGGGACGGGATGGCGCGAAATAAAGAGATGATTTGGTCTAACAGGGAAGCGAAAAATTTTGCGCGGCCGGACTAGACAGCCGAATCAAGTGGCGACCATCAGGCCGCCACCGCCGATTTTCGATCCGGCAGGCCCGCGCGGGCCAGCCCGCCATAGAGCTGCTCGCCCGGCATTTCCGATTTCAGGATCGAGCGCACCGCGACCAACCGGTCGATATCGATACCGGTGGCAAATCCCTTGCTCTCGCACAGGAACACCAGGTCCTCGAACACCACATTGCCGGTGGCGCCCGGCGCGAACGGACAGCCGCCGAGACCTCCGAGCGAGCCGTCGAGGATGCGCGCGCCGGCGTCGAGCGCGGCCGACGCATTCGCGATGCCCATGCCCCGGGTGTCGTGCAAGTGAACGCAGACCGGCTTTGACCCCGCGATCCTGACCACGGCCTTGGTCAGCTCACCGACCTGCTTCGGCCCGGCATAGCCGACGGTGTCGGCGATCGCGACCATGTCGACACCCGCCTCGTATAATTTTTCGGTCAGCCGCAGCACTTCGTTCGGATCGACCGCGCCGACGATCGAGCACCCCAGCGCCATCGAGATCGCGGCGTTGACGATCGGCTTGTGCGAACTGGCATCGCGCAGGTCGCACAGATGCCTGACATTGGCAACTGCGGAATCGCGCGAGCGGTTGGCATTGGCCTGGCTATGCTCTTCGGTTGCCGAGACCACGGTGGCCACTTCGGCAACGCCAGAGGCAAAAGCCTCGATGGCACCGCGTTCGTTGAGCGTCAACGCGACGCCGTGCGCACCCGGAAGCGACGCGACCGTCGCAACGATATCGCGCACATCGACGAATTGCGGGAAGGTCTTCGCGGGCAGGAACGAGCCGACCTCGAAATGCCGCACCCCGGCGCCGTATTCATCGCGCACCCAGCGTTGCTTGGCTGCCGTCGAGGGAAATTTCTTCACCAGCTGCAGGCCATCGCGCAAGCCGACCTCGCGCAGGATCACGCGGTCGCTGGGATAAATATCTTGAGCCTTGGTCATGCGAGCCTCCCTGCGATTTTGCTTTTTGGAGAAAATTCCTTTGGAGAAGATGGCGAGCTTTCGAGCTCGGCGCGAACCGCCGCGGTGTCGGCGCCGAGCGCCGGCACTTGGAGCCCTTCGCCGAGATTGCTGCCGTTCCATTCCACCGGTAGCGCCGGAACCCGAAACGGCTTGCCATCCGCATTGATGTTATTGACGAGGCCGCCCGGGCGCAGCACGTGGGGATCCCTCAAGAGATCTTCCGGGCGATTGATCGGCGAGAAGCAGATGTTGAGCCGGTCGAGCTTGGCGGAAAGCTCGGCGACGTCCCAGCGTTTGATTTCCTCGGCGACGCGCGGAATGATCCGGGCGCGGGCCATGATCCGTTCGGTGGTGTTGGTCAGCGTCGGATCGTCGGAAAATTCCTTGAGGCCGAATTCCCGGCAGAAGCTTTGCCAATGGCCTTCGGTCACCACGCCGATGAAGATGCGCTCGCCGCTTGCGGTGTCGAAAATATCGTAGATCGGCCACGCATGTTCCCGCTCCGGCATCGAGCGCGGCTTGTTGCCGGTCATCTCATATTCGACCATGTGCTGGGCAACGAGAAACAGGCAGTTCTCGAACAAGCCGATGCGAATGTCGGCTCCGCCAGTCGCACCGCCCCGCTTCTGATAAAGCGCGGCGAGGATCGAGATCACGCCGAACATGCCGCCCATGATGTCGTTCGCCGAGGAGCCGACGCGCTGCGGCCTGTCGCGGGTCCCGGTCATGGCGGCAAGGCCCGACATCATCTGCACGACTTCATCCAGCGCCGGGCGATGCTCGTAGGGGCCGGACAGAAAGCCCTTGTGCCCGGCGACGATCAGATGCGGATATTTCTGGCGTAACTCCTCGGGGCCGAGCCCCTGTTTATCCAATTGCCCGTCACGAAAATTTTCCAGGAACACGTCGGCGCTGGCCAGCAACCGGTGCATGGTGTCGCGATCTTCCGCCTTCTCGAAATCGAGCACGACGCTGCGCTTGCCGCGGTTGAACAGCGGAAAGAACGAGGTGCCCATGCCGCCGAGGCTGCGGGTCTTGTCGCCCGCGGGCGGCTCGACCTTGATGATCTCGGCGCCGAGCTGCGCCAGGATCATGCCGCAGGTCGGACCCATCACCATGTGGGTCATCTCGATCACCCTGACGCCATCAAGGGGCAGTGCCGTCCCAGTCATTTCGTCTCCCGTGTTGGTTCGGTCTTTGACCGCGCCATAGACTAGGCTTTCAGGCGCCCGCTGGAAAATAGTATCTGGGGAACGGTCCATTCACGGCTGCATAACGCAAATGCGTCGCGGCCGGCCCAAAGGCCTGCCAACGCCCGTTCCCCCGCACTCTTGCCTAACTTGGCGGGCATCTCTACCTCTGCGACCAGAGCATCGGTTCTGAATAAATCAGAACCGATGCTCTGGATTCTTGATTTGACGCGTTTTCTTCACGCGAACCGGTACCCACTTCGCTTGAAAACGCTCTAATATTACCAAGGGCCTGACCATCATGTTGGACGCCGCCGTCAAGGCGCTATCGCAAATCCTGTCGCCGCCGATGCGCTCGATCCTGTGGCGATCGATCGGGCTCGCGCTCGCGTTGATCGTGGTGCTGGCGATCGGCCTGCAGCGGCTATTGAGCTGGCTCGCCGTGTATGGCCAGGGCTGGGCCGAGGCGATGCTGGGGCCGGCCTTCCACACCACGCTTAATGCGCTGGCATGGATCATCTCGATCGCCGCCGGCCTTGGCGTGGTGTTCGGCGCGGTATTCCTGATGCCCGCGATCACCTCGCTGGTGGCCAGCGTGTTCGTCGATGACGTCGCCGACCATGTCGAGCGCGAACATTATCCGGCGGAGCGGCCGGGAATGGCGCTGCCGTTCGGTCTCGCGATGACCGAAGGCATCAAGACCGCGTTGCTGACCATCCTGGTCTATCTGATCGCGCTGCCGTTCGTGTTCGTCGCCGGTGCTGGCTTCATCGCTTTCTTCATCGCGACCGCGTGGCTGCTCGGCCGCGAATATTTCGAGCTTGCCGCGATGCGATTTCGTCCGCCGGCCGAAGCCAAGGCGATGCGCAAGCAAAATGCCGGCATCATCTTCACGGCAGGATTGGTGATCGCGGCGTTCGTGTCGATTCCGATCGTCAACCTGGCGACGCCACTGTTCGGCATGGCGTTCATGGTGCACATGCACAAGCGGCTTTCCGGCCAGCGACCCGAGCTGATCGAGCCGACGCGAAAAACAAGCTTGCCGGTGGTTTAGAGAAAGACACCTACCGTCATCCTTCGGTGCGCGCCATCTTCGGCGCGCACCGAAGGATGGTGTTCAGCGCCGTGCTTGCGGCCATCCTTCGAGGCGCGCAAGAAAGAGCGCGCACCTCAGGATGACGGCGGGGTTGTTGTGCGGGGGATGACGGCTGTGCGCTTGGATATTCTCCTAACTTAGACCGTCTTCTCCGGCCAACGGCAGAGATCGTTGATCAGGCAAGCCTCGCAGCGCGGCGAGCGCGCCAGGCAGGTGTAGCGGCCGTGCAGGATCAGCCAGTGATGCGCGTGCAGCATGAACTCCGACGGGATCACACGCTCAAGACCGAGCTCGACTTCGAGTGGCGTATTGCCTGGCGCCATGCCGGTGCGATTGCCGACGCGAAATACGTGGGTATCGACCGCCATGGTGTGTTCGCCGAACGCCATGTTGAGCACGACATTGGCGGTCTTGCGGCCGACGCCCGGCAGCGATTCGATCTCGGCGCGGCTGCGCGGCACCTCGCTGTTGAATTCCGCGATCAGCTTTTCCGATAGCGCGATGACGTTTTTGGCCTTGTTGCGATAGAGCCCGATGGTCTTGATGTAATCGCGGACTTTTTCCTCGCCGAGCGCCAGCATCTTTTGCGGCGTGTCGGCCACCGCGAACAGCGCGCGTGTCGCCTTGTTGACGCCGGCATCGGTCGCCTGCGCCGACAGCACGACGGCGACCAGGAGCGTGTAGGGATTGAGATGTTCGAGCTCGCCCTTCGGTTCCGGATTGGCTTTGCGAAACCGGCTGAAGGCCTCAAAGACCTCGGCTTCAGTCCAGGGTTTTGACGCCTTTGATTTGGAGGGCTTGGATTTGGGCGCCTTTGATGTGGACGGTTTCGGTTTGGACGGCGTCGACGAAAGCTTTTTCGGCAAAGGCTTTTTGGATGACGTCTTTTTGAGCGAAGGCTTGCGGGTGATTTTGGCCATGATCCGGGTATACTGAGACGCCATGACCGCAGGCAATGATTTTGATCCCGTGCCGGCCGAGCCCGAATTGTTTTCGGCGCTGCTGACGCCGCATCGCTCGCTAAACCGCACTGGCTTTCTGGTGCTGATGGCGTTTCTCAGCGTGGTCAGCTTCGCCGCCGGGCTTGCGTTCTGGCTGATGGGAGCATGGCCGGTATTCGGCTTTTTCGGCCTCGACGTTCTCTTGGTCTATTGGGCGTTTCGGGTCAATTTCCGGCGCGCCAGGGCGACCGAGGAAATCTCGGTGACGCCCTCCGAGCTGCGGGTGCGGCGGGTCAGTCACCGCGGCCATGTCGTCGAATGGGTGCTCAATCCGCTGTGGGTGCAGCTCGACCAGAAGACCCACGCTGAATTTGGCATCGAGAAGCTTTATTTGGTCTCCAGCGGCCGCCGCGTCTCGGTCGCGAGCTTTCTGGGACCGGACGAAAAAGCTAGCTTTGCCAAAGCTTTATTGGATGCCCTGCAAACCGCCAAACGCGGCCCGACCTACAATCCGCTCTGACAAAGACTATCGGAAATCGGGTGGTTTGAACGCCGCGCAGGTCCTACATCAGGCAGCATGATGAACCTTGCAATCAACGACCAGCGCCTCACCAAGCCGGGCCCGCAGAACGCAGCATTGCGCGACTATGATTCGGTGCGGCGCGCCATCGCCTTCATTTCGGAACATTGGCGCGCGCAGCCGACCATCGAAGCGATGGCGGAAGCGGCCAGCGTGACGCCCGACGAGCTGCACCATCTGTTCCGCCGCTGGGCCGGGCTGACCCCGAAAGCCTTCATGCAGGCGCTGACGCTCGATCACGCCAAGGGTTTGCTGCGCGATTCCGCCAGCGTGCTCGATGCCGCGCTCGATTCCGGGCTTTCGGGTCCGGGACGGCTGCACGATCTGTTCGTGACCCATGAGGCGATGTCGCCTGGTGAATGGAAGAACGGCGGCGCCGGCATGACCTTGCGCTATGGATTCCACCCCTCGCCGTTCGGCACTGCGATCGTGATTGCCAGCGACCGCGGTTTGGCCGGGCTTGCGTTTGCCGATCCCGGCGAGGAACAGGCGTCGTTCGCCGACATGAAGCGGCGCTCGCCCAACGCGACCTATCTCGAGGACCATGAGGGCACCGCACCGCTGGCGCGACGGATCTTCGACACGAAATTGTGGCGTCCGGACCAGCCCTTGCGCGTGGTCCTGATCGGCACCGATTTCGAGGTCCGGGTCTGGGAGACGCTGCTAAAGATCCCGATGGGCCGCGCGGTCTGCTATTCCGATATCGCAAGCTCGATCCGCAACCCTAAGGCGTCACGCGCCGTCGGCGCCGCGATCGGACGGAATCCGGTGTCGTTCGTGGTGCCCTGCCATCGCGCGCTCGGCAAAAGCGGCGCCTTGACCGGCTATCACTGGGGCATCACCCGCAAGCAGGCGATGCTGGGCTGGGAAGCGGGTCAGGTGGGGTTGCAGTAGCAAGATCATAGGGTGGGTTAGCCAACCCACCCTACGAATCAAGAATTGTGCTCACGCCGCCAGATCGAGCTTCGAGGCCACCGTCGCGTCGGCCTTGAGCCGGTAGATCACGGGCACGCCGGTGGCGAGCTCACGTTTCAGGATTTGTTCCGGCGTCAGCTTCTCCAGCACCATGATCAGCGCGCGCAGCGAATTGCCGTGTGCTGCGACCAACGTCCGCTCGCCGCGCAGCACGCCGGGCAGGATTTCCTGGACGTAATAAGGCAACGTGCGCGCCAGCGTATCCTTCAGGCTCTCGCCGCCGGGCGGCGGCACGTCGTAGGAACGCCGCCAGATCAGCACCTGATCCTCGCCCCATTTCTTGCGGGCGTCATCCTTATTCAGGCCTGAGAGGTCGCCGTAGTCGCGCTCGTTGAGCGCCAGGTTCTTGTGGGTCGGAAGCCCGGTCTGGCCGATTTCGTTGAGCATCAGATCGAGCGTGTGCTGCGCGCGCGTGAGGACGGATGTATAGGCGATATCGAATGACAGGCCCTGCGCCTTCAGTTTACGCCCGGCTTCCTTGGCCTCGGCGATGCCCTTCTCGGTGAGATCGGGGTCTTTCCAGCCGGTGAAAAGGTTTTTCAGATTCCATTCGCTCTGGCCGTGACGCACGAGTACGAGAAGACGATCGCTCATTCCAGGGGTTCCGTTTCCAGATT
>Ga0302314_10011966_pt1 | contig 15067 bp, 20 predicted proteins | sample III_Palsa_N2_3_FD_200533 | JGI IMG/M metagenome (GOLD analysis project Ga0302314, IMG submission 200533) | Peat permafrost microbial communities from Stordalen Mire near Abisko, Sweden - III_Palsa_N2_3 | ecosystem: Environmental > Terrestrial > Soil > Palsa > Peat permafrost | place: Sweden...
ACGCTCGGAACGAGCACCCCTTCTCCAGACATCGGTTTGACCATAGCGCAATGACGCCAAGGACTGCCAAGAGGAAAAAATGGTAGGCCGGGAGGGAATCGAACCCTCGACCATTCGATTAAAAGTCACATGACGCCACCCATTTTGGCTTAACGGCGCTCACGTCGAACCCAGGAAATATCCGGGTCAAGCCCTTACTGTGCTTGCTTTTTTCGGAATTTGTGCCAACGCTGGCCAACGTCGAGCAACGGGGACTAACGGGAGATTTTCGTTACCCCACCGTTACCCAGAGACCACGTTACAAAAATCGAATGGTGCGGCGACTGGCTGCTCAAAGCCGCCGGCAACAAAAAAAGGCCCGTTTGATGGCGTCAGCGTTGACGACAAAAGCGATTGAAGCTGCAAAACCAGGCGCCGCGCGCCGCGAGATTGCGGACGGCCTGGTTACCTGCCTTTATCTGGTCGTGCAGCCGACTGGGGCGAAGAGCTGGGCGGTTCGCTATCGGTACGCCGACAAGCCCCGCAAGCTCGCCCTAGGGCCGCTCGCGCCGTCACTGCCGGGGCCGGAGCCCGACCCCGTCTTGGGCGCGCCATTGACCCTGGGCGGCGCTCGCAAGGTCGCCCGCGATCAACTGCTGCAGGTTGCGGCCGGGCGCGACCCAGCCGCCGACAGGCAGGCCGCAAAGGTAGCTGCGCGCCATCCGGATGAACCGGACCGCGATCTAGTCAGGACCGTCGCCGCCCAGTTCCTCGACCGCTACCTGAAGCCGCGCGCGAAGCCGAACTATTACCGGTCGGTCGACTACATCCTGAACAAGGACGTGCTTCCCCGATGGGGCGACCGGCGCATCCAGGACATCGGCCGCCGCGACGTGCTCGACCTCTTGGACGCGATCGTGGAGCGCGGCGCCGCGGTGCAGGCGAACCGGGTGCTCGCGGCCGTCCGCAAGCTTTTCAACTGGGCGGCGTCGCGCGATATCATCGCCGCCAGCCCGGCGGCTGGGGTCAAAGCGCCATCGCCGGAAGCAAGCCGCGACCGCGTGCTGACCGATGACGAACTGCGCACCTTCTGGCGAGCTTGCGAACAGGTGGGCTATCCGTTCGGCCCTCTGGCCAAGCTGTTGCTCTTGACGGGTGCGCGACGTGACGAGGCCGCCGGCCTGCGGCGATCCGAGTTGAGCGGCGACGGCTCGCTGTGGGCGCTTCCGGCCGGGCGCACGAAGAATTCGCGCCCGCATGCGATCCCGCTGTCGCCGCAGGCTAGAATCGTCATCGCCGAAGCGCCGATCGTCGCGCTCAGCAAGGCGGACTTGGCCGCCGATATCCCGCGCCATGGCAAGCACCGCGACCTAGCGTTCACCACTACCGGCCGCGCGCCCGTCTCTGGCTACGCCAAGGGCAAAGCGCGGATAGATGCGGCCATGTTGGTGATCGCCCGGAAAAACGCGGTTGAGCGCGGCGAGGATCCGGAGGACGTGAAGCTGGAGCCTTGGACCTTCCATGATCTGCGCCGCACGGTCGCCAGCGGCATGGCGAGGCTCGGAATCGATCTGCCAGTCATCGAGCGGTGTCTCAATCACGTGAGCGGATCGTTTGGGGGTGTCGCTGGCGTCTACCAGCGCCATAGTTTCGCCGACGAAATGCGAACCGGGTTCGCGACTTGGGGCGCGCACGTCGAGGCGGTGGCCGCCGGCGCGCCAGCGTCGAACGTAACCGCGCTCGCCGCTCGGCGGCGCCGCCGGCGATGAGCAGGACCAAACCCACCCTCAGCAACGCAGCGTCGGCATTTGCCGCAGCTGAAGTATTCAATCCTCGCCCTCCTGTCTGGAAAAAGATCGAGACGGCATTCGGCAAGCCCCTCCGCGCGTCGGCGAGGTATCTGCTCTCTGTTGTCGCGAGCTCCTACATATCGCGCCGCGCCCGCGAGCTAGATCCACCGTTGCACACCGCCGCCGTTGCCCAGGTCGATGCGATCGAAAAAGCGGCTGTTGCGTTGGAGGCCGCTTTGCAGGCGGTTACCGTCGATCCGGTGTCATTTCGCCTGCCGGGAATGTTCCACGCCGCGCGGTCAAGAGCCGATAGCCACCGCGATCCGGAATGCATGGAGGTCAACATGGCCGTAATGCAGCGTGCGGCCGGGAGTTTCGCGCGCGCAGCTCTCCGGGTGCGACTGATGCTGGAGAGCGATGTCGAGAACAAACCTGGCAGTGACGCGTGGAAGTTCCTGATTTCCGATCTTCGCGACTTTGCTGAAGCGCGCGGCATCAAGGTTAGCGCGCGGAAAGACACCAAGACATCGCAGTTCCCTGTGTTTGTTATGGGGCTGCTGGTAGAATTTCCAGAGCGATATAGGCAGCATACTCAATCGCTTGAAGCATTGAGCAAGGCGATTTCTCCCGTTTTAAAGAAACGAGGCGTCGGGACGGATAAACCCGGATAAGCGCTCCGCAAAAGTCCCGCACACGCGCGCCGAAGCGCCCCAACCATAGCCCTCATAAAGCAACGAGGGTTTTCAAATGGAATTTCTAACCGGGCCTCAGGTCCGCGAGCGTTTCGGCGGCATCAGCGACATGACGCTCTGGCGCTGGATGCATGACGAGCGTGTGGACTTCCCGAAACCGTTGGTCATAAACCGCCGCAACTACTTTCGCGTCGCCGAAATCGAGACCTTTGAGGCGCGCCAGGCTGCGCGCACGCCGGTCGCGGTCGCTGAGTGATCGCGGTGCCGGTCTTGGTCGCTTCGCTGCCAAAAAACGAAGAGGAAGAGCTGCGCGTCTCGCTGGTCAATGAGCATGGTCAGCACACGGTCGATCTAAGGATATTCGCCCGTTTCACGCTGGCACGCGTCCTTATGCCCACAAAGAAGGCCATTGCGGTCAACGTCGAACAGATCCCGGACTTGATTAAGGCGCTTGGGGACTGCCTTCGCGCGGCCGAGCGGGCGGCGCATGACTGATGGCAATCCCTGGACATCTGTCGCAGACCAGATCGCCGCGCTCGCCACCTCCGGTCTTGTACGTCGCGAGCTGTCGAATGCGCTGCATGAGCGCTTCCCGACCGCGACCCGATCGGAGGTCTTTTTCGGCTTCGCCATGGCCGTTTCGATATTCGAGGCTGACCGGCTCGAACTGGTCTGCGAACTCCTCCAGGCCGACGCAAAGCTCGCTGCGCTCCAAGCGGAGTCCGCGAATGTCTGACGATGAAAGCGCGGACGAAGACGGCCGTAGCCACACATCGGAGGACCGCTAGATGTCTCCTAGCGTCGTCGCTGGTTTTGGGTTTTCAGACGAGGTCGGGTGCGACGTTGGCATCGACGCGCCAGCCTACAGCGAAGAGCACCTTGCGATCCAATTCGCGAGCTTACGCCGATCCGACGCCCGCTTCGTGGCCGTGTGGGCGACCTGGTTCCGGTTGAAGGGCCACAAGTGGGAACCGGACCGCACCCTTGAAACCTTTCATGATGCGCGGATCATCTGTCGCGAGGCCGCAAACAGCTGCGATAATGCCAAGAAGGCCGACGACCTGGCGAGCGCTCGCTCCGCCGGGAACGTCCTGCGCCTGGCCACGTCAGACAGGGCCTTGGCCGCGACGACTGATCAGTGGGACGGCGACCCGCTGATCCTTAATACGCCCGGCGCCGTGGTCGACTTGCGGGAGTGGGACGAGCGTCCCGCGCGCCCTGAGGACTATCTGACCAAATCGACCGCCGTGACACCGGCGCCGATCGGAACGAAATGTCCCCTCTGGATGAGCTTCCTCGCAAGGGTTTTCGGAGGGGATAGCGAACTCTGCGACTTTGCGCAGCGGTTCTGTGGCTACTTCCTGACGGGCGACACCAGCGCGCACGCCCTGTTCTTCGCCTTCGGGACGGGCGCGAACGGCAAATCGGTCTTCGTGAATACCATCGCCGGGATCATGGCCGATTACGCCACCAGCGCGCCCATGGAGACGTTCATGGCCGCGAAGGATGATCGCCATCCGACGGAACTGGCCGATCTGCGCGGCGCGCGCCTGGTGACGTCGATCGAGACCGAAGAAGGCAGGCGGTGGGCGGAGTCGCGGGTCAAAGCGCTCACTGGCGGCGATCCGATCAAGGCGCGCTTCATGCGGCAGGACTTCTTCGAATTCACGCCTCAATTTAAGCTGTTCATTGCCGGCAACCACAAACCGGCGTTGCGCGGTGTAGACGAGGCGATCCGGCGCCGCTTCTACCTAATTCCCTTCAATGTCACGATACCTCCAGATCAGCGCGATCCGGCTTTGGGCGAGAAGCTTAGAGCCGAATGGCCCGCGATACTGCGCTGGGCGATCGACGGCTATGACAAGTTCCTCGAGGGCGGACTTCAGCCGCCTGACGCCGTCAGAACGGCCACCGACGAGTACCTCAACAGCGAAGATGCGTTCAGCCTTTGGTTCGAGGAGAGTTGCCAGTCAGAGGTCGACGGGTTTGAGACCACGTCCGCGCTCTTCGCCAGTTGGAAGACATGGGCCGCCGGATCAGGTGAGTTCGTCGGCAGCGCCAAGCGGTTCAGTCAGACGATGGCGAGCCACGGCTACACCTGGGCGCGCCGGGCGCATGGTCGCGGATTTGAAGGCATATCACTCCGCCAGAAGAGCCTGCTAGGCCCAGCCGACCGGGATGCGTCATGACGGAAATGACGGTTCTGACTCATTTCCAGGTTCCCCGTACACGCGCACGTGCACATACATGCAGGCGCACCGCGCCAATCGGAACAACCGTCAGAAGCGTCATTCCCGTCATTTCCGTGGGTCGCCGAGTAGCACACGCGGCGAACCCGGTTCGCATGCGCCGTGCGCCACTCGCCGTGCGTGCTGCCCAGCGCCGGTGGATGGCGACCGATCGCTGACCTTGGGGGGTAGGGGGTTTCGCCCCAATCCCGTTTCCGTGCCAGCAACCGCTTATGGTGGCATGTAGAGATTTTATTTCCCGACGCGGCAAATTCGAGGCCTTCCCTCCGCTGGCGCGGGCTAGAGACCGCGCAGGACGGGCGAACTTCGGTCGAAGGCAACAAGAGGCCGCCGCATCCGTCGCGGAGCCGCTGCGGGCGCGCTCGCGGTCGGCGCACATGCTAGGTCATGCTTCGGCGAGGCCGTCGCAAGAATTCCTCGCGGTCGAATTAATTCCGATCGTGACGCCATGACCGGCGATCGCGATCTCTTCGGCGAAGAGCGGGCGCCGGCGCTTCGGCGGGTTGGCCGGCGCCTGCACTTGCCCCAATCCGTGCGGGCGCTCGCTGAACGCATGCGCCGGGATGGCGCGCCGGTCGCGGAAATTGCCGATGCGCTCAAGATCAGCGAATCGACGGCCTGGGCGCGCCTCGCCGTGGAGTTTGAACGGGCGATGCCGGGCGGCCGTCCGGCGGGCCGGCCGCGATGGTCGCCGTCAGCCGAGGATCGGGCGCTGGTGGTCCGTCTGACAGCGGAGTTCACTTCCGTCCAAGCAATCGCGAAGCGCCTCGGCTGCACGTCCCCGACGTTGCGGCTGCACTGTCGCGCGGAGCTGGCCGAGGGCCGAAAGCTGCGCCGAGGTGCTGCCGAATGATGGCCGCCGATCGCCTTCGTCGCGTCGCCGCCGCCGCCGCGGGCGGTCCAATCGAGGCAGCGGCGACGGGTAGGGTCGCCCGGTCATCGGCAATCGAGAAGCCGGCCCTCGACCTGGCGGCGCTCGAGCGAGCGATCTTGAACGCGCCGGTCGAATGGCGCGAACATCTCGCGCGCCACTTCGCGCCCTCGGCGCTTCGCTCGGCCAGGTTGGCCGAGCGGGATGGCCTGCTGCTGCGCATGGCCCTTGGGCGAAACGGCGACGCGACCGCGCTGGCCGAGATGGTGCATGCGGGACTGTCACGCTACGCGACCTCCGCCTGGCGTTACGAGGAGGACCGCGCGGCACCCGCGGAAGAGCGTCACGCCCTCGCGCACCGCGTCCTGACGCTCACAGATGGCGAGGTGCTTTCCGTCCGCAGCCTTCGCCTGATTTTTCGACCGGTTGCCCGCAAGTCGGACCGCCGCGCCAAGCCCGAAGCGGCAAGGGGCGGGCCGCCAAAAAATGGAGCAAACACGTGACTGACGGGCGAGAAATCAGATTGCTCCAAACCGAGAGGCGCGCGACCCGGGCCAGGCTCCGCAAGGTGGTCCAAGACGGCGCCGCAATAGCTGCGAAGGCGCTCAATGAGGCTCTAGCAGAGACCCTCCACGCCAGGATCTCACTCTACCAGGCCACAACCTGGCGCGATGTTCCGGCCGGCCCGACTGACGAGACTGATGCGCTGAGCCGCCGCGTTTTGATCATCACCGGCGGCGCTGTTCCGCCGCTCGCCTTCCTCAAGCTGCTTCTCGCCGGCGTGGCAGAAAAAACCGGCGGCAATGGCCACGATGATCATCGAGAACAGGACTGACGGGAGACAAAATTCAATGGCGATCTTTCAGATGGCGAACAAATCGAAGGCCGGTGCTGTCGAGGACCTGGAGCGCGAACTCGCAAGCTTGAATCTGCAGGGCGCCGCGAAGGTCGCCGAAATCGAGCGCCTCGACCTTCAGAAAGACGAACTGGAAGATGCCGTCGAACTGGTTGCCGCGATGGGCGCCTTTGAGGCGCAGCGCAACCAGCTGAAGAAAATCGACGCGCGGATCGCCGAAACGCGGGACCGGCTCTCCGCAGCGAAGGACGCCGCCCGCGCAAGGCTCTGTCACGAGCTGCTGACGAAAATTCCGGCCTTGGGCCGCGCCGTCATCGTGAAGGCGGCGGCGACTCAGGCGGCGATCGGCGAGTTCATCGCGGCGCGCGACGCCTTGCGGGCGGCGGGGTTCGTAAGCGAGTGTGCCGGCATTCCAATTCCGCCTAACATCAATGGCGCCGGGGTGCTGGCCCCTGATCTGCTCTCCGTTTTCGAAGCGGCCCTAACGCCAGCGAAAGCGAACCGGGTTCGCGCCGGCGGCGCTGAGAGTCCGGTCGGCGCAACCGTGATCGCCGAGCCTTCCGCCGCTCAGGCTGATCCTTACGCCGCCCCTGGAGGTCGGCGGATCACGCTCGGCGCGGAACCTTCGATGGAGACCGCCCCGCCGCGCGCTCTGCGCCGGGAGTCGGCAAAAGACGGCGAGGTTCTGGTCGAGGTCATGCGATCCGGCCTTGAATTGTCCGACGGCGTGCAAGGCGTTCGCGGCGACGTGGTGAGCGTGCCGCCCGCGACGGCCCATGCGCTCATGCTGAATGGCGCCGCGGACCTCTATGCGCCGCCGGCCGCGCAGGATGCGGCTCAGGTTCTCGAAGATGCAGGAGCTACTCAATGAGTGCGGCCGTTCAGGTCTATATTGCCGCTCCCGCCGGCGCGGCGACGCCCGTCATGGCGGACCCTTCAACCGCGCCCTTCACGCAGCCGCCCGTGCGGGTGACGCTGTCGGTGGACTGCCAGCAGCTTTGTCCGCCTGGCTGGCCGAGCCCGCCGGACGAGACGGGCGCCGCGCAGGCCCATAGCTGGTCGCCGCGCTTGATCACAGCCGGAACGACCATCACCGCCTTCGCCTGCGTCGCCGCCGCGCTGATAGCCGCCGACGCCGCGACCCCTGCCTAGGAGAAGATCCATATGATCCGCCTGACGCGTTTTCTTGAGACCACCACGACCGTTCTCGGCCCCAACCGCATCGAGGCGATCGCCGGCACGTCGAAGAAGGCGCGCGACGGGCACATCGTTGAGATGTCCGGCATGGACACCTCGGCCTTCCTGCGGTCCGGCACGATCCTCTGGAGCCACCGACAGGATTGGCCGGTGGGCGTGCCAGTCGCCGGTCGCGTCGACAGCGCGGGCAATCTGCGGCTCACGGTCGATTTCGCACCCGACGGCGCGAGCGAGCTTGCCGACGAAATCCGTAACCTGGTCAAGACCGGCATCGTCCGCAACATGTCCATCGGCTTCGACGCGATCGAAGCGGAGCCGCTGGACCCAAAGAACCCGCGTGGTGGCATGCGCGTCACGCGTTCTGAGCTGCTCGAATGTAGCTTCGTTTCGGTTCCGGCGGACACCGGTGCGGTGGTGACGGCTCGTTCAGAGCGGACCGGCAAGGTGCTCTCGGGCGCCAACGCCGGGGCGCTCCGCGAAGCTCATGATCTGGCCGAACGCTGTCGGGCCACCATTGCGGATGTGCTCGGCGGCGCGGGCGCGGGAGGCGCGGCGGCGGAAGCGGAACGGGATCATCGTCGGCGTCAGATCGAACTGATCAGGCTTCGAGGCAAAGCCTTCTTGCACGGATGCGATGCGAGATTTGAGCAGCGCCAACGCCAGCTCGAGGTGCTCAAGCGGAGTCCGGGTTCGCGCGCTGCGGCCGAACTCGATCAGGAAAGACGCCGGCGCGAAGTGGAGATCCTCAGACGCCGCTGGCCCTAGGTGGCCACGCGTTAGGTTCGCGTGGCCAGCGCGAGGGAGCTCGGCGCCCGATCTGGCTGGGATCAGACGGCTAGTGCCCGGGGCTGGGCCCCCAAACCCCGTCAACCCATGGGAGGCTTCCAATCCTCCGCGATGGGCGATCGGCCCGGCGGCGGTCTCCAGCCGCCGGGCCGCCACGTTCCATGCGAACCCGGTTCGCGCCTGCTCTTGAGGTGAGCCATGTCGAATAACTTATCGATCTCGATCACGGCCGACGTCGCCGACCTCCGCGTCAAGATGGCCCTCGCACAGGACGTGCTGAAGACCACGACGGCCGAAGTCAAAAGCCTTGCCCAGACCGCCAACACCGGCGGGATGACTGCGGCCCTTCAAGCCGACATTGGGAAGGCCACCGCCAAGGCGGAAGCGGCCCGCGCCCAGCTCGGACTGCTGAAAAGCGAGATCAAGAGCCTCAGCCAGGTCCCGGCCCCGCTCTCCAGTCTCACCAAGGGCCTGGAAGGCGTAAAGAGCGCCGCCGCGCAGCTCGGCTCCATCCGCGCAACCGTCATGGGCCTGGGCGAGGCGATGGCCGCAGCCTTCGCCGTCGATGAGATTGGCAAGGCCGTCGAGCATGCCGTGGATTACGGCGCGGAGATCGCCAAAACCGCGAAGATCATCGGCGTCACCACCGATTTCCTGCAGGAATTCAATTTCGCGGCCAAGCAGTCCGAGGTCGACGTCGGCGGCGCTGACGAAGGCCTCAAGTCGCTCAACGCCAGCCTGGGCGCGGTGCAGGCCAACCTTCCGCGCGCCAAACAGCTGGCCGTGACCTTTCAGGCGCTCGGTTTTACCCCGGATCAGCTTCGCGGCTATCGTGACGCCGGCGAGCTGCTGCCGGTGCTCGCCGATCGCATCCAGGCGCTCGGCAGCGCCGCCGAGCGCGCGGCGATCGTCCGCAAGCTGGGGATCGAAGCGCTCCTGCCGCTGCTCGACAAGGGTAGCGCGGGGTTCAACACGCTCATCCAAAGGGCGCGCGATCTCGGCGTCGTCATGGACGCCTCGCTGGTCAAACAGTCTGAGGCGGCCAAGGAGAAGCTCAACGAGGTCGACCAGGTCGTACAGGGTAAGCTCAATATCGGCTTGGCGGCCTTTGCCGGCACATTGCTCAAGGTCAAGGAAGGTTTCGCCGGCGCCGAAATCGCGGCGCTGCATTTCCTGGCGACCGTAACCGGAACCCTCTCGCCGCTGCAAAAGACCCTGGACGATCTGAAGGACTACAATCGTCTGAAAGAGATGTCCCATACAGGGCCGGGCGGTGTGGGCGTGCACCGCGAAGCGTTTGATGAGATCACCAAGAAGCTGAAGGCGGACACGGCGGCGCTGAGAGACTGGAACAAAGCCAACGCCGAGGCCGAGGCGCAATCGAGCGGCGGCGGCCCCGCGGGCGCCGCCGCCTCGGCGCCGCAGCTGGTCCCCGACAAGGCCAAAAAATCCAGGACCGGCGGAGATTCCGGCGCGGGCGACGAGAGCGACATGCAGGCGCTCGAGGAGAAATTCAAACAGGAGCAGAACGCCCACAACACCATGATCACCAATATGCTGGCCGCTGAGCTGGCCTATTGGAGCCGCGTCAAAACCAACATCCAGGGCGGCGCGCTGACGGCCAAGGACGCGGCGACGGTCCGGGACAAGGTCAATGACCTGTCGCACCAGGTCGCCATGCAGAAGATCGAGGATGAGATCGCCGATCGGCGGAACGCCGACGAAGCCGACATCGCCGCCGTCCAGGAGCGGGCCGCCAAAACAAAAAACGCCATCGAGCAGCAGATCAAGGACGTCGAAGAGGCCGATAAAAGCGGCCAGGTCAGCCACCAGGAGGCGACGGCCAAAATACTGGCGCTGATCGCCGAGGAGAAAAAGGCGGCGATCGACGCGGCCAATGAAATCCTGGCCATCAAGACCGCGACAGACACGGTCATAGCGGCCAAGGCCGAAGCGGGGACCGCGCAGTTCAGGGAGGCGCAGCGCGACCAGGTGACGGCCGCCAGGTCCGCCGGCAATGAGATCGTCGCGGCCGACGATCGCGCCGCCGATGAGATCGAAGCGCGAAGCCGGCAAGTGACCGCTGAGAAATTGGCAGATCAGAAAAAGATTGCCGAGGGCTGGAAGCAGACGAATGACGAGATCATGGCGGCCGAAGACCAGTTGGTCTCCGGGATCTTGAGCGGCAAGGAGTCCATGAGCCAGATCGCGTTCGGGATCGCCAAGGACTTGGTGCAGAAAGAAATCTCGAACGATTTGCATTATCTGACCGAGCATCTGCTGCTCAACGCCGAGGTCGGCGCGTCCGACCAGGCGACTTCCAAGGGCGGCCTGCTCGTTCACCTCCTCGGCGAGCTGATGAAGACCCGCGCGACCGTGGCTGGAACCCAGATGCGGGTCGCGGCCGCGTCGCTCGGCGACGCGCAGACGGCTGCGATCGCCAGCGCGAGCAATGTCAAAGAGGTCGGCGGCGCCGCCGCCGTGGGCGCCGCCAACGCCTACAAGGCCCTGGCCGGCGTCCCGATCATCGGCCCGGCGCTGGGCGCGGCGGCGGCCGTGGCCACGTTCGGGTCGATCGAGGCCTACGCGGCGATGGCAAGCTTTGAGGTGGGCACCAACTACGTCCCCCGCGACATGCCGGCGTTCCTGCACGCCGGCGAGCGCGTCGTCCCAAAGGGGGACAACGCGCAGATCATTGAAACTATGCGCCGCGCTGGCTCTGGAGAAGGGCAAAGCGCTGGTGGCGCGGGAGCGGGAACAGGCCGGAACAGCCAGATGGCCCGCGGTGGCCATTCCTTCAGTTTCGGCGATGTGCACCTGCATGGCACAGGCCAGCTTGGGAGCCACGAAGTAGAGCAACTGCTCGACAGTCACAGGCACTTGATCATGGCCCATATTAAGGAAACCATGAGGCGGGGGATCAAATGAGCATCGCTGCTGCCGTCGCCGGCCCCGAAGCGATTATCGCCAAAATCACAACCACGCCGACCGCCTTTGACCCTTCGACAGATCAGCCCGTCGCCCTGAAAAAAGCTAATGATCAGGCGAAGCGTAAGGGGAGATTCTAGATATGAGGCCAGTCGAGACAGATTTAAGCCCAACCGCCATCCTGGCGCGTATCTATGCGCTGGAGGAGATGTTCGCCTTTCTTGCCGCCAATGTTTACTCGTCGACGGAGCTCGCAAGCATCGCCGAAGATTATCGCTTGGCCGCAGAGCGCCTTGTGACAGCCCCTGAGGGCACGGTCATGATCCCATCCGCGACGTCGCCCAAGATTGAGCTCGCCGCGCGCATCCAAACGGCCACGTCCAGCCTGTTCGCCTATGCCGTCGAGATCAAGCAAGCCCATGACCCTGCGCGCCGCCAGGGCGGGGACGCTGACGCGGATTGATGCGGGCCACGCAGCCGGGCCGGCTCCAAGGGTTCGGCTATGAGGGCGGGGATTGACCGTGGCTGATCTGCGTCGCTCCGCCGCCCACGACCCAATCCCTGAACGTAGCCTCCGCAAGCGTCGCTAGCTTCGCGCTGAACTGGGCAGAGCAGTCCGGCGTGATCGAACTTACCTTAGTGAACGCGTCGGCGAGCCACGGCTGGACGGCGGCCGGATCCGAGACTTCCTTCAGCTGTTCAAGGAACTGGTTGATCACTTCCAAGGTCATGGCCTTCTCAAAATTTGCGCCGCCAGACCCGACATGGAGAAGAGTTGCGTTCTTCGGGGTGTACCAATTCGCCGTGATAGCGCCCGGCACTCCGCAGGCCATGTAGCTGGAGAACCGCTCAGTTTCTGGATCAAGGAACGTAGCGATCGAGCACTGCTCCATCTGCGACTCCTCCGCGACGCGCTCACGAAAGCGGGCTATGGTCGTCCACGAATTTCCCCACTCCCGCACTTCATCGATGGCGGCGCCCCATTCGAGTTCAGGTATCCGCTTAAAATAGGTGTGAGCCTGAACCGATCCCGACATCGCAACAGCGCACAAACGATCGCTTGTGATGGCCATTTTCTGAAAGCCGTCAATATTCAGCTGACCAACCGTTTTAATGGTCATATTGCCGATTGAAACGGTGCCGCCACGAGGCGCAGCGGCGCGCAAATCGGTCGCCAGGATCGCAAACTTCGAATGAAGCAGGTTTAGGACGAAGGTCACTGATCAAGTATCGAGCGAAGCTCGCCCGAAAACGTCCGCATGGTCCCCTCCCGGTTGCGAGCAGTGAGGATGCGCCGCTGAGCCTGGAAGGGGAAGACGGGACGTTGGCCCAGGCCTACGGACCTGCGCCGCCTACCTGAACAGCTTCGCCAGCGCCTTCAGCGGGTCGCGCGTGGTGCGCCGGTAGACGCGATTGTAGAGCGCCTTCTTGGGGTTGGTGAGCCACCCCAGGCCGCGAGGGGCCTTGATACCGAGCTTTTGGCGCACCATGCGCTTGATGCTGGTGCGCGCCGCGATGCGCTTCTTGAGCGACGGCGTGCGGAAGCCGAACTTCATGGCTTGGCCCTTCGTTTTTCTTCGCGACTACGGCTCATACCAGTCGTCTGGATCGACGTCGCTTTGAATGAAGCCCCTGGCGGCGGCCCAGCCGTCTACACCGGCGCGAGACTCGAACACCGGCGCGTGTCGCCCCGGAAGCGTGCAGTAGGCTGTCCAGAGCCCCGCATGGCCCCGCACCGGCTCGACGCGCCATGTGACGGCTGAGAGCGACGGGGCGCCCCCAGCGTCGCCCAGCACCAGGCGTGCGCCCGTGCCGCGACCGTTGGTGATCTCGACGCCATGACGCGAGAAGGCTTCGACGATTTTGAGCGCCGTGGCGCTCTGAAACTCGCCCCCGGCTTCGATGTTCTGGATCGTCGGCAGCGACACGCCGGCCGCTTCGCGCAGGTCCCGCATTGACCACCCTAAGAGCGCGCGGCCGGCGCGGCAGGCAGGTCCAGTAAGTTTGGCGGCCATGTTTTACACCCGTCCAATTGCATTGACGAAGGTTAACTATCACCTGTACGGTTGTCAAAGTTTTACCCAACCGAGGAGCGGCTGCTACCCGATCCTCGGCCCTAACCTCGCAGCCGATCTCAGGAGGATCGAATGACCAAGGCTAAGGCAATATCTAGCACGCTCGCGCGCCTGCGATCTGCACCTAAGCCACCGGCGCAAGCCCGGCCGTTGGTGGCGCCCGGCTTGCGTCCGAAAGAACCTGCGGCCGACCTCGGCGGCGGAAAAGGTTCAGAAGGAGACACCCCAATGCCCTCAAGCGCCGCGCGTCGAATGATCTTGGAAGAGGCCCCGTCGCCTGCGGCGGCCGGAGTGGCGGCCGACGAAGACTGGAGCATTCCCGCAATCGCGGCGCGGGCCGCCGCAGCGCCTGAGGAGGTGCAAGTGATTGCAGGCCTCTTTCACAACAGCCGCCTGACGCGCGCCCACGTGGCGGCCGAGCACGACAACATTCAGATGGAGGCGCGCAGCCTATTCCCGGACCCGCCGGCGGAGATTTCAGACCCCGCAAAGTCAGGTTACGACGCGTTGCTTTTGCCGCGGCAGGATTGGCCGCAATGGCGTCGCGAGATTTACGATCGATGGGCCCGTCAGTGCGGCCTCATCGAAAAGGCGTTGGGGGTTGACGTATCCGAAGAGGCGGTGAATCGAGCAGACTACCTGATGGGCGATCTGGCCTCCCGCGCGCTCGCCATCCCCGCCAAGTCGATCAAGGACGTCCTGGACAAGATCGGTGTCCTTGATTGGCAAATGCAGGCCGAGGTCCTCGACGAAGACGATGCCGTGCAGCTGCTTCGCATCATCGAGACTGACCTCAAGCGGCTAGACGAGCGCGCCGCAGCCTAATGTGACTCGGCCGGCGCCTTCCTCGAAGCCGCCGGCCGGCGAACGCCGTTCGCGTTTGATGGCAAACGGCAGTTAGCCGAGGCGTTGCCGGCGCTCGCGAGATCGGCTAGCTTTTCCCCAGTCACGTCGTCGACCCGATCGCGGACGACGTGTGCGGGCTCAGGCCCGAGGCGCGGCGAGGCACACCCGAAAGGCCCGAGCGAGATCGGGGGGCGCTTTCGGTTCCAACTCACCTATGGGAGATCGCCATGTCGCATGCCGAAGATGCTCGCCTTGTCTCACGCCTGCGCCGCGCTGCGGCCAAGCACGACCTTCAAATCCACAAATCCCGCTGCCGGACCCCGGAACACCTGGACTACGGCGGCTACATGCTCACGTCCCTCAGCCGAGGTTGGGTAGTGGCAGGGGGCGAGCCGTTCGCGTTCAGCCTCTCGCTCGATGACCTTACCGAAGAAATTCAAGCCCGGATCGCCCTCGCCTGAGACTGCGCCTCGGAGTCGCCGAATAGCGCATATTTCGGCGACTCCGCCGCTGCCGCGCACGCCGTGCGCGGACGAACCCGGTTCGCCCAGTTGCGCCGCGCCGTTTTTTGCCGCCGGCCAAGCGGGGCGTCCGCGCTGGGGCGCGTCCGTTACCCGAGGCGTTACCCAACGGCCAATTTGCCGCAATCACGGTCACCCGGATAATCGGCTAAGCCATTGAATTAAAATGGTAGGCCGGGAGGGAATCGAACCCTCGACCATTCGATTAAAAGTCGAATGCTCTACCGCTGAGCTACCGGCCCGCATTTTGGGCGGCCGCAACGGCTCGCCAAAGGCG
>Ga0302314_10011967_pt1 | contig 15067 bp, 15 predicted proteins | sample III_Palsa_N2_3_FD_200533 | JGI IMG/M metagenome (GOLD analysis project Ga0302314, IMG submission 200533) | Peat permafrost microbial communities from Stordalen Mire near Abisko, Sweden - III_Palsa_N2_3 | ecosystem: Environmental > Terrestrial > Soil > Palsa > Peat permafrost | place: Sweden...
TGCTCTGGACGATCTTGTCGAGCTTGTCCTGGGTGGTCCAGCCCATCTTGACCAGATCGGGCACCGGAATGCCGGCGACGGTCGAGTAGCGCAGCAGCGGGACCATCGTGTCGCCATGGCCGCCCAGCACGAAGGCGGTGACGTCCTGGACCGAGACCTTGAATTCCTCGGCCAGGAAATAGCGGAAGCGCGCGCTGTCGAGCACGCCGGCCATGCCGACGACCTTCTCGTGCGGCAGGCCTGAAGCCTCCTGCATGACCGAGACCATGACGTCGAGCGGGTTGGTAATGACGATGACGAACGCGTCGGGCGCATGGGCCTTGATGTTCGCACCGACCGACCGCATCACCTTGGTGTTGATGCCGATCAGATCGTCGCGGCTCATGCCCGGCTTCCGCGGAATGCCGGCGGTGACGATGATGACGTCGGCGCCGGCCAGGTCGGCAAAATCGTTCGAACCGGTCATCAGGGCATCGAAGCCTTCGACCGGCGACGCTTCCGCCAGATCGAGCGCCTTGCCCTGGGGCACGCCTTCGGTGATGTCGACGAGGACGACGTCGCCCAGGTCCTTCAAGCCAGCGAGCAGAGCGAGGGTCCCGCCGATCTGACCGGCGCCGACCAATGCGATCTTGTTACGTGCCATGGAATTCTTCCCTTCGGTTGCCCTGGGAGCGGGCGGCATGGAGCGGACCCCGCGCGGATCGCGGCGCCTGTTGGAATCTCCGCCGGGCAGGTTGCCCTGCCAGAACGGCGGTCTTAGCGCGAAACGCCGGGGCCAGCAAGCAACTCGGAATGCTGGGCATCCCTGGTATCCGGCCCTGTGGGGGGCTGGCTCCGGCGGCTCGAAATATACTCGATCGACTGCATCTCCATCAGGCGTGAAACGGTGCGTTCGAACTCGAAGGCGCCATCGCCCTCGGTGTAAAGCTCGGCCGGCGCCGCCGCCGCCGACATGACCACATGGACCTTGGCTTCGTATAAGGCATCGATCAGCGTATTAAAGCGCTTGGCCTCGTTACGGTTATCCGGTCCCAGTTTCGGAACGTTGCTGATAACGATGCTCTCGAACCGGTCCGCAATAGCAAGATAATCGACAGCGCCGAGCGGTTGCCCGCACAAATCAGCGAAATCGAACCAGGCGACACCCATCGCCTGGCGCGGCACCCGGACCGAGCGCTTCTTGACCTCGATCACCATCGGCTCGGGCCTGGTGTCGTCGGTCAGTTCGGCGAAGGCCTCTTCCAGCGCCTGGGCCGACGCCGCGTCGAGCGGCGCGTAATAGGCCGGCCGGCCGATCAGCCGCATCAGGCGATAGTCGCGGCCATTGTCCAGCTCGAGCACGTCGAGCTCGTCCTTGATCATGGCGATGAACGGCAGAAAGCGCTCGCGCTGCAACCCGCCCTTATAGAGATCGTCCGGCGGGCGGTTCGAGGTCGCGACCACGACCACGCCTGCGGCAAAAAGCGCTTCGAACAACCGGCCCAGGATCATCGCGTCGGCGATGTCGGTGACCTGGAACTCGTCGAAGCACAGGAGCGTCGCCTCGCGCGCGATCTCGGCCGCCAGGACGGCCAGCGGATCGGCGAGCTTCTCGGTCCGGTGCTTGTAGAGCCGATCGTGCATTTCCTGCATGAAGGCATGGAAATGCACCCGGCGCCGGGCCGTGACGGAACTGGTCTCGAACAGCAGGTCCATCAGCATGGACTTGCCGCGACCGACGCCGCCGTAGATGTACAGGCCGCGCGGCGGCTTAGGCGCGTCGCGATGGGGGTTCAGCCCCAGGAACGCCCGCCAGCCGGTGCCCGGCGTCGCCGGCGGCTCCGGCCGATAGCTCAGCAGCGCGCGATGCAGCGCCTGCAGCTTCTCGACCGCCAGTTCCTGCATCGGATCGACCTTCAGCAGGCCCTGGGCGCGCTTCGCGCGATAGGCCGGCATCGGACCCGGATAGGCCTCGAGCGTGGCGATTTTGGGGGTGGCGTCCGATGACTGAGCTGAAAAGAGACCCATTGACGATCTGGCGAGCGGCGGGACAGCGCGAAAGAAGCCGACTCCGCTCTCTCTTGCAACGCAAAAAACATGAGCAGTCCCTTCGAATGCTTCGAAAGCTGCCTATCTCTTATCTCGCACCGGCGAAGGCCCTTCGCAAGCGCACCATGCCCCGGTCAGCCCCTCGCCCGACGCATGCACCGAAGCCTCATCCATGCGCCAAACGATCCATGCGCCAAACGATAGGCAGATCGCGGCGGACCGGCTCCCCAAACCCTTTGCCCTGCGCTATGAAGAACCATCTAGGGGGCGACCCTCCGCTGCAGGATGATCCGACAGGTCATGACCTATTTCGATCTCGACGGCTTTGCCGCCACCCCGCTCGTCACCGATCCGTTTCCCTATCTGATCGTGCCCGGCTTCCTGAAGGCGGACGCGCGCGCCGCGGTGGCCAAGGATTATCCGGAGATCGCCAAGCCCGGCAGCTTTCCGACCAGCGAGGTTGCCTGCGGCGGCCATTTCAAGGCGATGCTCGACGAGTTGGAAGGCCCGGCGGTCCGCGCCGCCTTTGCCGAAAAGTTCGAGACCGACCTCAGCGACCTGCCGACCATGGTCACCGTGCGCGGCCAGGCGCGCGCCAAGGACGGCCGGATCCATACCGACAGCAAGACCAAGGTCATCACCGTCCTGCTCTATATGAATGGCCAGTGGGAAGCGCCGGGCGGCCGGTTGCGCCTGCTGCGCTCGGCCGACAGCCTGGACGACGTCATCGCCGAAGTGCCGCCGGACGAGGGCACGCTGCTGGCCTTTCTGGTCACGCCCAATTCCTGGCACGGCCACCAGCCCTTCGTCGGCCCGCGCCGCGTCATCCAATTGAACTGGGTGACCGGCGAGGATGTCGTGCGCCACGAACAGGCCCGCCACCGCTTTTCCGCCCGCATGAAGAAGATCCTGCCCTGGGCGTCGTAAAAGGCAGCTTGGCCTTGGGCTGCTCGGCATCCTGTCGCTTTGGACGGCAACTCCGGTAGCTGCGGCGGCGATCGAGAAGACCGAGCTTATGATCCCCGCGAGCGATCGCTGCCTTCAATCGGACTGTAAAGTTTCTCGCGATCGGCCCGCGATAGCCTTGATCAGAATTGCGCGCTCGCCGGCGATGCGCTGGATCGTCTTGGTGCCGCGCACCAGCAGGAGCAGACGCGCCATGTCGCCCGCGGCTCGTGCTTGAGCCGCGCCGGCGCGGGTTCCGGCCCAGAGCGCCCGGAGATCGGGCTCGGCCAAAAGCCGCAGCATCGCCTCGATCGCCGGCCGGGCGGCATCGTCTTCTTCCAGCGTCAAAACCGTCGGGGGCGTTTCCATCCCGGGCTCTCTCATCGATCCATGCCGAAAGCGCTGAACAAGCGGATCAACCTATCTTATAAGGGCAGCACCATCGCCGCCGCTCAAGACCAAGGTGTTGTTCGTGTTCAGATCGTTGCGTCCGCTGTCCGCGGCCTTGCTGCTTATACTGACCGCCTGCGGCCATGGCGGCGACCATCTGCCGATGCCGGATCTGCCTGCGGCACCCGCGGTGCAGCCGGCCGTGCCGATCGAGGCCGCGACCCTGGCGCACCCGGATTTCCATGCGGTGCTGGTGGCCGGCGATGCGACACGCCATGTCTATACCAACGCCGTGCTGCAGATGCGCGACAGCCTGAACGAGGCCGGGCTGGGCATCGACCGCGTCCGCACCATGAGCGCCGACCAGCAGACCGTCGGCGCCGACGTCTACGAGCGCGAAGTGGTCACGCGCAGCCAACGCAGTGCCGGCGATCGCGTCACGGCCTTGCCCGGCGCGATCGAGCCGCCGACACTGGCGCTGCTGTCGAATCGGCTGCTGGATCTGCAGGCGACGGCACCGGGCCAGGCCTGTCTGGCCTATCTGGTCAGCACGCCCGACGGCGGCGGGCTCAAGCTGGCGGACAAGGCCCTGACGCCGGAGATCCTGGACCGCGCGCTGATCGGCGGCTGCGGCACGTCGCCGACCGTCCTGGTCGTGTCGGCCTGCGACGCCGGCGGTTTCGCGGCCGGCCCGATGGCGCGGCCGAACCGGATGATCCTGACCGCGTCCGCCGCCGGGGCCAGCGGCTTCGGCTGCGGCCCCAATGTCGGCCTCACCACGTTCGACGAGTGCTTCCTGGGCGCCCTCGACGGCGCCACCACCTGGAGCATCGTGTTCGACCGCACCCGCGCCTGTGTCGTCCGGCGCGAGCGGCTGGTCAATCAGCCGACCGTGGCGCCGCAGAGCTTCATCGGCAGCGCCGTCGCCACGCTCGGCACACCCTGGGCCGACGCGGCCCGGCGGGGGCCCGCGACCCAGGTCAATTTCCTGCAGGGCATCGGCCGCTTCACCGCCGACGCCCTGCCCTATTTTCCGACGCTGCAGGCCAAGAACGGCCCGCTCGCCGTCGACTACCTCCATGGTGTCTCGCCCAAGGCGCTGGCGCTGACCTATGCCGGCACCGTCGTCTGGGTCGATGGCCGGCGGAACGAGACGCCCGACGATGTCGCCCGCCTGGCGGTGCAACGCTGCGAGTACGAGTCGGGCGGCGCCTGCATCCTCTATGCCCGCAATATCAACCTGACCGCCGCCTCCGGCTCCGGCCTGCCGGCGATGCAGCCGCCGCTGCTGGTGCGGTCCGGCCGGCTGACCGCCCTGACGACGCCCTTCATCCGCGACGCGCAGCGGGGCGAGATCGAAGCCTATCTGGCGCAATCCGGCCCGAAGGCGCTCGCCCTGTCGCCGGGCGGCGAGATCATCGGCAGCGGCGCCACGCCGGCGGCGGCCCTCGCCCGCTGCCAGACTCAGGGGGCCGGCGATTGCGTCGCCTATGCCGAGGGCGATCGCATCGTGCTTGCCGCGCAACCCTGACTCCGGCCGTACGGCACGGACACGGGCCGTCATTTTTGATAGCGTAACGATCTATTGCCGATGAAATGGGAAGATCGTTCGATGCGCGGTCGAACGACGAAGCGAACCGGCTGGATCCGGCTGCTATCAAGCCGCCTCTTCTGGGCCGGCTTGCTGCTCGCATGCCTCGCCGGCTGCGCCAGTGCACCCGGCCCGCAGCCACCGCCGCACGCCGGGCCGATGGATCCAAAGCGCCTGGTCGCGGTCCTGGTCTCGGGCGACGACATGCCGGCCGCCTTCGACAATGCCACCGCCTATCTGGCCGACGAACTGGCCGCCGCCGGCGCGCCGCCGGCACAGATCCATCGCCTGAACGCCTCGAGGCGCCGCGCGCCCTCGGCCGACGTGGCGACGAAGAGCGCCGTGCTCGATCGTATCCAGAGGCTCACCGTGCCGCCCGGCGGCAGCTGCCTGGTCTATCTGACCTCGCACGGCGCCTATGAGCGCGGCCTCTATCTGGCCGCGTCGGACGATACCCTGATGCCGGCGGAACTCGACAAGGCGCTGGCGGCCGGCTGCGGTGAGGCGCCGACGGTGGTCGTGGTGTCGGCCTGCTTCGCCGGACAATTCGCCCTGCCGCCGATGCCGCGGGCCCATCGCATCATCCTGACCGCGTCGGACGCGAACCGGACCTCGTTCGGCTGCGGCGCCAGCATCCGCTACACCTATTTCGACGAATGCTTCCTGGGCGCCTTGGACGAGGCCGCCGATTGGCACGCGGTGTTCGATCGGGCCGTCACCTGCGTCGCCCAGCGCGAACGCCAGATCGGCGCCCTGCCGTCGCAGCCGACCGCCTCGTTCGGCGACGGGATGACCGGCGTGGCGCCGCCGGCCGCCAGGCCCGCGAGCACGGCGATCGAATTCACCCCCGGTATCGGCCTGTTCGATCCGGCGCTGATCCCGCTGCCGACCGGCGAGCGGCTGCGCCTGCAGGACGAACTGACCCGCTACGCCGCCGCGGCCGCCCCCAAGGCGCTGGCCATGAGCGCGCAGGGTCTGCTGGTGCCGGTGGTGCGCGATCGCGATGGGCGCAGGACCGTCGCCGATGTCGCCCGCCTGGCGCTGGAGCGCTGCGAGTGGCTGACCGGCGGGGCCTGCATCCTCTACGCCCGCAACGCCCAACCGGTCGCCCTGCTGCCGTCGGGCCTGGCGCCGTTCCATCCGCCGCGCCTGATCCGGGCTGGCCAGCTGACCGTCGAAACCGTGCCGTTCATCCGCGACGACCAGCGCCCGCAGATCGAGCGCTATCTGGCCGCCGAAACGCCCAAGGCCCTGGCGCTCAGCCCCGGCCACGAGGAAATCGGCGTCGGCCACGGCGCCACGCTGGAAGAGGCGCGACGCGACGCGTTGGATCAATGCCGCGCCGGGCGGCTCGACTGCGTCATCTATGCCGAGGACGACCGGATCGTGCTGGGGTGGGCCGACTGATGGCGAAAGTGAAAAAACCGCGGCCGGCCATCGTCGATGCGCTGGAATTCCGGCTCGGCGCCTGGGGCCCGATTCTGGTCAAGCGCCTGTTCGGCGGCTATGCGCTCTATCGCGACGGCATCATCTTCGGGCTGGTGTTTCGCGAGCGGGTCTATTTCAAGACCGACGACGCCAACCGCGCCGACTATGTCGCTGCCGGCATGCCGCCGTTCGAATATACCCGCACCACAGGGCGCACGATCGCCATGCGCTATTACGAAGTTCCGGGCTCCGTGCTCGACGATCTGGACGAATTGCCGCGATGGGCCGACAAGGCACTGGCCGTGACGCTGGGGCATGGCATACAAAGCGACGACCACGAAGCGGAGTAATCGTCTGATGCGTCTGAGCCTTGTCCTGATCCTTCCGCTGCTGGCCTCGGCGGCCGGCTGCTCCTACATTTTCGGGGACGACGCCGAAAGGGCGCCGAACGACATTCTGCTGCGCCTGCCCGCCGCCGACATGACCAAGGCGCAGGCCGATGCCGCGACCGCCTGCGCCCCCTACAAGAAGGGCGCACAGTTGAAGGACGTGATCGACATGAACGGCCAGCAGGTCGCCGAATTCGCCTGCAAGTAAGCCGACGGCGGGGCCTGAGGCCCCGCCGTCGAATCAGTCCGCGTTGGTGACGATCTTGTAGGCCGGCAGCGTCAGGAACGTCTCGAACGTATCGGGCTCGACCAGTTGCAGGAACAGGGCCGCCGCTTCGGCGTAGCAATGCTCGCCGACCGCTTCGGGCGTCAGGCCCTTGTCGATCTTTCGCAGCTCGTCGTCCAGCACGCTACGGATCAGCGCCGCATCGACCGTGCGGCCATCCTCGAGCGTCGCGCGATGACGGCGCCATTGCCAGACCTGGGCTCGGCTGATTTCGGCCGTCGCCGCGTCCTCCATCAGATTGAACAGCGGCACGCAGCCGATGCCGCGCAGCCAGGCCTCGATATAGCCGATGCCGACGGCGATGTTCTGGCGCAGGCCCGCCTCGGTCTTGGTGCCCACGGGAATCACGACCAGATCGGCCGGACCGACATCGACGTCGGCGCGCTTCTTGTCGATCTGGTTCTGGTTCGGCATCAGCCGGTCGAACACTTCGCGCGCGATCGGCACCAGGCCGGGATGGGCGACCCAGGTGCCGTCATGGCCGTCGCTGGCCTCGCGTTCCTTGTCCGCCTTGACCTTCGCCATGGCCGCGTCGTTCGCCGCCGGGTCGTTCTTGATCGGGATCTGCGCCGCCATGCCGCCCATGGCATGGACGTTTCGGCGATGGCAGACCTGGATCACGCGCTGGCTGTAGGACCGCAGGAAATGCGTGGTCATGGTGACCTGGCCCCGATCGGGCAGGACCGCGGCCGGGTCGTTCGCGAACTTTTTGATGAAGCTGAAGATATAGTCCCAACGGCCACAATTGAGGCCGGCGGAGTGCTGCTTCAGCTCCCACAGGATCTCGTCCATCTCGAAGCTGGCGAGGATGGTCTCGATCAGCACGGTCGCCTTGATCGAGCCGGCCGGAATCCCGAGTGCCGCCTGGGCATGCAGGAACACCTCGTTCCACAGCCGCGCCTCAAAGCGCGACTCCATCTTGGGCAGATAGAAATACGGGCCCGAGCCCTTGGTCAGCAGCGCCTTGGCGTTATGGAAGAAATACAGGCCGAAATCGAACAACGCGCCGCTCATCGGCTGACCATCGACGATCAGATGCGCCTCGGGCAGATGCCAGCCGCGCGGCCGCACGAACAGGACCGCGGTCTTTTCGGCGAGCTTGTAAGCCTTGCCGCTGTTCGGGTCGGTGAAGCCGATCGTGCCGGCGATCGCGTCCTTAAGATTGACCTGACCGTCGATCAGGTTGACCCAGAGCGGCGTGCTCGAATCCTCGAAATCGGCCATGAACACATGCGCGCCCGAGTTGAGCGCGTTGATGATCATCTTGCGATCGACCGGCCCGGTGATCTCGACGCGGCGATCCAGGATGTCGGCCGGCAGCGGCGCCACGACCCACTCGCTGTCGCGGATTTCCTGGGTTTCCGACGGGAACACCGGCTTGTTGCCGGCATCGAGCCAGGCCTGGACCTCGTCGCGCTTTGCCAGAAGGCGGTGGCGCTCGGCCGAGAACTTGCGCTCCAGACCGACGATGAAGGCGAGCGCCTCCGGCGTCAGAATGGTTTCCTGGCCGGGTGCCGCCGCCGGGACCCGGAGTTCGACGCCTGCCGGCAGAACCAAATCGCTCATGTCCGTTCCCTTATCCCGCGTTTCTTGAAAGCCTGTTACAGAATCGTCCGCAAACGGCGGCGCGTCTTCAGAATTCGGCACCGTCGACGATCATAGGTTCGTTACCGGCCGCCGCCTGCCATTCCAGGAAGGACGGCAGCGACCACACCGCGTCGGCATAGGCCTGGGCGGTCTCGTCGAGATCGATCTTATAGGTCCTGAAGCGGCTGACGACCGGCGCGAACATCGCGTCCGCGATGGTGAAGCCGCCGAACAGGAACGGGCCGACCGACGCCTCGCCGAACCGCTTGCGGCAGTCGCGCCAGATCGTCCCGATCCGGTTGATGTCGGCCTGGACCTCCGGCGTCACGCCGCGGTTCGGGAACGAGGACCGGATGTTCATCGGGCAATGGTTGCGCAAGGCCACGAAGCTCGAATGCATCTCGGCCGAGACCGAGCGGGCCAGCGCGCGGGCGGTCGTGTCGGCCGGCCACAGCAGCCGCTCCGGCGCCAGCTCCGCCAGATATTCGGCGATCGCGAGACCGTCCCAGATGATCCGGTCACCGTGATGCAGCACAGGGACCCGGCCGCTCGGCGAATGGCGCAGGATCTCGGCCTTGGTGCCCGCCTCGTCGAGCGGGATCACCACCTCGTCGAAATCGAGCCCGGTCGCCTTCAGCACCAGCCACGGCCGCAGCGACCAGCTCGAATAATTCTTGTTGCCGAGATAGATCTTAAAATCGGCCATGGGGTCGCGTCGCTCCCGCAGATGATCGGGCGCCAGTTTTGACCGGTTCGACGGCCCGGCGCAACCATCGACCGTTGCAAAGGCAACGATACCCGCCCCTCGCATTCGATGGCTTCCCAACCGATATGGCCTGGGAGCAGGATGCGCGCAACGCGGAATAAAAATAACCAGGAGCAGGAAGAGCATGGTTGAAACGCTGATCGACGGCGCAGGCGGCATTCCGATCGTGGCCGTGACGACAGACAGTTTCGGCGAGTGGAAAGCGGGCCATCCGGGCGCTGTCGGCGCTTGGCTGACGGCGACCGGCTTCACCGGCGAGCCCGGCAAGACGGCGCTGGTCCCCGGTCCCGACGGGCATCTGGCGATGGTGGTGCAGGGCGTGTCGACCGACGACGCGCTCTGGGCGCTGGGCAGCCTGCCCGACAGCCTGCCCGAGGGCACCTACCGCCTGGGCTTCGACAGCGAAGCCTTGTTCGGCACGGGCGCCGGCACCCGCCTGGCGCTCGGCTGGGCTCTCGGATCTTACGTCTTCAGCCGCTACAAGGCGCCCAAGCGCAAGTTCGCGAGCCTGGTCTGGCCCGAAAGCGCCGATCGCGCCGCCGTCGCCGGCCTGGCCGAGGGCCTATGCCTTGCCCGCGACCTGATCAATACCCCGGCAGAAGACATGGGTCCGGCCGAACTGGCCGCGGCCGCGACGAAGCTCGCCGCAACCCATGGCGCCAGCATCGACGTAATCGTCGGCGACGAGCTGCTGACCCAGAACTATCCGACGATCCACGCGGTCGGCCGCGGCAGCACGCGGGCGCCGCGCCTGATCGACCTCACCTGGGGCGACGCGACCGCGCCGAAGCTGACCCTGGTCGGCAAAGGCGTCTGCTTCGACAGCGGCGGGCTCGACATCAAGTCGGCGGCCGGCATGAAGATGATGAAAAAGGACATGGGCGGGTCGGCGACCGTGCTCGGCCTGGCCCATGCCATCATGGCGTCGGGCCTCAAGGTCCGTTTGCGCGTGCTGGTGCCGGCGGTCGAGAACTCGATCTCGGGCAATGCCTTCCGCCCGATGGACATCTTCAAGACCCGCAAGGGCCTGACCGTCGAGATCGGCAATACCGACGCCGAGGGCCGCCTGTTGCTGTGCGATGCGCTGGCCGAGGCGGTGACCGAGGATCCGGCCTTGATCATCGACATGGCGACCCTGACCGGGGCGGCGCGCGTGGCGCTCGGCCCCGAACTGCCGGTGCTGTTCTCGAACAACGAGGCGATCGCCGCAGCCCTGCTGGAAGCCGGCACGGCCGAGGCCGATCCGCTGTGGCGTCTGCCGCTGTGGAAATCCTATCGCAAATATCTCGACAGCAAGATCGCCGACATCAACAACGCCTCGGACTCGGGCTTCGCCGGCGCCATCACCGCCGCTCTCTATCTGCAGGAGTTCGTGGGCACCAAGGTGCCCTGGGTCCATATCGACACCTACGCCTGGAACGCCTCGACCCGGGCCGGGCGGCCGGAGGGCGGCGAAGGTCTGGCGTTGCGCGCGCTCTACGCCATGATCCAAAAGCGATTCGGCTGACGACGCGGGGGCTTAACAGTTACGAAAGACCTGTCGCGCATCCTTCGGTACGTTGGCGAAACGAATCGATGACTTTTGCGCGGCAGGTCGACATATGGCGATCGAGTTCAAGGGGCCGGAAGGGCTCGACCTATGGCGCCGCGCGCTGTGCGAGAGCGTGCGCCGGTCAGGCCCCGATCTGTCGGCCCGCCAGTTGGCGATCCTGCTGACGGTCTATCTGACGCCGTCGCCGCACACGGTGCGCGGTCTGGCCGAAATCCTGAATATCTCCAAGCCCGCCGTCACCCGCGCCCTCGACCGCCTGGGCATGCTGGGCCTGGCAAGGCGCAAGCGCGACGAGGCCGACAAGCGCAACGTGCTGGTTCAGCGCACGGTGAAGGGATCGGTCTTCCTGACCGAATTCTCCGAGATCATGCTCACGTCCGCCAAGGGCGCGAAGTAGCTAATACCCGCTCGCCAGATCGACCCGATCGGGCCAGGCTTCGCCCTGGATCAGCCGGCGCAGATTTTCCGCGACCACCAGCGAGGCCGTGCCCGGATTGGTCAGGGCCGCGACATGGGGCGTGACCGCGATCCGCTCGTGCGTCCAGAACGGATGGTCCGCCGCCAGAGGCTCCTTCGGGAAGACGTCCAGCACCGCTTCGGACAATTGACCGCTGTCGAGCGCCGCCAACAGGTCGGCCTCGACCAGATGGCGGCCGCGCCCGACATTGATAATTCCGGCGCCGCGCGGCATTTGCGCGAATGCCGCGGCCGACAGGATGCCTTCGGTCGCCGGCGTCAGCGGCAGCAGGCAGACCAGGATGTCGGTGCGGGCGAGGAACGCCCGGAAGCCGTCGTCGCCGGCAAAGCAGGTGACGCCGTCGAGCCGCTTCGCCGTCCGGCTCCAGCCGGCGACATCGAAGCCCAGACCGACGAGCGAGGCCGCCGAAGCCGTACCCAATTCGCCCAGGCCCAGGATGCCGACCCGCCGCTCCGACGCGCGCGGCGGCGAATGCGGCTTCCACTCGGTAGCCTGCTGCTGCCGGCGATAGGCCGGCTCGCGCAGATGCAAGCGCAGCACCTGGAACGTGACATATTCGGTCATCGCCCGGGTCATGTGCGGATCGACCAGGCGCACGAGCGGGACATGGGCCGGATAGAGCTTGTCCCGCAGGATATGATCGACGCCGGCGCCGAGCGAATGGACGATCCTGAGATTGGGCAGCGAGGCAAGCCAACCCTCGGGTGGCAGCCAGCACAGCGCCGCATCGACCGTGGCCGGCTCGGTCACCTCCTGCCAGGGCAGGAAGGTCAGGTCGGGCAGCAAGGTGGCCAGCGCCGCCCGCCATTTCTCGATATGATCGCCCGGCGAGCGAAACGCCAGAGTCAGCGCCGCCACTAGTTCAGCCGCTCGATCAGCAGGGCATGCAGCGCCGGATCGCCGGCCGCGATGATGCGCCCGTCGCTGTCGAGGCCCGGAATCTTGCCTTGGAAATCGGTCACGATGCCGCCGGCACCCTCGATGATCGGCACATGGGCGCAATAATCATAGGGCTTCAGGCTGCCCTCGATGACCGCATCGACAAAGCCGCTGGCGACCAACCCATAGGCGTAGCAATCGGCGCCGAAGCGCACCAGCTTGGCCGCATCGGCGACCGCGTCGAAGCGCGGCCGATCGACCGCGTCGAACATGGCGGGTGTGGTCGAAAAGATCGCGGCCTTGGCCAACGCGCTGCAGGCGCGGGTCTTGACCGGCTGCCCATTGAAACGAGTCGGTCGCCCCTGCCCGCCGATCCAGCGCTCGCGCGAGATCGGCTGGTCGAGTACGCCCAGGACCGGACGGCCCTGGTGCAACAGCGCCACCAGCGTACCGAACAAAGGCACGCCGGAAATGAAGGATTTGGTGCCGTCGATCGGATCCAGCACCCAGACCCACTCGGCGTCGATCCGGTCGGGGCCGTGTTCCTCGCCCAGCACGCCATGCTCGGGAAAGCGCTGGGCGATCAGCCGGCGCATCGCCGTCTCGGCCTCCCGGTCGGCGATGGTGACGGGCGAGGCATCGTCCTTGTCGATGATCTCGACCGGCTGGCGGAAATAGCGCCGGACGACCTCGCCCGCCGCATCGGCGAGTTCGGCCGCGAGGGTGGCGGCCGCGTCGAGCACGGCGGAGGAGGCGTTGGTCATGAGCGCGGCTATTCCTTGGTCAGATCGACCGGGCTGTCGCTCTGCTTGTTCAGGTAAGCGATGACGTCGGCGCGATCTTCCGGCTTCGGCAGGCCGGCGAAGCCCATCTTCGTCCCGGCCAGGTAGGCCTTCGGGTTGAAGATGAAGGCGGCGACTTCCTGCGGGGCCCAGGTGCCGCCCAGCTTCTTCATCGCGTCGGAATAGGCGAAGGTCGGCTCATGCGCCCGCGGGCCGCCGAGCACGCCATAGAGGTTCGGGCCGACCTTGTTCGGGCCGCCCTTGTCGAAATTGTGGCAGGCCGCGCATTTCTTGGCAATGTCGGCGCCCTTGACCGGATCGGCCTTGGCCCAGAGATCGGCCGGGATCGGCGCCGGCTTTTCCGGCGCGGCGGCGGCGGTTTCGACCGGTGCCGCTTCGCCGCCGGCGATCGGATAGGCCGCCGTTTCGAGGTGCTTGGGATGAACCAGTTCCTCGGCGACGAGTCCGGTGACCATCGCGACGATCAGTGCGACGAGCAGCGACGCCGCGAGCTTGTTGAACTCAAACGAAGACATGGTGCAGCCCTTGACGGTTTACGTAGTTTGGTGATCGGGTCGGAAACGATGGGTGCGCGCGAAAGCTCCGGTGATTTTCGGGCAGCAACCTGGACAATCATTTCCCACCAGGATGATACGGACGGGTGGTTTCATCATGCCGAGCGACAAATGTCGAGTGCTCGTCTCGTCAAAACACCCAGCCCCGCGTTCGGACCATACCCCGGCACGCAGCGGCGAATGCCGCGAAATCCTGCGTCATAGCGCCGCGAAATCAAGGAAAAACGATGATACGTAACGCAAATTCGTCGAATGCCCTGGTCGTGATCCCCTCGCGGCTCGCGGCCGCACGGCTGCCGAACAAGCCGCTGGCCGATATTCACGGCACGCCGATGATCGTCCATGTCTGGCGCCGGGCGATCGAAGCCGATATCGGGCCGGTCGTGGTCGCCTGCGGCGATCGGGCGATTCTCGAGGCGGTCGAGGCCGCGGGCGGCCGGGCGGTGATGACCGATCCGGACCATCCGTCGGGCTCCGACCGGGTCTGGGAGGCGGTCGGCCTGGTCGATCCGAACGGGAACCACGACATCATCGTCAATGTGCAGGGCGACCTGCCGACACTCGACGGCGCGCTGATCCGCCGCTCGCTCGATCCGCTGGCCGTCCCCTCTGTCGATATCGCAACGCTGGTCTGCGAGATCGCCGACCCTAGCGAGCGTGAACGCCCCAGCGTGGTCAAGGCAGTGGTCGCCTGGAGCGGCGCCGGCATCGGCCGTGCGCTCTATTTCAGCCGGGCCGCCGTGCCGGCCGGCGACGGGCCGCTGTACCATCATATCGGGCTCTACGCCTATCGCCGGGCCGCTTTGCAGCGATTCGTGACCCTGCCGCCGGCGCCGCTGGAGCGGCGCGAAAAGCTGGAACAATTGCGTGCGCTCGAAGCCGGCATGCGCATCGACGCGGCGGAAGTGCAGACCGTGCCGCTCGGCATCGACACGCCGGAAGATCTTGAGCGCGCGCGAGAGATGCTAAAGGGTTAGTCCCCGGATTTTCCGACCGAACCTCTCGTCAGATCGAACGAAGCACCATGTCCGCATCCAAAGCCACGACCGGCCCGATCGCCTTCCAGGGCTCCCCCGGCGCCTATTCCGACCTCGCCTGCCAGGAAGTGCATCCAGACAGGCGCACCCTGCCCTGCCGCAGTTTCGAGGATGCGTTGGCGGCACTTGCCGGCGGCGAGGCGGATCTGGCCATGATCCCGATCGAGAATTCGGTCGCCGGCCGCGTCGCCGACGTGCATCACCTGCTGCCGCGCTCGGGCCTTTCGATCATCGGCGAGCATTTCGCCGCCGTGCATCACCATCTGCTGGCCGTGCCGGGCGCCTCGATCGAGTCGCTGAAGACGGTGCGCAGCCATGTCCATGCGCTGTCGCAATGCCGCGACATCATCCGCG
>Ga0302314_10011970_pt1 | contig 15066 bp, 14 predicted proteins | sample III_Palsa_N2_3_FD_200533 | JGI IMG/M metagenome (GOLD analysis project Ga0302314, IMG submission 200533) | Peat permafrost microbial communities from Stordalen Mire near Abisko, Sweden - III_Palsa_N2_3 | ecosystem: Environmental > Terrestrial > Soil > Palsa > Peat permafrost | place: Sweden...
TGAACCGCTGGCTGGCTTCCCACGTCGGGGTCGACGCCGGGCGGCTGCTCTTCGGCGCCGTGCACGCCAGGATGGGCGGGCGCGTGAAGTGGCTCATCTCCGGCGGGGCGGCCCTTCCGCGCGAGACGCAGGAGCGCTTCGCCGGCCTGGGGCTGAAGCTCACCCAGGGCTACGGGCTGACCGAGGCCGCGCCGGTGCTCACCGTGTCGCGCCCCGGAGCGCGGGTGGAGCCGGGGGTGGGCGAGCCGGTGCCCGGGGTCGAGCTACGCATCGCCGAGCCGGACGACCGCGGCATCGGCGAGGTGGTGGCGCGCGGGCCGAACGTGATGATCGGCTACACCGACGCCGACGCCACGCGACGGACGCTCGACGCCGAGGGGTGGCTTCACACCGGGGACCTCGGGCGCTTCGATCGCCAGGGCCGGCTGGAGATCGTGGGACGGCGGAAGGACGTGGTCATCTCGGCGACGGGCGAGAACGTCTACCCCGACGACGTCGAGACGCGCCTGGGAGAAGTGCCGGGGGTGCTGGAGCTGGCGGTGACCGGTGTCGACGTCCGCGGCAGCGAGCGGCTGGCGTGCCTGGCCGTGGCCCGGGGCGATCGCGAGGCGGCGCGGACGTCGCTGCGGCGGGCCATCGATCAGCTTCCCTTCGGGCAGCGCCCGGCCATCGTGCACCTCTCCGAGGCCCCCCTTCCGCGCACCGGCACGCGCAAGGTCAAGCGCGACGAAGTGCGGGCCATCCTCAGGCGCATGATCGCGGCGACCACGCGCTCCGACGACGCCGTGGTCAGCCCGGTGACCATCGCCATCGCCGGCGTGAAGGGCGTCTCCATCAGCCAGGTGACGGCGCACGCCACCCTGCAGGGCGACCTGGGCTTCGACTCGCTCATGCTCACCGAGCTGCTGGAGGCCCTGGAGGCCCGCTTCGGCGCCATCGATCCGCAGCGCTTGCAGGCCTGCACCAGCGTGGCCGACGTGGAGGAGCTGGTCCGCGCGGTGGTCGCCCGCGATCCGGCGGACACCCCGTCGGCCCGGCCGCCGGGGCGCGCGAGCTCCGCGCCCCTCCATCTTCCCGAGCCGGTGCAGGAGGTCGGAAAAGCCTTCATCGGCAAGCTGCAGGACCTCTTCTACGGCGGGATGATGAAGCCGCGCGTCTTCGGGCGCGCCTACATCCCGCACAACCGCAGCGTCATCGTGGTGGCCAACCACGCCAGCCATCTCGACATGGGCTTCGTCCGCTACGCCCTCGGCACGTACGGCGAGGACGTGGTCTCGCTGGCCGCGCAGGACTACTTCTTCGAGAGCGGCATCAAGCGCTTCTTCTTCGAGAACCTGACCAACCTCAAGGCTATCGACCGCAAGGCCTCGCTGCGCCAGGCCATCCGCGAGGCCAGCGACGTCATCGAGCGCGGCAAGACGGTGATGATCTTCCCGGAAGGCACACGCAGCGAAGGCGGCGACATCCAGGAGTTCAAGCCGCTGGTCGGTCACCTGGCGCTGGTGCAGGGGGTCGACATCCTCCCGGTCTATCTCGGCGGCACGCACGCGGCGATGCGAAAGGGGACCCCGCTCCCCACCCAGCGCGCCATCCTGGCGCGCATCGGCCCCCCCTTGTGCGTCGCCGATCTCCGGCGTCTGACCGCCGGCCTGTCCACCGCCGATGCTGCGCGCGAGGTGGCCCGCATCGCGCGCGAAGCGGTGATGGCTCTCGGCGAAGGGAAGGTGCTGGACCTCCGCACCGCGACCCGGGGCGACGAGGTGGCGCCGGAGCGCGAGCACCCCCTGGTGACGCTCTTCGGCGAGCTGGAGGCGAAGTTCCGGGCGGGCGAGCTGGAGAAGGCGGTGAGCTACTACTTCTCGCTGGGTAGCGGCGAGCTCGGGAAGTGGACGGTGCGGGTCGACGGCACCACCTGCCAGGTGCGTCCGGGAAAGCCGGAGGGCGGGACGGCGGACTGTGTGCTCAAGACCAGCCCGGAGTTTTTCACCCGCATCGTGCGCGAAGCGTACGTGCCCAGCCCGGCGGACTTCATGTCGGGGGCTATCAAGTCCAACGACGTGGCGCTGCTGATGACCTTCCAGAAGGTCTTCCAGCTGGATCATCCCGCGTGAGGCTGCTGGTCACCGGGGCGACGGGCTTTCTGGGAGCGCACCTGGTGGCCTCGCTGGAGGCGCGCGGGCACGAGGTGGTGGCCTTCTCGCGCGCCGCGGGGGGCGACGTGCTGGACGCCCCGCGCGTGCGGGCGGCGGCGGCGGGGTGCGAGGGGGCGTTCCATTGCGCCGGCCGGGTGTCGCGGAACCCGGACGACGCCGAGGCGCTCTACCGCGTGCACGTCGAGGGGACGAAGAACGTGGTGGAGGCCTGCTCCCGGGCGGGCGTGAAGCGCCTGGTGCTGGCGTCGACCAGCGGGACGGTGGCGGTCAGCGACTCGCCGGATCACGTGGCCATCGAGGACGACGAGACGCCCATGGGCATCGTCTCGCGCTGGCCGTACTACCGGGCCAAGCTCTTCGCCGAGCGCGCCGCGCTGGCGTCCAACCGCGCGGGCTTCGACGTGGTGTCGGTCAACCCCAGCCTGCTTCTCGGCCCCGTGCGGGCGGCGGCGGCCGATTCTGCGCCGGCCAGCTCGTCGGGGCAGGTGCACCTGGCGCGGGCGGCTGCCCCGTCGGCGGCGGGGTCCGGAGGCTCGTCGACCGACGACGTGCGCCTGTTTCTCGAGGGCGCCATCCCCGCCGTGCCCGCCGGGGGGCTCTCGTTCGTGGACGTACGCGACGCGGCGGAGGCCATGCGCCTGGCCATGGATCGAGGGAGGCCCGGCGAGCGCTATCTCGTCGGCGCGTGCAACCTCACCATGCGCGACTTCTTCGGCAAGCTGTCGCGGATCTCCGGCGTGCCGGCTCCCTGGCTGCCCCTTCCTCGTTCGCGCGAGGTGGCCCGCATCGGCGCTCGCCTGGTAGAGCGCCTGGCCGCACGGGTGGGTCTACCGTCCCACATCGACCCGGTGAGCGTCGAGATGGCGCAGTGCTTCTGGTACCTCGACCCGGGCAAGGCGGAGCGCGAGCTCGGCTGGAGCGCGCGCGATCCCGGCGAGACGCTGCTCGCCACGGTGGAGGACCTGCGCGCGCGGGGCGTGGTCTGGCCGCGGGATCCCGGGGAGGGAAGGCGAGCTTCGGTGTGACGGGCGTCCACGACTCCCTGGACGCCGCCCCCCCCCGCGAAACCGCCACGCGCGCCGCACGTATCTCTCTGGTGCGCTCTCGCCTTCTCCCCCTCGCGATCACCGCGCTCTCCGCGTGCCGCTCCGCAGGCTCCACCGCCATCCCCGAGGCGCGCGCCGACGAGTCTCCGCGCGCGGCCGCCAAGGGCGGCGTCGCCGTCGTGGAGCTCTTCACCTCCGAGGGGTGCAGCAGCTGCCCCCCGGCCGACCAGCTGCTCGCGCGCCTGGCCAGCCGTCCGGGCGTCTTCGCGCTCTCCTTTCACGTCGATTACTGGAACGACCTGGGCTGGCCGGACCGCTTTGCCTCGGCGGAGAACACCGCGCGGCAGCACGCCTATGCGCTCTCGCTGGGGGCGCGTGGTCTCTACACGCCGCAGCTGGTGGTGGCCGGCGCCGACGCCTTCGTGGGCTCCGACGCCGACCACGCCGACGCCAGCATCACCCGGGCGCTCTCGTCCGCACCGCCGGTCCTTCTCACCCTGCGCGTGCGCGCCACCCCCACCGAAGCCGTGGTGGACTACGAAGCGCCCGGGGCCCCGGCCGGGGCGGTGCTCGACGTGGCGGTGGTCGAGCGCTCGGCGACCAGCGAGGTGCGCGCCGGTGAGAACGCGGGGCGCACGCTCCATCACGTCAACGTGGTGCGCTCCTTCGCGTCGTCGGCGCTGGTCTCGCCCACCGGGTCGGTCACGCTGGACCTCTCGCCTTCTCTGCGTCGTGAAGGTGTCGACGTCATCGGCTACGTGCAGCGCCCGTCGGGCGACGGCAACGGCATGCCCGTGCTCGGCGCGGCCTCAGCGCGCCTCGACGCCCACGAATAGCCCCCCGGACACCCATTCGCGGAACCAGGCCGTGACCTGCTCCGGCGGCTCGTCCCCGGCCAGCGCCAGCGCCGCCTCGAGGAGCTCGCCCGCGACCAGCGCGTCCAGCACGCGATGCATCGTCGGCGTCAGCCCCATGCGCCACACCGCGTGGCCGCTGCGGTACACCGCGGTCGCCGACGGCGCGCGCTCCGGCAGGGGCGGCGTGTTCCCCTCGCGCACGGCCTGGAAGTAGTCGTTGGCCGGGTAGTCCAGGGTCAGGATGCGAACGGCGCGGCTGGGCACGAGGCGCGCCGTCGCCCACCCCTCCGCCGGCACCGCGGCCAGGTCCTCCAGGGTCAGAGGCGCGCCGGCCGGCTCGTGGATCACCTCCACGATGGCCCACTCCAGCCTGGCCAGATCAGCGGCGAACCCCGGGCAGACCTCCGCCATGTGGCGGCCGTACGCGTTGAGGTTCGGCGCCTCGGAGGGATGTCGCGCGACGTAGGCGCGGCACAGCGCCGCGAACGGCTCCTCGCCGAGGGCCCTCTCTAGCACCGGGTAGTCGTCCGCCAGGCACTCCACGAGGCGCGCCTCGTACCCGCGCCGGTAGACGTCGAGGCGCTCGAGAGGCCCCAGCTTCGGCCCCGCGGTGAGGCGCTGCCCCACCTGGTCGAGGGCCGCGCCGGTCATCACCGCGCGCGCGAACCATAGCTGCTCCTCGCGCAGGCCCTCCGGGGTGCGACTCATGGCGTGCCGATGAAGTCCTTCGCCCGCAGCGCCTCGGCGTGGGTCACCTCGAAGGCGGGGACCTCCGCGTCCCACTCCAGCAGGACCGATGCGCCCCCCGCGCGCTTCCAGGCGTCCCCGAGCAGCCGCCACACCTCGTCGATGACCGGTCCGATGTGCGAGTCCACGATGTGCGTGCCGTGGTGGGTGTGGCCCGCGACGTGGAGCTGGACGACGCGATCGAAGGGCACCGCCGCCAGGTACTCGCGCGCGTCGAAGCCGTGGTTATAGGCCGAGACGAAGACGTTGTTCACGTCGAGCAGCAGCGCGCAGTCCGCCTCCTCGGCGAGCCGCGCCAGGAACTCCCACTCCGGCATCTCCCCCGCGGTGAACTCCACGTACGTCGACGGGTTCTCCAGGGCCAGCGGGGCGCCGAGAAAGTCTTGCACCGCACGTACGCGCCCCGCCACGTGGCGCAGCGCCTCTTCGGTGTACGGCATGGGCAAGAGGTCGTGCGTGTTCTTGCCGGATACGCCGGTCCAGCACAGGTGGTCGGACACCCAGCGTGCCTTGGTCCGGTCACGCAGCGCGCGGAGCTCGGTCAGGTACGCACGGTCCAGCGGATCGGTGGACCCGATGGACAGCGACACCCCGTGCATGGCCACGGGATAGCGATCGGTGATGGCGTCGAGCCACTCCAGCGGCCGCCCGGCCGTCTGCATGTAGTTCTCGCTCAGGATCTCGAACCAGTCGACCTCCGGTCTCGCCTGGACGATATGCGAATAGTGCACCGTGCGCAGACCGAGACCGACGCCGAGATCGGGGAGGCCGAAACGATTGGCCATGATGCTCCGGCCTCCCCGTCCTCGCCTGGTTCTCAGGTGCCCTTACAGCCGCCCTGGCCCTTGCAGTCGTTCTGCGCCTTGCAGCCGTGCTTGTCGGTCTTGCAGCCGCCCTGCCCCTTGCAATCGTTCTGGCCCTTGCAGGCATGCTTGGCTGCGGCGGTGGTCGGCGTGCTGGACGCCGCGGGGGTCGCTGCGGTGTCGGGAGCAGCCGGGGGAGGAGTGGAGCCACCGCATCCCATCAGGATTCCACCGACTGCGGCCGCGAGAATCGTCTTGGTCATGATCATGGTTTCTCTCCGGGTTCGAAGCACAGTACGGCCGACGACCTAGGCCGTTTCGGTGCAAAAAGCCAGTTCGGTGGCAGGGGGGGGACTATCGGCCGGCCATCGCGCGTCGGATGGAGGCGAGGGGCGCCCCATCGTCGAAGGCCACGCGATGCGCGTCGACCGACACGCCCAGGCGGCGCCACAGGGCGGCCAGATCCACCGTACCCGGGGCCAGCGCCAGCTCGCGGTACGCATCGTGGAGGACGCGCGTGCCGGTGGCCGCGTCGCCCACGTCGAGAAACCGCGCCAGGTCCCAGTGGGCCTCGACGTCCGCGCCGGTGGCCACCACGGCGCGCATGACGTCGTCGAACGAGCGCGCATTGCCGGTCTGCTGGCGGATGCGAAGATCGGCCAGAAAGCAGTAAAGCGAGCCGCCCCAGTAGGTGCGCCCCCAGGTGTGGGTCGTCTCCAGCCCCTCGTCTCCCGCTTCCGGGAGGCCTTGCGGCAATCCTTCGACGAGGTCGCGCCACAGCTTCTCCGCCGCCAGCGTGCCGGCACGAACGCGCGCCAGGGGCTCCACGTACGACGCGATCCCCTCGGACAGCCATACGTGCGCATGCGCGAACGAGGGCATCACCACGTGCAGGAGCTCGTGGGTCATGATCCAGTCGTCGCGCGTGGTCGCCGCCGTCACCTGGTCGCCGGCGCGCACCAGGACCGCGGGTCCTCCGTCGCCCAGCGTCTCGCCGCGCGTGGGGCTTCCGTGCTGGCCGCGCACCACCACCACCAGAGCGCGCGGGACGGGAAAGCTCCGTCCGAGGTAGGCGGCGATGCCGTCCACCGCGTGCTGCACCCACGAGGCCACGTCGGCGTCGGCCAGCGGCAGATCGTGGGGGGCGATGGACACCAGCACGCGCGCGTCCCCGCTGGCCACGGTGGCCTGGTGGAACGGTCCGAACACGGCGAAGCTCGAGGCATCGAGGGTCGCGGTGGGCGCCTGGTAGGTGTCCGCGGCGCCATCCGGTGACGGGTGTGTGCCGGCGATGAAACGGGCTGGAGGGTCGGTGCGCACGTGAAGGCGAAAGCTCCCGGGCGGCGCGTCGTCGGGGCGCAGCAGCCAGGTGGAGGGCGGCGCGACCAGGACGTCGCCCGCGCCGAGCGCCGTGTCGATGTCCATGCGTTGCGCGGCGGCCTCTCGCAGGGCGAATCGATAGCGCACCACGCGCCATCCGCCCTCCGTCGACGTCGTCACGTCGCGCACGTACGGCGCCGCGTCGTCGTCCACCTGGGGCGTGCCGACGACGCCGGGTGCGAAGCGGGCCTCGACGGCGAGGTCGCCCCCGTGCAGCGCCACCTCGTAGCGCCACGGGACCTGCTCGGCGGCGAGGGGTGCCTGCGCGACGGCCTGCGCAGCGGCCGGTGGTGCGGCCGGTGGTGGGGAAGGCGCCGTGCGGACCGGCGAGCAGGCAAAAGGCAGCGCGGCGATCCAAACTGGTAACCTGCGTCCTTTAGCCCCGTATGCCGGGAGGGGCAGGAGAGAACGATGGAACGCGTCGAGTCGCTGCGCGCACGCGCGCTGGAGATCCTGTCCAAGCTTCATGCGCTCGCGCCGCTGCTCGGGCGGCTGGCGGTGGGCCTGGTCTTCATGTCGACCGGCTGGGGCAAGGTTCACAACGTCGAGAAGGTGACGGCCTTCTTCACCTCGCTGGGCATTCCGGCGCCGCACTTTCAGGCCATCCTGGTGGGGTACAGCGAGCTCCTCTGCGGAACCGGGTTGGTCGTAGGTTTGCTCACGCGCCTGGCCACCGTCCCGCTCATGGTCAGCATGATCGTCGCCCTCCTCACCGCCAAAAGGCCGGACATTCACGGTCTCTTCGACCTCGTCGCCTGCGACGAGTTCACGTACCTCGTCGTCCTCGCCATGATCGCCATCCTGGGCCCCGGGGCCTTCTCCCTCGACGCGCTCCTGGTCCGGCGTCTCGGCTGGCGGAGGCCGAACCCGGCGCCTTGAGCGGCGCTCATTTCGTGGTCGCCACGGTGACGCCGTCCCACCCGTCCGGCGGCGGCTCGGCCATCATGGCGGCGCAGCGCGCGGCCAGCACGCGGCTCGGCGGGTCGTCGGGCATGGCGCCGAGGATCTCCGCTGCGCGGGCGAAGTCGCGCGCGAGATAGGCCGCGAACGCCTCTTCGTAGGCCTCGACCGTCGCCGTGCGCTCGCCTTCCAGCAGCTCGTAGACCACCACCGCCTGGTGCTTGCCTTTCACCGCGACCTTGTCGACCCGGCGAAAGGCCACCCCGCCGGATGCGCCTCCCTCGCCGGCGTCGCGCGCGACCGCGGCCACCACCGCCTCGCTCACCAGCGCCGCCACGCCGTACTGCTTGCACAGGGGCTCCAGGCGCGCCGCCAGGTTCACCCCGTCGCCCAGCGCCGTGTACGAGAAGCGCTCGGGCGCGCCGAAGTGACCGACCAGCACGCGCGCGGTGTGCACGCCGTACCGTGTGAAGAGCGGCGGCAGCCCTGCCCACGCCGGAGAAGCGTAGAGCGCGCGGGTCTTCTTCATGCAGGCCAGCACGGCGCGGCAGGCACGAAGCGCGTGATCCGGATGGCGTCGCGGCGCGTTCCAGAAGGCCATCACCGCGTCGCCGATGAACTTGTCCACGGTCCCGTCGACCGATCGAACGCCCGAGGTCATGGCCTCCAGATAGGCCCCCAGCGCGACGGCCAGGGCCTGCGGCGCGAGGCGCTCGGAGAGGCCGGTGAAGCCCTCGATGTCCGTGAACATCAAGGAGAGGTCGACCGGCTCCCCGCCCAGCTCGGGTTCGCGGTTGGCGGCATGGAGCTCGCGCACCAGATCCATGGACACGTACTTGCCGAGCGTGCGCATCGAAGTCTTGGCGCGCTCGACGCCCTCCATCACCTCCACCACCTCGCGCAGCGGGGCGTCGGTGGGACCGGGCTCCAGCTCGAAACGCCGCATGCGCGCCGTCGCCTCGACCACACGCGCGAGCGACCGCCGCACCGGGCGCAAGGCGACCGCGCCGGCGATCAGCGCGAGGACGGTCAGGACCAGCAGCGCCGCCAGGAATCGAGCGCGGAGCTCGCGCAGATCGCGCGTGTAGTAGGCCTCCGGCGCCACCACCCCGACCCGCCAGCCTTGCGAGCCGGGAACGGCACGGAAGGTCACCAGCCAGCGCGCACCGCCCGCCTCGATCGCCCCGTCCTTCCCGGGGTGCGCCAGCGCCTCGGCGAGCTCGGGCGGAAGGAGGGAAGGGCGGACGCGCAGGTCGTTGCCGGTGGTCTCCAGCGCATCGCCCGGAGCGAGCCGGGTGAGCAGCCGGCCGCTCTCGTCGCAGAGAAAGACGCGCTCCGGTCCGCCGGGGTCCACGTCCTCTGCGCCGAGGCGGGGAAGCGAATCGATGGTGCTCGCCAGGAGGCCCGCGCGAAGCACGCCGGAGAGGTGCCCGGGGGAGTCCTCCACCGTTTTCTGCAGGGTCAAGACCACGCGCTGCTCGGCTCGCGGTCGCGCGCGGTCGAGCTCGGAGAACGCCAGATCGCTCCACAGGAGACGCCCGTAGTTCCCCGGCGCGACGGTCACCTCGTAGGTGTCGTGCGCGGTGGGGTCGGGCGGCGTACCCGGCTCACGCTCGAAGGGAGCCGCCAGGAGAGCGCCGTCACGCGGGCGCCGCCGCAGCTCGGACACCCGCGAGGCCCCCTCGCTGCGGATGCGCCGTGTCCAGATGGCGCTGGAGGGATCGCCCGACGACCGGAACACCGACGTCTGCCACACCAGGCCCTCCGCCCCTGCATGGGTCAGCGTCACGTCGTCCAGCGTGGGGTGGTCGAGCAGCTCGGCGAAGAAGCGCGCCTCGACCGCGTCGGCGTCGTCCACGCGGAGGGCCCCGAGGCGCGCCGCGCGCTCCAGGTCTTCCACCGCCGCCACCGCCACGTGGAGCTCCGCGTCGGTGCGTGCCTCGATGCGCCTGGCCACGGCCTCACGCCGCTCGGCGGAGCGCGCCAGGATGGCCGCCTCGGACGAAGCCAGGAAGGCCACGAACGCGCCGCCCCAGGCCAGCGCCAGCGCCAGCGTGGTCAAGCCGAGGAGTCGCGTGAGGGAGAGGCGCGGCGTGGGGTGGAGGGTACTCCGCGCGTGCCATGTCGCGGTGCGTCGAGAGAGTGGCCCATCCGCATTTCGCACGTGCTTGCCCGCCGGGGCGTATTACCCTTGCATCGTATTGGTGGAAGATCCCAAAGAGCGACGCAAGTACCGCCGAATCCAGGTCGCGCTCTATTGCCGTCCCGCCGGGATGAAATACCTCGAGAGGCAGCGCGAGCCGATCGACGTCAGCCTGGGCGGCGTACGCATCTTCAGCGACGAGCCGATGGTGGTGGGGGCGCTCCTCAAGATGGAGTTCTTCCTCCAGGACGTCGAGCCGGTCACTTATACGGCCGAGGTCGTATGGATCGACCCGCTGCCGGCGGGCGCCCCGGCCAAGTTCGATGTGGGGCTGAAGTTCATACAGCTCGATCCCGGCGCGTTGCAGCTCCTCCTGAAGGTCCTGGGGGCGCCCGTCGAGGTCTGACGTCTCACACGTCTCGCGAATCATCGCGTCTCGCTGCATCTTGGGGCACACTGCGCGTCGCGATGCGCGCCTTTTCCATGGCGTTCTGGATCTTCATCATCCTTTGTTGCATCCCGTTCTTCGCTGTCGCCCTGGTGGTCTTCGTCATCACCCTCCCCTTCGATCGCCGGCGCGTCGTCCTGCACCTCTTCTCGTGCTTCTGGGGGGCGTTTTACATCTACGCGAACCCCATCTGGCATCTGCGCGTGGCGGGACGCGAGAAGCTCCCGTGGAGGGGCGCTGCGGTGCTGGTCGCGAACCATGCCTCGCTCATCGACGTGCCGGTGCTGTTCTCGCTTTACCGTCCCTTCAAGTGGGTCTCCAAGGCCGGCAACTTCAAGATCCCCTTCATCGGCTGGAACATGTCTCTGAACGGCTACGTGCCGCTGGTGCGCGGCAACCAGCGTTCGACCCTCCGCGCGATGAAGGCCTGCCGCGCCCTGCTGCGCCGGGGGATGCCGGTGCTCATCTTCCCTGAGGGGACGCGAACGATGACCGGCGAGCTCCAGGAGTTCAAGGATGGGGCCTTCTTCCTGGCCGCCAAGCTGCGCTGCCCGGTGGTGCCCATCGCCGTGCACGGGACCGGTGACGTGCTGCCCAAGCACGGGGCGGTCCTCCGGAAGAAGATGTACGCGCGGGTCGAGGTGCTCGATCCCATCGAGCCGGGGGAGATGGGCAAGGTCGGTCTGCGGAAGGCCGCGCACGCGGCCATCGCGCAAGCGCTGGAGCGGGGCAGGGGACCGGCACGCGAGGCTGAGGAGGCCGAAGGGGTGGCGGCTTGATGCGGCGGGCCCGTCCGCTGTTCGTGACGGCGCTGGTCGCCATCGCGCTCCGCGCGGGACTGGCCTGCTCGACATCGGGACAGGCGGCGGCGGCGCCGGGGTCGGACGGCGGGCCGCCCGGCGAGGCGGTCACGGCCTGCCAGATCCAGGGGTACGTGTCCGAGCTGGACGGCGGCTCGTGTCCTCCGGGGACGTGCGCGGTGCGAGCCTTCGATACCAACGGCGGGCTCCTGCCTTGCTGCACGTCGGTGGTGAGTGGCCCGGGGATGTGCCTCGACGCGGAGGTGACCGGCGAGGACGGTGAGAGCAGCACGGAGGAGGGTGAGACCGGCCAGGGCGGCGAGGGCGGCGAGAGCGGCGAGAGCGGCTAGACCGATCTCTCCGCGGTTTATCCCTTGCCGGGCCCGGACTTGCCGGGCCGACGCACTCGCCAGTGCCGCGACGGCCGGACCAGGGCGGCACCCCCGAAGGCAGCCGGCCCGAGGCCACTTGCCATGTGCTCCGCCAGGAAGGCGCGAAGCCTGGCCCGCTCGGGTGCATCCAGGGCCTCGTCGAGCCACGCCAGGAGGGGCTCCGGCTCCTTGAACATGCGGCGTCGGGCCTCGGAGTCGGCCTTCTTCAGGATCCGCACGCCCTGAAGCGCGGACAGCGCGCTCCCGCTGCCGAGAACCCCATTCCGCTCGACGCTGCGGCTGTTCGAGCCCCGCATCAATCCCACCAGTCGTTCGCTGACCTCGGGACGAAGGAGCTGGCTGGCCCGGATGTCGGTGCAGATGACGACCGGGCGACCGCTCCGGCGAGCGCACGCCACGATGCATTGCTGCGTGTCTCGTTCGAACTGGATGGCTTCGTCGAGCGTGGCGTCTCCCACGAGCCGCAGCTCCACCAGCCTTCCTACGCTCGAGGTTGCCGAAAGCGCCATGTCCACCCCAACGCGCCAGGGTACCAGCGACGCCGCCCCTCCGCGGCAAGTCCTTCAGCGGCGACCGCCCCCTTTCCCCGCCACGGCCGCGGTAGAACTCGTTTCACTCGAAGCGCAAGGCGTCGATGGGATCGAGCTGCGAGGCTTTCCGGGCCGGGTAGATCCCGAAGACGATGCCCACCAGGCCGCTGAAGCCCACCGACACGGCGATGACGTCCGGTTGCACCAGCACCGGCCACCCGAACCGCTGCGCCAGCCAGGTCGCCGTCCCCACGCCGAAGGCCACCCCGATGAGCCCGCCCGCCACCGAGAGCGACAGCGCCTCGATGAGAAACTGCGTCAGGATGTGATGCGGCTCGGCGCCCACCGCCATGCGGATGCCGATCTCGCGCGTGCGCTCGGTCACGCTGACCAGCATGATGTTCATGATCCCGATCCCGCCGACCAGGAGCGACACCGCGGCCACGCTGGCGAGGAGCAGGGTCATGGTCTGGGTCCCTTGCTGGCGGGCGTCGGCGATCTCGCTGAGGTTGCGGATGCTGAAGTCGTCGTCCTCGCCGGCGGCCACGTGGTGGCGGTCGCGGAGGAGCGCGGTGATGTCCTTCTGCGCGCGCGAGGTGGTGTCCGAGGAGGTGGCCTCGACCATGATCTGCCCTTGCAGGAACTTCCCCAGGCCGCCTTGGACCTTCTGGGCGAAGGTGGTGAAAGGAATGAAGGCCGCGTCGTCGTAGTCCTGGCCGGTGGCCGACTGGCCCTTCTTGGCCGCCACGCCGACGACGGTGAAGGGGGTGCTCCCGACGCGGACCATCTGCCCGACCGGATCGGCGTTGGGCCCGTAGAGCTTGTCCACCACGGTCTGGCCGAGAACGATGACCTTCGCGCCGCCGTCCACGTCGGGCTGGGAAAAGGACGCGCCGAGGGCAATGGGCCAGTTGCGGATGTCGAAGTACTCGGGCGACGTGCCGGTGACGCCGGTGGTCCAGTTCTGATCCTCGCTCACCACCGGCAGGTTCGAGCGCAGGGACGGCGCGGCTCCTTTCACCGAGTCGACCTCGCTGCGAATGGCCGTCAGATCGTCCCAGGTGAGGGTGGGCATGGATCCATAGCCGCCCTTCACGCCGCCGGAGCTGGTCGATCCTGGCAGGATGATGAGGATGTTGGTCCCCATGGCGGCGAAGGTCTGCTCCACCTGCGCCTTGGCTCCGGCGCCGATGGCCATCATGGCGATGACCGCGCCCACGCCGATGACGATGCCCAGCGTGGTGAGAAAGGCGCGCAGCTTGTTGCGCAGGATGGCCCGCAAGGCGACGCGCAGGGTGTGGAAGGGGTTCACGCGGTGGCTCCTTCGGGCTCGGCGATCTTCGGCGCCTGGGTGCGGTCGGAGACGACGCGGCCGTCTTTCATCTGCACCACGCGCGAGGCGTAGGCCGCCACGTCCGATTCGTGGGTGACCAGCACCACCGTGATGCCGGCCCGCCAGAGGCCCTGGAAGATGGACATGACGTCGACGCTGGTGCGCGAGTCGAGGGCGCCGGTGGGCTCGTCGGCGAGGATGACCTTCGGCTGGTTGACGATGGCGCGGGCGATGGCGACGCGTTGCTGCTGGCCGCCCGACAGCTGGTTGGGGTGGTGATGGATGCGGTTGGCCAGACCCACGCGATCCAGCGCCTCGGTGGCGCGCTGGCGCCGCGCGCGCGAGGCGACGCCGCCGTACTCCAGCGGAAGCTCGACGTTCTCCAGCGCCGTCGTGCGCGCCAGCAGGTTGAACTGCTGGAACACGAAGCCGAGCACGTGGTTGCGGATGCGGGCCAGCTCACCGCGGCTCATCCCCGAGACCTTGCGTCCGGCGAGCACGTAGCTGCCGGTGGTGGGCCGGTCGAGGCAGCCCACGATGTTCATCAGCGTCGACTTGCCGGAGCCCGAGGAGCCCATGACGGCGATGAACTCCCCCGCCTCGACGTGCAGCGAGACGCCGTCGAGCGCGCGCAGGGCCACGTCCCCGGTCTGGTAGACCTTGGCGATGTCGGTGAGCTCGATGACACCGTCGGGCATGCGCAGCGCGCCGATCAGAAGAGCCGTCGCAAGGTGGTCGAGGCGGGCGCCGACGGGGCGTTCCCATCCCCGTTGACGGTGTCGACCACCACCGGGTCCCCCTCTTTCAGGTCCCCGTCGACGATCTCCGTCACCGTGCCGTCGGTGAGCCCGGTGTGCACCGGGACGAGCTGGGGCACCCCGCCGCCGCGCAGCACCCAGACCGTCTTGGCCTCGTCCTTCGGCGCCTTGGCGTCCTTGCCCTCCGGCGCGTCGTCGCCCGCGGCTGCGGACGCCGACCCGCGTGGGTGCAGGCGATGGTGTCCTTCGCCGCTGCTCGCGCCGCCCCCGGAAGCGCTCCCGGCGAGGGCCGGGGGTGGACGAAAGCGCAGCGCCGCGTTGGAGACGGCGAGCGCGCCGCGGCGCTCGTCGTAGACGATGGTGACGTTGGCGGTCATGCCCGGCCGGAGGCGCAGGTCGGAGTTGTCCACGTCGATGACGGCGTCGTAGGTGACCACGTTCTGCACGGTGGTCGCCGAGTTGCGGATCTGGCGGATGGTGCCGACGAAGCGCTGCCCGGGGTACGAGTCCACGGAGAAATACGTATCCATGTCGACCTTCAGGCGGCCCACGTCGCCCTCCGACACGTTGGTGTCGACCTGCATCTTGGTGAGGTCTTGCGCGATGGTGAAGAGCACCGGCGCCGACAGCGACGCGGCCACGGTCTGCCCGGTGTCGACGCTGCGCGAGATGACCACCCCGTCGATGGGCGAGATGATGCGGGTGTAGGAGAGGTTCACCTGCGCGGTGTGGAGCTGGGCCGCGGCCTGGGCGAGCTGCGCCGTCGCCGCGTCGAT
>Ga0302314_10011975_pt1 | contig 15060 bp, 15 predicted proteins | sample III_Palsa_N2_3_FD_200533 | JGI IMG/M metagenome (GOLD analysis project Ga0302314, IMG submission 200533) | Peat permafrost microbial communities from Stordalen Mire near Abisko, Sweden - III_Palsa_N2_3 | ecosystem: Environmental > Terrestrial > Soil > Palsa > Peat permafrost | place: Sweden...
GTTGGCTCTGGCCGCCAGGCTCCGCGAGCACCTCGCCGCCGGGGCCGACCACGTGCTGGTGCAGCTGGTCACCGACGGCGGCGCGTTCGACGCGGGCGGCCTGCCCGAGCTGACGGAGCTGGTGGCCGGCGGCGCGAAGTGACGGGTCCGTTCGGGATGACTGGATTTTTGGTTTTGATCGGCTTGACGTGACGGGCCGCCAAAGGTGTTTGCGCTTCCGGTTGATTACGGGCATGCTGTGGCCGTAATCACCGTAGTGCCCGCCCCTGCGGGCGCTCGCCCGGCGAACCGGGAGTGCATGTGGCCGACGCGCCCGGGCTGATCGAAGCCCGTGATCTGACCAAACGATTTGGCGACAAGGTGGCGGTCGATCACCTGTCGTTTGACGTCGAGCCGGGCCGCGTGACCGGCTTCCTCGGACCGAACGGCGCGGGCAAGTCCACCACCATGCGCCTCATCACCGGCCTCGACCGGCCCGACGGCGGCTCCGCCACGATCGGCGGCGTGCCCTACGACCAGCTCGCGAAGCCGCTGACGCGGGTGGGGGCGCTGCTCGAGGCGCGGAGCCTCCACCCCGGCCGCAGCGCCCGCAACCACCTGCTGTTCCTCGCCCAGACCCAGGGCGTGCCGGCCAGCCGGGCGGACGAGGTCCTCGACCTGGTCGGGTTGCGGGAGGTCGCCAACAAGCGGGCCGGCGGGTTCTCCCTGGGCATGACGCAGCGGCTCGGCATCGCCGCCGCGATGCTCGGCAACCCGCCCGTGCTGATGCTTGACGAGCCGGTCAACGGGCTGGACCCGGAGGGCATCCGCTGGGTCCGCACGCTCATGCGCCAGCTCGCCACGGAGGGCCGCACGATCTTCGTGTCCAGCCACCTGATGAGCGAGATGGCGGTCACCGCCGACCATCTGGTGGTGATCGGCCGCGGCACGCTGATCGCGAACTGCTCGACCGAGGAGTTCATCCAGCAGAGCTCGGAGCGCTCGGTCTTCGTCCGCGCGCCCGACTCCGCCCGGCTCCGCGAGCTCATCACCGCCGAGGGCGGCGCGGTGACCGACGCCGACGGCGGTCTGCTGGTCACCGGGCTGGCCGCGCCCCGGATCGGCGAGCTCGCCGCGTCCGCCTCGGTTGTGCTGCACGAGCTCACCCCCCGGCTGCCGTCGCTCGAGGAGGCGTTCATGGAGATGACCGCGGACAGCGTTGAGTACGGCCGGGCCGAGCACGGCCGGGCCCCCTTCGGCGAATCGAGCGCGTCATGACCTTCGGGCTGCTCAGCGCGGAGTGGACGAAGATCCGCTCGGTCCGGTCCACGCTCTGGTCCCTGCTCGCGTTCATGATCGTCGCGATCGGCTTCAGCGCGCTGATCATCATCGTCATCAGCAACACCTGGAACAGCCCCGGCAACCACCCCAACCACGTCCGGCTGCTCGAGGACCCGACGGCGGTGCTGTTCGGGGCCGGGTTCGGCCTGGGCCAGCTCGCCATCTGCGTCCTCGGCGTGATCGTGATGAGCAGCGAGTACTCGACCGGCGCGATCCGCGCCTCGCTGCTGGCGGTGCCGCGCCGGCTGCCGATGCTCGCCGCCAAAGCCATCGTGTTCGCGTTGCTCGACCTGGTCGTCAGCGCGATCACCGTGTTCGCGGTCTTCTTCATCACCACGGCGATCATCCACAGCCACGTGTCGATCACGCTGTCGCAGCCCGGCATCGCCCGGGCGTGCATCGGCGGGATCTTGTACCTGACCGTGCTCGGCCTGTTCTCGCTGGCGATCGGCGGCCTGATCCGGCACACCGCGGGCGGCATCTCGGCGGTGATCGCGCTCGTCCTGGTAGTGCCGCCGCTGGTCTCGCTGATCCCCGGCACGATCGCCAACCACGTCCACGGCTACCTGCCGAACGTCGCCGGCCAGCTGGTCGCGCAGAGCAGCCAGCAGGCCGGGGACGTGCTCTCGCCGTGGCAGGGATTCGGGGTCTTCTGCATCTGGACGGCGGTGCTGCTGGCCGCGTGCGGCTGGCTGCTGGTGCGCCGGGACGCCTAGCAGAGCGGCGAGTCTCTACGCGGCGAGCCGGACCGGCGCGGTGCTGGCGACCATGCGCGCCGCGAAGCCGGCGTTGTAGCCGCGCCACCACGACGGCGCCAGGCGCGGGGCGGCGGCGGCCGGCGCGACCGCGAGGGCGGCCGGCGTGGCGACGATCCGCTGGAAGATCGCGGCGGCGTCGGCGTCGGGCAGCCGGACGGTGGCGCCCCAGGCCGCGAGGTCGTCGTCGAGGCTCATTGCTCCTCCTCCTGTGCATCATCGTAGTCGCCGAGTGCCTCGGCCAGGGTGCGGCGGGCCAGCGACAGCCGGTAGCGGACGGTGCCGGACGGCACGCCGAGCGCGGCGCCGATCTCGGCGCTGTTCATGTCGCCCGCGGCAGCCATCGTCAGGGTGACCCGCTGTTGCTCGGGCAGCGTCACGATCGCCGCCGCGACGACGCCCGCGCGCTCGGCCGCGAGCACCGCGGTGCCCGCGGGCGCGCTTGTCAGCGACTGGCTGCCGGATGGCTCGCTTTCGAGCGCGCGCTGCGTGCCGTCGGCGGTGCGCTGATGCCGAACCGTGTCAACCGACAGGTTGCGCGCCACCGTGAAGAGCCAGCCGCGCTGCCCGTCGTCCGGCAGGCCCGCGACCTTGTCCAGATGCTGCCAGGCCCGTAGGAAAACCTCCTGCATGAGGTCGGCCGCGAGCTGGCGGTCGCCGGTCTTGCCGGTGAAGTAGGCGTGCACCGCGGCGCGGTGCGCCTCGTAGAGGCGGCCGAACTCAGCTTCCCGATCCATCGGGCCCGTCGCCGGCCCGCTCGCGGGCCTGGTCGCTCGTGATGATGTCGCCGAACACATCGGTGGCGACGAACTGCACCACCCCGATGAGCCCGGCCGGCGCGATGACGTCGCCGAACACGGCGAGCCCGGCCACCTTCTCCTGCAGCGCGGCCTCGGTCACCGCCTCCTCGAACGTGAGGTCGCCGAGCACGACCAGCGAGGTCGGGGCGGGCAGCAGGCGCAGGAAGTCGGGGCCGATGCTGGCGCTGCCGTTGAACACCCGCGGGTTGGCGCCCTCGTACCAGGTCACCTGGCCCTGCGTCTGGATGGCGGGCTCGAGGACATCGCGGCTCGCGGCCGGCGCCGCTAGCTGCCCGGCGATCAGCGTCAGGCCGTAGCCGACCGAGGTGACCTCGCCCGTCACCACCACCTCGCCGGCGACCACCAGGATGTCATCCGGTCGTCCGGCGGCGTTGGCGAGCATCGCCGGCGACAGCCTGACCTGGCCGCTGAGCACCTTGACGTGCTGGTCGCCGGTGTAGTCGTAGTAGGAGACGGCCCCGGTCCCGCCCGCCAGCGCCGGCCCGAGCGCCTGCTCGCTGCCGCGCGGCGCGAGCACCGATCCGACCACGTAGATGCGCTTGGGCACCGGGCCGGTGACCGGGCTGGTGATCAGCAGCAGCCCGATGACGACGAGGACGTCGTTCTCGGCGCCGAGCCCGTCGCCGCCGACGGTCAGCGACCCGGTCTGCAGCCGGACGTTCACCCCGCTGGGCACGTACAGGGTCGAGGCCACGTCGACGGTCGGGATCGTCGCGTAGGCGCCGGCCAGCGACTCCGGCACGACGACGACCGCCACGTCCTCGATCCAGCTGATCGCGTCCAGCTGACCTGGTTCGGTGAGGTGACTGAGGTCCAGAATGGCCTCGTCCTTCACGACCCGGCCTGCCCGGCCGGTCGGGGTTTCCGTCTCGCTCATCGCTTGCTGCCTGCCTTGTCGGTTGTCACGATGTCGTTCCTGGTGTCGTTTACGGTCGCGCTGCGGGTCCTTGTGCCTGCCATCTTCCCGCCCTCGTCGGCCGCAGCCGTGCGATCGCGGCAGACAGCCAGAAGGCCGGGCGCGGTGGGCGGGTCGGGGTCTTGGCGCGCGGCTTCGGCTTCGGCTGCGTGACGCGCGATGTTGGACGCGGCCGTCGCAGCTGCGCGGCAAGCCGGCTCTGTCCGGCTTCCCGCGTCAGCTCGGCCCGCTGGGACGTTGCCTGCATCAGCATGGAATCGTTCATACCTGGTACCACGGATGCCGCCCCGAAGTGTTGGGTCGCCGCCCGGTACCGTATCCGGGTGACACGCGCCCCCATCTCGCTGCCCGGCCGGACCGTCATCTTCGACTTCGGCGAGGTCATCTCGCTCTCCCCGTCGGAGGCCGACCGGGCCGCGATCGCGCGGCTGGCCGAGATCGACGACGCCGGCGCGGAGAAATTCTGGCAGGCGTACTCCGCCCACCGGGACGGGCTCGACCAGGGAACCGCCGGCGCGATCGCGTACTGGCAGGCGATCTCCGACGACCTGGGCGCGGCCTGGGACGAGGCGCGGATGCACGAGCTGTGGGCGGCGGACTTCCGCTCCTGGCTGTCGATCAACCCGGCGGTGATCGAGGTTCTCTCCGACCTCCGGGCCGGCGGCACCCGACTGGCGCTGCTCTCCAACGCCGGCCCCGACTACGGCAGCTACTTCCGGCACGGCCCCCTCGGCGACTTCTTCGAGGCGTGCTACGTCAGCGGTGAGCTTGGCCTGATCAAGCCCGACCCCGAGATCTTCCTGCACGTCCTGGCCGACCTGTCCATCACCCCGGCTGAGGCCGTCTTCATCGACAACCGAGCCTCCAACGTGGCCGGGGCCCAGGCGCTCGGCATCACCGGCCACGTCTTCACCACCGCCAACGCCCTCCGCTCGTTCCTCATATCAACCGCGCTCTCCACCGACTAGGCCCGTTGCCCCCTGGCGCCGGTGGCCGGGTATAGCGCGTCGGCGCGGTGTAGCGCCCCAGCGCGCTTCTTGCTGTTATCTTCCTCATCCGAGGACCGGCCGAAGATGATGGACCGTTGTGTACAGCCGGCTGTACACAACGGTCCATCATCTCGCCGCGTAGGCAGCTGGCCCGCCACCTATTGCTGCCACCTCCGAGGAATGCGATTGGGCGAAGCACGCTTCTTGCTGTTATCTCTCGAGGTCTGGGGATGTGGCTTCTGGCGGGCCTGGGAGGACTTCGGGCGCGTGGACGGTGGTGATGCTGCCGTCGGTCCAGACGATGACGATCCGGGACGGGCCGACCGGTGACGGTCCGACGCGGCACGCGGCGCCTTGGGCGGTTCCCGCCTCGGCTGCGTCGGCTCGGGATGAGCGGACCTGAAACGGGTCGACCTCGGCTATGCCGGCCTGGGCGGGGGCTGTCAGAGCGGAGCCCATCTGAGCTGAGCCCGACAGGGCGGGACCCATCTGAGCTGAGCCTGCCAGAGAGGGGGCCAACTGAGAGGCGAGCGTCTGAGAGGCGAGCGTCTGAGAGCGGGGCATTTGGGCGGGGGGTACGTGGAAGGGGTGCGCGGGTTGGTCCGGCCGGGCGGCGGGCGCGCGGGTGGGGTGGGTGGGGTTCACGGTCGGGGAGCTGGCGGCGCGGTAGGCGTCGTGTAGGAGGAGCAGGTCGCCGGCCGCGCGCAGGGCAGTGTCGGCGCGCTCCCAGAATCGGCGGGACTGCCAGGTCCGTCCCGTCTCGGCGTGACCGACGGTGGTGACCGAGACGCCGGCCAGCGCGGCCAGCTCGGCCTGGGTCAGGCCGGCCCCGTGCCGCCTGGCGGCGAGGCCGGCCGACAGCGCGCGGGTGACGTCGGCGAGATCGCGCTCGAGGTCGGGGGCCTGCGGGTCGGCGACGCGGGGGCGGGCGTTGCGGCTCGGACCGGGCACAAGCAGGCCCTCCGCGATCAGCGCGCGGAGGGCCTTGCGGCAGGTCAGCGTTGAGAACCCGAAGGCCCGGCTGAGCTCGGCGCCGCTCGGCGCCGGCTGGCCCGGCCGCAGGCCGCCGTCCGCGATCTGCCGCCGGACGGCGGCTGCGACCCGCAGGTACTTGGGCAGCGTGGGGCCCGCGGTCGTCATGATTCCGGCCCGCTGTTAGGCAGGGCCGACGTGGCGCAGGCTGGGGTGCGCTGCATGGCTGGCTCTCCTGGGGGGCGATCAGCTCGTCGGGACTATCGTGCCACACACAATGCTACTCGAAGATACTCGACTACATCGTTCTTGAGGAAGCCTCCCGAAGCGCGACCGGGCGACGCATTCGGAGACGCCCCCCGACGGCGTCAGATCCCGAGCGTGCTACCGTCGACGACCTCGCTGGCCGGCGGCGCCTCGACCGAGAAAGGCGTGTCCAAGTTGCTGAGGTCGAAGTAATAGTCCTGGTGGGCCAGTTCCTTGATGCTAAGGATCTCCGGGATGGCATAGTCGAGGATGTAGACGATGTCCGGGGGGTCCCACCCGGTTGCTTGAACGCCAGCGCGGGCTGGCCATCGATCGTCGCGGTGCCGGCCGCGACGAAGCCGCCCTCCTGCTGGTCGAGCGTGCTCACCAGGCCCGGCAAATCACACACCTCGGCCAGGCCCTCGAGCTTGCTGGGCGCCACCGAGATGTACTTGCCGTTGAACTGGGCGAATTCCGATGCCGTCGGATGAAGGCTCTCAAGATAGCTGGTGGCGTACTTCACGTACATGGTGCCGCCCGCCTCGATGATGGCCGCCGCGACGGGCCTGGCGGCGTTGCCTGACGAGGCGCTGGGCGTCACCGCGAAAGTGCCGCTGCAACTCTGCTCGATGCCGTCGGTGAGGTCGAACGAGACGTTCTCCCCCTGGCTGGGTACGTTCCCACTGATTCGCACGCTCGTCGCTGCCAGCAGGTTGTCCAACGCCTTCTGGACGATCTGGTCGGGCGTCAACCCGGCCAGAGGCGCAGGCGGCGCGACCTTCGCGGAAGTCCCCGATTTGCTGGAGTCGTCCGGCCTGACTGACGTCGATGCACAGGCGGCCGCCGAGAGGGCGATTACGGGGCAAGGATCCCGGCCTGGACAGTGCGCATGAGTGACGGCAAGGCGATTCCTTCGACTGGAAAAGACCGGAAACGCCCAGCCGTTCCGGTGATAACCGTTGGATATTACGCCCAATTCGCGCATAATCGACCACTCAAGCGAACTGATGGCTGACCGTTATGGCGACTTGACCTCGGTTAGAGGCCGAACTTGCTGCCGTCGATGATCTGGCTGGCCGGTGGCGCGGTGATCGTGGCGGGCGCGTTGTAGTTGGAGAAGTCGATGGACCCCTGACCGGCCGGCCCGGCGATGCGGAGGATCTGCGGGGTGGCCGACTCCGAAACGTAGACGGTGCCGTTGGAGGGATTCTTGGGCTGATTAAATCCCAGCGTGGGCTGGCCGTTGACCGTCGCCGTTCCGGCCTTCACGAAGCCGGTGTCCTCCTTAGCGAAGGCGGTCGACAGGGTCGACGGATTGCACAGCTGGGCGAAACTGGCCAGATTGGATCCGGACGCCAGCTTGATGTACTTGCCGGAGACCTCGGAGAACTCGGAGGCCGGAAGCCCGGCGCTGGTGAAGAAGCTATCGCTCAGCTTCATGTAGACGATGCTGTCCACCTCGACGATGTTGGCCGTGCCGGACATTGCCTTGCTGCTCGACGTGGCCGGGGCTGCCAGGCCGATGGTGCCCTGGCAGCCCTTCGCCGCGACATCGGTCAGGTCGACCGAGATGGTCTGCCCCGAGTTCACTACCTGGCCGGTGATCCGTACGCTCGATGCGGCCTTCAGGTTGGCGACCGACTTCTGGACGATCTGATCGGGCGACATACCAGCGAGGGCGGACGTGCTCGAGCTGCTCGAGCCGCAAGCGGTCGCGGTCAGGACGGCCGCGGCGGCGAGAACGCCCGCCCCGGCGAGGCGGTTCAGTGAGGGCACTGGGTCTCCTTCTGATCGATACAGCCGGAACTTCTAGAACCCGGGGAACACCGCCTGCAGCTCGGGGATCGTGACGCCGACGGCCGACGTCACGTCGGCGTCGTCATCGAGGCGGCCGTAGACCAGGCGGACGAAGGCTTCCGCCCGCAGCGCCAGCGACGCCGAGGCGCCGGTGCTGCCTGGCGTCAGCGTGACCCCGCCGGTGTCGAGGGTGAACGTCATCGCCGGGTCGGTGGTGGTCACCTCGACGACCTTCGGCGCCTGGAGCTTCTTGCCCATGAAGCCGGCCATCATCGGCATCCGGACGGCGATCAGGCCGACGGCGTCGGGTGCGATCCGCGCGGCCGGGTCGAGCGCAACCTCGACGTCCCAGGCGTGCACCGCGTGCTCGGACAGGCGCATGCCCAGGACCCCCGCCAGGTCCATGGTCATCCGGCCGAACATGACCACGGAGAACGACTCGCGCTCAGCCTCGCTCAGCGCCTCGACGCGCGACACCAGCGCCTCGTTCGCGGCGGTGCACTGGGCAGCCTGCTCCTCGGGCGTGCGGGCGTTCCAGGTGTCCCAGATGGGCTGGAACACCTCCATCGCGGGCGGCTCGGCGCCGGTGACACCCGACTCGATCATCAGCAGGAAGATCTCGGCGCCGCTGCCCAGGTGGGAGAGCACGTCGGCGATGGTCCATTCCTTGGCGTAAGACTGCTTGCGCAGGCCGTCGCCGTCGAGCCCGGCGACGATGGCGGACAGGCGGTCGTGGGAGGCGCGGACAGCGCTCACCCACGGCGTCGGATCGGTTGCGTTAGTCACGGTCCACGATCCTATGACCGGCTGTCCGGGCCCTGGAGGGCAACCAGGTGAGCGGGCGCCACCCGGCCGTCGGCGAGGCGGAGCACCTGGTCAACGGTGGCCGGATCGACCGGGCGATGGGTGATCAGCAGCACCGTCCGCCCGGCCACCGCGCCGAGGAGGTCGCGGGTCAGCTCGTCGGCGGTCTCCTCGTCGAGGTGCTCGGCAGGCTCGTCGAGGATCACGACCGGGAAGTCGGCCAGCAGCACCCGGGCCAGGGCCAGCCGCTGCCGCTGGCCGCCCGATAGCCGTGCGCCGTGCTCGCCGACCGGGGTGCTCAGGCCCTGCGGCAGCGAATCGGTCCATTCGAGCAGCCGCGCTCGGGCGAGCGCGTCGCGCAGTTCGCCGTCGGTCGCGTCCGGCTTCGCCAGGCGCAGGTTGGCATCGAGGGTGGAGTCGAAGACGTGGGCGTCCTGTTCGCACAGGCCGACGATCCTGCGCAGGTCGTCGGCGGCGAGCGACCGGATGTCGATGCCGTTCAGGGTCACGGTTCCGGCCCTGTCGGCCCTGCTAGAGTCGCTGGCCGGGCCGCTCTGGTAGTCGAGGAAGCGCAGCAGCACCATGGCGAGGGTCGTCTTGCCCGATCCGGAGGGCCCGACGATGGCGACCCGGGACCCGGCCGGGACGTCGAACCAGACGTCACGGAGCACCGGCTCGCCCGGTGTCCAGCCGACGGTGAGGCCGCGCGCGGCCAGCTGGTACGGCGGCCCCGGCGGCGGCCTGGGCGCGGGCGGCTCGGCGACCGGGGCGGGCCGGGCGAGCACCTCCGCGACCCGGTCGGCTGACGCGCGGAGCCGGGGAATTTCCTGCGCGGCCGGCCCGAGCCCGGCGAAGACCTCGTGCGCGGCCAGCGGCGTGAGCACGACGACCGCGAGCAGCACCCCGGCCAGGGCGCCCGCGCGGACGGCGGGCACGGCAAAGCACACGGCGCCGAGCACCGCCGCCCCGGCCGCGAGCACACTGACCGCCGACGCCGCGCCGCGCCCGTAGCCAGAACGGGCCGTTGCCTTCCCCACCTGGGCGCCCTTGTCCTGCACGGTGGCGAGCGCGCGGTCCGCCGCGCCGAAGACGGTGAGCTCGGCCGCGCCGTCGAGCAGTGCCAGGGTCGCCGCGGCGAGGTCGCCGCGGAGCGGAGCGAGGTTGCGTTCCTCCCGTCGGGAGAGCGCGATCGCGGCGGCCGGCGCGGCCAGGGCGGCCACGACCAGCGTCGCCGCGAGGATCACCCCTGCCTCCGGTTGCAGGGCCGTGACCAGCGCAACCGCGCCCGTGCCGGCGACGGCGGCGGCGGCGTAGGGCAGCCGCACCCGGAGCCACCGGTCGGCCAGCGAGTCGATGTCCGCCACCAGCCGGGAGATCAGGTCGCCGGAGCCGTAGTCCGCGAGGCCGGTCGGCGCGAGCCTGGCGAGCGCGTCGTAGACGCGAACCCGCCGCGCCGCGAGCAAGGCCAGCGCCGCGTCGTGCCCGGCCAGCCGTTCGGCGTACCGGAACACGGCCCGGCCGAACCCGAACGCCTGCACCACGGCGGCCGGCGCCACCAGGAACAGCACCGCCGGCCGCAGCGCGGACCGCGAGATCAGCCATGCCGCCGTCGCCAGCAGCCCCACCGAGCAGGCGGAGGCCAGCGCGCCGAGAGCGGCCGCGAGCACCAGCCGCGTCCCGTCGCTCATTCCGCTTCCGCTCCCGCGACGCTTCTTGCTGTTATCCACGATGATCAAGGCTCCGGCCATCGTTGTGTGTACCGACCGGCGCATAGCGCCGGTCGGTGCACGCGCTCTTTGAGCTCGCCTGTAGCGTTGCGCACTTGTTGCTGTTATCTCGGGGCGGGCTCACGCGTCGACTCCGGTTGACGTTTCCGACGGGGCCAGCGCCTGCTCGTCGGCAAGCGGTACGCGCTGCTTACCGTGACCCGCGATAGGGGACGTCGATAGGGGTGCCGGTGAGTGGGCCTGCGATGCCAGGTCGACCACGACGTCGGCGGCGGCGATCAGGGCCGGGCGGTGGCTCACCGCGAGAACGGCGTGGCCGACGGCGTAACGGCGGAGCGTCTCGATCACCACGGACTCCCGGTCGGGGTCGAGGCCCGCTGTGGGCTCGTCGAGGAGGAGGACCGGGCGGCCCAGGATCAGCGCGCGGGCCAGCGTGACGCGACGGCGCTGGCCGGCCGACAGGCCGACTCCGCGTTGGCCGAGGACCCGCGTAAGCGGGACGTCGTCGAGGGCGGCGTCCCTGGCGGCGGCGGCCACCGCCGCCTCGGGCGCGTCGGGCCGGCCGAGGCGGATGTTGTCCGCGACCGTGCCGGCGAACAGGGTCGGGTCCTGCGGGAGCCAGCCGAATAGGTCCTGCCCGGCCAGCGGGGAAGGGGACGAGGCCGGTGGGACCACGCGACCGTTCGATCGACGGGTTGTCGGGTTGCCGCTCGCGGGCGCGGGGACAGTCTCGGCCTGCCCGGGATTGGGTCGGGATGTTATTGATCCCGAGGTGGGCTCGGCGAAGCCGAGCAGGCAGCTCAGAAGGGTGGTCTTGCCGCAACCACTGGGACCGGTCAGGACGGTGAGGCGGCCGGGTTCGATGGCGAGGGTCGCGTGGTCCGGCGCGGGGGCGGGCCGGCCTTCGTGGCAGACGCTGACCGCGTCGAGGTGGATGGAGGGGACGACCCCCGGACGTTGCGGCGGGATACGAGTAGCGGCCGCAGGCGCGGCGGCTTCTGTCTCGAGGATCGTGAAGACCTCGTCGGCGGCGGCCAGGCCGTCGGCGGTGGCATGGAACTGGGTGCCGAGGGCGCGCAGCGGCAGGTAAGCCTCCGGTGCGCAGATGAGCACGAGCAGGCCGGTGCGGAGGTCCAGATGGCCGTAGGCGAGGCGCAAGCCGATCTCGGTGGCGACCACCGCGACGGACATGGTCGCGACGAGCTCGAGCGCGAGGCTGGACAGAAATGCCAGCCGCAAGGTGGCCATCGTCGCGCGCCGGTACTCCCCCGTGACCTCCTCGATCCGGCCGCGCTGGGCCTGCGCCCGGCCGAAGACGCGCAGCGTCGGAAGTCCGCTGACCACGTCGTGGAAGTGGTGGGCGAGGGTCGCCAGAGCCCGCCACCGCTGTGCGGCCTCGCGGCCGGTGGCCATCCCGATCAGGGCGCCGAACAGCGGGACGAGCGGCAGCGTGCACGCCACGATGATCCCGGAGATCGGATCGGCCACGATGATCGTCACCAGCACCGCCAGCGGGATCGCGACCGCGCCGATGAGGGCGGGCAGGTAGCTCGTGAAGTAGCCATCGAGGCCGTCCAGGCCGGTGGTGGCGAGCTGGGTGAGCGCGGCCGCGTCCCGCCGGGACGTGCCGCCGGTGCCCTTGCGCCAGCCCGGGCCGAGCGCGAGGACACGGGCGAGCAACGCGGCCCGAAGGTCCGTCTTCGCCGCGGCGGACGCGCGGTGCGCGCTGGCCTGCGCCGCCCACGCGACGGCCGCCCTCGCTACCGTGAGGGCGGCGAGGACCGCGATGGGCGCCACCAGCTCCGACAATGTCGCTTTATCGATAAAGACCCTGGTTATCACGCTCGCCAGCAGCCACGCCTGCGCGACGACGAGCAGCGCGGTCGCCAGGCCGAGCGCGGCCAGGACCGCGATCGGGACGACGGCTCGGCGAGCGTGCTTGAGCAGCCTTGGGTCGAGCGGCCTCACGTGCGCGCCGTCTCGAACCGCGGTAGCGGAAATCCAATTCCGGCGTCAATCGGGATAAAAAAGAAATAGCCCGCCATAGTGGCGTCAGACTGCCACCGCGATTCGTCAAGCACGTCCACCCGTTCGCCCCCACTTTGACCTGAGTGACTAGTACCCATCAACGCCCTGACCAGTACACATTCGGTGTCGCGAGCCACACGCGCCGGCCCGTGACGGGATTTCTGCCACGCCTTTTCCTGATATAGGGGACCTGGTGCTGGCGATTAGGCGGCGGCGGGCCACCGTCACGTTGATGATCCTCGCCGCAGTGCGTCCTTTGGCCGCGACCTCACGCCTTGTCTGATAGTCGACAGGACTGTACGGCGGTGACCGAACAGCAAGTCCGGGCGGTAGCTCGAGGGAGCGGCAGCGAGCGCGGCCCTACCCGTCAGCCGGCGGGACGGACCGGTTCCGGAGTGACTCCACCAGCGCCGCCACGTGCCGCCGGTCCTCGGGCGAGAGCTCGTCGATGCTGGCGATCAGCAGCTCCCGCTCCTGATCGCCCGGGCCGGCGCGACCCGGTCCCTCGACGGGCTCGTCGTAGTAGTGCATTCCGGTCGACTCGGCGGCGGCGGCGCGGACTGCCGAGACCGGCACATCGAGTCCCTTGGCGAGCCCGTCGATCGTGGCGGGCCGCGGCGGCCGCACCAGGTTCCGCGTCGTGGCCAGGGTGTACACCGTCGACCGGGGCAGCCCCCCGCGGCGGGCGACATCGCCGTAGGACAGTCCCCGCTCCGAGAGCCGTCCCTGGATCAATCGCTGCAGCGGGTTGACCGCCCGCTCCGGGGTGGCCACCACGTCCGCCGGACCGTCCCCGGGATCGCGCCTGTCACCCGCCTCCGCCCGCGCCGTCATGGTCACCAACTTAACGTGCCCGCGTCCGAACACCTCAGAACAGACCAGCCGCGACTCTCGGCCTTGACCGATCCGTAATCTTGCCGTACGGTTATGGCCGTACAACTCGTACGTCAAAAAGCGTACATCACGTTCTGGTGACCGATCATCTCAAGGAGGCTCCAATGTCCGCATCAACCGTGACGATGGAGGAGCTCGAGCTCGAGCGCGCCGAGCCGCTCCCGAACCGCGAGACCCTGTGCTGCGGCGGCAGCTACCACCCGGGCAATAGCTTCACCCAGGTCGGCTACGGCAACACCGCCCAGTCCGGCATCGTCAACATATCGGCCGGCAACGGCAGCTTCGACAACATCCTCAGCCTCGGGTCCGGCAACATCTGGTAGTCCGACTCGAACACTGACCCCCTGCCCGGCGCGATTACTTGCGGGGACGCGCGGGAGGGGAAGGGCCGCCTGGATCCGCCTCCGGGCGGCCCTCTTCCGTCTCCGGGCGGCTCTCCCCCGTGTCCGGGTCGCCGACCGGCGGCTAAGGCAGCACGACGACCTTCCCGGTGGCCTGGTTGTTCTCCATGTACCGGTGGGCGTCGACGATGTCGTCCAGGCTGAAGACACGGTCGACGTTGGGCCGGTAGACGCCCGCCTCGACCTCGCTGATGACTCGTTGGAGGACGGCCCGGCCCGCCCCGCCGCTGATGTCGTTGCTGTGGAAGGCCGTGAGCTTGGTTCCTGACGCGATCATCGCGACCGGCTCGAAGTCCGGGATCACCCACCCGCTGAGCGAGCCCGCCACGCAGACCGTCCCGCCCCGGCGGACCAGGCGCAGCGAGTCCACCGCGGTGCTCGTCCCGACGAGATCCAGCACGTAGTCCGGGCCCTCGGGCCAGACCGAGCGGACGCTCGCCGCCAGCGACCCGCCGTCGTCGACGAACGCGTAGTCGGCGCCGGCCGCGCTCAGCGCGCCGGTCCGAGCGGGCCGCCGGGTCGTGGCGGCGGTCTCGATCCCGTAGCCGGACGCGATCGACGCGGCCGCCATCCCGACCGACGAGGTGCCGCCGCGGATCAGCAACCGCCCGCGGACGCCCGGCCCGACCCCCAGCGCGTCCAGCGCGCCCCGCGCGGTCAGGTACGTCTCGGGCAGCGCGGCCAGCACGTCCCAGGGCAGCGTGGTGGTGACCGGGATCAGGAGCGCGTTCGGCAGCAGCGCGTACTCGGCGTATCCGCCGTCGAACGCCCGGCCCATCTCGCCCATCACCGCCGCGACGGCCGTCCCCTCCGGCAGCAGGGGATCGGTCGAGGCCGCCACGACTCCCACGCATTCGATCCCGAGAACCCGCGGGAACGTCACGCTCGGGGAGTGCCCCTGACGGGTGCGCAGCTCCGACCGGTTCAGGCCCGCCCCCCGCACCTGGACCAGGCTCCAGCCGTCCCGGACGGCCGGCACCGGCAGCTCGCGGATCTCCAGCGTCTCCGGGCCGCCCGCACCGACGCAGACCGCCGCGCGCATCGTCGTTGTCATCTCATGAAGGTCATTGCGCATGCGTCCACTGTCGCCCGCAGGCGGTGCGGCCGACCACCGCTAGGATGCCAAGCTATGCCCGTTGGCCGCCAGCTTCCCCGGTCCGGCCCGGCCTCGCGCCTGTGGCCGTCCGGAGGAATGCACCTGTGGCCGTCCGGCGGGACGAGCCAGGCGAATTCCCACCCGCGCGGGCACCTGGTGTACGCGGCCCAGGGCGTCCTGTCGGTGCACACCGAACGCGGCACCTCGATCGTTCCCGCCAACCGGGTCGCGTGGACGCCCGCCGGGTTCACGCACCAGCACCGCGCCCACGGCCAGACCGATATGCGGATCCTC
>Ga0302314_10011978_pt1 | contig 15058 bp, 10 predicted proteins | sample III_Palsa_N2_3_FD_200533 | JGI IMG/M metagenome (GOLD analysis project Ga0302314, IMG submission 200533) | Peat permafrost microbial communities from Stordalen Mire near Abisko, Sweden - III_Palsa_N2_3 | ecosystem: Environmental > Terrestrial > Soil > Palsa > Peat permafrost | place: Sweden...
CGAGATCGAAGTCCTTGCACGTTTCGAGGTAGCCCTCGTCGCCCCCCTCTACGACGTTCATCGCGGCGCGGCGCGGCTCGGGGGGGTGGCCGAGCGAGCATCGTCCCCCGTCGCCCGCCGCGCTCGGGGCGAAGTGAACGCAGTCCTCGCAGGCAAACCGGAAAGAGAGGCGGGCGGCTTCGGACCTCAGGCGCGCGTCGATCCGGATGCGCATCGCCCCTCACCGGCCGCCGAAAATCGTGGGGGCGGCGCGCTCGAGGGCGACGACCACCTCGACGTGACTCGTGTTCGGGAACATCTCGAATGCGGCGATGCAGACGGGCACATGCGTGTCCCTCAGCAGAGCCAGATCGCGGCCCAGCGTCGGGGGGTCGCACGAGACGTACACCATGTAGGGAGTCCGCGCGTTTGCCAGGCGCTCGGCCACGGCCCGGGCACCCGTGCGCGGAGGGTCCAGAACCACCATGCGGGTCGCGGGACCAAACGCGTACGTGTCGGCGTCCGCCAACACGACGCGTGTCGTGGCGTCGAGCCCACGATCGCCCAGGTTCGCCTGGGCGGCCACGCACGCGCCACGATCGGACTCCACGCACACGAGCTCGCCCACCTCGCGGGCCAGTACGACACTGAGGTTGCCGGCCCCCGCATAGAGCTCCACGGCTTTCCCGACGTGCCAGCGGCGAACGAGCTCCGCCACATGGTTCGCGAGCGTCGCGTTCATCGGCTCCGTGGCCTGCCCGAATCCGCCGGGACTCAGGCGTAGCGGGCGTCCATCGCCGCCCGTCATCCACGGCGTCGGATCGCCGATGACGGCTGGCCGGCGAACGGCACCCGCGATGACGTTCGCGCCGGCGATGACCCGCGACGCGACCGCGTCCTCGAGCCTTCCGAAGACCTGGCGCGCAACTTCGCCGTCCCAACGGATCTCCAGCACCGGACGCCGGCCCGCGCCGAGGGCCATCTGGACGTCGCCGCGTCCGTGCGCGCCCTCCAACAAGGCCGCGAGCTGGCCCCGGACGATCTCGAGGGCGGGATCGAGGACGGCGCAGGTATCCACCTCCACCGGGTCGTGCGTCCCGGCCCCGTGCATCCCTACGACGGCCCGCCCGCTCCGGCCGCAGCGGACGTGGACGCGCGCCCGTACACGGTGCTCGAGGGCGGCCGGCGCCCGGTGCGAGTCGATCGGGATGTCGCGCCACGGTGCGGGCAATGCCGCGCGAATGTGCTCCACGTGCCCGCGCGCCTGCCCTTCGAGCGACAGGTGCATCCAGTCGCAGCCGCCGCACTTCTCGGACCACCGACACGGCGAGGGGACGCGGTCGGGTCCTCCCGACAGCACGGCCAGGAGCCTGGCGCGCGCGGGTCGCGTCGACGTATCGACGTCGGCGCGAACGCGATCGCCCGGTGCCGCATGGCGCACGAACACCGCCCGTCGCTCGCCCTGGATCTCGGCGTGAGCCACGCCCGCACCGCCCGGTGCCAGGTCCGTGACGTCGAGGTCGAGCCGCAGGGGCCTCGGGCGCATCGGACGCGCCGCAGCCTACGCCGTCCCGTGACCGCCGCGTTGGCCCCCAGCGCGCAGCGCGGCCTGCGACGCGGCCAGGCGCGCGATGGGAACCCGGAAGGGGCTGCAGCTCACGTAGCTCAGGCCGATCTTCTGGAAGAAGGCGATGCTTGGCGGGTCTCCCCCGTGTTCGCCGCAGACCCCGAGCTTGAGCCCGGGCCGCGTCTCGCGCCCGCCCGCGGCGGCCGTCTCGACCAACAGGCCGACCCCCTCCTGGTCGAGGGAGACGAACGGGTCTCTCGGCAAGATGCCCGTCTCGACGTACGCGGGCAAAAACTTGCCGGCGTCGTCGCGCGAGAGGCCCATGGTCGCCTGCGTCAGGTCGTTCGTGCCGAACGAGAAGAACTCCGCCGGGTGCGCGAGCTCGCGGGCGAGGAGCGCCGCGCGGGGCAGCTCGATCATCGTGCCGAACGAGAACGCGATGCTCTTGCCCGCGAGGCCGAAGACCTCGCCGCTCACTTCGTCGACGATCGCGCGCATGCGCTCGAGCTCCGCGCGCGTGATCGCGAGCGGGATCATGATCTCCGGCAGCACCTCGGTGCCCTCGCTCCCGACTTGCAGCGCGGCCTCCAGGATCGCGCGGACCTGCATCGCGTAGATCTCGGGGAAGGTGATCGCCAGGCGGACGCCTCGGTGCCCGAGCATCGGATTGTACTCGTGCAAATCCTTCGTGCGCTGGGCGAGCTTTGGCACCGAGACGCCCATCGTCCGCGAGAGCTGCTCGAGCTGCTTGGCCTCCGTGGGCAAGAACTCGTGCAGCGGCGGGTCGAGCAGCCGCACCGTGACGGGCAAGCCGCGCATCTCGCGGAAGATGCCGACGAAGTCCTCGCGCTGGAAGGGCAAGAGCTTGGCGAGGGCGGCGGCGCGCCCGCGCGAATCGTCGGCCAGGATCATCTCGCGCATGGCCTCGATGCGCTCTTCTTCGAAGAACATGTGCTCCGTGCGGCACAGGCCGATGCCCTCGGCGCCGAACGCGCGCGCCGTTCGAGCGTCGAGCGGCGTATCGGCGTTGGCCCGCACCTTCATCGTGCGCGCCGCATCCGCCCACGACATCAGCTCGCCGAACTCGCCGCTCAGCGCCGCGCTCACGGTGGGCACTTCACCCGCGTAGATGTGACCGCTGCCGCCGTCGACGGTGATGACGTCGCCCTTCTTCAGCGTGACGGTGTCGGTCGGGTGACCGGCCTCGTCGTAGACCGAGACCGTCATCGTCTGCGACTCGTAGTTCACGGCGACCGCGCTCACCCCGGCGACGCAAGGCTTGCCCATCCCCCGGGCGACGACGGCGGCGTGGCTCGTCATCCCTCCGCGTGCCGTGAGGATGCCGCGGGCGGCCTTCATGCCGTGGATGTCCTCCGGGGACGTCTCGACGCGCACGAGGATCACGGGTTTGCCCTGACCGGCCCGCCGCTCCGCTTCGTCGGCGTTGAACACGATGTGGCCGCTCGCCGCGCCCGGGCTGGCCGCGAGCCCACGGGCGAGCAGCCGCTTGGGAGCAGTCGGATCGAGGGTGGGGTGCAGGAGCTGATCGAGCCCGCTCGGGTCGACGCGAAGGACCGCCTCCTCCTTGCCGATGAGGCCCTCCTTGGCCATGTCGACGGCGGCGCGGACTGCCGCGCGCGCCGCGCGCTTCGCCGTACGGCATTGCAGCATGTAGAGCTTGCCGGCCTGGATGGTGAACTCCAGGTCCTGCATGTCGCGGAAGTGCTTCTCGAGCGTTGAGGCGATGCGCGCCAGTTCGCGGAATGCCTCGGGCATCGTGGCCTCGAGCGAGTCGTCGGGCGCGCGGGACGCGGCGCGCAGGGGCTGCGGGGTCCGGATGCCGGCCACGACGTCTTCGCCCTGCGCGTTCGGGAGCCACTCGCCATAGAGCTTGCGCTCGCCCGTGGACGGGTCGCGGGTGAAGGCCACGCCGGTGGCGCTCGTGTCGCCGAGGTTGCCGAAGACCATCGCCTGCACGTTGCATGCGGTCCCCCAGTCGTCGGGGATCTCGTGCATGCGGCGGTAGACGATCGCCCGTTGATTGTTCCACGAGCGGAAGACGGCTTCGATGGCCTGGGCAAGCTGCTCGCGCGGTTCGCTCGGGAAGTCGCGCCCCGTCTCCTTCTTCACGATGGCCTTGAACGCGGTGACCAGGGCGCGAAGTTCCTCGGCAGGAATGTGCGAGTCCGGCACCAGGCGTTTCAGCTCCTCGGCGTTCAGCCGAGAGCGATCGATCCCACGCACCGCGGCGACCTTGGCGCGCGCCTCCTCGAGCGACCGATCGAACGGGTCCTTGGACAGGCCGAGCGCGATGCACGCGTGCATCGCGATGAAGCGGCGGTACGCGTCGAACGCGAACCGCGGGTTCTTCGTCTGCGCCGCCAAGCCCTCGGCCACGGCGTCGTTCAGGCCGAGGTTGAGGATCGTGTCCATCATGCCGGGCATCGAAGCGCGCGCGCCCGATCGAACGCTCACGAGCAGCGGCGCCGCGTGGTCGCCCAGGCGAGCGCCCATCGTCTTCTCCAGGCGGGTGACCGCCGCGGCGATGGCCTGCTGCACCTGAGGGGGGATCGCGGCCGACCGCGCGAACGCCGTGCACACGTCCGTCGCGATGGTGAAACCCGGGGGCACGGGCAGCCCGAGCGCCGTCATTTCGGCCAGGCCCGCGCCCTTGCCGCCGAGGAGATCGCGGCGCTTCGGGTCGCCCTCGGCCCGGCCTTCGCCGAAGAAGTACACGCTCTCAGCCATGGTCAGCGATCTCCTGTGGAGGCTCGCCCGAACATAGCAAGAGCGGCGCCCGAGGTTGGGCGCGCGAGCCGCTACTGGGCCGCCGCGTCGACGGGCTCGGGCGTGCGCTCTTGGTGGGCGAGCTCGACGATGCGGTTCCGCGCGTCGACATGCACGACGCGCGGCTTGCGACAGCTCGCCTCTGCTTCCGTCATCCAGCCGTAGTTGGCGATGATGACCAGGTCGCCTGGGTTGACGAGGTGGGCGGCGGCACCGTTGATGCCGATCTCGCCTCGCTTGCCCGGGATGACGTACGTGGAGAGGCGCGCTCCGTTCGTGACGTCGTAGATGTCGATCTTCTCGTTCTCGAGGAAGCCTGCGGCTTCGACGAGGTCGATGTCGATCGTGATGGAGCCGACGTAGTCGACGTCAGCTCGGGTCACCGTCGCACGGTGGATCTTGCCCAGCAGGAAGTGGCGCAGCACGTTGTCCTCCGGTCGGGGCCGTTCGGTCCCCGCCAATTTGATCGAAACATGGGGCCAACCGGCCCTCCGGTCAATGATTTCCTCGGGGCCTCTCGCAACGCGCAACCGGCTCTCGCCAAGGAGCTTGCGCGCATGTGCAGGTGTCGGCTCGGGCAGCCGATGCTTCGACGCGTTGCGGCGAGTGGCTGAGCGGAACAGCGATGAGCTTGTGCGTCATGGTGCCGCTGCCGTCTATCCCAGCCGCGAGAAATCGGCGATCCGCAGCATCGCCGCGGCGCCGTAGGCGAGCGTCTCGAGGCGCGGGACCGTGAGCGGGTCGTTCGGGTCGTTCACCAGCGTCTCGACGAAGATCCGATCGAGCTCGGTCGCCACGCGTTCCATGCGCATCAGCGCATCGCGGACGCTCTGCTCGGTGGTCAGGGCTTCCGTGGCGGCGTGGAGATCGGCAACGAGCGTCTGGATGGCCATGTCGTCCTTCTTGGCGCTCCCGCTGAATGCATCCGGGCCGTGCAAGCGCGGTGTCGCCTCGCGGCTGATGCCCGAGAGGCGCTTGGCCACCACTTTGGCGCGCTCGAGCCAGGGCTCCCTGGCCTCGACCACCGCGTGCAGGGCGCGCGCGCGCGAAAACGCCGCCACGACGTCCTTCAGCGCGGTCTCCGCCGTGCCCGCCAGCACCGCGTCGGCGACGGCGGTCCCCCCGACGGACCCGAGCAGGCCCCGGAGGCGCTCCAGCGCGAACTCGTCGAGCTTGGCCACCGTCGCCGTCCGGTCCAAGTCGAGCTTTTTGCCCGCGTACTCGTCGTAGGCGAGGGCCGTCCACTCCGAGAACGCCATCGCCGCGTAGCCGCGCTCGGCGAGCGTGCGAAGGGCCCCGATGCACGCCCGGCGAAGCGCAAACGGGTCGGCCGCGCCCGTCGGAGCAAGCCCGACCGCGAAACAGCCGGCGAGGGAATCGAACCGATCGGCGAGCGCGATGACCGCCGCCACGTCGTCGTCTGCCACGTCGTCCTGCGCGCCGAGCGGCTTGTAGTGGTCCCGGATCGCGTCCGCGACCTGGGGCGGTTCGCCCTCGGCGAGCGCGTATGCGCGCCCCACGTGCCCCTGAAGCTCGGGGAACTCACCGACCATCAGCGTGACCAGGTCGCACTTGGAGAGCCGCGCCGCCCGCGCCACCGCCGCTCGCGCATCCTCGGGGAGGCCCACCTGCGCGGCCATCCGGACCGCCAGGTGCGCCACCCGCTCGACCTTGTCTTTTACCGTGCCGAGGCGGTTGTGAAAGACAATCCCGCCGAGCTTGTCGTAGCGCGACTCGAGCCGGGTCTTCTGGTCCTCGCGCCAGAAAAAGCGCGCGTCGGAGAGCCGGGCTCGCATGACGCGATCGGTGCCGCGCGTGATGAGGTCCGGCCGGTTCGCCGTGTTTACGACGGCCAGGTACGCCGGCACGAGCTCGTCGCCGCTCTTATCGATGCAGAAATAACGCTGGTGGCCCCGCGCGACCGCGCGGATGACCGACGCCGGCAGCTCGAGGAACGCGCGATCGAACGAGCCCGTGATGACGTGCGGTTCCTCGACGAGCGATGCGTTCTCGTCGATGAGCAGGGGCTCGGGATCGTACGAGCCGCCGGCCGCGCGGGCCGCGGCCTCGACTCGCTCGAGCATCACGCGCACGCGCTCGTCCCGGTCGACCAGGACGTGCCGGGCGCGAAGGTCCGCCACGTAGCCGTCGGGGTGGGCCACGTCGAACCCGTCGGGTGCCAGGAACCGGTGTCCGCGCGAGCGCCGGCCGCTGCGCACGCCGGCGAACGACAGCGGGACGACCTCGCCGCCTAGCAGCGCCACGAGCCACTGCACCGGCCGGCCGAACCGCACATCGAGATTGCCCCAACGCATCGACTTGCGAAACGGGATCGCGGCGCATGCGGTCGCGAGCACGCCGCCGAGCAGCTCCATGGCCGCGCGTCCCTTCTCCACGCGACGCCCGACGACGTAGCGCCCGGGCTTTTGCTTCGGACCGGCGGGCTTCTCGACGACCGTGAGATCGCCGACCAGGGTGCCCAGCTTGGCCGCGAACGCCTCGGCCGCCTTCGTCGGCGCGCCGTTGCGGTACGCGACCGACTCCGGTGGTCCGAGGACCTCTTCGTCCAGATCGAGCTGCCGGTCGGCCACGTCGCTCACGTGGACCGCCAGCCGGCGCGGGGTGCCGAGGGCCGTGATGTGACCGTGCGACAAGCGCGCGTTCGCGAGCTCGTCGGCGGCGATCTTGGGCAGGGCCGCGAGGGCGGCGTCGACGAACGAAGAGGGCAGCTCTTCGACGCCGATCTCGAGCAGCAGCGCGGCAGGCATGGCGGCGAGGATTAGTGCCGAAGTCGGTGCAGGTCGAGGCGCTCCCCCTGACTGCGCCGCGACTACGCCCCGAAGAGGTCGAGGGTCCTGCGGTCTGCGGAGGCGCGGCGGGCGCGCGTCTGGCCCCACTGGCGTAGCGCCTGGATCCGCTCCTCGTAGAGGGTGGCGAGGGGGATGAGTTCGCGGGCCGCGGCCCGCAGGTGGTCGACGGAGAGGTCTTGTTTCTTCCCGTACGCGTGGAAGAGGGCCGCGTTCACCATTTGCTCGATCTCGGCGCCCGACCAGTGCTCGAGCTCCCGCGCCAGGTCGGCGACGGGAAACGCGGCCGGCTCGCGCCCGCGCCGCGCGAGGTGCACGGCGAGGATCTGGGCTCGTTCGCTCGGCGACGGCAGGTCGACGAAGAACACCTCGTCGAAGCGCCCCCGGCGCGCGAGCTCGGGGGGCAAGAGCTCCACCTCGTTCGCCGTCGCCGCGACGAACACCGGCGCGCGTCGCTCCTGGAGCCACGTCAAGAAGGCGCCGAAGACGCGCGCGTGCCGCGGATCGTTGGTCGCGGCGCCGAGGCCCTTCTCGATCTCGTCCACCCACAGGACGACGGGGGCCACGGCCTCCACCGCGCGCGTCGCCTCGTGGATGGCGTGCTCGGGGGAAGGGGCGGCGAAGAGCTCGGCGAAGTCGAGCCGGACGAGCGGAAGCGACAAGACGCGCGCGGTGGCCTTGCTGACGAGCGACTTGCCGCAGCCCTGCACGCCGCAGACGAGCATCCCGCGCGGCTCGTCCAGCCCGAAAGCCCGCGCGTGGCCGCTGTACGCGAGGACGCGCGCACTCAGCCACGACTTGAGCACGTCCAGCCCGCCGACGTCGTCGAGCGACACGTCGGCGTCGATGAGCTCGAGGCAGCCGTTGCGGCGCAGCGCACCGCGCTTCTCGCCGATGACGACGCGCAGCGCGTCGGTCTCGTTGGCCATCGTCCGCGCGACGCGAAACGCCCGCCGCGCTTCGTCCAGCGTCAGTCCGAGCGCCGCACGAATGAACGGCTCTCGCGCCCCGGTCGTCGTACCCAGCTCGACCTCGAGGACGCCGCCGAGCTCCGCGGCGTCCGGGAGAGGGAGGGGCAGGACGCGGGCGTCGCGATCGAGCTCGGCGGGCAGGGCGGCCGTCGGCATCACCAGCACCAGGGGCAGGTCGCGGCGGGCATCGGCCAGATCCCTCAGCGCCCGCACGACGCGCGCGTCGCCGAGCCAGGCATGAAGGTCGAGCATGATCCGCGCGACGCCCGCATCGCCGGGACGGTTGGCGTGGGCCACCGCGGCGGCCGGGTCTCGCACGGCGACGTCGTCGCTCCACCCGCGCGTCGCCGACCACTCAAATATGCGTGCGCCCTGGAACGCGGAGGCCACGAGCGCCCTCGCGCGCCGCTCCTCGTGCGTGACGACACAGACGATGGGGACACCCGCGGTGGCCGCCGAACGGAGATCGCGGACGAAGGACTCGCTCACGGCAGCTCGCCTGGCGAGTATACGGCGGCAACGGGCACCCGCGTCACGCTCGTTGAGCGCGCTGCGTCAATCGCGCCAGCGCGCATTCCGGGCGTGCGCGCGTCAGGGATGGGGGTAGGCTGCCGCGCCCCGGGAGGCAAAGCCCATGGTCGAAGAGCAGCGCGGTCGGTCGTCGATGTCGCGTCTCGGCACAATCGTTGGACTGGTTGGTATCGCGCTCGCCGTGATGGCTCAAGGGGCCTGCAGCAGCTCCAGCACTGGTTCGGGCAGCTCCGCGACGATGTCGGGCGAGGGCGGGACGTCGGGCGAGGGCGGGATGACGTACACGGCGTCGCCTTCGACGACCGATTGTACGGCGACCGTCACCCAGGGGCCGATGGGTGGCAAGGCGGTCGGCGGCACCTGCGAGTACCTTGGGATCCCCTTCGGCCAGCCGCCGGTCGGGCCGCTGCGCTTCATGCCGCCGGTGGCCGCCGGCCCCTTCGCCAAAGTCCCGCTCGACGCGACCAGCTTCGGCGCGGCATGCCTCCAATCGGGCTCGACCCTCCTCAGCGGCGGCACCACCGCGACGAGCGAGGACTGCCTCTTCGTGAACGTCTACACGCCCAAAGCCGCTCCCACGCAGCCGCTCCCCGTCATGGTCTTCATCTACGGCGGCGCGTTCAACATCGGCACGAGCAACCAGTACGACGGCCAGGCGCTCTCCGAGCAGGGGCCCGTCGTGCTCGTGACGCTCAACTACCGCCTCGGCGCGTTCGGGTTCCTCGCGTTGCCCGAGCTCGACGCGACGCGCCCCGGCGCGCCTTCCGGCTCCGACGGGATCCGCGACCAGCAGCTCGCGCTCAAGTGGGTGCAGGACAACATCGCCACGTTCCACGGAGACCCGACCAACGTGACGGTGTTCGGCGAATCGGCGGGATCCCTCAGCACCTGCATCCACATCGTGTCGCCCGGCAGCCAGGGCCTCGCCAAGCGCTACATCATGGAGAGCGTGGCGTGCGTGGGCTCGGGCGAGCAGATCTACAGCCAGTCCCAGGCCTATCAGGTGGGCGAGGCCTTTGCGTCGTCGCTTTGCTCCAGCGGCGACGGGGGCGCTGGCGACGGCGGCTCGCCTGGCGCGGTGGGCACGGACGCGGGCGCCGAGGTGCTCTCGTGCCTCCGCGGCAAGACCCCGGCCGAGATCACGGGCTGGCTGCCGGCGTCGGGCACCGTTCCGTCGAACCCCGTCAACGCGCTGCTCGGCAACCTGCTCGGACCGCCCTTCACGCCGACGGTCGAAGGCACCGGCGGCGTCTTGCCCGACACACCGGCGAACCTCATCGCGGCGGGCAAGTTCGACACGAGCGCCAGCGTCATGGCCGGCACCAACTTGGACGAGTTCGGCCTCTTCGTGTACCTCGCGACCAACCCAGTCCTCGGGGGGTCCTCGTCGTCGCAGATCAACATCATGACGGCGGCCCAGCTCGATCAAGGGCTACAGACGGCGTTCGGTTCGGGCGCCGCCGCCGTGGAAGAGCAGTATCAGCCCATCACCGACGCCAACGCGTCGGGCGTGCTGGTGGACATCGTGACGGACTATGCGTTCCGCTGCCCGACGCGCTTGCTCGCGCAGATGCTGCAGGCCAAGGGCGTCTCGGACTACTACCTCTACTCGTACGAGATCGGCAAAGCGTGGCACTCGTTCGAGCTCGTGCCCCTCTTCGGCGAGCAGGAGCTCGTCGTGCTGGGCGCGACCACGCCCTCGTCGGCGTACACGCAGACGATGCTCGGCTACTGGACGCAGTTCGCGGCGACGGGAAACCCCAACAGCGCGTCCGGCGACGGCGGCGCCCCCACGTGGCCCACCAACGTCTTTACCGGCAGCGACCAGTACATGCAGCTCGTCGACCCGACGCCCGACCCCATGGCGCACCTGGCCCAGTCGAACTGCGAGTTCTGGGCCTCGACGGCGGCGCCGGCGACCCTGTAGCGTCCGGCGTCACCCCTCGGCGGTGACGCGCAGGACCTCGTCGAAGCTCGTCACGCCCTTGGCGAGCTTCTTGATGGCCGACTCGCGCAACGTCGACAGCCCGTCGTGGCGCGCCTGCTTCAGGATCTCCTTCGAGCTCGACTTGGCGATGACGAGCTTTCGGATCTTGTCGTCGACCTCGAGCACCTCGAAGACGCCGGTGCGCCCGAGCAGGCCCGTCGACCGGCACTGAACGCAGCCCTCGCCGAAGGCCACCATCAGCTCGGGGTTCTGCCCCTGAGCTTGCAGCTCGTGAACGTCGAGGCCGAGGAGCGTCATCTGGTCGCCGGTGAGGAACGTCTCGACGCGGCACGCAGCGCAGACCGTCCGTACGAGGCGCTGCGCGATGACGCCGACGAGGGTGGACGCCAGGATGAACGGGTCGACGTCGAGCTCGAGTAGGCGCGTGATCGCGCTGGACGAGTCGTTCGTGTGCAGCGTCGCGAGGACCATGTGGCCCGTCAGCGCCGCCTGGAGGGCGATCTCCGCCGTCTCCTTGTCGCGCACCTCGCCGATCATGATGACGTCCGGGTCTTGTCGGAGCACGTTGCGCAAGGCGTCGGCGAACCCGACGCCGATCTTCGGCTGCACGGCGACCTGGTTGAACGCGTCGACGACGATCTCGATCGGATCCTCGATCGTAACGACGTTGACCTCGGGCGTGGCGATCGATCGCAGCGCTGCGTAGAGGGTCGTCGTCTTGCCGCTGCCGGTGGGGCCGGTCACCAGGATCAGCCCGTGGGGGCGTGCGAGGAACCTCTCGGCGAGCTGGAGCTGGCCCTCGAACATCCCCATGTCCGGCAGGTTGTGGAGCAACGCCCCCGGGTCGAAGACGCGGATGACGAGCTTCTCGCCGAACGCCACCGCGATCGTGGACACGCGCATCTCCACTTCGCGGTCGCCGCGGGCCGTCTTGATGCGCCCGTCTTGCGGGCGTCGCTTCTCCGCAATGTCCAGGCGCGCGAGCGTCTTGATGCGCGAGACGATCGCCGGGTGCACCACCTTCGGCAGCGTGTGCACCGTGTGCAGGACGCCGTCGATGCGCATGCGTACCGCCGAGGCGTCGCGTCGGGGCTCGATGTGCACGTCGCTGGCGCGCTGGTCGAGTGCGTAGTGCAGGAGGTACTCGACGGCTGCGATGACGTAGCTGTCGCTCGCCTCGATCTCGTCGACGCGCTTGAGCTTGACGTACCGCTCGAGGTTGCCGATGTCGACGACCTCGGTCGCCTGTTTCTCGGCCGCGTCGACCGCGCCCCGGAAGCCGTAGAAGTCGGTGATGAGGCGCTGGATGTCCGACGGCGTCGAGACGACCAGGCGCGGCTCGCGCCGCACGTGCGTCTGCAGGGCCTCGACGAGCGTGTGATCGAGTGGGTCGGCGACGGCCACGGTCACGGTGTGGTCGTCCGCCTCGATGATGAGCGCGCAGTGACGCCGGGCGAAGGGCCGCGACAGGAGCTTGGGCGCGAGCTTCGCGTCGATCTTGAGCGGGTCGAGGTCGACGAACGGCAGGCCGACGTGCGCCGCCAGCGCCTGCATCACCACCCGTTCTGCCAGGGGGAACCGCGCGTCGCCGCCCTGCCCGAGGCCCATCGCAGTGAGGACCTCGACCGGGTGCACGCCGTCGGCACCGGGCGTCGCGCCGCGCTTTCTCGGCCCCGTCGCGCGAAGGCGCAGGATCCGCGCGTGCATCACGTCGGCGCGCGCCACGGCGTCGCGACGCTGCTCGTTCGTCAGCATGCCCGCGCGCTCGAGCACATCGCACAGGTAAGCGAAAGTGAGCGCCTGGCGCGGGTGGACAGCAGCCTGCGGCATGACCCAGAGACAACGGTACCACGCGAGGCGCGGACCTTGTCGAGACGCTCGGGAGATTGCTCGCTACCGGCGTTCGCAGTACTGCCCGATGATGATCGATCGCTGTCTTGGCACGTGGCGCAGGTGGCGCTCGCGGCTGCCCATCGCGCTCTCCGCGTCCGCGATTGTCCTCCTGGTCGGGTGCTCCGGCTCGAGCGACAACGAGCCGATCACCCCGTCGACGCTCGTCTCCACGTGCAGCCAGGTCTGCGCCAACGTCCTGTCGCAGTGCGGGATCGCCTCCACGGTCTACGAGGCGTGCACCAACACGTGCAACGCGCTCTTGCTCGTGCCGAATACCTGCATCACGCAGTTCGCCGGCTACCTCACCTGTCTTACCGGGGCGACGTCGATCCAGTGCGAGTCGGGCGGCCAGACGTTCGAGATCGTCCCCGGATCCTGCACCGTGCAAGAGAGCTCTTACGAGGACTGCAACAGCGGCCCGTCGCCGCTCGCCGCGTGCATCGCTCTTCCGTCCTCCGCGTGCCAGACGAGCGCGGGCGAGGGCCTCAACGGAAGCGGCATGGCCGAGTTCTGCATCGGCGCGCCCGACGGCTGTACGGCCGCCTCCAGCAACCCGCTCGGCATCGGCACGTACTGTTGCGATTAGTCGTGGTCGAGGGGAGCGACCTCCGCTCCCCTCGAGCTCCCCACCGGGCTCGGTTGGGAAATGCGCTCGTGCGCAAGGGCGGCGGGGCGGCTACGCTCGGCCGGCCCTGAAATGACGTCAGCCATCGATCGTGACCTGGTAGAACTTCTCGATCTCGGAGACCGGATTTTGCGCATGGCGCTCGACCGCGGGGGCTCGGACCTCGTGGCCGAGTGCGTCCTGCGGACGGGGGCCGAGCTCTCGGCCAAGGTCCGCAAGGGCGAGGCGGAGCTCGTCGAAGAGGCCGGCACGCGGTCCGCGGGTCTTCGCGTCATCCAGAAGAAGCGCGTCGCGTCGACGTCGACGAGCGACCTGACCCCGGCCGGGATCGAGCGCTTCGTGGCGGACGCGATCGAGCTCGTCGCCCTGTCGCAGGAAGATCCCTTCGCCGGCCCGGCCGACCCGTCGCTCCTCTGCGATCCCGGCGCACAGCCCGACCTCGACCTTTACGACCCGGCCGGTGGCTCGGTCGACGCGGCGCGCGCGATTGCGCTGGCCAAGGAGGGTGAGGCGGCGGCCTTCGCGTACGACGCGCGCATCACCAACAGCGAAGGGTCGACGTTCGGGCGCACGGCTGGCGGCGCTGCGATCGTGCTCTCCAGTGGGTTTCGCGGCGCTTACAAAGGCTCGTATCAATCGCTCAGCGTGGTCCCCATTGCGCCGGACGCCGGCGGCAAGAACCGCCGTGGATATCACTGGACGGCCCGGCGCCACCTCGCAGACCTGGACCCGCCGGCCGAGGTCGGGCGCGAAGCGGCGCGTCGGACGTTGCGCAAGCTCGGCGCGCGGTCCGTGCCTACGTGCACCGTCCCCGTCGTGTTCGACCCGGACGCCGCCCGCTCGATCCTCGGCCTGCTCGCCGGCTGCGTCATGGGCAGCTCGATCTGGCGCAAGTCGAGCTACCTGGTCGATCGCGAGGGGACGCGCATCGCGAGCGACCTCGTGACCGTGGTCGACGACCCGCTGCTGCCACGCGGACCCGGCTCGCGCGCGTTCGACGGCGAGGGCCTCGCGAGCCGCAGGAACGTCGTCGTCGAGAAGGGCATCCTCCGGACGGTTCTTTGCGACAGCTACTCGGCGCGCAAGCTTGGGCGCGCCAGCACGGCGAGCGCGTCGCGTGGGGGCGGGGCCGGCGTCGGCGCGAGCACGTCGAACTTCATCCTTCGTCCCGGCACGGATTCGAACGAAGCGATCCTCCGGGCGACCCCCCGGGGCCTGTACGTCACCGAGATGATGGGCTTCGGCTTCAACCCGGTGACCGGCGACTTCTCGCGCGGCGCGGCGGGCTTCTGGATCGAGGGCGGCGAGCTCGCCTATCCGGTGAGCGAGGTGACGATCTCCCTCAACGTCGACCAGCTCTGGCAGAGCATCGACGCGGTGGGCAGCGACCTCGACATGCGCACGTCGACGGCGTCGCCCACGTTGCGCGTCGCCTCGATGACGGTCGCTGGCACCGCCGGGTCGTGAGGCCACGTTGACAGGCGAGGACGTCAAGGCGCTGCGCCGCGAGCTCGGGTGCACGGCCAAGGAGCTCGCCGCGGTGCTGGGTCTCGATCAGGCGACCGTGCTCGCGTGGGAGAAAGAGGAGCTCTTCCCCACCAAGGCCTTGGTCGATCGCATGAACACCCTGCGCGAAAAGGGCCCGGGCGCCGTGCCACGCAAGGCGCGCGCTGGCGGCGACCCCGTGGCCTCGCTCGCGGATCCGCTCGTCTGGGAGCTTCTGCGCAAGATCGCGGCTCACAAGAAGCTCCGCGACGACGTGGCCAAGCTCGCCGACGGTTACCCCGACCCTGCAGGCGACGTCACGGAAACGGCTGGGCGGGACTCCCGCGCTCGAAGTAAAACTTGAAGTTGCCCGTCAGGTACCCCTGGCATCGCGGCGGCGGCCCGATCCCGCCCGGACAGACGTCGCGAGGGTCGGCCAGGTAGAGCGTGAACGCGGCGTCGGTG